>Ga0114940_10000560_pt1 | contig 16790 bp, 11 predicted proteins | sample ColdCreekSource_FD_87195 | JGI IMG/M metagenome (GOLD analysis project Ga0114940, IMG submission 87195) | Groundwater microbial communities from Cold Creek, Nevada to study Microbial Dark Matter (Phase II) - Cold Creek Source | ecosystem: Environmental > Aquatic > Deep subsurface > Groundwater ... | reverse complement strand
ACGCCGGTCGGCGGTTGCGCCGCAGGCGTGAAGGCGATGCGCGTCCGGCTGCTCGAGGGCCGGCACTCTTGGGCAGTCTCGTCCGAGAAGTCGTCGTAGAAGAAGCCTTCGCCGCTGGCTGGCATCGGGCCGTTCGCGCTCTCGACCACCGGCACTTGAGTCACCTTGCATACCTCCCCATCAATCGCGTTCAGGCCAGTGGCGGTGAGGAAGTCGCGCTGGTTGCACGCGGTCGGCATAAGGCCGCTCGCGCTCTTGGGAAGCCGCCAGAGCACGTCGCATGCGACCCGGCCGTTGCCGCGCTGCAGCGGTTGCGGCAAGCACTCCGCGCCGAGCTGATTGGCGATTCGCTTGACGATCCGCTCCATCGGCTTCGAGAAGTCCTCTTGGCAGATCGATTGCACGAGGCCTCCGGCGCCCATGCCCTTGGCAACCTGCACGATGCGCCTGGGCGGATAGGCCTTGGCGAAATCGCCGCGATCGCACGAGGGGACCAGCCCGTCGTCCTCGAGCACGTCGGGCGTGGCCCGGTCGTCGATTCGCTCCTGCATCTCGGGCGCGTCGAGGAGCCCGTCGAAGAACGCGTTGCGAGCCGTGGCGTCGTCGAGGTTCACGTCGTCGACCGTGAGGCGCTGGGGCACGCCGACGATCGCGTTGAACAACACGAGCTCCTCGTTGCCGGGCCGGAGCATCTTGAAGAGCTCGATGTAGCGCTCGACCTGGAACAGGTTCGATTCGGCGCCGCGCTGGCTCTCGAAGAAGCAACGGGTGTTGAGGCCGTTCGGTGAAGCGTTGGGGATGAAGTGATCCATCCGGCGGCTCGAGCAATCCTCCTCGTCGGTCACCATCACCAATGCGACGACCGACGGGCTGCTCGGGTCGTTGCGAATGAAGTCGCCATTCGGAAAGCCCGGCCCGCCGTTGCCGTGCATGCCGAAACCCACGGTGTCGGTGACGAAGGTCACAGACTGATCTGCACCCGGCCACACCGCTTTGAGCATGCTCTCGAGCTGCTGCTCGAAGCCGCAACCCTCGATGCCTAGCGTGCTGATGCATGAGAGATCGTTTGCAAGCTGGGCCGTGTTGTCGTCGTTTTCCTTGAGGTAGGCGAGGAACGGCGGGTTGTACGTGGTGGCGCTGCACACGCCCATCGCGGCCAGCTCCGCGTTCGCCGTATTGCGCAGCTCTCCCCGGTCGCCCAGGCCGAGGCATTTATCGATGCCGACGCTCTCGAGGCCGGGCAGGCCGAGGTCGCTCGAGACGACGCCGAAGTGGAGGTCCTTCGCAGGTGGGAAGTCTTGCCTGCCGTCGTTGTCGGTATCGCCGGAGCTGAGCATGTTCACGAGCCGCGGCAGCTCGTTGCGTAGCGACTCTTGCTCTTGTTCCATCGATGCCGAGTTGTCGACCATGAAGAGCACGTCGACCTTGTCGACGTTTTGAGCCTCGAGCACCTGGCACAAGCCATCGCGTTGGCACAGCGAGGGCTGCGGGCTGCCGCCGTCGCCATCTCCGGGGTCGCCGTCGCCGTCGCCCGGGTCGCCGTCGCCGTCTCCGGGGTCGCCATCGCCGTCGCCATCGCCATCGCCATCGCCGCTCTGGCCAGCGCCGCCGTCGTTCTGCGTGCCTTGATCTTCGACGATCAGCTTGTATTCGCCCATGCACCCGGCGAGCGCGAGCAGGCAAACGGGGAGAAGTCGGGAGTATCTCGTCATGGGCTCATCGGACCGCGAGCTCACGCCCACGGCTCACAAAAACAGGAGAGATTATGCTCGCATCTGCCTACGAAGGATTGAGCCGCCACGGTTGACTCGGGGCCCTATAGGGGGGTCGATTGTTTACGCCCGCTGGGCAAAGCCCATCGGGGCCCACCCCTTCACGAGGTCGCTTCGCTCCATCCAATGTCGTCCAACGCCTCCATAGTGCACCTCGCGATCGTCCCGGATGAGGACGTCAGTGATGCGGATCTGGTCGAGGCGGCGGTCTCGGGCAAGCGCTGGGCGGAGGAGCTTATCTATAGGAGGCACGTGCTCGCCGTGTCGCAGACGGTAGCCACGTTGCTGGGGCGGATGAGCGATTGCGAGGACGTGGTGCAGGACACCTTCCTCGAGGCGCTGGGTGCGTTGCGGTCGCTGCGCGAGCCGGCGGTGCTGCGCGGGTGGTTGCTCCGGATCGCCGTGCACAAGTGCCATCGCCGCTTTCGCAAGCGTAAGCTCTTGCGCGTGCTCGGGCTCGACCGCGGCGCTGATGACGCGACGCTCGCCCGCCTGGCATCGCCTGCGCTTTCGGTCGAGCACAGGGCTGAGCTGGCCCGGATCGACGGCGCGCTCTCTTCACTCGCCGAGCGCGAGCGAAGCGCTTGGATCTTGCGCCACGTACACGGCCACGAGCTGACCGAGGTGGCGGAGCTGTCCGGCGTATCGCTCGCGACCACAAAACGATTGCTGAGCCGAGCCCAAGAGCGGGTCTCGCGCCACGTATCCATGCCACCGCACGCAGAGTCGCGGATGAAAGGAGGGCGCCGTGAGTAAGCTGGACAACGAGCGCATATCCGATCCGATCGCGAAGGATCTCAAGCCTGCGCTGTCGCCGGAGCGGGTCGATCGCTTGTGGCAGGGCATCAGCACCGCTCGCGCGGGCCGTGTAGCGCCCAGCCGCGCGCCGCGCATGATGCGTTCGCCCGTGTTCGCGCTGGCTGCGGCGGCGAGCGTGATGGTCGCGGGCTTGGTGCTCGTGCGCGAGCTGACCGAGCCGGCGGCGTTGCCCAGCTCGCAGGCAGCGCCGCTCAAGCGCGCCGACGGTCGAGCCATCGAGGTGCTCGCACCGAGCCAAGCTGCGGTCAGTCTGCCGCTTACCGACGGCTCCGAGCTGTGGGTCGACAAGGGCGCGGTGCTCGCGCCGCTGGACGTCTCGGATCGCTCCGTCGTGCTGCACCTCGTGCGCGGCCGGACGCGCTTTGCGGTCAAGCCGGGCGGGCCGAGGCGCTGGGTGATCGAGGCGGGCGACGCGAGCGTCGAGGTCGTGGGCACGCGTTTTAGCGTGGAGCGCGATAGCCGCGGCGTGCAGGTCCGAGTCGAGGAGGGCACGGTGCTCGTGCGCAGCGGCGCGTTGCCCGATGGCCTCGTGCGCTTGGTGGCGGGTCAGCACGTGCACGTGCCCAAAGCGACGCTTGCGGTGCCGGCCGCGGCGCTGGCGCCGAGCGGCGAAGCTCAGGCGGCACCGCCCGTTGAGATCATCGAAGAGACCGCGCTGGTCGCGCCGACCGCGCCGCCGAGCCAACCGCCGTCAGCGCCTAAACGCGTCGCGGCACAGCCGGTGCCCGTACCGCCGCCCGCGCCGCCGCCGCTGGATGCCGATGCCTTGCTTGCGATCGCCGATGATGCACGGGTCGCGCGCGACTACCGCAGCGCGATCGAAGCGCTCGAGCGCGTCATTCGTGAGCATCGTGGTGATACCCGCGCCAAGCTGGCGGCGTTTACGATCGGCCGCATCCGCGACGAGCAGTTTCATGATCTGGCGGGCGCGACCTTGGCGTATGAGAGTGCGCTCGCGCTCGGGCTTTCGGGGTCGCTGGCGGAGGACTGCTACTGGCGGTTGCTCCGCGTGCTCGATGCGCAAGCGGCCGAAGGCCGCGTTCCGCGGGCGCACGTAGCGCAGGCGGCTCAGCAGTATTTGCAGCGATATCCGAAGGGCAGGTATGCGGCTGAGGCTCGTAGGCACTTGGAAGGAGAAGCCACGCGTTAGGGCGCACGCTGCGTTCGTTGCCGTCGTTTCGGTCGTGTTTGGGTGGGTTGCGGGTGGTGCGCTGGCGCAGGCGCCGCCGCTGCCTTCGGGCGTTGCGCTCTCGATCGAGCGCTGCGCATCGCCGTCGTTCGACGTGGACGCGTATTCGCGGGCGCTCGAGGTCGAGTTGATCGTGCTCAACGCCCAGCCGGTCGCGCCCGGCGTGACGCGCGAGCTGACGGTGCGCGTGCCGGGTTGCGGTGACGAGCTGCAGGTCAGCCTCCAGGTGCGCGATGACCAAGCGTCCGAGACGCTGCGCGCGAGCGACTTCGCCGGCGTCGCGCAGGCGCGCGCGCTCGCGCTCGCGACGATCGAGGCGCTGCGGGTGCTCGCCGCGCGGCTGCAAGCAAGCTTGCCCGAGCCGTCGGCACCTGCGGCGGCGCCGCCGGAATCACCCGCGCCTGCCACGTTGCCCGAGGGCCCCGCGCCAAGCGAAGCGCCACCGTCGAGCGAGCCCACGCCTGCCGCCGAGCCCGCTTCCGAGCCTGTCGCCGAGCCCGAGCCGGCCCCGCCGCAGCCCGAGCCGGCGGCTGAGCCGAGCCCACCTGCACAACCGTCTGGCCCTGCGCCGTGGCTCGAGATCTATGCCGGCGCGGCCGCCGGCTTGTTCGATGGGCTCGATACGCAGCTCGAGGCGGGTGCCGCGTTCGCCCTGCAGCGCAGTCTGTGGCTCGAAGCCGAAGTGGCGCTCGGCCAGGCGAGCGATAGCACCGACCTCGGCGTGCTCGATGCCATCGCCCTCACGCTCGCCGCCTCGCTCGAGCTGCGGCTGCGTCCGGTCGCGCCGCTCGAGCTCTCGTTCGGAGCGGGTCTGCGCGGAGGGGTGGCATGGGCGAGCACCGACTCGGAGCTTTCGCTCGCACAGGGCAACCGCGAACGCTCCACGACGGCGCCGCTTTTGCTCGCCTTCGTGGAGCTCGGTGCCGCGCTCGAGCTCGGGCAGGGCTTGATCGTCGGGCTGTTCGTCGAGCCCGGCTATGGCCTCGTGGCGGCGCGCTTCGTCGGTGCATCCGCCGCAAATGTCGGGATGCCGGCGCTCGCAGGCGAGCCGTCACCCACGGTCGAGCTGTTTGGACCGAGCATTCTTATAGGTCTCACGTTGGGGTATCGCTTCTAACCGACAGCTTCTGTGAGATGCGGACACTTAATAAGCCGTCACGTCGCGGACATTGCGCGGTCTATACCCGTCGACTAGCGTGATAGCGCTTGGTTGGGTGTAGGGCGGTTAGGTGAGGCACGATGGGGGATACGACTTGTTTTTCATTCGCGGGCTCGCTCGCGCGTTGCATTGGGCTCTGCGTTCTCGCGCTGAGCCTGAATGCGTGCAGTGGCTGCAGCGACAACGAGCCCAAGCCCGGTGATGGCTTGTTCGCGACGCGCTGCGACGAGGACAAAGACTGCGAGTCGCTGATCTGCGCCGGCCTCGATGGCGAGACCAAGCTGTGCACGGAATCGTGCACGGATCCGGTCGGCGATGAATGCGAGGAAGGCTTTCGATGCCGTAGGCCCGACCGCGACGAGGGCCTCGTCTGCGTGTGCACCGATCCCCGCGGCTGCGAGGACCGGCAACCCACCGAGCAATGCTCGTTCGCGGGCGAGTGCGATGACGGCATCTCGTGCACCGACGACCGGTGCGACGACAACCTGTGCTCGAACGTCGTCGATCCCTTCTTGTGCGCCGTCGGCTCGACCTGCGACCCGGACGAAGGCTGTATCGAGAACGACCCGTGCACCGAGGACTTCGAGTGCGACGCGGGCGGCGATGCCTGCCGCTTCAACGGCCGCTGCGACCCGAGCTCGGGCCGCTGCCAGTACGATTTCGTCGACAACGACGGCGACTCGAGCTTGCCGACCGAATGCGGCGGTGACGACTGCGACGACTTCGACTTCAGCATCAACGGCAGCGCGACCGAGGTCTGTGACAGCACGGACAACGACTGCGACGGCGTCGTCGACGAGGGCGCCGATCAATTTTGCGGCGGCTCGTGCTCGTTCGAAGGCTGCGGCTGCGAGTCGCCGCGCCTCGACTGCGGGAGCTCTGGCGACTTCAGCAATTGCGTGGACGTGAACAGCGACCCGCTCAACTGCGGCGGTTGCGGCAACGTATGTGGCGGCGGGCTCAGCTGCATCGGCGGGTTCTGCACCTTTCAGGACCTGTGCTTCGACCCCAACGTGTGCCCGCCGAACTCGACCTGCGCGAACGCGAGCGGCACGCGCGAGTGCCGTTGCAACGCCGGCTTCGAGCCGAACTTCAACTCCACCGAGTGCATCGACGTCGATGAGTGCAGCCGCGGCCTGCACAACTGCTCGGGCGGCAGCAACAACTGCATCAACTTCTTCGGCGGCTTCGAGTGCTTGTGTGGCCCGGGCTTCCAGGATCTGGGCTTCGGCTGCGTCGACATCAATGAGTGCGCCAACGGCTTCAACTGCGGAAACGGCTTCTGCAGCAACTTCATCGGCTCGTTCGAATGCGTCTGCGATCCCGGCTTTGCGCCCCATCCGATCTCGCGCGTCTGCCAGCTGGTGGATGAATGCCAGGCGGGCTTTCTAGAGGACTTCCGCTGGTGCAATGGCCAGTGCAGTCACCTGCCCAGCGATCCGAACAATTGCGGCTTCTGCGGCAGGACGTGCTTCGACAACACGTTCTGCGACAACGGTAGCTGTGCCTGCGACAACGATGCGCTGACGTACTGCAACTCGACGTGCGTCAACACCGAGACCAACACGCAACACTGTGGCCGTTGCAACAGCCGGTGCCCGACCGGCGCCGGCTGCGTCAACGGCAGCTGCTCATGCCCGACGGGCCAAGTGAGCTGCGCTGGTCAATGCGTGACGCTCGGCACGTTGGATCATTGCCTTTCGTGCAATGACTCCTGCGGCGTCGGCGCGAGCTGCACCCCGGGCGGCTGCCAATGCCCGGCCTCGACGCCGCTCGTCTGCGACGGCTATTGCGTCAACTCCGACGAGGACGAAGCGAACTGCGGCAGCTGCTTCCGCTACTGCCCGGAGAACGCGACGTGCACCGAGGGCGAGTGCGAGTGTCCGGAGTCTGCGCCGGATCTGTGCGAGGGCTTTGCGACCTGCACCGACTTCGCGACGAACGAAGAAACGTGCGGCTCGTGCGAGAACTTCTGCGAAGTCATCTGCAACGAGGGCGCGTGCAGCCGCGCATCGCGCGTGGCGCTCGGCACTGGCTTCGGCTGCGTGTTGTTCGAGGACGCGCGCGTCGGCTGCTTCGGCAGCAACGACAGCGGGCGCTTGGGTCGCGGGTTGAGCACGTCGCTGACCTCCGAGCCGCTCGGCTTGCTCGCGCTCACGAACGTCCAAGAGATCTCGGCGCGCGCCGGGCACGCGTGCGCGGTCAGCAACGACGGTGTCGTGCGCTGCTGGGGTGAGAACTCCGCGCAGCAGCTCGGCAACGGCGACACCGCCGATCAGACCACGCCGGTGACCACGCGCGCCGGGGTGATTCACGTCGCGGTCGGCCTCTTGCACACGTGCGTCGTGCTGGGCGAGACCGGCAAGATCGAGTGCGTCGGCTCCGATGCCCATGGTCAACGTGGCGACGGAGCAGCTTCGCCGGCGTTCGGCACCTGGAGCGGCCCGGCCGCTCTCGAGAACATCGAGCAGCTGGTCTCCGGCGCGAACCACCTGTGCGCGCTCATCGGCGGCGAGGTGTTTTGCTGGGGCGACAACACCTCCGGTCAGCTCGGCATCGGCACGAGCGGCGCGGGCACCGGCCTCAACGCGCCGGGCGCCAAGGTCACGGGCCTGTCCGACGTGAGCCGCATCGCAGCCGGCGGCAATCACACCTGCGCGGTCGTCGGCACCCAAAGCGGCGCCCGAGTGTATTGCTGGGGCGAGAACAGCAGCTCGCAGTGCGGCACGGCCGACACCGCGGATCGCGTCCTGCCCACGGTGATCGCGGGCGTCAACAACCCGATCAACGTCACCGCGGGCGACGCGCATACCTGCGCGCTGATCGTCGATGGCGAGCTGGTGTGTTGGGGCTCGGGCGCCGATCGGCAGAATGGCCGCACGACGACCGGACCTCAGCTACAGCCGATGTGGGGCCCGTGGGACCACGTAGCGGCGGGTAGCGCCCACACCTGCGGCGTCACCGGCGGTGACTTCGGCTGCTGGGGTGATGGCCCGTCGATCACCAACGGCGTCGACACGCCGACGCCGGTGCGCATCATCCGCTAAGCTGGTCGAGGAGAACCGCTGTGGCGACCAAGAGCTTGCTGATCCGTTCCATGCTGGCGTGCGCCGCTTTGTTTGCGGCGTTCGCGTGCTCGAGCGACGACGAGCCGGGCGCCATGGAGGCCATCGACTTTTGTGAGTCCTACGTCGATGCCATGTGCGACGGGCTCGAGCGGTGTTGCGGCGACGCGCAGGGCGTGGACCAGGCGGCCTGCCGCAGCCTCGAGCGCAGCTACTGCGAGGACATGCTGCTGACGCTCGACGATCGCGGTCTGGCCCCGAGCGGGCCGAACGTCCCGGCGCGCATCGTGTTCGACTTCGACGAGGAAGGCGCGGGCGCGACGCTCGAGCGCGTGAACGGCGTGTTCGGCCGCTGCCAGGGCGACGCGTACGTGACGTTCGACGACACGCACTACCTCGGCGAGCCCGGCACCGAGTGCTTGGCCCACCGCGACTGCGCGGAAGGCACGCGCTGCGAGCACCCGCCTCGAGCGGTGTTCGGCACGTGCGTGTTGGCGCCGCTCGAGGGCCAAGCGTGCACCGACGTCTGCGCCGCCAACGACCTCGTGTGCGTGCAAGATCAGAACGAATCGGTGTGCATCGCGCGCCGGGGCGAAGGCGAGTCGTGCGATGACCAGTCGTGCGAAGACGGCCTTTCGTGCATGTCGGTGAGCACGATTATCGGCGGCGGCGGCCAGCTGGTATGCGGCAAGCTCGGAGCCGACGGCGACTCGTGCTCGGACGACAGCCAGTGCGACAGCTACTTCTGCAACAGCGGTCGTTGCGATGGCGGTAGCTCACAGGACGAGCTGTTTTGCGGGCGCTTTCCCGCGCAGTACTTTCTGTCGGGCGGCTTTCTCTCGCCGTAACGGCTCCTCGGCAAGCGCGCCCAACGATGTATGACGGACGTCGAGCGCATCACCGCATCGTGTTTGTGTCGGGCGGTTGCGTGGAGCGTGCACGGGCCGCTCTTCAACATGTCGCACTGCCATTGCGGCATGTGCCGTAAGGCGCACGCGGCGCCGTTCGCGACGTACGTCGGCGCGAAGGCCAGCGGCTTTCGCTTCGACCGCGGCGAGAGCGAGATCGTGCGCTACAGATCGTCGAGCTCGCACGAGCGCTGCTTCTGCGGCCGGTGTGGCTCGGTCGTGCCCGCCGCGCCGCTGGGAAAGTCGGCGTACTTCCCCGCGGGCTGCATGGATGACGGCCCGGTAGGGCAAGCGCCGCCGATCGTGCCGAGCCTGCACATCTTCGTCGGCAGCAAGGCCAGCTGGTACACGATCGCGGACGGGCTGCCGCAGCACGCCGAGTGTCCCGCGAGCTGGCAGCAGGGCGCGGTGACGGCGCAGCGCGCGACGGATGTTGCGCCCGACGTCGCGCCCCGCGCCGACAACTCAGCGACCGGCAGCTGCTTATGCGGCCGGGTCGCGTATGCGATCGCCGCCGGCGCCCCGCTCGGCGTCCACTATTGCCATTGCAATCGCTGCCGCAAAGCGCGCGCTGCGGCGCACAACGCCAACGTGTTCATCGAGCGCGATCGCTTCGAGTGGCTGCGCGGCGAGAGCGAGCTGGGATCGTTCAAGGTTCCCGACGCCGTGCGCTACAGCCAGGTGTTCTGCCGGCACTGCGGCTCGGGCATGCCGATCGCCCGCGCCGAGCGCGCGGTGGTGCCGGCGGGCTCGGTCGATACGCCGTTTACGCCGGCGGATCTCCGCCACATCTTCGTCGCCAGCAAAGCGCCGTGGTTTGAGATCCAAGACTCGATCACGCAGTGGCCCGAATATCCGGGTTAGCGTTCATTCGCTCGAAGGTTATTCGCGCTGGCGGTCGATACGCCGTATCACCGCGGGATGCTGAGGCCCGGGCGGCGTGGTGCGATCGTGTTGGCGGTGCTCGCCGCGCTCGGCTTGGTGGCGACCGCGAGTGCGTGGGCGCTCGCACACGTCGGCCTGCGCATCTCGATGGGCAACACCGTGCTGGTTGGGATCGAGGGTCGCGTGCCATTTCGGGCGCGGATCGACAAGCCGCTGCAGGTCGCGGTGGACGAGGCGCTCACGGCCAAGGTGAAGCTGCAGGACCTGGCGATCCCGCTCGACGAGGTGATGCGCGTTCCGCTCAAGCTCGACCTGCAGGTGCCGATCGACACCGAGGTCGCCATCGATGATTCGCTCGAGCTCGAGCTGAATGTACCGATCGACATGGTGCTCACCGAGCGCGAGCTCGACATGAGCAGCTTGGAGGTCCCGCTCGATACCGAGATCTTCATCGACGACACGATCGCCGTGGATTTCGTAGTGCCGGTGGACACCGAGGTGACCACGGTGCTGGGCGTCAAGGTGCCGGTGAAGCTCAACGTGCCGATCAAGGCCAACGTGCCCGTGAAGCAAAAGGTCCGGGTGCGAGACACGCTCAAGGTGCCGATCAAGAAGCTGCGGTTACCGTTTCACGCGACCATCCCGATCAAGCTGTCGGTCCCGCTCAAGAAGACGTTTCGCGTCAAAGGCCTGGTCAAGGCGCCGCTGCGCGAGACGATCGAGATCCCGATCAAGCAAACCATCCACCCGAAGCTCGCCGGCGATCTCGAGGCTACGGTGAAGCTCGAGGGCAACATGCCGGCGCGGCTCGAAGGCGAGCTCGATGCCGACGTCAGCCTCGATCAGCCGCTGCCCGCCAAGATCGGCGAGCTGCGCGTGCATGCGAGCGAGGTCTCGTTCGAGCTGCAGTGAGCGCGCCGGGCATGCGGGCGATCGTCGCTTAGAGAAGGCTTAGGAGGTTTGCGGAGATCGCGGCCGTGGCGAGCGTGCGGTCGGAGCCATCGGCGCAGTGCGGGAAGCGCAGGATCGGAAACGGCAGGCGCTCGGCGAGGATCGCGGCGTTGTACGGGCGACTGGGGTCGGACGTATCGCTCGCGGGGGCGAGGTCCGTGAGCACGAGCGCGGCGATCGGAAGGCTACGCCGGGCTGCGGACTCGGCTGCGGTGAGCGCGTGCGAAAGCACGCCGAGCGTGTTGGGCGCGACGAGCAGAACGGGCAGGCCGAGGCTCGCGATCAGGTCGGCGATCGTGTGCTCGCGGTCGAGCGGCACGAGCAAGCCGCCGGCGCCTTCGACGAGCACAAGGTCGGAGCCGGCGGCGGCGAGGCGCACGGCTTGGGCAAGCCGGTCGAGGTCGGGTGCGGGCGATCCTGTCGCCAGTGATACGGCGTAAGGGGCGGCCGGAACGGCGGCTCGGTAGAAGCCAGGCGCAGCGGAGAGCTCGGGCTGGGCGCACGCGCGAGCGAGCAACGCGGCGTCGGTCGCGGGCTGGCTGGATGGGTCTTCGCTCGAGATCACGCCCGTTTCGAGCGGCTTGAGCGCGGCGACGCGTCGGCCTTGCGCGGTCAGGGCGGCGGCGAGACCGCGACTTACGAAGGTCTTGCCGGCGCCGGTACCGGTCGCGGTGATGAACAGGCCGGGCGGAAGACGGATGAAGGTTGAGCCGGTCATCGGTGCGTTGCGCTGCTCGAGCGATACAGGCGATCAGGGCGCGCCGGATCTCGCCAGGTCTGAAAACGATTCAGGGCGTTGGAAATTTCTGCTTGCTCGGGATGCGGCCCAGTGTCATCCGTGGAAGGGGGGGAAGACTTTAGCCGTTGGCCGGAGCGCTCCGAATGCGTCGAGCGCCCGCGCGAGCTGCTCGTCGGTGTGCGTGGCGATCGGCGTGATGCGCAGCCGGCTCGTGCCTGCGGGCACCGTCGGCGGGCGGATGCCTTGCACGAACACGCCGCGCTCGAAGAGGGATCGCGAAAGCGTCATGACCGCGTCCGGCGCGCCGATGATGGCGGGGATGATCGGTCCGCGTCCGGGCAGCACGTGATAGCCAAAAGTAGTCAATTGTTCACGAAGCTGAACGGCGTTCGCGCTCAGCCGTGCGCGGCGATCGTCGGCCTGCTCGACGAGGTCGCAGGCGGCCAGCGTCGCGGCGGCGAGCGCGTGCGGTGTGGCGGTGGAAAAGACGAAGCTGCGCGCGCGGTTCTCGAGCAGGGTGGTCAGCTCGGTGCTGCCGGCGATGAACGCGCCGGTGCAGCCGAAGGCTTTGCCGAGGCCTGCCATCAACACGTCGGCGTGGACGGACAGCTCGGCGCACAGGCCGCGGCCGCTCGGTCCGAGCACGCCGATCGCGTGGGCTTCGTCGACGTACAGGCCGGCGTCGTAGCGATCGCACAGCGCGCGCAGCTCGCGCAGCGGTGCGGTATCGCCGTCCATCGAGAACAGTGATTCGGTGATCACGAGCGCGACGCGATGCTGTGCGCGATGCGCGGCGAGCAGCTCGGCGAGGTGCTCGGGGTCGCCATGGCGATAGATGAGCACGCGCGCACGCGACAGGCGTGCGCCGTCGATCAGGCTGGCGTGGTTGAGCGCGTCGCTGAAGACGACGTCGTCTTTGCCGACGAGCGCTTGCACGGCGCCGACGTTTGCGGCGTAGCCGGTGCTGAAGAGCAGCGCGGAGGGTTTGGCGATGAAGCGGGCGAGCCGGGCTTCGGCGCGGCGATGCAGCGCGTGCGTGCCGGTGACCAGGCGCGCGGCGCCGGCGCCGAGTCCGTGCTCGAGCAGGGCGTCGGATGCGGCGCGCGCGATCGCGGGATCGCTCGCGAAGCCGAGGTAGTCGTTCGAGCAGAGGTTGATCACGCGCGCGCCGTGGATCAGCAGCTCGGGGGCGTGGGCGGCTTCGTGGACGCGGGGGGTTCGGAGCAGGGCGTCCCGCGTGAGGGCGTCGAGGGCGCGACGGAGATGCGCTTCAAAAGTCACGCGGGGTCCTTCGATTCGCGCGGCAGCGGCGGGGCTGGCGGGCGCGGAGCTGCGCTCGGCGGGTTTTTGGAAACGCGCGGGCTTTATCGCTAAGTCGATAGGGGTGCAATGCGGCCACGAGCGGGAGCAGGCGATGAAGCCGGTGGCGGCCTTGGGGCTCGAGTTGAACGTTCTTGGAGTGGCACGACGTGTCATGTCACGGCATGTCACGACGTGTAGCGTTTCACGTGAAACTGGTCGTGAGCCGGGCGGGCGGGGCTGGCTATGGGGAGTGGCGCGTTCGCTCGTGGTGGTCGGGCGTGCTGCGGCCTGCGGTGCGGCGGCTTGCTGCCTAGCGAGCTGCGGAGGGGATCAAGCGACCGTCGGCTCGGGGAGCTCTGCTGCGGACGCTCCGACGACGGCGGTGGGATCGAGCGCGCTCCTTCGTGCGGCCGTCGATGCTCGAGAGCTCTCGCCCGGCCTGCGTGCCGCGGCGGTTCATCGTGACCGCGGGATGCGCGAGCTCGCCCTCGAGCTCTTGGGTCGGCTCGAGAGCGAAGCTGTCATTCCGATGCTCGTGCTGGCTCTCGCGGATCGGGAGGCTGGTATCCGTCTCGATGCTGCGCGTGGCCTCGCGCGGCATCCGGCTCAGAGCCCCGCGCTACGCGAAGCTCAGGTGCTCGGCGCCTATGCGGCCGCGCGCGAGAGTACCGAGCGGGCCGAGCTGATCGGTCTGCTCGCGGACATCGCGCCGAGCGCGGCTTCGCCTGCGTTTGCCCAAGCGCTTGCGGCCAGCGAGCCCGGTGAGCGGGTGGCCGGATGCCTTGCCATTCAGCGCCTCGAGTCGCGCGGCCACGCGCCCAAGCCCCAGCTCCTGGTGCGAGCGATTGAGCTGCTCGCGGACGGAAGCCGGGAGGTCGTGACCGCGTGCAGCGCCGCGCTGGCCGAGCCTGTTGTCCGTGAAACTTTGGCGGAGCCGGACCGCGCTGCGGCCACCCGCGAGCTTGAGCGACTTGCTCGATCGCAAGACCCCGATGCCGCGGTGCCCGCCATCGCGGCCCTGGCTGCGCTTGGCGGTCGCGAAGCTCTCCCGGCGCTCGCGCCGCTGGTGGGATCACGCGAGCCCCGGATCGCGCTCGAGTCCGTCCGCGGCCTCCTGCGCATCGCCCCTCCCGCGACCCTTGCCTCCCTCGCAGACCACGAGCTCGACCGCCTCGCAGCTCAACCCGGGTCGGTCCCTGGGGCGCGGGGCCCGGTTTTGTTGGAGATGTTGAGGGGGCTGGCGGAGCGCCCCGATCAGGCTGAAGCGCAGGCGGTGGCGGGGAGGGCGCTCAAGCGACTGGGGCCGCTGCCGGCGGGGGCTTCGCAGCGCGCGGTCCTCGAACGGGCGGTGTTGCACTGCGCAGCGGCTCGGCTGGCGGATGCGGCGCGGCACTGGCCGAAGGAGCTCTTTGGCTGTGGGCACGGGGCGATGCCCGAGGCACTGCGCGATGCCTGGACGGCCCGTGCTTTCGGCGAGGGCGGCGACTCGGACGAGCTGCGCGCCGTGCAGCTCGCGCGACTGTTCGAGAAGGGCCCGAGGGCGGTCCGGATCGCAGTGCTTGGCGTGACCGGCACGTTGCCCGTGCAACAGGCGGCGGCTCAGCTCAAGCAAGGGCTTCGCGATTCGGACCCGGGGGTGCTCGCGGCGGCCTTGGCCGCGATCGGTGCGCGGCCGGGGTTGAGGCAGGCGGACGAGAGCGCCCGGACCACGGCAGCAGACCTGCTCGAGGTCGCCGCGCGCATCGACGAGGCGCCGGAGACCGCGCTCGCCTGGCTCCACGCAGCCCGCACCGTGGCTCGCAAGGCGGGACCCGAGGAGCCTCCCCCACCGATCACGGTCGCTCCCGGATCAAACGAGCACGCTGCCCGCGCTGCGCCAGAAACCCCAGCAAACAAGCCGCTTTCGCCTGTCGATCCGGCCCTGATCGAGCGTGTTACGCAGCTCGCGCGACACCCCGCACGGGCCGTACGGGAGCCCGCGCGCGTGCTCCTCTCGGAGTGGGAGGCGCCAGTGCCCCCGGACATCGACTCCGTCGCGCATGCCCTGCCAGCCGATCGCATGCCCGACGCGCGAAGCCTGTTTCACGTGAAGCTCGAGACCACGCAGGGCGTGATCGAGCTGGAGCTGGACATGGAGCACGCGCCGGTCAGCAACGTGCGGTTCATCGAGCTGGCTCGGAGCGGAGCACTCGATGGGCTCCCGATCGCCGACCTATCGGCGGGCCGCGCAGTCGCATTCACCCCCAGCCCTTCGCCGCAGGCGCGATCGCTTCGCCATGAGGACACCGCAGGCTCGGTCGAGCGGGGATCCGTCTTGCTCCAGGATCACGGCCGCGACGCGGTCGGTCCGGGCTTCGCCCTCATCCTCGCGCGCGCTCCCAGCCTGGACCGCCGAGCGGTGCGCCTCGGCAAGATCACGGCAGGCCTCGAGATCGCCGACGCGCTATCCCCCGCCGACTCGATCCTCGAAGCCCAGGTCTCGATCGCCCGATCATCACAGGACTAGGTCGAGCTGGCGGCGCTCTCGGCTACCGCCGCTTCGAGCTCCTCGCGCACCGAGCCCCCGTACTCGCGCTCCAGCGTATCGATCGCCTCAGCGGCGGTCTCCGTCTTGGGCAGCACGATCTGAACGTCGACGAACAGGTCGCCGGCCTTCTCGCCGCGCCGCACGCCTTTGCCCTTGAGGCGCAGACGGCTTCCGCCGCGCACGCCCTTCGGGATCCGCATCTGGACCGCACCGTAGGGCGTCGGCACCTGGATCTTCGCGCCGTGGAAGGCCTCGCCTACCGTGACCGGAAGCGTGAGCTCGAGGTCGTCGTCGGTGCGGCGATACAGCGGATGGTGTTTCACGTGCACGCGCAGAACGATGTCGCCGCCGCCCGGAGCTTGGCCGCGCAACCGAACCTGACCGCCATCGCGCACGCCCGCCGGGATGCGCACGCGCAGCGACCGAGCCTCGTCGTCGCCGGGGCTCTGGATCGCCAGCTCCTTCTCGGTGCCGAGCACAGCCTCCATCCACTCGATCTCGATATCCGCTACGGCGTCTGGGGCCTGAGCTGCAGCCGCTCGCCCGCCGCGGCCTCGTCGGCCACCAGCCTTGAACATGTCGCTGGTGAAGAAATCGGTGAACCCGCCGCCCTCGCGACCCGCTTGTCCCCCGCCGCGCCGCATCTGCTCGAAGATGTCCTCAAGCCCCGTGAAGCCCTGCTGGCCGCCGGCTCCTGCACCCGCGCTGGCACGGCGAGCGTTCCAATCTCGATACGCCTGAGGATCGAATCCTTCGCGTAATCCTATTTCTCCAAACTCGTCGTATATTTCGCGTTTCTTCTTGTTGAGGAGAACCTCGCTTGCGCGGTTCACCTCCTTGAAGCGCTCCTCGGCCTGCTTGTCGTCGGGATTGCGGTCCGGGTGGTACTTGCGCGCGAGGTCCCGGAACGCCTTGCGGATCTGCTGATCCGCCGCGTCGGGCGCGACGCCAAGAACATCGTAGAGCTTTCGCTTGGCCATAGAACGGCAGGATCATAACCACGAACGTTTGCGCGAATAGCCTTCGGCGCTCGGGAACGTGCTCGCGCGGCGCAGCCCGACCGGCCGCGCGCTTTGCCGCTTGCAGAGCCTGCGCTGAGGGCGCGATGCTCGCCGCCTCGAATGTCGCAGCCGCATGCGATGCCCAAGGCGCCCCCCGCCGCGCCGAGCCCCGCCGGCGATCACAGGCCAGTGGCCAATAAACCGAGCCCCAGAAGCGATCTGGCCCTGCGCCTCGGCACCGCGGGCATCACCGCGCCGCTGATCATCTGGTCGCTGTACTTCGGTCCGGCGTGGCTCTTTCCAATGCTCTCGGTGCTCGCGTGCTCGTTCGCGACGTACGAGCTGTTCGCGATGGTCGCGCCCACGCATGTTGGCTTGCGCGTGTACGGGGTGCTCGCGGCGCTTGCTGTGTTCGCGGCGTTCGTGGTGCCCGGCGGCCAAGCGCATATCGCCGGCGTGCTGATCGCCTGCGT
>Ga0114940_10000559_pt1 | contig 16797 bp, 14 predicted proteins | sample ColdCreekSource_FD_87195 | JGI IMG/M metagenome (GOLD analysis project Ga0114940, IMG submission 87195) | Groundwater microbial communities from Cold Creek, Nevada to study Microbial Dark Matter (Phase II) - Cold Creek Source | ecosystem: Environmental > Aquatic > Deep subsurface > Groundwater ... | reverse complement strand
TGCTACTCTTTTTGGCGGTTTTTGCCGAGCCTGATTTTTCGAACAAATAAAGTCCCGCTTGGATTGTCGTCCGAGATAGTCCAGTTGCCCTAGAAACCCAACTAATCCCTCCCCATCCTAAGCAATGAACAAATTCTTGGGATATTTCTCAGAGAATCTGCGAATTTCCTTGAAGACTGCGTTGTTATCTTGATGCAGCACTTCATCGAGTCCATCCAGCAACAGTAACACTCTGCCCTCACGCAGTAGGGTTTCGATCGCGGACTGTTCTAAAATGCCACAGGTGATAAACTCAGTGTGGATGTAATTTAATAAGCTGAACGCCCCTGTATCTTTTGATTCGTCAGCAAAATCTCCCAAAGTAATAAAGATGGGAACTAGATTTGCAGCAAAGTTACCTCGGTTACATTGAATGGCGAGATGTTGCAAAAAAGTAGTTTTACCACACCCAGGTTTACCTAATACCCTAAGCTTAGAGTAGGTTTCGACTGCCCTCATGCCTGATATTTGTTTCTGAGAAATTTGACCTAAGCCAAAGCGATCGAATTCTTCTGAGGTAGGATTTTGCAAGTCAGAGATCTCTGCCCACTGTTGACTGGCAATCTCTTCCAAAATATTGACATCGATATAAATGTCGTCGATCGCAACGGGGTGGCTGGTATCCAGTAGCTCTATAGTACCACACTGGTCTTGAATTTTATCGTGACGTTGCGATCGCACTTTCTTAACTAGAGCATCGATGTTTATGGCTGCCAATCCTCCAGGCTCAGCAAACTCAGCTGGAGGATTGGCAGCAATTTCCCGCCAATCTAGTTCCAAGACCGAACAAATTTCCATAAATGTATAACGTTCAATCGGACGACGTGTGAAAAATCTCCAGATTGGCTGGCGAGTCTTTATATTTACTTCCTCTGCCAGGTTCTCTTGAGTCCACCCCCTATTGGCAAAAGCAGTTTTCGCTTGTTTGATTCCTGCTGGCGATGCCTGGAGGGAACGTTTCGCCATTGTCTGCTGGAGTGAAAGCCAACACATTTGTTGAAACATTGGGAACTCCTTGATCTAATTCAAATCAATCTGCTTGAAATCATGTTTGAGCAAGCGTTTATGTGGCGTATAAATTGTCTAGATTGTTCTAAAACTATACAAATGTTGACAATAAAAATTTTCAGTTATCTCTAACTCAGAGCAGAGTCAAATTTATCATCATAATTAGGGTCTTGAGTGCCAAGCAGTTTGTCCCAAAATGTGAAGTACAGTCCATAATGCACTGTGTACTTGCGATGATGTATCGAGTGATGGGTTGAACCGATAAACCACCTTCCGAGCCAGTGGTGAGGAAACGAAGACGGAAAAAGCTCGAATCCAAGATGATTCCACACTGACCATAGGGTCATCGTCATGAGTATGGCAATCAGAGTGATGAAATGGAGGGGGATAATGAACACTATTCCGACAAAGAAGATCGCCTGTACGAAAGCCTCTGGTAGGTCAAAAGCAAAAGATGTCCATGGTGTTGGATCTCCTGATCGATGGTGACCATAATGCACCCATCTGAAGAGGGAAGGGTGATGAAATAGCCGATGGAGAAAGTAAAAGTATGTATCCTGAAGCATGAGTACCGACACAAAGCTGACTACTAAGTACCACAGTCCATACTCGCGCAGGTCAGCATACAGTAGTGTTGAGCCCCAATCGTACTCTGTCATGACCAATGTTGCGCCGAGAGCAAAAACCACCGCAGCGAAAACAGACAATTTGGCATCTCTAAAAATCGACAGACTTAGCGGCGGCTTCTGATGTAAACTCTGCTTAACAAAGGACTTCTTCAGAACTAAATAGAAGAGCCAGTATATTCCCCCAGCTATGAAAAAGTATCGGACAAGAATAAGCCCGAAAAGGACGAACCAATAGAATAAAAATGAGTGATTCGTCAAGTCAATTTTTCCTGTTTAAAGCTAGATACCTACGTACTAAAAATCTATCATCTTTATCCCACCAAAGGGAGTTTTTCTCAATCTTGACACTCCCGCCGCTAAATTAATAGCTCGTCTGAACGACTCGCTTTAATTTTAGCGGGGGATTCTACATTCAACGAGTCTCCATTAAACAGCAGGGTTGCCCCAACCGCCCAAGAGGGAGTCTCTCCTGTAGCGTACCGCCAGTTCCCTGCTTCTCGAGAAAACCCGTCCGCAGGACTGGCGTAAGTTCCCGAATGCCCTTCGGTACTTAGTCCTTTTTTAAGAATGTTTTTGCTGGCTGCAATGTCCCTATCTTCAACATACCCACACTTACAAACGTGGGTACGAGTAGAAAGAGTTTTCTTGATTCGCAGGGAACAAGCAGGACAATCTTGTGAAGTGTAGTGAGGTGGAACAGCAATAGTTATTTTACCGAACTTCCACCCAAAGTACTCAACCCATTTACGGAACGCGGTCCAGCCAGCATCGGATATACTTTTTGACAATCTTCGATTACGAACTAGATTTCTTACATTCAAATCTTCGTAGACGATGCAATCGTTAGATGCACATACGCAACGCGCTATTCTCTTAGCGTGTTCTTCACGTTTTCTACTTACTTTTAAATGCAGTTTGGCGTAATGCTGTCTAGCTTTATGGTAATTCTTGGATTGTGGTTTACCTTTTTTAAATTTGACTGACTTTCTTCTATTTAAACGATTAAGTCTTTTTTCATTCTTGCGATAGAATCTGGGATTTTCTTCTATATTGCCAAAGGAATCAGCATAGAAATATTTAAGCCCCATATCTAAACCAATAGCTTTGCCTGTCGGTTGCATATCTTCTTTTACTTCGATAGATGTACCAAACTGGCAGTAATAGCCATCAGCGCGACGAACTAGCCTTACTCGTTTAATCTGTTCTGGCTGATAGAAATAGATATTTCTAGAACCAACAAGTTTTACTCTTCCAATATTATTTTTATCAGTGAAAGTAATATGCTTTTTGGTAGTTTCGTCTAACTTCCATCCAGACTGTTTATACTCAACCGAACGAGAATGTTTTTTAAATTTTGGATAGCCTTTTTTTCCTTTAACTTGCTTTTTGCAATTGTCAAAAAATCTAGCTATTCCCGACCAAGCTCGTTCAGCAGATGATTGTCTAGCAGTAGAATTTAATCTGTCAGCAAAAACATACTCTTTGGCTATGACGCGACAATACTTGTTAAGGTCATATTTATTAGCACCTTTATTGTCCATCCAAAACCGCAGAGCTTTATTTCTGACAAATTGACCCGTGCGTATTGCTTCGTCAATTGCCAAGTATTGATGTTGTTTTGCTTGGATTTTATACTCTAGTACAATCATTTAATTATACTAGCATATTTAGCACAAAAAGATGTTGCGCGATGCGGTTTTATTTACTCAAGGTAAATTCACCTTGAGTAAATAATTTGTACCTTCATTGTTGATTAAAGCGAAAGCCAATCGCTATGCAGGTACTTTCATCCCCTGCTGTACTGCCGGGCGTTGTTGCAAAGTTTCATACCATCGTTGGAGATGAGGATGTTTGTCTAGGGTTAATTCCATAAATTGATAGCTAGCTATCCAAGGATAGATGGCAATATCGGCAATGGAGTAATCGCCCCCAACATATTCGGCATCAGCAAGCCTGGTATTTAATACTTCATATAGTCTTAAGGTTTCTTTTTGGTATCGCGCGATCGCATAGGGTATTTTTTCGGCAGCGAAACGATTAAAATGATTGTATTGACCAAACATCGGTCCAACACTTCCCATTTGAAACATCAACCATTGAATAACTTGAAAACGCTGTTTTGATTCGGTAGGTAAAAGTTTCCCTGTTTTCTCGGCTAGATAGATTAAAATTGCCCCAGATTCAAAGACGGTAATATCGGTATCGTGGTCTACAATCGCGGGAATTTTACTATTAGGATTAATCGCGATAAACTCTTTGCTGAATTGCTCGTCTTTAGTAATATCTATTTTGTGGACGTTGTAATCGAGCCCAATCTCTTCTAGCATAATTGAGGCTTTACGACCGTTGGGCGTAGTAAAAGTGTAGAGTTCAATCATAATTGCTTAGATAATTTTATTTAAGTGTACAAAAATTTTACTCAGCGAGTATCTCCCGAATGACTAATAACTAAATACTGCCCTTGTCTCGGTAAACTAATAACTGAGCTTAATTTTACGATTTAACAATAACTGATAGTTACTAGTTGATATGGGTAATACCGTTTGGGAATTAGATTTTTATTCACGTCCAGTTTTGGATGAAGACGGCAAAAAACTGTGGGAAGTTTTAATTTGCGAGAGTCCAACTGATATCGAGCGATCGCCAGATAGTTTATTTAAGTATTCTCAGTATTGTTCGAGTAAGACAGTTAATTCAATTTGGCTGCGGTCAGCTATCCAAAAAGCGATCTCCGAATCCCCAACATCACCGAAAAAAATTCGCTTCTTTCGTCGTCAGATGAATAACATGATCGTTAAAGCTTGTGAAGAAGCTGGGGTTACTCCTGTTCCTAGTCGTCGCACCTATGCTTTAAATCAATGGCTTGAACAAAGAATAAAAGATGTTTATCCCCAAGAGTCGGGATACGATCTTAAGACAGCTAACTCAACATCAGTACAGTATCCACCATTAAATGCTATACCTTTACCTGATGCAGTTAAAGGCGATCGAGGTGATCAATGGACGTTTGTTAGTTTAGCAGCATCAGCTTTTGATGAGATGAAAGAATGGGATATTGCTTTTCAAGAATCTTTTGCCCTTTCAATGTTAGATATTTCACCTGAGACAACAATTCCTGGCTTAATTATTTTCTCGCCCCGCGCCTCTCCCTTAGCAGCCTGGATGTCTGGTTTGGAGATGGGTTATTTACAGTTAGAAGCAGTTCCTTTGCCTCAACTGCGTTTAGAAACAGGATTAAGCGATAGTTGGATTTTAGTAAATTTAACTAATCAAGAAACTGTGACAGAGGCGAAATCATTTGAAGCAGCTAAACAAAAAGCCAATGGAGTACATTTTGTAGCCGTACAATCTTCACCCGAATCAGAGTCTTTCGCTGGATTTTGGTTATTGAAAGCGTAATCTTAAGTAGCTCCACCAAAATAAAGGTGAAATAAGTTTATGAGGTGAACAGCAGATAACTTACATTAGCAGTCGCTAGTTGCTAGTTGCTGTTCATCTACTTAGAACTTGAGGTAACTAATCGCTTCTCTAGAGATTTGACCCGAGCTTTGGCAGTATTATTATCTGGATCGTATTTCAATGCTTCTTTATAAGTTTCTATGGCTTTAACAACCATTTGTTTTTTCTCATAAACATTTCCCAAATTGTTTAAAGCCACTACATATTCAGGATATATTTTCAATGCTTCTTTATATTGACGAACAGCACTATCATACTGTTCTTGTGCAAAGTAAGCATATCCTAAAGCATTTAAGATTAGAGCTTTATTTTCTGGCTCCAGATTTTTGTCTGCTTTTAGAGCTTTATTTAATAAACTAACCGATTGAATAAATAGCTTTTTATCTAAATAAAGACTGCCTAATTCGTAATACTCTTCAGCAGTTCCTTTTTCTTGTTTCAATTTTTTTTGTAGCCGAGAGAAAGTAGTTTCTTGTTTACGAGTTTTGATTACTTCTCGTAAGATATAAATAGCAGCAAAAATTAGTAAGGCGAGTAAAGCAGAGATATATAGTACAGGTAGATTTTCATTCATAATCGATCGCGATTTGGGTTAAAGAACCAACTTATCTATGATTACTCGATGATTGTCGCATATCTCCTTAGGCAACATCTCGACTGTTAACAAAATGTTTAGGCTTCGAGGAAATTCCACTCTGAGAAAGTAGCTGCTTGTCCGCAACTTTTCCCCGACTCATCGGTCAAATTCCAAATAATTGCTGTTTCAATTAAAAATCTTTGACCAGTACTAGAAATTCTGACTCCAGAATAATTATCTATATATCCTTGTTTAGCCGCTTGTTCTAGCATTTTTGCTCTTATAGCTCGCTCTACTGTTTCGGCTGTCAGTCGCGATGGACTTTGGGTAAATTTATCCCAACTGGTATTCCAGAGTTGCAAAGCGGCTTGATTGCCATAGTTTAAAATGGGATCGGCTTGAATTCCATGAGAAACTACGACAAAAGGAGCATGAAATAAAGCTTCGGCTAGTTCTTCTGGGGTAGTAGAATCGAGGATTAATTGATCATGAAGCAACCGTTGAAAACTATTAGCTAAAATTTGACTCCAACGAATAATTTCTGGCTGTTTCCAAATTGACATAAAATTCTAATTAGCAGTGATTTGAAAATGATGACGTTATGTTGCTGGAACTTGCGATCGCCGATGCTTATAGTGCAGGATTTAAATATAGCGATCCAACATTTGTTTTAGCTTACAATGACCTACGTGGATACGTTCAACATCCTCTTGATAATCTTAAACCTGGATGTTATACAGATGATACTCAAATGAGTATTGCGATCGCTGAAATTTTAGTAGCTCGACAGCCTTTAATCTGTGAATTCCTCGCAAATAGCTGGGTAACTGCGTTTAAAAGAGACATGAGAAGCGGTTATTCTCCTAGCTTCTACGATTTTCTGGCTCAAGTAAAAGATGGTAATGAGTTTTTAAATAAAATTAAACCCTACAGCGACAAAAGTGGTGCGGCGATGCGTGCGGCTCCTATAGGAATTTTACCCACAGTCGAACAGGTAATCAAAGCAAGTATTACTCAAGCGGCTATTACTCATAATACACCAGATGGTATCAATGCAGCGATCGCTGTGGCTTTAGTATCTCACTACTTTATTTATCGCTTAGGCAAAAAAGCTGATCTAGACGAATTTTTGACCCCCTATCTATCAGCAAAATGGTTAAAACCTTGGCAAGGTGAAGTAAGAGAACAAGGTTGGATGAGTGTCAGAGCAGCGATTACAGCTATTATCGCCAATGATCGCCTGAGCCAATTATTGCAAGACTGTATTGCTTTTACGGGAGAGGTAAATACCGTCGCTGCAATCGCAATTTCCGCTGCTTCTTGTAGCGAAGAATACCAACAAGATCTTCCTCAGCATTTGATCGATAATTTAGAGAATCGTGAATATGGTAGAGACTATATTATTGGTCTTGATCGTAAACTAATGAGTTTGGTTAAAAAATAAAATGCTTTTTTTTAGCGAAGCAGAAACGCCGCAAGTACGACATTGTAGGGACTGTTCGCCCCTACGGCCGCTGATCAATTAGGACATTACCAACATTCTTTGAATTGGTTTTAAAGCCGCAGCGCGAATATCTTCGGGTAGAGTAATTTCTGGAGTTTGGTTTTTCATTGCCAGATACAATTTCTCTAAAGTATTCAAGCGCATATAAGGACATTCATTACAGGCGCAGTTATTCACTCCTGGCGCAGGGATAAAGTGTTTACCAGGTGCAGCTTTTTCCATTTGGTGAATGATACCAGGTTCGGTTGCTACGATAAACTCTTGACTATCACTCTGTTGAGAGTATTTTAGTAAGGCTGTCGTTGAACCAATATAGTTAGCGTGGCGTAATACGGGAGGTTCGCATTCTGGGTGAGCAATAATTTCGGCGGCTGGGTGGTTTACTTTTAGTTCGATTATTTTCTTTTCAGAGAAGGTTTCGTGAACAATACAGCTACCTTGCCATAAAACTAAATTTCTTCCTGTTTGTTGGCTTACATAACGACCTAAATTACGATCTGGGGCAAAGATAATCGGTTGATCTTCAGGAATCTGATTAACTATCTTGACTGCATTAGAACTAGTGCAGATAATATCGCTCAACGCTTTAATTTCTGCCGTGCAGTTAATATAAGAAATTACTACATGATTTGGGTGTGCTGCTTTAAAAGCTTTAAACTCCTGTGGCGGACAACTATCAGCTAAAGAACAACCTGCGTTTAAATCTGGTAATAAAACTAACTTGTTGGGATTGAGAATTTTGGCTGTTTCCGCCATAAAGTGGACTCCCGCAAATACAATAACTTCCGCATCAGTATTTGCAGCTTGTTGGGATAAACCCAAAGAGTCCCCAAGATAGTCGGCAATATCTTGAATATCTGGTTCTTGATAGTAGTGAGCTAAAACAATTGCCTTCAAATCTTTTTTAAGCTCGTTAATCGCGCCAAACAGATCTTTCGGAATATTATGGGAATTGGCTTTAGGTATGGTGGTTGTAAACACTGCTTATAGTAATCCTGATTTTAAAATTGGAGATTAACGATTAATTATAGTAATTATTACTATAATCATTATAGCAGTGACCAATAACCAATGATCAATAAGTGACATCCTCCTACACTGATTCAGAGAATATCTCTAATTAAATAAAAATATTTACGCAACAGGTCTAATGTCAAGACGCGAACCTTTCTTTAGATAGAAGTCAGCAGCAATTAATAATGCTACAAAACAAGAAGGAATAGCCAGGTACAGACCAATATTCCTAGATATTGTCCCATATTGCCAGATTAGAACATCACAACACAATAGCGGTAAGACAAGTATGAAAGTTGGTTCTCATTATCTTAATAATGGTGTTTGCGAATTCATTTTCTGGGCACCTTTAGTAGATCAAGTAGCCGTACATATTATTTCTCCCCAAGAAAATTTGCTGCCGATGGTTAAGCAGAAACAAGGCTATTGGCAGCTAACAGCAAAAGATATTTATCCAGGTACGCTTTATTATTATCAGCTTGACGGCGGAATCGATAAGCCCGATCCCGCCTCCCATTTCCAACCGCAAGGAGTTCACGAAGTATCTGAAATAATCGACCACAGTAGCATGAACTGGCAAGATGCTGAATGGTCAAATGTTCCCCTCGAAGAGATGATTATTTATGAATTGCACGTCGGAACTTTCACTGAGGAGGGAACTTTCACGGCGATTATTCCTCGTTTGTCAGAGTTGGCGGAGTTAGGAATTAACGCCATAGAACTGATGCCCATTGCTCAATTTCCTGGAGAACGCAATTGGGGTTACGACGGGGTATATCCCTATACGGTGCAGAATTCTTACGGCAGACCAGAAGATTTGAAAGAATTAGTTAATCAGGCGCATCAGCAAGGAATAGCCGTAATTTTGGACGTAGTTTACAATCATTTCGGACCTGAAGGTAACTACACTGCTCATTACGCTCCTTATTTTACTGAGACTTATCGAACTCCTTGGGGAAGCGCGATCAATTTTGATAATGCTGGCAGTGATGGGGTGCGTAATTATTTTATTGAAAATGTCTTATATTGGCTTGATAATTATCATATTGATGCGCTGCGGCTAGATGCCATTCATGCTATTTTCGATTCAGGCGCAAAACATATCCTGCAAGAGATGGCAGAGAGAGTAGAGAAACTATCTCAAAGTCAGGGAAGAAAGTTTTATTTAATTGCCGAAAGCGATCTCAACGATGTGCGCATCATTCGTCCTAAAGAATTAGGCGGTTATGAACTTGATGCTCAATGGAGTGATGATTTTCACCACTCTCTTCTTACCTTACTGACAGAAGAATCAATTGGATACTATCAAGATTACGGTACGTTTGAACGACTAGCTAAAGCTTATAAAAACACTTTTGTCTATGATTGGCAATATTCCCACTTTCGTCAAAGATATCATGGTAGTGATGCTAGCGATCGCTCTGGTTCTCAATTCGTAGTATTTATTTCAAATCACGACCAGGTTGGAAATCGGGTGTTAGGAGAACGTTTAGCGAGTCGAGTATCTTTTGAAGCTTTAAAATTAGCTGCTGGTGCTTTAATGCTTTCTCCTTATATTCCTTTACTATTTATGGGGGATGAATATGCAGAAGAAACGCCTTTTCTCTATTTTGTTAGTCATAGCGATCCCGATTTAGTTGAAGCAGTGCAAGAAGGTAGAAAAAAAGACTTTGCTCATTTACATCTTGAAGGAGAATATATCGCTCCTCAAAGTTTGTCAGCTTTTGATTCATCAAAACTAGAATGGAAGAAAAAAAAGGAAGGTAAACATCAAATTTTATGGCAATTTTATCAACAATTAATTTTATTGCGCCGAACAATTCCCGCATTAAAAAAACTCGATAAGCAAAATTTAACAGTAACTGCTAGAGAAAGCGATCGCTTGCTTTTATTACATCGTTGGCAAGATGAAAGTCAGATTTTTAGTATTTTGAACTTTTCTACTGAAGCTGTTGATTTCACTTCTACTTTTCCTAAAGGAAAATGGCACAAAATATTAGATTCTGCCGAACCTAAATGGATGGGGACTGGTTCTGATTTACCAAATGCGATCGCGGGAAAACCAGAATTAACAATAAAACCTCATAGTTTTGTTATTTACCAGCAAACAAAATAAAGATTAGGACAATTTGAAAAAATTATGCGCATCCCTACAGCTACTTATAGAATTCAATTTCACTCCGAATTTAATTTTAATCACGCTCAAGAAATTGTGGCTTATTTAGCAGATTTGGGTATTTCCGATCTCTATGCTTCGCCAATTTTTCAAGCCAGTAAACAAAGCACTCATGGCTACGATGTGGTTAATCCTACTATTCTTAATTCAGAATTAGGAAGTTACGAAGATTTTGACCAATTAGCAGCAGAAATTCAGAAGTATCAGATGGGATGGCTGCAAGATATCGTCCCCAATCATATGGCTTATGATAGTCAAAATTTATGGTTGATGGATGTCTTAGAAAATGGTAAAGATTCGGAATTTTTTGACTTTTTTGATATTAATTGCGATCGCCTTAATGGAGAAACACAAGAGCGAATACTCACTCCTTTATTGGGAGATTTTTATGGCAGTTGTTTAGAGAGAGGAGATATTAAACTAGACTACGATCAAAACGGCTTATCAGACGCGATGGGACGTATTAATTCCACAGCACCAAGAAGTTGTAAAGCTGTGTGATTTGGAAATTTGGTTTGAATTATCTTTTCTATATCTAAGAAACACTCTTCTTCGCAAGAGCTATTTAAACTAATAGTTGTTTTGACTTTATTAACCCATATTTTTGAATTTGATATACCACCAGCAAAAATAATGTGAGAAGGATTAATAATCGGGATAATAATACTCAAAGAAAGCCCCAATATTTCTGCACATTCTTCAATAATGTTACGACAAAAAATATCATTGTCAGCATAATCATTAATATATTCAGGAATATCTTTATCTTCAGAACTTATTTGTAATAATTTGTTTTTTAAGTTTGCTATATTTAATTGTAGGAATTCATCCCAGTCTTTAATTCCTAATTTATTTTTTAAGAATCTACTATCTTTGAAGTTTGTAACAGTATTCTTAAAATTATCCTCAATTTGTTGTTGTACTGGTGACTCATTCTGGTTATTTACATTATCTGGATCTAGGGTTTTAATACAAATTCTACGTGCTAGGTGACAACCTCGATCACTTTCATCGAGAATGTCTGTATAGGACGGATTCCCAAGTTGTGTAATATCTGAATTGTTTATTATAGCTTTTGCAGCAGAACTATCAAATACTTCCATTACACGCTCTATGAATGTAGATTTAATTCCTGTTCCTGCCACTTTCCAACCCAGGTCACGACAACTGTTTGTTTGTTTTGCATCTTTTTCTATACTCCATTTAATCCCATATCCTCGTAGCACATTAGAAGGAAAACGAAATTCAGAACCGTCTATCAACTTACTATCTACTATAATTCCTATACCAGCAGCCGTTCCGGCAGAAATAACCATAAGTGATCTAGTATCTTGATTTTGTTCTTGTTCTTTCAAAGCTCTATACATACCAAGAGTGTGCATCTTCACATCTTGAATCACACAAATTTTGATTTTTCCGTTAGAGTTTAATCTTTCGCCTAATTCTTGTTGTAGGTTTAAATTTGTTATTCCAAAAGCTGGTATTCTATTTATATTTCCATTTTCTTCAACTTGAGCAGGAACACCAATTCCTATTCCAAAAATAGAACTTATATCTTTGTTTAATTTATTTAATTTTTCCTCAATCAAATTAAATAAATGATTCACGAATGTTTCGGGAACTTCTTTAGCAGGCAATTCTAGATATTGTTGTTGAAATTCTGTATTTTCGATTTCTTCTTTACTTGTTAAGAGGAATTCTTGATTAACATTATCAAAAACATTAATTTTTGTTTTTGTTCCACCCACATCAATTGTGAAAATTAGTTGATCACTTATATCACTGCTATTATTCATAGCTAGCTACCTTTTCTAACTTATAATTAATTGTATCGCCGTTGCAGGATAATACCTGATTTTAACTGGCTGAATTATTTTCTGATGATTTTTTTACTCTAAACTACAGTCAATGCTAATCGTACCTATTTTATGTCGCGATCGCAACCGCCAATATTCACTCGTGCAATTATTAAGCTCTACGAACACACTCAAGATCAACACTGGTTGCAGTCGCTCCTACCTGTAATTGAAAATTACTATTACTACTGGCTCGTACCACCTCATCTTAACCAAGCAACGGGGCTGTCTCATTATTCCTCCTTTGGCCAAGGCCCCGCCCCTGAAGTAGTCATGTCTGAATTAGACGAACAGGGCAGAACTCACTACGACCGCGTTAAAGAATATTATCGAACCACTCAATTCGATGATTACGATGTCAATTTATACTACGATCGCGATACTGATGAGTTAACTGATTTATTCTATCGTGGCGATCGCTCAATGCGAGAATCGGGATTTGATATTACCAACCGCTTTGGCCCTTTTAGTGTCGATATCATTCACTATGCGCCTGTATGTCTCAACGTTTTGCTCTATCTTATGGAGGAAGAGACAGCCGAAATCAATGAGATTCTAGGGTATGGAGAAATAGGTGACCAATGGCGTGATCGCGCTTTACTCCGTCAGGAAAGAATCGATGAGCTTTTATGGGATGAAGAAGCAGGGCTTTATTTTGACCACAACTTCAGTACTGGCAAACGCCGACCATACCGATATGCTACTACCTTTTATCCTCTTTGGGCGGGTATAGCCTCCCCAGAACAAGCTAAACGAGTTTGGCAGAATTTAGACAAATTTGAAACAGCAGGGGGAATCTTAACTAGCAATCACGTCAGCGGTAATCAATGGGATGCACCTTTTGGTTGGGCTCCTCTAAATTTGATTGTTGTTGAAGGATTGCTGCGCTACGGTTACGAAGAAGATGCTAAACGTATTGCCCGCAAGTTTTTAGCCATGGCAGTCCAAGAATTTGTCAAAGATGGAACACTAGTCGAAAAATACGATGTTTGCGCTTGTTCTTCTAATGTTTCACAAGAAATCCTGTTTGGCTATAGCTCTAATGAAACTGGTTTTGGTTGGACGAATGGCGTATTTTTAGAATTATTAAAAATTGCCTCTTGATTAATTTATTGAACTCTACGGTTTACTAACGCTCTAATCACAGCGACCAACTCAGGCGGGTCAATCGGCTTAGCAATGTGCCTCTGAAATCCTGCTTCAAGTGCCTTTTGCCGATTTGTTTCTCCGGCATAAGCAGTCACTGCAATGGCAGGAATCTCTCTGCCCTGAGCGCCAAATTGAGTTCTGATTTGGCGCATCATTGTATAGCCGTCCATCTCTAACATGCCAATATCGCTGAGGAGCAAGTCAGGCAGCGAACGCTCTAGGGCTTGTAGGGCTTCTGCGGCAGTTGTGGCGACTGTGACGGTCGCGCCGCGATCTTTTAAGAGAAACGATAGTAGGTCGCGAGCATCTGCATTGTCATCGACAATCAAGACGCGAATGCCAGCTAAGGGCAACGCGGGTAAGGGAGAAGCAGTAATCGCTTCTTCCCTCCTAGAGCCAACTGTGTTTAAGCCTAGAAGCTGAAATGTAAAAGTGGCTCCGTAGCCGTATCCTGCACTTTCTGCCCAGATTGTGCCGCCGTGTAGTTCGATGAGCTGACGGGCGATCGCCAATCCCAATCCCAATCCGCCAAATTTGCGAGTAGTAGAGCCATCTTCTTGTCTAAAGTATTCAAACACATAAGGCACAAAGTGAGGATCAATGCCTTTTCCTGTGTCGATGATTTCAAGCTGTGCATGACGATCAACTTGGGTCAGCCGTACATCGATTCTTCCAGATTCGTCGGTAAATTTGACTGCATTAGAGAGCAGATTCCATACGACTTGCTGTAAGCGTCCAGGATCGCCAGAGACTTGCTGCACCTGATCGTCGATCATGGTTTCAATTCTAATCTGTTTCGCATCTGCCGCTAGCCGAACGGTTTCAACGGCAGCGAAAATTACAGACGCTAAGTTGACTGGCATGGCGTTAAGCGTTAGTTTGCCACGCATGATGCGAGAAATATCTAGTAAATCTTCGATCAGTTGCGATTGCAGTCTGGCATTGCGCTCAATGGTGTCAATCGCCCTGTTCGTTTCGACTTCATCGAGGCGACCACCTCGCAGGAGTTGCGACCAGCCCAAGATCGGATTGAGTGGAGTGCGCAGCTCGTGAGACAATACGGCAAGAAATTCATCTTTGAGACGATCAGCCTGGCGCAGTTGTTCAGTTTGCTGTTGTAGGGAATCGATCAGATTGGTGCGATCTAAGGCGATGGCAATTTGATCACATAGTACTTGCAAGAGTTCAGTCTCAGCAATTGTAAACTGAGTTCGACGACAGCTGCCAAACGAGAGGGTACCAAATAGTTGACCTTGGGAGATCAGGGGGTGGCTAGAATATGCCTTTACTCCCATCGCTTTAATTAAAGCTACTTTCGGATTGTCAGAATTCTGCACATCCGATAGCACAGTTTGATGGCGTTCTTGGGCAGTTGTGCCACAAATGGCTTGACCAAATGGTAAGTACTCAATGTCCTCGGCAATCCTCGAATCAATTCCCGAGTGGTGTACTAAGCGCATTTGGCGATACTCGGCATCGGCTGAGTGAGCTTCTACGATGTAATTCAAATAAAGGTCTAGCTCTAGTGAGTGTCTGAGGCTCTGAAACACTGTATACATGAGCGTTAGCGGCTGGGTGCTCAGTAGCAAAGCTTTGACAGTTTCGTAGAGCAGTTCGGTTCGTTCGCTGCCTTCTTTAAGTGCAATCTCAGATTTCCTTCGGCTCGTGATGTCGCGCGACACGGCTAATAATCGCTCGACATTCCCTTTTGCATCCAGGATAGGACTTAGCTGGACTTCCCACCATTTTGGAATTCCGTCTAGCGTCGGACAAAATCCCTCGAATTGGCTTAACTCTCCTCCCTTAGCGATCGCAATTGCCTGGTCTACGGCTTGGCGGTCATCCCCGTGCCAAAACTCTCTCCACTGACAATTCACAAGGCGAGAAAAATCGCAAATTCCCAGTTGCTTTTGCCCGCCAGGATTCATGTAAAGCAACTGAGCGTCTAAATTCAAAACTTTGATGCAATCATAGGTGCTTGCCAGAATTTTACGAGTGAAGAGTTCACTGTCGCGCAGTTCGGCTTCAACTCGTCGGCGTTCGGCTAACTCGCTCTGGGATTGCTGATACAGTTCGGCTTGCTGAATCGCTGTGCCTACTTGACTTGAGAGTTGCTTTAGCAGCTCAATCTCGGCAGATTGCCAGGATCGCGGAGCCGCACAGTGATGAGCAATTAATAATCCCCAAAGCTGATCGTCTTGTAGAATCGGCACGACCAAGTTTGCCTGTACCTGAAACCCAGCCAGCATTTCAACGTGACAGGGATCGATATCGTTACTGTGAATATCGGCGATCGCGCTTTCTCGCCCCTGCTGATATTGCTTAACGTAAGTCGTTGCCAAGCAAGGATCGGTGATCTTCTCTGATAAAACAGCTCTCCACTCTGCCCCGACCGATTCGGCAATCACCGTTCCTGACCAATCGGGATTAAACTGGAATATCAATACGCGATCCGTGTCAAACAACTGCCGCACTTCTTCAACGGTGGTATTCAGAATCGTCGTGAGATCGAGAGATTGACGAATTTGCCCGGCAATCCGAGCCACCAACCGTTCGCGTTCTCGACTTTGGCGCAGCCGCAGCCGTAAATCTGTTCTATCGATTGCCGAAGCGATCGCATTTTGCAAATCAGCGGCGCTCAAGTCGCCTTTGATCAAATAATCTTCGGCTCCCGCTTTAAGAATTTGTACCGCTAGGGATTCGTTGCCTTGTCCAGTCACCAGCAAGATTGGTACATGGCGTGACATCTGATAATTCTTCAATGTGTGCAGCAATTCGAGTCCTTCATAGTCGGGCAAGTAATAGTCGAGCAACACCGCATCAAGTTCGACACTCTGACAGATTTCTAGGGCTGCTGCTCCTGTTGCCGCTTCTAAAATTCGGTAACAATTGTGAGGATCTCGACTGAGGTAACGGCGATACATTTCCCGATCTTCGGCACAGTCTTCGACAATCAGCACAGTGCGGTGTATTGAATTGGCGGCAATGCACTCGGCGGACGCAGCTCGCTGGGCTGTGATATCTCGAAACATAGCCACAGCTGCCCAAGGAGTAGTTTCCCCAGCTTGAAATAGAGGTAGACCATCGATCTCAAGCCAAATTAACTTACCACTTGGCTGATACAGACCCATGACCACGCCGAGAACCGACTCTCCTGTAGAAAGTGCGATCGCCACAGGGTGTGTCTCACCTGGGAAAGGCGAGCCGTCTTCGTGGATGGTTTGCCAAATACAGTCAAGTGAGTCGTGGCCTTGAATTTGCTCTAATAGGACTTACGCAAGAATCATTTCGAGAGAAGGATTTTTAAGCTGCTGAATCAGGTAATCTCGAAGAAGACCATTTTTTAGTTGGTAAACATTAGAATGATTGGCGATCGCTAAATACTT
>Ga0114940_10000558_pt1 | contig 16810 bp, 13 predicted proteins | sample ColdCreekSource_FD_87195 | JGI IMG/M metagenome (GOLD analysis project Ga0114940, IMG submission 87195) | Groundwater microbial communities from Cold Creek, Nevada to study Microbial Dark Matter (Phase II) - Cold Creek Source | ecosystem: Environmental > Aquatic > Deep subsurface > Groundwater ... | reverse complement strand
TGACGCCAGTCAAAATATCACCTGTAGAAGACATCATTGCTGACATGGCCGCCGGAAAAATCGTCATCTTAGTTGATGAAGAAGACCGTGAAAACGAGGGCGATTTGGTTCTAGCTAGCGATTTTGTTACCGCTGATGCTATTAATTTTATGGCAAAATTTGGTCGTGGCTTGATTTGCTTGACGCTTACGAAAGAGCGCTGCGAGCGACTGCAGCTACCGCCAATGGCAACACGCAATGGTGGTAAGTACTCAACGGCGTTTACAGTTTCTATTGAAGCTGCCGAAGGCGTGACAACGGGCATTTCGGCGGCTGACCGCGCCATCACTGTACGGGCGGCTGTTGCCAAAAATGCCACGGCGCAGGATTTAGTGCAACCAGGCCACATCTTCCCTCTGCAAGCGGTCGACGGCGGGGTGCTGATGCGCGCTGGCCACACAGAAGCGGGCTGTGATTTGGCGCAACTGGCTGGCTGCTCTCCCAGTGCAGTCATTTGCGAGATCATGAAAGACGATGGCACGATGGCGCGCTTGCCCGATTTACAACTGTTTGCTGCCGAGCATGGTTTAAAGATTGGCACGATTGCTGACTTGATTGAGCACCGCAGTCGTAACGAGTCATTGATTCAAAAAGTTGGTACACGCACTTTGCACACAGCCTATGGCGAATTTACTGCACATGCGTTTCAAGACAAACCCAGCAGTGGCGTGCACTTGGCATTGGTTAAAGGCGGCTGGCAACCGCAAGACACGGTACTGGCGCGTGTACATGAACCACTGTCAGTGATTGATTTGCTTGACCAAGGCCGGACCATGCATTCTTGGAGCTTAGACGAGAGCTTAAAACGCATCAATGACGAAGGGCGTGGCGTTATTGTGCTGTTGAATTGCGGCGAAGACGCTGGTCAATTGCTGGCTCAATTTGAAGGTACGGCTCGCCCTGCGCAAGCACCTGAACGGGGCCGTATGGACTTACGCACTTACGGTATTGGGACACAAATTTTGCGCGATTGTGGCGTCAAAAAAATGACTCTTTTGGGTAATCCTCGTCCCATGCCGAGTATGGTTGGTTATGGCATTGAAGTCATCGGTTATTTACCGAAAACTGAACAGAAATAATAAAAAGGAAGACTATGTTTGGCGTAGATATCAAAAATAAAGGCACATTGAATGTGTCTGACCATAGACTAGACGGCAAGAAGCTCTACATTGGCATAGTTCAGGCGCGTTTTAATGAAGGCATCACCAATGCACTGGCAGAAGCCTGCAAAACTGAACTTATAGCATTAGGCGTTGCCGACAAACATATTGAGCACCATTCCGTGCCCGGCGCTTTGGAAGTACCTGTAGCGCTTCAAGCTTTGGCTGAAAAAAATGAGTTTGATGCCTTGATTGCTATTGGCTGCATCATTCGAGGTGAGACCTATCACTTCGAGCTCGTAGCCAACGAATCTGGCGCAAGCATTTCACGTATTGCGTTAGATTACAAATTACCCATTGCAAATGCGATTTTGACTGTTGAAAATACAGCGCAAGCGCAAGCGCGCCAAACCATCAACGGTATCGAAGCCGCCCGTGTTGCTGTGGAAATGGCAAATTTACTGAATACATTGTCATGACCACCTCCTCTTCCTCTCCATCTTCTGAGAAATCAAACAACTTTGCACCAAAACCGTTTGTTGCGCAAAGTTTAAGCACCGATAACTCATCTAAAAGCAATGCGAAAAATGCGGCTTCAGGCAAGCGCCCTCCTCGTCAAGTGCGCACTGGCGTCACAAGCACAGGTGCGCGGAAAGCTGGCAGCAAGTCTGTTCGTAGCCGTGCGCGTGAATTTGCACTTCAAGCGCTATATCAACACCTGGTTGGTCGCAATGATGCAGATTCAATTGATATTTTTACACGTGATTTGGCCGGATTCAGCAAAGCCGACACTGCGCATTACGATGCATTGATGCACGGCTGTATTGAACAAGCCGCCAATCTAGATGAACTGGTTTTGCCGTTCTTAGATCGACCGCTCGAAGAAATTTCACCTATTGAACGCAGCGTGATGTGGATTGGTGCTTACGAGTTCAAGCATTGTTTGGATGTGCCTTGGCGCGTCGTCATCAACGAATGCATTGAGCTAGCAAAAGAATTTGGCGGCACAGATGGACACAAGTATGTGAACGGTGTACTCAATGGCTTAGCCTCAGAGCTTCGCACCCGCGAGGTGCAAGCAGACATTGCGAGTGGCAAAGTTAATGTGGTAACTGATTAATTTTAAAAAATGCAAATTTCGAATCGCGCCCAGCGCATTGAGCCTTTTTATGTCATGGAAGTGGCCAAAACGGCGCGATTATTGGGTGAGAAGTTACTCAATACCGAGCGCCCCATGCTTTACTTGAACGTGGGGGAACCAGATTTCACAGCACCACCATTGGTTCAAGAAGCGGCCATCAATGCTGTTGAAGCTGGCAACACGCAATACACCCAAGCCAGTGGCATGCCTGAACTGCGCGAACGCATTAGCCACTGGTACAAACAACGTTTCAATGTAGATGTTCCTGCTAGCCGTATTGTTTTAACCGCTGGCGCATCTGCGGCCTTACAACTGGCGTGCTTGGCGCTCATCAATTCTGGTGACGAAATTTTGATGCCTGACCCCAGCTACCCGTGCAATCGCCAGTTTGTCAGCGCGGCTGATGGTGTGCCGGTGATGGTTCCAACGACTGCGGCAGAGCGATTTCAGCTCAGTGCAGCCAAGGTTGAGGCTGCTTGGCAGACGGGTAAAACGCGCGGTGTTTTGCTAGCCTCCCCGTCCAACCCGACTGGCACATCTATTCACCCTGAGGAAATGCGCCGCATCCACAGCTTTGTGCAAAAACAAGGCGGTATCACGCTGATTGACGAAATCTATCTTGGCCTGAGCCATGACGAAACCTATGGCAAAACGGCACTTGCTCTGGATGATCAAGTCATCAGCATCAATAGCTTCTCAAAATACTTCAACATGACGGGCTGGCGATTGGGTTGGTTGGTCGTGCCAGAAGCCTTAGCACCCGTCATTGAACGCATCGCGCAAAACTTGTTCATTTGCCCAAGTACGGTCACGCAGCATGCTGCGCTGGCTTGCTTCGAAGAGGCATCTATTGCCGAATATGAAAAGCGCAGAGCCGAATTCAAAGCGCGACGTGATTATTTCATTCCTGCGTTGCAAGAACTGGGCTTTGACGTACCCGTCATGCCAGACGGCGCTTTCTATGCTTGGGCAGATTGCTCAAAAATATGCAGCAAATTAGGCGTCAAAGACAGCTGGGATTTAGCCTATGAAATTATGCACAAAGCGCATTTGGCGGTCACGCCTGGACGCGATTTTGGCACGCATGAGACGCCTAAGTTCATTCGATTTTCTACCGCCAATTCGTTAAGTCAACTCCAACAAGCTATTGAACGCTTGCGTGTCATGCTAACTTGAATTTCAGGCAAGTAAATACAACTTTTATACAACTTGTAACTTTGTCAATTCCTCTTTGCTGAACTATTCAATTTAAGATGCATCACAATTCCAGTACTCGAATACCCACTGAAACATGAACCAAGACCTCTCTATCCTGCAACTCATTCTTCATGCCAGCTTTGTGGTTCAACTGGTTATTGCAGTGCTGATGACCATTTCAGTAGCGAGCTGGGCTGCCATATTTCGAAAATACTTTGCTTTGAAACGCGTCAAGCGTCTGAATGAAGAGTTTGAGGCAGATTTTTGGTCGGGCACGAGTTTGAACGAGCTGGCCAGTGCTGCCAAAAAGAACGACCCTAATGCTGGCCCCATGGAACGTATTTTTGCTAGCGGCATGCGCGAGTACCAAAAACTGCGTGAGCGTCGTATAGACGACAATAGTGCCCTCCTAGACGGCGCACGGCGTGCGATGCGGGCGAGTTTTCAGCGGGAGCTGGATGCTATTGAAACCAATCTGTCGTTTTTAGCTTCCGTTGGCTCCGTATCGCCCTATGTGGGTTTGTTCGGTACGGTGTGGGGCATCATGCATTCGTTTACAGGGCTTGCCTCTATGGCGCAAGTTACTTTGTCTACCGTTGCGCCAGGTATTGCTGAAGCCTTGGTGGCTACAGCCATTGGGTTGTTTGCAGCGATTCCTGCTGTGGTGGCGTACAACCGATTTGCACACGATATTGACCGCATTGCCATCAAATTAGAAACCTTCATAGAAGAGTTCTCTAATATTTTGCAACGCAATTTAAGCGCGAAAGTAACAAGCTAACCCATGGTAGCCACCGTATCGCGCGGCCGTGGCAGGCGCACTATCAATGAAATCAACATGGTACCGTTCATCGACGTGATGTTGGTTTTGTTGATTATCTTTATGGTCACCGCACCACTGATTTCGCCTAGTGTGATTGATTTGCCCAGTATCGGAAAAGCAAACAAAGCGCCGGATCAAGTCATAAAAATTAATATCGATAAAAGTGGTTCTTTGACTTTAGAAACCGCCAAAGATACGACAAAACCTACTTCCATTGCAGCAAGTAAAGTAGCAGATGCTGTGAAAAAAATGCAGGGTAGCAAAACCGATACACCTGTCGTTATCAGTGCAGACAAAACGGTAAAGTACGAAACCGTTGTCGAAGTGATGGATAAGTTGCAACGCGCAGGCATTCAGCGCGTAGGTTTGTCCGTACAAATTAAGCAATAGCCAGAACGTTAGATTTTCTGAATCAACATGTCTTTAGCATCTGACCGCCCCGAATTCACACCGCCTTCAAGCTCAGGGCGTGGACGTGCGATTGGCTTGGCTGTTTTGGCGCATGCATTTCTCATCGCTGCCTTGACATGGGGTGTAAGCTGGAAGCGTGAGTCTACGAATGCCCCAGTGCAGGCCGAGCTGTGGTCGACCACGGTGCAGCAAGCCGCCCCAGCTTTGGTAGAACCTACACCGCCGCCTCAAGTAGAACCTAAACCCGAACCCAAAGTCGAGCCTCCGCCACCACCACCCGCTCCTCCGCTCAAACCTGTCAAAGTAGTTGAGCCTGAACCCGAACCGAAAATTGATCCTCAAATCGCCATTGAAAAAACAAAAAAAGAAGAAAAGAAAAAACTAGAAAAGAAAAAAGCTGACGAAGCCAAGGAAAAAGCCAAAGCCTTAGCCAAGAAAGAAGCCGAAGACGAAGCAGCCGAAGAAGCTAAGTTAGCAGCTCTAGATAAGAAAAAACGTGCTATAGAGGCTAAGAAACTAGAAGCCAAGAAAGCTGCCGACGCCAAAGCTGCAGAGAACGATAAGAAATACGAAGCCTCGCTCAAAGCGGCACGAGAAGCTAATTTAAAGCGAATCGCTGGCATAGCTGGTGCAAGTGGCGGGGAAACCGCTACGGGAACAGCCAAGCAATCTACTGGGCCATCTGCGGGTTACGCAGGACGCGTAAGCGCTAGGGTTAAGCCCAACATTGTGTTTACAGCGGAAGTTTCAGGCAATATTGAAGCGGGTGTGGAAGTTCGAACTTCGCCTGATGGAACCATCACGGGGCGAAAAATCATCAAATCCAGTGGTAACAAAGCTTGGGACGACGCCGTATTACGCGCCTTGGACAAGACTGAAATATTGCCTAAAGATACGGATGGACGCGTTCCATCAACTCTAGAAATGTACTTCAAACCCAAAGATTTGTTGTAAATTCATCTTGGATTTACTATTAATTTTATAGCTGCTTAGGCAATAAATATGCCGGCTACAGGCATATTTCACTCATACAAAATATGTGTTTTAGAAATACCTGATTGCGCCATCCAACTTGCCAACGCAGCATCACTAGGGTAAAACTTAGCGTCATCTCCTAGTTGGATTTCCGCATTCACGACACCTAAATCAGCCGTTCGAGCCACTGACATACGTACCGGCATACCGCGCTGCAAATCGCCCTGCTCAGTTTGCACTTTCATGGGTGGAAATTCGCGCAGAAGGCGACTAATATCCGGCGTTTTATCGCCAATATCAACTTTCAAATGTTTGCCAAAGCGACATCGCGCTGTCGGCAAATCCCACACTTGGTTGATTTTGAGCCGTGGGCTACCGCCAGAGAATCGGTCAGCCTGAATCACTCCCATTACGACAATCAACTCATCCTCTTTGAACAAGTTGCGATTCGCTTGCATGGTTGCATCATCAACAGTCGCATCGATTTGCCCTGTCGTATCATCTAATTTGAAGAGGCCAATCTTGCCACGCTGACCGTTGATCACGCGAAAATCACTAATAATGCCGGCCAAAAGCTGGGGTTCACGTGAATCAATCAAGTCATCGATATTGCGTTTCACAAACTGCCGAATTTCGCGGGATACCTCGTCAAACAAATGACCTGAGAAGTAAAAGCCCATGGCGGTTTTTTCAAACGTTAATCGCTCTTTCACACCCCACGGCGTAGCGTCGCTGAGCTCAGGCTCTTGCGTACTAGAGCCATGCGCATCATCTTCACCCATCATGTCAAACAAACCACCTTGGTTGGCATTTGCCTCTGCAGCATTTGCAAAATCAAAAGCAAGGTCGACCGAGTCGAGCATGACTGCACGGTTTTGCTGTAAAGCATCAAAAGCGCCCGCTTTGATGAGCGCCTCCACAGTGCGTTTGTTGATTTTGCTGCGCTCTACGCGCACACAAAAGTCAAACAAGCTGGTAAACAACCCACCGGATTCACGCGCGGCAACGATAGCCTCAACCGCTTGTTGCCCTGTGCCTTTGATAGCGCCTAGGCCGTATCGGATGACGGTAGCAGAAACTGGCTCAAAGCGATAGACGCCACGGTTCACATCTGGCGGCTCAAACGTGATGCCAAGCTTGCCTAAAATGGGGCGTTGTGCATCTTCGTACAAAATTTTGAGCTTGTCGGTATCCCCCATCTCAATGGTCATGTTCGCGCAGAAAAACTCTGCGGTGTAATGTACCTTGATCCAAGCGGTGTGGTACGCCAACAATGAATAAGCGGCAGCGTGCGATTTGTTAAAACCGTAGCCGGCAAACTTTTCCATCAAGTCGAAAATCTCGTCCGCCTTGGCTTCATCGATGGCATTTTTAGATGCACCATCGCGGAAGATTTGCCGATGGCGCGCCATTTCATCAGCGTCTTTTTTACCCATGGCGCGGCGCAACATGTCCGCGCCACCCAGCGAGTAGCCGCCCAATATCTGTGCGGTTTGCATCACCTGCTCTTGGTAAACCATGATGCCGTAGGTCTCTGACAGCATCTCCGCCACCATCGGGTGCGGATACTCCACCACCTCGCGGCCATGCTTACGTGCCACGAAACTAGGAATCAAATCCATAGGTCCTGGACGATACAAAGCGTTCAACGCAATCAAATCTTCCAAACGCGTTGGCTTCGCATCTTTCAACATGCCTTGCATGCCGCGACTTTCAAACTGGAAAACGGCTTCGGTTTTGCCTTCAGTGAACAGTTTGTAAACCCGTGCATCATCAAGCGGCAAGTTTTCGTAAGCAAAGTTTTCTTGCCCTGCGTGGCCTTTGCTGATGAATTCACGCGCTAATTCCAAAATGGTTAACGTCGCCAAACCCAAAAAGTCGAACTTCACCAAGCCAATGTCTTCAACGTCATTTTTATCAAACTGGCTCACCGCAGATTCACTGCCCGGTTGTTGGTACAACGGGCAAAAATCTGTGAGCTTACCTGGTGCAATTAGCACACCACCAGCATGCATACCAACGTTACGCGTCATGCCTTCAAGTTTGCGCGCCAACTCTAATAAGGTTTTGACCTCGTCCTCATTGCGCTCACGTTCCGCCAAAATAGGCTCGGCTTCTGACGCGTAGACCATTTTGTCGTCTTTGGCTCGGCCAGATGGTGGCAACTGTAAAGTCACGCTGATACCGGGTTTGTTAGGAATCAGCTTGCTAATACCATCGCAAAAGGTGTAGCTCATATCCAGCACACGTCCCACATCGCGCACCGCAGCACGTGCCGCCATGGTACCGAAGGTGACGATTTGGCTAACCGCATCACGGCCATATTTGAGCTTGACATAGTCAATCACGCGGTCGCGGTTGGCCTGGCAAAAATCAATATCAAAGTCGGGCATGGAAACCCGCTCAGGATTCAAAAATCGCTCAAACAGCAAGTTGTATTGCAAAGGGTCAAGGTCAGTAATCTTTAAAGCATATGCGACCAATGAACCCGCACCAGAACCACGACCCGGACCAACAGGGCAACCATTATTTTTAGCCCAATTTATAAAGTCGCCCACGATCAAAAAGTAACCAGGAAAACCCATTTTCAAAATCGTAGAAATCTCAAACTCTAAACGAGCTAAGTAGCTTGGTCTTTTTTCATTTCTAAGAGCTTCATCTGGGTACAAGTGTTTTAAACGAACTTCTAAACCCTCAAGGCTGGCATACCGGAAATACTCTTCGGGAGTAAGTTTTTGCCCATTAACTTCAGGAGTAGGAAAAACGGGCAATTGGGGTTTTCCAAGCACCAAGCTTAGGTTGCATCGCTTAGCAATTTCAACGGTATTGGTTAACGCAGAAGGCAAATCAGCAAAAAGCGATTGCATCTGCTCACTTGATTTGAAATATTGTTCTCTGGTAAATTTACGGACACGCCTTTGATTCCCCAATATTTCGCCATCAGAAATACATACACGCGCTTCATGGGCATCGTATCCATCACTATCAGTAAATTGCACTGGATGCGTAGCCACCACAGGTAGCTTTAAGCGTGCTGCTAACTGGACAGCTAAAGCAATATGTTTCTCATCATCAGCTCTGCCTGCGCGTTGCAGTTCAATATAAAACCGATGCGGAAACATCGTCGCCAATTGCATCGCAATGTCACCAGCATGCAGCGTATCGCCCTGCAGTAAAGTTTGGCCAATGACACCAGACTGTGCACCACTCAGCATGATCAAGCCCGCATTCAATTCTTGTAACCAAGCCAACTTGCAGACAGCTTGCGCCTTAACAATGTTCTGCGTCCAAGCTCTGGTTAACAACTCTGATAAATTTAAGTAGCCTTGGTTGTTTTGAACCAATACCAGCATGCGTGACATGGTTGAGGCATCTTGATTCAAACCCTCTAAGAAAATCTCAGCCCCAATCAAAGGTTTGATGCCAGATTTTCGTGCTGTTTTATAAAATTTAACTGTCCCGAAAAGATTGTTTAAATCAGTGATAGCTAATGCAGGCTGTTTATCCGCTGAGGCCGCATCAATCACATCGGAAATACGGTTGGTGCCGTCTACGACGGAAAATTCAGTGTGTTGGCGTAGATGTACAAACATAGCTTCTATTGTAGGAACTCCATCTGCATTTTCATGAAATTCTTGAAAATGCTACAAAACTTAAATTAGCTTTGATACTATCGATTAGCGGATGTTAGGGCATAAAAAAAGTCCCTCTCGGGACTGTTTTTTTTATTGGCTCAATGAATTTGATTGAGTGACTGGTTTAGCTAATTTGATATCCGTCTTAAATCGCGCTTTCAACAAGCTGTAATACGCTTGGTCTTCTGCGGTAACCCATGCTTGCGATACCTGCACACGACCTTGTTTAGCTGTTGTATCGTCTGCAGCTACGGGTGGTAAAACTTTGTTTATTTTGGCCACGTAATAAGCACGACCAGGAATTTCTACGCCAACAAAATCTGGCAACTTGGTCGTATCAGCCTTCAAAGCAGCTTCCACAATTTGCACAGGTAAATTTTGCGCTTGATTACGAGCAATTTCCACAGCTACGGGCATCACAGCAGAAGCAGGCGTAGCCTTCCATGCTGCCAGTTTGTCCATACCTTCTTTTTTGGCTAATTCAAAACTACGAGCAGTCAATAACCTCTCACGAACGCGGTCTTTCACATCAGCAAAAGGCAGCGTACGCGCTGCTGTGTATTGCGCGATACGACCTGATACAAGCTGCTTATTGGCTAACTCCAATGCTTCTGTGTTGCGCTTTTTCTCAATAGTATCTGTTGAAAAAATAGCATTCAAAAATTTAGGATTTGCCAAAGCACCAACTGCACCAGGCAAAGGATTACGCGTGACATTTACCGCTGTTTTAACTTCAAGCTTCAACTTATCCGCAATAGGTTTCAAACTGTCTGATTGCTCGTAAACCGCGTTAGTAAACGTTTCTGCCGCTTCAGCAAACTTCTTCTGAGCTTGCTGTTTTTTAGCTTCTTCTACCAACTCTGGCTTGGTTTCATCAAAACTGCGTTGCTTCGCTGACTTGATGTCCGTTAATTGAATGATGTGAAAGCCGAAATCTGATTCGACCAAAGCGCTGATATCACCCTTCTTCATGGCGTAGGCTGCGTCTTCAAATGGTTTAACCATGGCACCACGTGCAAAAAAATCTAAATCGCCACCTTTGACAGCAGAGCCTGGGTCTTGTGAGTTAGCCTTTGCAACTTCTGCAAAAGTAGCTGGTGCTTTTTTGACTGCATCTAACAAAGCTTGCGCTTTTGCTTTTGCCTTATCGTGATCAGCTGTAGGTGCGCCTTTTGGTGAAGTTATCAAAATGTGGCTAGCTCGACGCTCCTCTTGCGTTGCTAGGCGTGCTTGATTTTGTTCGTAATAGGCTTTCAATTCTTCGTCGGTAACAGTGATGCCTTTTTTGATAGATTCAAGATCCAACACAACATATTCGATGCTGGCTTGTTCTGACGCTTGAAATTGTGACTGATTCGCCTTGTAATATGTCTCTAGATCTGCATCAGTCAAAGTAACTTTGCTGGAAAAAGCAGATGCATCAAATGCCACGACTTGAATTTCACGTTTTTGTAAAAAAGCATTTAAGGCAACATCGCCTACAGCATTTGTCGTGAAACCAGAGCCTTGGATACCCTTAAAGACCTGACGCGCAGATATTTGAGAACGGACGCGAGCTTCAAACATCTCAGGCGTTAAACCTTGGCTACCAACCAACAATTTGTAACGCTCTTTATCAATCTTGCCATCTGGTTGCCGTAAAGAAGCTATCGTGGGGTCTGCTTGTAACTCGCTAGCCAAACGTTGGTCGCTAGTTTCAAAATGTGCGTCACGTGCTGCCGCTGCAATCACTTGCTCCCGTACCAAACGTTCTAGGGTAGCGTATTTGGCTTCGGGCGTGTCCAAAAGCTTGACGTCAATTGACGGATTAGCTGCGCGAATACGTTCTAACTCGTTTTTATAGGCGGCATCCAGATCAGCTTGTTTGATCTTTTTCCCATCAACTTTAGCAACATCTTCGCCAGCATTGAACATGCTCTCATAACCAGACATTCCACTTACAGCGAACGCTAAGATAATGAGTGAAAACAAAATCGCGTAGACCGGTTTACCGTGATTTCTAAAAAATTCAAACATATAAATGCAACATTCCAAAATGTTTTAAGTTATCAATACAACAAATGACTAACAAAAAAGGCGAACCTGCAGTTCGCCTTTTATTTTGCATCATCAAATCTAGATTGAGTGGTGGGTGCTGACGGTCTCGAACCGCCGACCTACGCCGTGTAAGAGCGCCGCTCTACCAACTGAGCTAAGCACCCCACTTAATCTAAACCATTATCTCAGTTTAAAGCATCTTTCAATGCTTTGCCTGGACGAAACTTTGGCACTTTAGCCGCTTTGATTTTCAAAGCTGCGCCAGTGCGAGGATTGCGACCAACACGCGCTGCACGTTTAGTTACTGCGAATGTACCAAAACCAACCAATGATACCGAATTGCCCTTTTTAAGCGTCGATTTCACAGCACCAATGATGGATTCCAAAGCACGCGTAGCTGCAGCTTTAGAAATATCAGATTGCGTCGCAATGTGCTCAATAAGTTCTGATTTGTTCACTGTAAACTTCCTCTTTGAAATTAGGGATAAATTGTCTCGAAGCAGATTCTAGTCGTTTTTTAGCTGGCATTGACGCGCTTGGCACTCGATAAGGCCAGTTTGTGACAAAAATATCATGAACTGTAAAATTTATCCATGCGAACAAGCCCATGCTAGTGCGTTATTTGACCCTAGCACGGATTTCTGGGATAGCTTTTTGCAAGTAATAAACCATTGACCAAATGGTCAAAATCGCAGCAACCCAGATCAACCATGTACCCCACTGTTGCGTATCAATCAGATTAAACAATTTGCCGCTGAACAACAAAAACGGTATGGCAACCATCTGCGCAACCGTTTTTAGCTTGCCAATCATGTGTACGGCAACGCTTTTTGAAGCGCCAATTTGGGCCATCCATTCGCGCAATGCGGAAATAGCAATTTCGCGACCAATGATGATAAGCGCTACAAAGACATCGACTCTTTTTAGATGTACAAGAATGAGCAAAGACGCGCAAACCAGAATTTTGTCAGCCACTGGGTCTAGAAATGCACCAAATGCTGAGGTTTGGTTCAATTTACGAGCCAAATAGCCATCTAACCAATCTGTTAAAGCAAAAACCACAAACAGCACAGTTGCAATGGTGTTTTTGGTCGGATCGTCAATAGATAGGTAATAGACAGCGATGATGAGAGGAATCGCTACGATGCGAGCCCAAGTCATCAATGTTGGAATAGTCAAAAACATACGACTATTGTGCTACAGATTTCGCCATGCCTTGCCACATCTCTTGCAGCCCCTCTTCCATACTGATTTTGGGCAACCAGCCAGAGCAGCTCAGTAAGCGACCAAAATTCAGCACGTTTGCGGCAACGTCAAATTTTCGCTCTTCTTCGTGGTTCACCATCATGGTTAAATTTGCTTGCATAGCCAAAGGTCTAATCAAATCAATGATGTCCAGATTACTTCGCCCCACGCCACTGCCAATGTTGTACACCGCGCCATTCGTGCCATGCTCCAGCGCAGCAAGCATGCCAGAGGCAACATCTTTTGCATGCACATAATCGCGCACCGTACCACGTTCACCAAAGACAGAAATAGTTTTTCCGGCCAGCACATTTCCCATCGCTGTGGCAATAAAGCCTTGTCCCATGAAAGGTAACTGTCCATGGCCATACGCATTTGCCGGCCGCACCACCACCAAGGGTAAATCATGCAAGCGGTGGTACATCAGCGCATAACGCTCTATGGTTAATTTGGTGATGCCGTAGGGCGACACCGGCTCGGTCTCGGCATATTCAGAAATCGGCAAGCGATTGGCATGACCATAAACAGTGCCGCCTGATGACACCACCATAAATCGACGCAAATGTGAATGATGCTGCAGTTCCTCCATCAACGCCACCACACGGGGCAAGTTGGACTGCAAATCAAACATGGGGTCGCTGTAGCTGGTTTTGGGCACAGTCGCGTAAGCCAGATCAATCACCTCGTCACACGTTGCCAGCAAAGGACGTAATACAGTCATATCGGCAGCATCAACCGTTTGGTAGTGAATACGTTTGTCGTCGAACCCAATGTCAGATTTGCGCCCCAAGACAAGCACGTCTCGTCCAGAGGCTGCCAAAGCCTCGCTCAAATAACGACCGATAAAACCACCGCCACCGATAACGCAACTGCGCATGTGTTGTCTTTCAGACTTGTTTGTTTATCAACAAAATTTATAACCGAATATAACCGAGGAACTAAGCTTACAACTCAAAAGAAACTCAATGCAGTGCTCTATAAATCGTCTCAGCTAGCTCTTTGGACACACCTTCTACCGTCGCAATATCTTCTGCACTGGCCATAGAAACGCCACGGATGCCACCAAAACGCTGCAACAGCTTGGCACGGCGTTTCGGGCCAATACCGGGAATGTCCTCAATCTTGCTGCCGCCCACCCGCACTTTGGCGCGTTTGGCACGCATGCCGGTGATGGCAAAACGGTGTGCCTCATCCCTAATTTGCGCAACCAACATCAACGCGCTGGAATCTCTGCCTAGATAGACCTTCTCCCGCCCATCGGCAAACACCAACTCCTCCAAGCCCACCTTGCGACCTTCACCTTTTTCAACGCCGACCAACAGCGACACATCCAAGCCCAGCTTCTCAAACACCTCTTTTGCGGTGCTGATTTGGCCTTTTCCGCCATCAATCAGCACAATGTGCGGCATCAGCGACTTGGGCTCAGCCCCCGCTTCTTCAGCAGTGATTTTGGCGATTTTGTCTGCTTCCACTATTTTTGAGTACCGCCTCTCCAGCACTTGGCGCATGGCGGCGTAATCGTCACCGCCGGTGATGCCGTCAATGTTGTAGCGGCGGTATTCGGCACTTTGCATTTTGTGGTGGTGAAAAACCACACAAGACGCCTGCGTCGCCTCACCCGCCGTGTGCGAAATGTCAAAACACTCAATCCGCAGCGCGTCGATATCGTCCATTTTCTCAGTAGGCAGCTCCAGCGCATCCACCAAGGTGCGAGTCCGAGCCTGCTGTGAGCCCTCTTCGCTCAGCAACCGCGCCAGCTGGATATTCGCGTTGTTTTGCGCCATCTCCAACCAAATACGCCGCTGCTCGCGCGGGTTGTGGACAGCGTTGATTTTGAAACCCGCCTGCTCAGAAAGCGCTTTGACCAAGCCTTTGTCTACCTCCACACTGGTAATCAGCGCCGCCGGAATCGGTACATGGATGTAATGCTGGGAGATGAAAGCCTCCAAAACCAGTACCTCGACCGATTTAACTGCCACTGCGTCGCTATCGACCGTTTGCATATTCGCTGCATCTTCCACATGCACCGGGAAATACTGCCTGTCCCCCAAATGCCGCCCACCGCGCACCATCGCCAAGTTAACGCAAGCTTTGCCGCCCTGCACTTTCACCGCCAAAATATCCACATCTTTGTCCGACCCCGTGGTTTCGACCGACTGCTGGTGCAGGATATTTGACAGCGCCGCAATCCGGTCGCGCAGCTCAGCCGCCATTTCAAACTCCAACTGGTCCGAACAAGCCATCATCTGCGCTTCCAGCGTCTGCATCACCACTTGCGTTTCACCCCGCAAAAATTGCTCTGCATTCTTCACATCTTGCCCATAAGCTGTTGGTGTGATTTTGCTCAAACTTGGCACGCAGGGGCCAGAGCAGCGCTTGATTTGGTACAACAAACAAGGCCGTGTGCGGTTGGCAAACACCGAGTCTTCACAGGTGCGCAGCATGAACACTTTTTGCAGCAGCAAAATAGACTCTTTCACCGCCCAACCGTTGGGATACGGGCCAAAGTAGCTATGCTTTTTATCAACTGCACCCCGGTAATACGCCATGCGTGGGTAGGTTTGGCTGGTAATTTTTAAATACGGATAGCTCTTGTCGTCCCGAAACAAGATGTTGTACTTCGGGTTCAGCGTCTTAATCAGGTTGTTTTCCAGCAGCAGCGCCTCCGCTTCCGAGCGCACCACCGTTGTCTCCATCCGCACAATCTTACTCACCATATGCCCCGTGCGCGTGCCGCCGTGGTCTTTCTGGAAGTAACTGCTCACTCTGCGTTTCAGATGAATCGCCTTACCCACATACAGCAATTCATCATTCGCATCAAAATACCGATACACCCCTGGCAGCGAAGGCAGCGCGGCGACTTCCGCCAAGAGCGCGTCAGAATGCGGCTTTGCTGCAATCGGCAAGCCGGTGATTTCGTCGATATTGGGTGGTAATTGAGAAGGCAAATCTTGCATATGGCCGTATTGTGAAGGTATTTTGTGGACAATCTAGCCATGAACTCAGCATCCGCCCCCAAATTAAAGTGGGATATTTTCTGCAACGTTGTCGACAATTTTGGCGACATTGGGGTTTGCTGGCGGCTAGCCTGTAATTTGGCTTCAAGGGGCATATGGGTGCGTTTGTGGGTGGATGATGTGTCGCCACTGGCTTGGATGGCACCTCACGGGCACCCGAGTGTCGAGGTGATTGACTGCAAAAATGGTTTGCCAAACGATCAGGATCACGTTCTTGGCGATGTTTTGGTAGATACTTTTGATTGTAAATTTGCTATTAATTTAATAGCTATTCAGGCAGTAAATACGCTGGCTACAGCCGAAAACGGCACTGTTTTTGAGAAAAATCAACAAAAATCACCTCCCGTTTGGCTAAATTTGGAGTATTTGACGGCTGAAAGCTTTGCCGAACGTGCCCATACCCTGCCCTATGTGCACCGCAGCGGTGCAGCGCAGGGCTGGACGCAGCGGTATTTTTACCCGGGGTTTAACGAGCGAACAGGGGGATTACTGATAGAAACTGACCTGTTTGAGCGGCAAAAGACGTTTGACCGAGCGACTTGGTTGAATCAGGTTTTGGATTCAAACCAGCTCAGTTTCAGCGAATCGACGACTTATATTTCGCTTTTCTGCTACGAACCTACCGCCTTAGAAGCCTTGATTGACCAACTCGCAACCCGCGAATCGCCTACATGTCTGCTCGTCACCGCTGGACGTGCTACAGCTGCTGTAAAAATCCTTTTAGAGCATAAAAAACATCAGAACTCGGCGTATTTACTGCCTGAGCAGCTATCAATTTTATACATTCCACAACTCACCCAAACTGATTTTGACCACCTGCTGTGGAGCTGCGACCTGAATTTTGTACGGGGTGAGGACTCACTGGTTCGCGCCATTTGGGCAGCAAAACCGTTTATTTGGCAGATCTACCCGCAGCACGACGGCGCACATCACGCCAAACTAGATGCGTTTTTGGCGATGATGGATGCACCAGAATCGCTTAAAACAGCGCATATTGCTTGGAATGCGTCGGCTTTGGAACTTGAAATCGACCCTCATATGCCTAGATTTCCGTCACTTGACTTGCTGAATTGGGCGCAAAGTGCTGAAAATTTAAGTAATAAACTGCGCTTGCAAGCTGATTTGGCGTCTAACCTCATCGCCTTTACTGCGTTGGGCTGACAAAAACGGCTAAAATCATAGGCTTTCCC
>Ga0114940_10000557_pt1 | contig 16815 bp, 15 predicted proteins | sample ColdCreekSource_FD_87195 | JGI IMG/M metagenome (GOLD analysis project Ga0114940, IMG submission 87195) | Groundwater microbial communities from Cold Creek, Nevada to study Microbial Dark Matter (Phase II) - Cold Creek Source | ecosystem: Environmental > Aquatic > Deep subsurface > Groundwater ... | reverse complement strand
GACGCATGTCGGGATCGCTGATCTGCGGCACGCGAATGTCGGGCTCGATCCCACCCTCCTGCACAGAACGGCCATTGGGGGTGAAGTTGCGCGCCGTGGTCAGCTTGACGGCATGCTCACGGTCAAGCTGGAACAACGACTGGACCGAACCCTTGCCGAAGCTGCGCTCACCCAGCACCACCGCGCGGCGCTGATCCTGCAACGCGCCCGCGACGATCTCCGAGGCTGAGGCCGAGCCCGCATCGATCAGCACGACGATCGGCAGGCCCTTGGCGACGTCGCCCGGGATCATCGATTCGGCGCGGAAATATTCGTTCTCCGAAGCGATCCGGCCGCGCTGCGAAACGATGTCGCCCTTGGTCAGGAACAGATCGGACAGCGCCACTGCTTCCTCCAGCGAGCCGCCCGGATTGGAGCGCAGGTCAAGCACCAGGCCGGCAAGCTTGCCGCCGGACTTCTTGCGCAGATCCGCAATCGCATTGTTGACGTCGGTGCCGACGTCGCGCGAGAATTCGTTGACGGTTATCAGGCCGACGTCCTGCTTGAGCTCCCAGGTTACCGGTTCAAGTTCGATCACCCCGCGCGTTACGGTCACGTCGAACGGCTCTTCGCGGCCCGAACGGAAGATCGTCAGGCGGATATTGGTCCCGGCTTCACCGCGCATCTTGGCGACCGCATCGTCAAGCTCGCCGCCGTAGATCAGCTTGCCATCAAGGTGCGTGATATAGTCGCCCGCCTTGACCCCGGATTTCTCCGCCGGGCTGCCACGCATCGGCGAGACGACTTTGACCGCGCCGTCATCCATCACCACCGACAGGCCAAGGCCCGAATAGTTGCCGTCGATCATGGTGTTGAGCCGCTGCAGCGTCGCGCCTTCGAGGTAGTTCGAATGCGGATCGAGGCTGGCGAGCATCCCGTCGATCGCGCCCGAGAGCAGCTTCTCATCATCGACATTCTCAACGTATTGCGCCTTGACCAGCTGGTACACCGTGATCAGCCGGTTGAACTGGGCGCCCGAGCGTCCTTCTACAGCTGCCAGTCCAGCGGTGGTGGCGGGCAGCAGCGCGACCGCGCTGACAAGCAGTCCGGCGCGGATCAAGGGAGCGAACTTCATGGTCAATCGGCCTTCTCGCAAATATCGGCGCTTATTATCGCGCAGCGCGGGTTAACGCCAGATGGCTTTGGTCGAATGAGCCAATCGCTTCCGCAATTGGCCAGCGGCACCGGCCCACTCCCCCGCCCGGCCACCCTTAGGGTATCCTAGTGTTGGGTGGCCGGGCGGGGGAGTGGGCCGGTGCCGCTTCCGACGTCAGGCGGACAAACCTCAAACCGGACGAATAACTTCGAGCGGATTGATCGGATCTCCCCCGCGGCGCAGCTCGACCGTTACCACCGGCCGACCTGGCCCGGTGGTGCCAAGCGGGGAGCCTTCGACCAGCCGTTCGCCGACCTGCGCGTCGAGTTGGGCCAGACCGGTCACCAGTGTGGTCCAGCCGCCGCCGTGGTCGATGATGATGATATTTCCATAGCCTTGATAGGTTCCGGCAAAAGCGACCCGTCCGGGTGCCGGGGCGATCACCTGTGCGGTCGGTCGGGCTGCCAACGAAATCCCGCGCGAGCGCAGACCATTGGCGAGAGCATCGCCGAATCCGGTTACCAGTCGGCCGGCAACGGGCAGCAGGTAGCGCCCCAGTATGGCTGCATCAGGAGTTGCCGAAGGCATGGCGACGACCTGCGCGAGGTCGGGGCGTTCGGGCCGCAACACCGGTCCGGGCAGCGCCGCCAATTGCTCGCGCCGCGCGGCGCTCTCGCCCAGACTGCCGACCAGACCTGACAGGTCGCGCGCCTGCTCAGCCAGAGCCAGCGCACGCTCGGCCTCGCGGTCGGCACTGCCGCTGACACTGCGCAGCTCCAGTCGCTGGCGTGTTTCGAGCGTGGCCAGCGCTTGCCGCCGCCCGACCAGCTCGCGTTCGGATGCGCGCAGGTCGGTCGCGACTTGCGCGGCCTGGCGCTGAAGCTGTCGGCCGCGCGCGATTTCGCTGCGCAGCGCAGCGGTGCGGCGCTCCACCTCGGGTAGCATTCCGTCAAGCGCGGCGCGCAGATAGACGGTGTCCTGTAGCGATCCGGGACGAAGGAGCGAAAGTACCGGCGGGCGCCGCGACAAGCGCTGCATCGCTGCGGTCAGCTGCACCAGCGGCCGCTCGCGCTCGGCCAGTCTGGCCCGCAGGCCGGTGCGCTGGCGGTCGATCATTGCGATTCGCGCTTCATTGGCAGCGATTGCCGCTTCGGCTTGCTGGATGCGCGCGGCCAGAGCCGCCGATTCTTGCGCGGTCCGATCTGCGGCTTCGCGGGCAGCAGCTGCCCCTGCTTCCAGAGTTTCTGCGCGCTTGCGAGCCGCCTGTCCCTGTGCTTCGGCTTCGGCGAGGGCGCGGCGGGTCTCTTCGACCGTCTCGGGGATCACCTGTGGCTGGGCCACCGCGCTGCCGACGCCAACCATAGCGATCAGCGGAAGCAGACGAAATAGGCAGCGGGCGGCAGACATCGGCGCACCTTATCCCGAACGATGATAGGGATGGCCAGCCAGAATACTGGTCGCACGCCACAATTGTTCGGCCAGCATCGCGCGAACGAGCAGGTGCGGCCAGGTCATCGTCCCGAAACCGAGCAGCAGGTCGGCCTCCTGCCGAGCCTTGGCTCCGTGACCATCGGCCGCGCCGATCAGGAAGCGGACTTCGCGCACACCCTCATCACGCCATTTACCGAGCAGGGCCGCGAAGTCCTCCGATGACATTTGCTTGCCGTGTTCATCGAGCAGCACTTCGCGCGCCGGCGTGATCGGGGCCGGACTCGCCCCGCCGGTCTCGGGCAGCTCAGTGTGCCTGAATGGCCAGGCAATCCGCTTGGCATAGCGCTCCAGCAGCTCGGCTTCAGGAGAGCGCCCCAGCTTGCCACGCGCGATAATGTGGAGCTGCACGGAGGTCAGGCGCTGCCCGAGTCTCCAAACGCCCACATCCGTTCAAGGTTGTAGAACGTGCGCACTTCGGGGCGGAACAGGTGCACCACGATGTCACCGGCGTCGACCAGGACCCAGTCAGCGGCGGGCAAACCTTCGATCCGGACATGACCGAAGCCGCCGTGCTTGATCCGCTCGGCCAGCTTTTGTGCCATCGCCGCGACCTGACGCGTCGAACGGCCCGACGCAATCACCATGTGATCTGCGATCGAGCTTTTGCCTTCGAGCGGAATCGAAATGATTTCCTGCGCCTGGTCATCGTCAAGCGACTGGAGCACCAACGCGTGGAGCGAGCCGGGTTCCGACGGCGGAAGCGGGGCAGGAGCGCCGGTGGTGCCAGATTCGGCGGCCGACTGGGGATGGGCAGAGGTCATTGCGACTGGGGTGGCTCCTGTGGCGGGCATACGGGCCGGGCAGCGCGAATCATGCGGCGCCCGAATCGATTGGATGATAGGTGAAAGCGTTTCGCTCAGGGCGGCCAACAAAGCGGGCGGCCCAGTCAGGATCGGCGCGGCGGACTTCAGTCGCCGAACGCGGATCGGGGTTGAAACGCAAAGGTATCAGCGCTGTTGCGCTCCATCCTGCCCGGTGTTCAAACTGGCAACCAACCGCCGGTAACGGCCGGGCCAGACTGCGGCGAGGCTCGCTGCAGCAGTGCTGTCATAGCCCGGAAGCGCCAGAACCGCAATCGGCATGGTTCCCTGCTGCAATCGAGATGACTTCCTGCTTCGTTGTGGCGAGGAAAATCTTCAAGACTTTGCAGTATCAAGGGATACGAGAAAGATCGCCCCGGTCGATCGACGGCGACCGATGTCCAGGACTACAGCACTGCATATGACCGAGCTATCCTTCCAAGAACGCAAATCCATTTTCGTGGTCTTCGGCACGCGGCCAGAGGCGATCAAGATGGCGCCGCTTTACCATGCACTGCGGGCTTGCGCAGATTTCGACGTAACTCTGTGCGTCACTGCGCAGCACCGCGAAATGCTCGATCAGGTGCTGGAAACCTTTGATCTGGTGCCCGACATCGACCTCAATCTGATGCGCGCCGGTCAGGACCTGACCGACGTCACGGCCAATATCCTGATCGCGATGCGCGATGTGTTCAGCCAGCACCGGCCCGACGCCGTGCTGGTGCATGGCGATACCACCACCTCGATGGCGGTTGCGCTGGCGGCCTTCTATGCGGGAATTCCGGTCGGCCATGTCGAGGCCGGTCTGCGCACCTTCGATATCTCGGCACCGTTCCCCGAAGAGGCCAACCGCCAACTCACCGCCCGGCTGGCGCGCTGGCATTTCGCGCCAACCGAAACCAGCCGCGCCAACCTGCTGGCTGAGAATGTCCGCGACGAGCAAGTGCTTGTTACGGGCAACACGGTGATCGATTCGCTGCATTGGGTGCTCGCCCGGCTTGACGCGGAGACTGCACGTCTGGCGGCGGTGTCAGATCAGCTCGACAGTGCGGTCGGGTTCGATTGGCGGCGCGAACGCTTCGTACTGATCACCGGCCATCGCCGCGAGAATTTTGGCGAAGGCATGATCCAGATCTGTCAGGCGCTGGCCGAACTGACGGTGAAGTTTCCAGACGTGCGCTTCCTCTACCCGGTCCACCTCAATCCGAATGTGCGCGAGCCGGTCAACGCGATCCTGCGCGGCGTTGCCAATTTCCACTTGTGCGAACCACTGCAATACGAGCCGTTCCTGCTCGCGCTGCGCCATGCCGAGATCGTCTTGACTGACAGCGGCGGGATTCAAGAGGAGGCCCCCAGTCTCGGCAAGCCGGTGCTGGTGATGCGCGACAAGACCGAGCGGCCCGAGGCAGTCGATGCCGGAACCGTCCGGCTGGTCGGCTCAAGCCAGACAACGATCGTCGCGCAGGTTTCGTTGCTGCTGCAAGACGATGCGCTGCGTTGCGAAATGGCACGGGCGCACAATCCCTATGGCGACGGTCAGGCTTGCGCGCGGGTTGTCGAAGCGCTGCGCGGTGCGCTCGGCTAAACCGGACGGCGGCTGACGGCATCGCGGATCGGGCGTCCCACGAAACGTGCAGCCCAGTCAGGATCGGCGCGACGGATCGCCGTGGCTGAACGCGGGTCAGGATCGAACCGAAGTTTGATCAGCGCGGGCACTTGCCAACCCTTGCCGAGCCGAAGGCTGGCCGCTGTGCGCCGATAACGGCCGAGCCAGCCTGCGGCAGGACTGATTGAGGCGGCGTCATCATAGCCCGGACGGGCAATCACCGCGATTGGCATGGTCCGCGCGACAGCACGCCAGTCGCGCCAGCGGTGGAACTGGGCGAGGTTGTCGCTGCCCATCAGCCAGACGAAATGCACTTTGGGATAGCGCCGCTGCAGCGCGCGCAGGGTGTCGACGGTATAGACCGTGCCCAGTTCGCGCTCGATCGCGGTGGCGCGGATCGGCACGCCGCGCGCCTGTTTGCGGGCTGAAGCAAGCCGCGCCGCGAGCGGTGCCATGCCCACCTTGGGTTTGAGCGGATTGCCGGGTGAAACCAGCCACCAGACCTCGTCCAGCCCCAGCGCTTGCCGGGCAAACAGCGATATCCGGCGATGCCCGCCATGAGCCGGGTTGAAGCTGCCACCGAGCAGGCCGACGCGGCGTGCGGCGGGGTTCAGGGGCATACCTTCATGGTCTGATCTGACCGGTGCCGCGCACCAGCCACTTGTAGGTCGTCAGTCCCTCCAATGCGACCGGGCCGCGCGCATGCAGCCGCCCCGTGGCGATGCCGATCTCCGCGCCGAGCCCGAACTCGCCGCCATCGGCGAACTGGCTCGAGGCATTATGCATGACGATCGCCGAATCGACCTCGGCAAGGAAGCGTTCGGCCACTTCGGCATCCTCGGTGACGATCGCATCGGTGTGCTGCGAGGCGTGGCGGGCGATGTGTTCAAGCGCCGCATCAAGCCCATCGACGACAGAGACCGATAGGATCGCGTCGAGGTATTCGGTGTCCCAGTCCAGATCGTCCGCCGGGATGATGCGGGGATCGAGCGTGCAGGCGCGAGCATCGCCGCGCACCTCGCAGCCAGCGTCGAGCAGACCTGCGACGACTGCGGCGCTGGCAGGAAAGGTCGCGTCGAGCAGCAGGGTTTCCATCGCCCCGCAAATCCCGGTGCGGCGCAGCTTGGCGTTGAGCGCGATTGCCGCAGCCTTAGCCGGATCGGCGGCGGCGTGAACGTAGGTGTGGTTGATCCCGTCGAGGTGCGCGAGCACCGGGACCCGCGCGTCGGCCTGAACCCGCGCGACCAGGCTTTTGCCACCGCGCGGCACGATCATGTCGATCAGGCCTGCCGCGTTCAGCATCGCGCCGACCGCCGCGCGATCCTGCGTCGGCACCAGTTGCACCGCCGCTGGGTCGATGCCTTCGCTCGCCAGACCGCGTACGAATGCTGCGTGGAGCGCGTGGTTTGACTGGACCGCTTCGCTGCCGCCGCGCAGCAGCACCGCGTTGCCAGAGCGCAGGCCCAGTGCGGCAGCGTCCGCGGTCACGTTTGGGCGGCTCTCGTAAATGATCCCGATCAGCCCGATCGGCACCCGCACCCGGCTCAGTACCAGCCCGTTGGGGCGGATCGTACGGTCGAGCTCCTGACCGACCGGATCGGGCAAGTCGGCCACTGCGGCCACCGCCCCGGCAATCACGGCGAGACGTGCCGGATCTAGCGCAAGGCGGTCAAGCATTGCCGCGCTCAAGCCGCGCGCCGCGCCAGCGGCAAGGTCGCGCGCATTGGCCGCCAGGATCGCCGTCTCGTCGCTGCGGATTGCTGCTGCTGCTGCGTGAAGTGCCCGCGCTTTTGCGGCGGAATCCAGTCGCGTCAGCCCGCGCTGCGCAGCCCTTCCAGCCAGGGCCAGTTCCGAGATCATCGCCTCGACTGGCGCGCTTGTCAGGGAAATGGCTGCCGCTTCGTTCATCACGGAGCGCCTACCAGCCTCAGCGCGACGTGTCATTCCTGTTTGGCTTTGCCACAACCGTTTGCAGGGTCGCGCCGACAAGTCCGCATCGACTCGTCGCGAGTCTCTTTCGACTCGCCGCCACAGCCCCAAACAGGATTCGCTAACACCAATGTCAGGTGCTAGCGGGCCGCCACGAAACTAAAACAGGGACGGGGTCGTCTTGAAAAATCTGGCCGTCGGCGGTCTCAACGATCGCCTGCGGATTTGGTTCCCGGACCGTGAGTTTTTCATGCGGTCCCAAGGCCAGGTCCGTTTCATCAAGATTTCATCGCGCTTGCAGATTGCTGCTGCGACGCTGGTCGCCGGACTGCTAATTGCCTGGCTCGCGGCGATGGCCGTAATGGCGATTTCGCAATATACCGCGACGCGCGACCGGCTTGCGCTGCTTGACCGCGAAGCCAAGGTCGCAACCTCCGAAAGCCGCCTGTCCGCCTATGGCGACGATCTCAAGGGCGTGACCGAAGACCTGCGCCGCCGCCAGGACGTGCTCGAAAAGATGGTCTCGGGTCTGCCGGCCGACGTGAAGGCGGGTGAGACGGTCTCGGATTCGACAACCGCTGCCAGCCAGACGGTTGACAAGGTCAGCACCTTGATCCCCGCCGCTGCGGGCCTTGCCCGGATCGAAGCGCGCCAGATCGCATTTGTCGAGCGGCTGACCCGGCTGGCCGATCGCCGCGCTGCATTGGCCGAATTGCGGATTCGCCAGCTTGGCATGAACCCCACCGCGATGCTTGCCTCGCTTGGCAACCGTGCCGCGCAGGGTGGCCCGTTCCAGGCGCTGGCCACGTCACGCGATGGCTCGCTCGATCCGCGCTTTCAGCGGCTTGGCGTGAGCTTGGCGCGGATGGACGTGCTCGAGCGCGGGCTCGCCGGCATTCCGCAGGTCAACCCCGCCAGCCTCGAATACATTTCTTCGGGCTTCGGTTTTCGCGCCGATCCGTTCACAGGTGCTGGCGCATTCCACGCCGGGCTTGACTTCAAAGGCCCGATCGGCGCGCCGATCTATGCCGCGGCTGCGGGCCGGGTCAGCTTTGCCGGGATCCGGCAGGGCTACGGCAATTGCATCGAGATCGAACACGGCAACGGCCTGATGACTCGCTACGCCCACATGTCGCGCTTCGTCGCCCAGATCGGCCAGCCGGTTCCGGCCGGCGCGGTGATCGGCGCGATCGGCAACACCGGCCGCTCGACCGGCCCGCACCTGCACTTCGAGGTGCGCATCAATGACCGGCCTGTGAACCCCAGGCCCTTCCTGGAGGCTGCGGCCCATGTTCAGCAAGAAGCCCGCGGAAAAGCCGCGGCTGGTATCGGGGGCTAAGGCCATGGCTGGTTCGACCTTTTCCGTGCTGGGCGGCGATACTGCGATCAAGGGTGATATCTCGGCCTCGGCCGACCTTCACATCGACGGCCGGGTCGAAGGCGATGTTGCCTGCACGTCGCTGGTTCAGGGCGAAACGAGCGAGATTGTCGGTGCGATCAAGGCTGAGACAGCACGGCTCTCTGGCACGATTCGCGGCACGATCAACGTCCGCGAACTGGTGGTCCTGAAGTCCGCCCGGATCCACGGCGACGTGCACTACGACGCATTGACGATCGAACAGGGTGCGCAGGTCGATGGCCGGTTCGCGCCGCGCAGTGCGGCCGATGTGGTCAGCGACGGCGAACCGCGGCTGATCGTCAGCAACTAGATTTTCAGAACCTCGGCACGCAGCGCCTTGCGGTCAAGCTTGCCGATCATCGTCTTGGGCAACTCGCCGCGCACCACCACGGCGTCGACCCGCTCGTGCTTGCCGAGCCGCGCATTGAGCCACTCTTTCAGTTTGTCGCCGTCATCCGCGGCATCGGGATTGAGCGTGACGAACGCGCGCGGGCTTTCGCCGCGATAGGCATCAGCCACCCCGATCACCAGCGCCTCCTTGACCGCCGGATGCTCCAGCAGCACCGCCTCGACCTGGCTTGGGAAGACCTTGAAGCCGCCGACCGCGATCATGTCCTTGATCCGGTCGACGATCTGCAGATAACCCTGCGCGTCGATTGTCGCGACATCGCCGGTGCGCAGCCAGCGCCCGTCGGGCCGGTCGATGAACACTTCGGAGTCGGCCTCGGGGCGGTTCCAATAGCCGCGCATCACCTGCGGGCCTTGCACGGCAAGCTCGCCCGGTTCGCCCGGTGCAGGATCGCGCGCCGGGTCTTCCTTGTCGAGCAGACGCACGCGGGTGCCGGGCAGGACCTGGCCGATCGTGCCGGAGCGATCCTCACCCTCGTAGGGATTGGTCGAGACCACGCCCGAAGTCTCGGTCAGGCCGTAGCCCTCGACCAGCCGAGCGCCACTGCCAGCCTCGAAACGCTGCTTGACCGGTCCAGGCAGCGGGGCGCCGCCCGAGATGCAGATCCGCAGCGAGGAGAAGTCGGTCGCGGCGAAACGCGGATGATCGAGCAGCGCCTGATACATCGTCGGCACGCCCGGCATGGCGGTCGCTTTGACCCGCTGCAGCGTTTTGAGCGCCTGTCCCGCCTCAAAGCGCGGCAGCATCGCTATGCAACCGCCATTGGCGATCGTGCGGTTGAGCACGCAGACATTGGCAAAGACGTGGAACAGCGGCAGCACACCCAGAATCATGTCGCGGTCGCCTGCGCGTGGGTCGATCGCCTGAACCTGCCGCGCGTTGGCGGAGATGTTCTGGTGCGTCAGCATCGCGCCTTTGGGCGTGCCGGTGGTTCCGCCGGTGTACTGGATCAGCGCAAGATCACGCTCGGGCTCGATCTGCACCGGGGTGGGGATCGCATTGCGGCGCAATTCGTTCCAGTCGAGCACGTCTGCACGCGCCGGGACCCGGGCGAGTGACTTGCGGCCCAGCAGCGCCAGCGCTGCGCGCTTCGGCCAGGGCAGCATCCGGCCCAGGCGGCCGACGATGACGTGCTCCAGCGGCGAACGGTCGAGCACCTCGAGCGCGGTCGGCAGCAAGCTCGCCACGTCGAGCGTCACCAGCAATCGGGTGCCTGAGTCGGCGACCTGCGCGGTGAGTTCCTGCGCAGTGTAGAGCGGGCTGAAATTGACCACCACTGCGCCGGCAATCAGCGCGCCGTAGTAAGCCGAAACATAAATCGGCACATTCGGCAGGAACAAGCCGATCCGATCGCCCTTGCGGATGCCGAGCCGCTGTAGCCCGGCCGCGAAGCGCACCGCTTCGACATGCAGTGATGAGTAAGAGCGCTTCCGGCCGAGAAAATCGACCAGCGGTGCCTCGCCATGGCGGGCGACTGCCTCGGCAAAGAAGGCCGGCAAGGACAGCGGCAGGAACTGATGATTCCAGCATCCGGGGTGCGCGTAATTCTCACGCCAAGGCTCTGGTGAATTACTTGTCGCCATTCATCAGGATATGGCGCAAGTCCGGAAAAATCACAAGCAGTTCAAGAAGATGTGAGCGTTACCAGACTCAAAGCCCGTGGTATTCCTTGTACCAGGCGACAAATTTGGGCACGCCGACATCGATCGACGTGGTTGGTGCGTAGCCCAGATCCCCGGCGATCGCGTCAATATCGGCAAAGCTCTGCCGGACATCGCCGGGCTGCATCGGATGGTATTCAACCTCCGCCTTGCGGCCGCATTCGCCCTCGAGGATTTCGACCACCTTCATCAGGTGTTCGGAGCGATTGTTGCCGATGTTGTAAAGCCGGTGCGGTTTGGTGCTGCCCCCGGCCTTGAGCGCACCGTCGTCGGGCGGCGGATTGTCGAGGCAGGCAACCACTCCGGCGATGATGTCGGCGATGAAGGTGAAGTCGCGGTACATGTCGCCATGATTGAACACGGGGATCGGCTCGCCTGCCATGATCTTCTTGGTGAAGATCCACATCATCATGTCAGGGCGGCCCCACGGGCCATAGACCGTGAAGAAGCGCAGGCCGGTCAGCGGCAGGCGATAGAGGTGCGCGTAGGTTTCGCTCATCAGCTCATCCGCCTTCTTGGTGGCGGCGTAGAGGCTGATCGGCTGGTCGACCCGGTCGTCGACCGAGAACGGCAGCTTGGTATTGCCGCCGTAGACCGAACTCGAGCTGGCATAGACCATATGCTCGACCGCGCGGTGCCGCGCGATTTCGAGCAGGTTGAGGTGGCCTGCGAGATTGGCGGTCAGATAGGCGTGCGGGTTCTCGATCGAATAGCGCACCCCGGCCTGCGCGCCGAGATGGACGATCCGGTCGAACGCCATCCCGTCGAGCGCGGCGACCAGGCCGGGATAGTCGGCAAAGTCCTGGCGCAAGAAGGTGAAGCGGTTACCGCCCATTTCCTTGAGCCGTGCGAGCCGCGCCTCCTTGAGCTTGACGTCATAATAGGCGTTGACGCAATCGACTCCGATCACGCTGTCACCGCGCGCCAGCAGATGCTGGGCGAGGCTGTAGCCGATGAACCCGGCAACCCCGGTGACAAGCACGCGCATGGTCAGAGGCTCCAGTCCGCCGCGCCGCCAAGCTCACCCTTGAGGTCGGCCAGCGTCCCGCCGGGCGCGGCCAGGCCGCGCAGCCGCTCGGCACCCATCGCCAGATATTCGCGGTGCGGCACAGCCAGCAGCACAAGGTCATGCGCTCCCGCCGGATCGCCCCCGGCCAGCGTCAGGCCGTATTCGTGAGCCGCTTCGTCAGCGTCGGCATGGGGATCGTGGACGGTCACGCTGTGGCCCAGCGCGGTGAGTGCTGCGATCAGGTCCGCGACCTTCGAATTGCGCAGGTCGGGCACGTTTTCCTTAAAGGTCAGGCCCAGCACCAGCACCGAGCCGGGCTTGCCGCCGCGCACCGCGTGGAGCCGCTGCGCGACCCATGCCGCCATCCCGTCATTGACCCCGCGGCCCGCCAGAATAACCCGCGGATCAAGCCCGAGCGCCTCGGCCCGGTGCGAGAGGTAATACGGGTCGACCCCGATGCAGTGCCCGCCGACCAATCCAGGGGCGAAGGGCAGGAAGTTCCACTTGGTCCGCGCCGCGCTCAGCACGTCCCAGACCGAGAGGTCCATCGAACCGAAAATCTGGGCGATCTCGTTCATAAAGGCGATGTTGATGTCGCGCTGGGCGTTCTCGATCACTTTGGCCGCTTCGGCGGCCTTGATCGAGGCGGCGCGATAGACCCCGCCCGAGGTGATCGCGCCGTAAAGGGCAGCGACCCGGTCGAGCACCTCTGGAGTCTGTCCCGAGACGACCTTGGTGATCTTGTCGATCGTATGTTCGCGGTCACCGGGATTGATTCGTTCCGGACTGTAGCCAAGGAAGAAGTCCCTGCCGCAAGTCAGACCCGAACCCGCCTCGAGGATCGGCGCACAGATGTCTTCGGTGACACCCGGGTAAACCGTGCTTTCGTAGACAACAACCGGAACCCGGCCCTCGGCCACGGCGGCAGGCAGCATTGCGGCGACAGTCCGGCTGGCGGCTTCGACCATCCTGAGATCAGGGCGGTTGGCAGCGTCGATCGGGGTCGGCACCGTGACGATGTAGAAATCGGCCGGCGCGCAGGCCGCAGGATCAGCGGTGAGCGCAAGGCTTGAGGCTTCGAGCCGTTCCCGCTCGATCTCGCCAGTGCGGTCATGCCCGCTTTCGAGCTCGGCAATGCGGCGCTGGTCGACATCAAGCCCGATGGTTTCGCTCTGCTTGGCGAGCGCCACCGCGAGCGGAAGGCCGACGTAACCGAGGCCGATGACGATAGTGCGGGGGGAATTGGACAAGTCGTGACTTTCCAGACGGTTCGGCCCGCAACCGGCGCGGACGATGAAGGCGAGCCGCGCTCTATGCGAGCATCGCTTAATTTTCAACTGACAACGCAGCGCTGCAAGAATGGCGTTGCCCGCCGGGCGGGCGAGCGACTAGAGCCTGACGCCATGGTCAAGCGTGCCTTCGATCTGATCCTGAGCGTCCCGGCCGCAGTTTTGCTGCTGCCGGTGGCGCTGGTGGTGGCGCTGATGATCCGCACGCGGCTCGGCAGCCCGGTGCTGTTCGGTCAGGTGCGGCCGGGCAAGGATGGCAAGCCGTTCCGGATGATCAAGTTCCGCACCATGACCGATGCGCGCGATAGCGAAGGCCGGCTGCTGCCCGATGCGCAGCGAATGACCCCGTTCGGGCAATTCCTGCGCTCCTCCAGTCTCGATGAGCTGCCCGAACTGTGGAACGTGCTTCGCGGCGAGATGAGCCTGGTCGGCCCGCGCCCGCTGCTGGTCGAGTACCTGCCGCTCTATTCACCTGCACAGGCCCGGCGCCACGAGGTCCGCCCCGGCGTGACCGGCTGGGCGCAGGTCAACGGTCGCAACGCGCTGAGCTGGGAGGAAAAGTTCGCCGCCGACGTGTGGTACGTCGACAACCGCTCGCTGTGGCTCGACCTGCGCATTCTGGCGCTGACAGTGCTGGCCGTGCTTGGCCGTAAGGGCATCAGCGCCGCCGGAGAAGCGACCATGCCGCCGTTTACAGGAACAAGACCATGACCGCGATCCTCGGGGTATTCGGCGCGGGCGGCTGCGGGCGCGGGATCCTGCCGCTGGTGCGCGAACAGAACCCTGAGGCACGGGTGGTGTTTGTCGAGGACACTCCGCGCCGCGCCGACTGCAACGGTGCCGAGGTGCTGGCGTTCGATGATTTTGCCGCGATCCCGCAGGCCCGGATCGTGATCGCAATCGCCGAGCCGGACGTGCGACGCGGCGCGGCATCGCGCTGTGAGGCGGCGGGGCTGACGTTTTACGATGTCCGCGCGCGGCAGATGGTGGTGATGGACGAGGTCGCGATTGGACCAGGCGCGCTGTTCTCGCCCTGGACCACGCTGACCAGCAACATTCGGATCGGCGCGCACTTCCACTGCAACCTCTACTCCTACGTCGAGCATGACTGCGTGATCGGCGATTTCGTGACCTTCGCCCCTGCGGTGCGCTGCAACGGCAATGTCACCATCGGCGACGGGGCCTACATTGGTTCGAACGCGGTGATCCGGCAGGGCATCACGATCGGCGCGGGTGCGACCGTCGGCATGGGCGCCGTGGTTGTATGCGATGTTGCGCCGGGTGAGACCGTAGTCGGCAATCCGGCGCGCGTACTGCGCCGCTAGCGCGCGGCGGCTTCGAAGACTTTGATTACTGCCGCGCAGATCCGTTCAACGTCCTCGTCGCTCAATGTCGGGTGAGTCAGGAACATCAGACTGGTTTCGCCCAGGTCGAGCGCACCCGGCAAACGCTGCGCCGGGCGCCACGGGGTCCCGTCGAACGCCTTCTCGAGATAGACTTCCGAGCAGGTGCCGTGGAGCAGCGGCACGCCGCGTGCGTTGACTTCCGCGACGATCCGGTCGCGATCCCAGCCGGGCTTCAGGCCTTCGCTGCGGATATAGGCATAGAACCGGTACCAGGCGCTGGTGTGCCCGTTGGCGGGCAGCGGCACCCGCACCGCATCGGTAAACGGCGCAAGCGCAGCGGCATATCGGGCTGCAATTGCACCGCGCCGCGCGGTCCAGTCCGCCAGTCGGCGCAGCTGAATCCGGCCGATCACCGCCTGCATCTCCAGCATCCGCCAGTTGGTGCCGAAGCTCTCATGCAGCCAGCGAAAGCCGGGGGCGTGTTCGCGATTGTAAACCGCGTCCCAGTTCTTGCCGTGGTCCTTGAACGACCACATCCGGTTCCATAAATCGGTGTCGCCGGTGGTGACCATCCCGCCTTCGCCGCCGGTGGTGATGATCTTGTCCTGGCAGAACGACCACGCGCCGATCACGCCGAAGCTGCCGACTGAACGCCCATCGATCCGGGCTCCGTGTGCCTGCGCGCAGTCCTCAATCACCGCGATCCCGCGGGGCTCGGTGAGCGCCAGGATGCCGGGCATATCGCAGGGCCAGCCGCCAAGGTGGACCGGGATGATTGCCCTGGTGCGCTCGGTGAGTACCGGTGCGATGGTTGCGGGGGAGATGTTGCCGCTATCGCGGTCGACATCGGCGAATACCGGAGTCGCGCCGATGTTCACAACTGTCGAAATCGAGGCGATGAAAGTGCGCGGGGTGACGATCACTTCGTCGCCCGGGCCGATCCCCAGCGCTTGCAGTGCCAGATCGAGCGCGAGCGTGCCGTTGGCGAGCGAGATGGCGTGGCCGGTTCCGGCAAATGCGGCGAATTCGCGTTCGAACTCGCGGCATTCCTGGCCGGTCCAGTAATTGACCTTGCCGCTGCGAAGCACGGCGGCAACTGCCTCGACTTCTTCCTCGCTGTAGACAGGCCAAGGCGCGACCGACGAATTGAGCATGGAGACCGCCGTCATTTCAAGCAGGTGGCAGGATCGCCGCGATCCCGGTAAGGGCGCTCGAATGACGCGCCGCACTATCCTTGTCAACGCATCCTACGCCCCCTCGCTGGTCAACTTTCGTGGGCCGCTGATCCGGGCGATGATCGCGGCGGGCCACAGCGTGCACGCCTCCGCGCCGGGACTGACCGGTGCTGCGGCCGATGCGGTGCGCGCGCTTGGTGCGGAGCCACACGATGTGCCGCTGGCGCGCTCCGGACTCAACCCGCTGGCTGATCTTGGTTACCGCCGGGCGATCCGGGCAATCATCCGCCAGAGCGGCGCGGACCTGGTGCTGGGCTACACGATAAAGCCGTGCATCTGGGGTAGCCTCGCGGCACGCGCGGAGGGTATCGAAAGCGTCTCGCTGGTCACCGGGCTGGGCTTTGCCTTCATCCCCGGCAAGGGCCTGCTGCGCAAGGCGATCGGGCTTGCCTCGCAGCGCCTGTGGCGCATGGCGACCGCAGCCAACCGCGTGGTGATCTTCCAGAATCCCGACGACCGGGCCGATTTCATTGCAGCGGGCGCGCTGGCCGATCCGGCCAAGACCCGGCTGGTCGATGGCTCGGGCGTCGACATGGCGCACTTTGTGGCGGTCGACCTGCCGGGAGATGCGCGCTTCCTGATGATCGCGCGGCTGCTCGGCAACAAGGGCGTGCGGGAATACGGCGATGCAGCGGCGCAGCTGCTGCACGAAGGCGTGCAGGCCCGCTTCGCGCTCGCCGGGTTCTTCGATGAAGGGCAGGATTCGGTCCGCCCGGAGGAGCTGACCGAATGGCAAACTGCGGGGCTCGAATACCTGGGCCCGTTAGACGACGTCCGGCCTGCGCTGGCCGAAGCGAGCGTATATGTGTTGCCGTCCTACCGCGAAGGGACGCCGCGCACGGTGCTCGAGGCGATGGCGATGGGCCGCGCCGTCATCACCGCCGATGCACCCGGTTGTCGCGAGACGGTCCGCGATGGGGAAACCGGTCTGCTGGTACCGGTTCGTGATGCGGACGCAGTGGCCGCGGCGATGCGGCGTCTTGCGGGAGATGCTGAACTGCGTGCCGCGATGGGTGCTGCTGGCTATCGCCTGTGCTGTGACAAGTACGCAGTCGAGCGGGTCAACGCTGCGATGTTGACGCACCTCGGGCTGGGCTGAAGTCTTCAATCGTCGCGCTGGATCCTGCCGTCGACCAGTCTGTAAAGCGAGCCGTCACCGGGGCAGCGCGCTTCGCCCGAGCCGGTCAGCGGCAGGTCGAGCCGCTCGCCATGGGCGCTCATCCAGCCGAGCTGGCGGGCCGGAACGCCGACCATCAGCGCAAAGGCCGGGACGTCGCGGTTGATGACCGAACCCGCGCCGACAAACGCGCCTTCGCCAACCTCGACACCGCAGACGATCGTGCAGTTGGCGCCCAGCGTTGCGCCTTTGCGAATCACCGTCCGCCGATACTCGTCCTTGCGCGACACCGCCGAGCGCGGATTGTAGACATTGGTGAAGACCATGCTCGGCCCGCAGAACACATCGTCTTCCAGCGTGACATCGTCATAGACCGAGACGTTGTTCTG
>Ga0114940_10000556_pt1 | contig 16837 bp, 11 predicted proteins | sample ColdCreekSource_FD_87195 | JGI IMG/M metagenome (GOLD analysis project Ga0114940, IMG submission 87195) | Groundwater microbial communities from Cold Creek, Nevada to study Microbial Dark Matter (Phase II) - Cold Creek Source | ecosystem: Environmental > Aquatic > Deep subsurface > Groundwater ... | reverse complement strand
GGATTTCAATTGACCAACGACACTCGCAACGGGCCAAGTATGGGCGCGCAGGGAGCCGGGCTCGATCAATTCGCGGCCGGCGCTGCCGCAGCGCCGGCCCCGGCTACTGGCGGAGGATTGGCGCGCGCGTTTGACCCCGCAGAGATCCTGCGCATCCTGCTCAAGTGGAAATGGCTGATCGTTGCCGCACTGGTTCTTGGCCCCTTGCTGGCGCTTGCTGCGTCGCTGGCAATGTCACCCAAGTATCAGGCGGTGTCGCAGATCCAGATCAACCAGGAAGATCCGGTGGTCGTCCCCGGGGCGGCTTCGGCGAAGCCGTTGCTGATAAATGGACAGGAATTTCTGGCCACCCAGATCGGTCTGCTCAAGAGTCGGGCGCTCTCGCTGCGCGTGGTCGATGCCCTGCGCCTGGCCAACAATCCCGAATATGTCGGCCAGACCGGCAGCGCGGCTGAACGCCGCGATCTTGCAACCGAACGCGTGCGCAGCCAGCTGCTGATCGAACCGGTGCGTGACAGCCGCCTGGTCAACATCAACATCACCGGTACTGATCCGGTGCTGGCGGCGCGTCTGGCCGATGCCTATGCCGAACAGTTCATATCCAGCAATCTTGACCGCGAATTTGAGGCGACGGCCTATGCTCGCAAGTTTCTTGAGGAGCGGATCGGTTCGACCCGCGCGAGGCTTGAAAACTCGGAGCGCGAGCTGGTCGACTACGCCTCACGCCAGGGCATTGTCGAACTGGGTTCGGGCGGCGAGGGCGGCGGCCAGAGCTCGATTGAAGCATCGACCCTTGTCGATCTGAACAAGGCCTTGGGTGAAGCCAGAAACCAGCGGATCCTGATGGAGCAGCGCTATCGCCGGGCCGGCGGAACCGCAGCCAATTCCGACGCCGTCAACAATCCGCTGCTGCAGGATCTCACCGGCAAGCGCGCCGAGGCGCAGGCTGAATACCAGGAAAAGCTGGTGGTGTTCCTGCCGGGTTTGCCGGCAATGGTCGCATTGAAAGAGCGCATTTCCTCGCTCGACCGTGACATCGCGCGCATTCGCGGGTCGGTCGGCACAGCGTCGCGGCTTGAGTTCGAAGGTGCTGCGGCCCGCGAAGCTGAACTTCAGGCCCGGTTCGATGCGATGAAGGGCAAGGTCCTCGATCTGCGCTCGCGCAGCATCCAGTACACCATCCTGCAGCGCGAGGTGGATACCAACCGCGCGCTCTATGATGCGCTGTTGCAGAAGTACAAGGAAGTCGGGGTCGGCAACGGCGTCGGTACCAACAAGGTTGCGGTGGTCGACCGCGCCCGGGTGCCGCAGGCGCCGGTCTCGCCCAACATCCTCCTTAACGTACTGTTGGGCCTGATCGCGGGCCTGCTGATCGGCGTCGGCGGGGCGTTCCTGATCGAGTTCATCGACGATACGATCAAGGCCCCGGAAGATGTCCGGACCAAGCTGCATCTGACCTTGCTTGGCGCGATGCCGATGGGCGAAGAACGCTTCATGGACGAGGTCGCGGATCCCAAGTCCGACCTGATCGAAGCGGCGCACTCGCTGCGGACCGCGCTGCAGTTCGCCACTGGGCACGGTATGCCGCGGACGATGCTGATCACCAGTTCGCGGCCAGGTGAAGGCAAGAGCAGCGTCAGTCTCGCACTCGCCACCTCGCTTGCCTTGCTGGGCCGGAAGGTCGTGATCATCGATGCCGATATGCGTAAACCGACCTTCTACGTCGGCAATGCCTCGCGCAAGGACACCCCGGGACTGTCAAATGTCCTGAGCGGCGAACTGCTGCTCGACGCGGTGACGCACGAATCGCACATCAAGCATCTCTCGATCGTTCCGGCTGGGCCGATCGTTCCCAACCCAGCTGCATTGCTGTCTGACGGCGGCTTCGCGAACCTGCTGGAAATGGCCCAGCAGCGCTTCGAATTCGTGGTGATCGACGGGCCCCCAGTGATGGGGCTGGCCGATGCGCCGCTGATGGGTTCGGTTGTCGAGGGAACGCTGATCGTGGTCGAGGCATCGGAAGTGCATCGTTCGACCGTGCTTACCGCCGTCGCTCGCCTGCGCGCTGCCAATTCCCGACTGCTCGGCGCGGTACTCAACAAATTCGAAAGCCGCAGGGCCGGGTATGGTTACGGCTATTCCTATTCCTACGACTATGGCGCGACCGCGCGCGACGACCAGGATCAGGACGAGCGCAAGATCGTTCTGGTGAAGTGACCGGGGATGGTGCTTTGGCTACCCCGTGAGCGCTGGCCAAGGGCGGCCGCCGCAGTGCTGTTCGCGGCCATTGCGCTGGTGCTGCTGGCAGTAACCCTGAAACGCGAACCGTTGGCCATGCGCTCGCCCGCCTCGCGGACCAAGATCGCCATGGCGCTGGCGATTGTCCGCGCCGACCAACCGGGTGAGCTGGTTCGCCAGGCTCAGGCCCTTGCGCTCACCGATCCGCTGCAGTCCGCCGGTTTTGTCATGGCCGGGATCGACAGGTTGCGCCGCGAGCCCCAAGCCTTTGACGCGGTCCGCCCGCTGATGGCCGAAGCGGTCCGACGGCAACAGAATTTCGAGACAGCGCAGGTATGGCTCGCTGCCGACCACGCACGGCGCGGTGAATATGACCGTTCGCTTGCCCTGTTCGATCGGGTCCTGAGCCAGAGCAATGACCAACTCGATGCCCTGATTCCGGTGCTAACGCTGCTGATGGGGCGCGAGCAAGGTCGCGGCGCGATCATTGCCCGACTTGAAGCCTACCCCAGCTGGCGCAAGGCCTTGCTGGCACGGGCGATCGAGACTGAGGCGCTGCCGCGTCCGGTGGTTGAGCAGCTGCTCGCCAAGCCGGCTCCAGCCGCTTACCAAGCCGCGCTCGACCAGGAGCGCCAGGCCTATGTGAAGTGGCTGGTCGCCCAGAAAGACCTGTCGGCCGCGCATGCGCTGTTCCGCAGTTACACGGCCACCGGCGCGACCAATCCGCTTTACGACGGGAATTTCCGGCAAGCCCGACCTTTCACGCCGTTCGGCTGGACCGCAGCCAACCAGAGCGAAGACTATGCCGAGCGCGTTGCTGCGCCCGAAGGTGGTTGGCTGATGCGGCTCCATGCCAGCGGCAAGATGCCCGTGGTCCTGCTTGAACAGACCATGGCGCTGAGCCCGGGCAGCTGGGTGATTTCGATCTCGGCGCGTGACGGCGGCCTGTCGCGCCCCGAAGGCCAGACAGTTGAGCTCCGCTGCACCGGCGCCGCTGCGCCACTAGGAACAGCTGCGTTGACCGCAACCCGAAGTGCTGCAACCCGGCTCGATCTGGCTGCTGAAGTGCCTGCCGGTTGTGCGCTGCAGCGCCTCGCCTTCCTTTCGGCATCCGTCGATACGGGCGCTAGCGAGGTGGAAATTCTCTCGCTCAAGGCGGTCCGGCGATGACGCGTGCAGCCCGCCATGTCGGCGCCGAGGATAACGCCCGGCCGCTGGTCTGGGCAATGGCGTGGATCGGCGCCTGCCTCGTGCTGGGCGGGGCCAGCAATGCCGGCCTGCTTGCCAACGCGGCGCTCCAACTGGGCGCAGTTGCGATCATTGCCGCGGCCATCTGGAAGGGTGGCCGCGATCGCGCTGGACGAGAAGCGGCGTTTCCGGCGTTCGTGCTGGCGATCCTCGTGGGTTGGATTGGCCTGACGCTGATCCCGTTGCCGCCGGGCCTGTGGGTCAGTCTGCCCGGTAGGCAGTTCGTGGCCGAGGGGTACCGGTTACTTGGCATGGAACTGCCCTGGCTGCCCGTCAGCCTGACTGACGACCGGACGATCCGCTCGGCGCTCGCCCTGCTGGTTCCAGTTGCGACTTACTTGCTGGTCAAACCGCTGACCTCGCAACAGCAGCGCAAGCTGGCGTTCGGTGTCGGCGGGTTCGCGGTGCTGTCGGTCATGCTCGGCATGGTGCAACTGCTTGGCGGTCAGGATTCGCCGCTGCGGCTTTACCGGATCACCAACCGCACCGATCCGGTCGGATTATTCGCCAATGCCAATCATCTGGCGACATTGCTGCTGATAACTATTCCGCTGGTCCTTTCGATCACGCCGAGTACCGAGACGCGTCGCCGCAAGCCAGCCAAGCCAAAGTTCGCTTGGTCAGGGACGGTTTCACTGGCGATGGCGGCGATTGCGGTAATTGGCTTGGCCTTGATCGCCTCCAAGGCGGGGTTGCTGCTGGCCGTTCCGGCGCTCGCCGGAGGCTGGCTGATCAGGGTCATGCGCGGCTCGACGATACGGACCGGGGTCGCGGTCGGTCTGGCCGGTGTCGTGTTGACCGCTGCCGCATTGGCTGTCGCCGCTCTGGCCTCGGGCAAGTTTACCGATCAACTTGGCAGCTCAGCAAGCAGCCGAAGCGACGTTTCGGCAAACACGATCAGCGCCGCGATTGAGAACTTTCCCACGGGCACCGGATTGGGGAGCTTTGCGCAAGTCTATCTCATCAAGACCGGCGGCCAAGGCAGTGCGCGTGAATGGATGAACCATGCGCACAATGACGCCGCCGAGGTGTTCCTTGAGCTCGGCCTGCCTGGCATCGTGGTCATGGCGCTCTCTGTGGTCTGGCTACTTGCCGCCACGATCAGGCTGTGGCGTGGCGCGCCCGGCGGTGAAGGGCGCGACCTTGCCCGCGCGAGCTGCCTGGGAATCGGGCTGGTGATGGTGCACAGCCTAGCAGACTACCCGCTGCGCACGGCTGCAATCGCCGCACTGCTAGGCATGGCGGTGGCGATAGTTGTGGCTGCCCGACGCGCGGATCGGACAATCGCGCCGCAGCCATGACCTTTGTCGGGATAATCTTCGCCGCGCTCGGCCTGCTAACCCTGTCTTGGGGAATGGTGGAGCGCACGAACAAGAAGCTGGGGCTGCTGATCCTGGTCTATCTGCTCCATCTTGCCGCAACCGTAGCCTACTACTGGTACGTGCAGACTGCCGATGCGGATACCAAGCTCTACTACTATGACCCCTACGGCTTTTACGGGAAGCATTTCTCCCTCGGCACGATGTTCGTGATCTATGCCGTGCAGTGGCTGAAGGGTGTCATTGGCGGCAGCTACCTCGATTTCTTCATGCTGTTTCAGCTGTTCGGGCTGGCTGGTCTGATGCTGCTGATCCGGACGCTCGAGGAGCTGACGATTGCGCTGAAATGGACCTGGCCTGCGCTGTTCACAGTCATGATCTTCATGCCCGGGATCTATTTCTGGACCAGCGCGATCGGCAAGGATGCACCGCTATTTCTGGCCTCGACCCTGACGGTTTGGGCGATGCTGCAGTTTTCCCGCCGCTGGATCTGGTTCGCGGTGGCCTTGGCATTGATGCTTTTGTTTCGGCCGCACGTTGCAGTGGTTGCCGTTGGCGCGTTGGCCATGGCCCTGGTCCTGGGACGGGGGATCTCACCGGCGATTCGTGCCGCCGCGATCGTGTTTGCCTTGATCGGCGTGTTCTTCGTCGGTCGGACAGTGCAGGGGAGCCTCCAGATAGATTTGTCGAGCGTCGGTTCGATCGCCACCTATGTCGAAAACCAGACCACTGTCGCCTCGACTGCAGCAGGCAATGAGGATGTGGTCGCGCTGTCCTTTCCGCTCAAGCTGATCAGCCTGCTGTTTCGGCCGCTGTTCTTCGATGCTGGCGGGGTGTTTGGCATCATCGCTTCGGTCCAGAACCTGTTCATGCTGTTCGCCGCCTTTCTGCTGGTTCGCCAGGCGCGGGTCTGGCGAGCCATGTTCGGTTCGTCGCTGGCGATCCGCTACGCGACATTTTACCTGTTAGGCATGATCCTGCTGCTCACGCTGATGTATTACAATGTTGGCCTGGGATTGCGGCAACGTGAGATGTTTACGCCGCCCCTTTATCTGATTTTCGGGGCGCTGTTCTGCCATTGGCGTTATACCAATCCGGCGCGGCGCGGCGCGATTCCAGCATCGGGCCCGGCAGCAAACAGCGCCGTTCCGGCCTCGGCCCGGACATGACCATTGGCAGCTATCGCAACTTCTGGATTGAGGGTTTCAGGGCCGGTTTCTGCATGCTAATCGCCGCGCGCCTCGCCGGCTTGAGTCACACTTCCGTTTGAAAAGGTTGCCAATCGCATGATTCCCTTCATCGACCTCAAGGCGCAGTATGCCCGCATTTCAGAGCGGGTCGAAGCCGCTGTGCTTGATGTGATGCGGAGCGGCACGTTCATCCTTGGGCCCGTGGTTGAGAAGCTTGAGCGCCGGCTCGCGGACTATGCTGGGACCCGCCACTGCGTCAGCTGTGCGTCAGGCACCGATGCACTGGTCATGGCGTTGATGGCCAAAGGCGTCGGACCGGGCGATGCCGTCTTCACTGTCCCTTTTACCTTCATGGCCAGCGCTGAGGCCATCGCCACGGTTGGCGCGACCCCGATCTTCGTCGATATCGAAGCGGACAGCTTCAACATGGATCCCGGCGCGCTTGAGCAGGCGATCGCAGCGCTCGCTGCCGGAGATGCCGGCAGCCACGTGCTGCCCCGGATGGCTGCGGATGCGCTGGCAGGGCTGCGCCCGTGCGGAATTATTGCGGTCGACCTGTTCGGTCTGCCTGCGGACTACAGCCGGATCAATGCGATCGCCGCCGCGCACGACTTGTTCGTGATCGAGGACGCCGCCCAAAGCTTTGGCGGCGCGGCTAACAACAAGCGCGCCGGTTCACTCGCAGAGATCGGCTGCACCTCGTTCTTCCCGGCCAAGCCGCTCGGCTGCTACGGCGATGGCGGAGCGATCTTCTGCGACGATGCAGAGCTCGATACGATCCTCCGCTCGATCCGGGTTCACGGTCAGGGCAGCGACAAGTACGAGAACGTCCGCATGGGCATCACGGGCCGGCTCGATGCCGTCCAGGCCGCGGTGCTTGACGTCAAGCTCGATATTTTCGCTGACGAGATCGAGCAGCGCCAGCGCGTTGCCGCGCGCTACGACGCCCGGATCGCCGCCTCTGGCTTGCCGCTGCGCACGCCGCCGGTGCCTGCCGGAATGATCAGTGCCTGGGCGCAGTATACTCTCGTCGCCGAAGACGCCGCACATCGCGCGGCTTGCCAGAAGCAGCTGGCCGACGCTGGCGTACCCACCATGATCTACTATCCCAAGGGTTTGCACGAGCAACTCGCCTTTGCCGGGCTCGGTTATCGCCGCGGCGATTTTCCGGTGAGCGAAGCCATGGCCGACCGGGTTTTCAGCCTGCCGATGCACCCCTATCTCGAAGATGCGGAGATCGACCGCATTGTCGCGGCGCTGGCGAACTGAGCATGGCCGACGATATCATCGTCCATCCCACTGCCACGGTTGACCCCCGCGCAGAACTGGGTGCCGGAACCCGGGTCTGGATCAATGTCCAGATCCGCGAGGGCGCGCGGATCGGCAAAGGCTGCATCCTTTCGAAGGACGTCTACGTCGATCACGGCGTGACGATCGGGGATGGCTGCAAGGTGCAGAACTCGGTCTCGGTCTACAACGGGGTGACCATCGGCAATGAGGTCTTCGTAGGCCCCAACGCCTGTTTCACCAATGACAAGGTGCCGCGCGCCAACAATCCGGACTGGACTGTCACCCCGACCCGAATCGAGGATGGCGCGAGCATCGGTGCCAATGCCACCATCGTCTGCGGCATCACAGTTGGCGCTTATGCGATGGTTGCCGCCGGATCGGTCGTCACCCGCAATGTGCCGCCGCACGCGCTGGTGATGGGCAATCCGGCGCGGATCGTGGGCAAGGTCGACAAGGCCGGCAACCGGATCGCCGATCCGGCTCCTGAAGGAATGGATTGATGAGCAGCGAACCGGTCAAGATCGGGCTGATCGGGCTCGGCCGGATGGGCCAGAACCACCTGCGCGTGCTGTCGCTGCTGGCCGCTGCAGAGCTGCGTTGGGTGCACGATTTCGATGCCGCGCATGGAGAACGGATCGGCGCCGCAGCCAGCGTCCGTCATGTAGAGGACGTCGCGGCTGCGCTAGACGAAGTCGACGCGGTCGTGATCGCCAGCCCGACCACTACACACGAACAGTTCATCCGCCTTGCGGCGGACAAGCTCACCAACATCTTCGTTGAAAAGCCGGTGACCGAGCGGCTCGCAAGTTCGCAAGCGATGCGCGATCTGGTGCGCGAGCGCGGGCTTCACATGCAGGTCGGACTGATCGAGCGGTTCAATCCGGCGGTGGTGCAGATGAAGCAGCTGCTCGACGCGTCGGCGCAGGTGGTCAGCGTCGATTTCGTGCGAACCAACAAGATCTCGGCGCGCATTACCGACGTTGATGTGGTCACCGACCTGATGATCCACGACATCGATCTGGCGCTCCACCTCAACGGCCCGGTCACTGCGATCAGCGCACACGGCGTCGCCGAAGGGCCGATGATCGACTACGCCGCCGCGCTGCTGACGCATGAGAACGGCCGGTTCAGCCGGATTCAGGCAAGCCGGATCACCGACAAGAAAATGCGGTCGATCCAGGCGACCTGCAAGGACATGTTCATTGATTGCGAACTGCTCCGCAAGGAAATCACCATCAGCCGTCACACCGGGCTCGAACAGCGTCCGGGTGAACCATACCGCATCACCCAGACCGAAGAGGCGATCGAGGTTCAGCCGCGTGAGGCCTTGCAGCTTGAACTGCAAGCGTTCCTCTCGGGCTGCCGGGGCGAGCCTTCACCTCATGCACCCGATGCCGAGGCAGGCGTCGCGGCGATGGAAGTGTGCGAACAGGTGCTGCACAGTATTCTCGGCGCGGGCTGACCGGGTCCCGTGCACATCGTCCACGCCATTCCTGCGCTGACCAAGGGTGGCGCAGAGAAAGTGGTAGTCGATCTCGCCAATGAGGCGCACCGGCGCGGCCACATGGTCAGCGTGATCACCGGCTTCCCGGCCGATCCGCGGCTGATCCGCGACCGGCTCGATCCGGCGATCATGGTGCAGTCGCTCGCCGCGCGTGAGGGCGACAAGCTGGGCGCCTACGGAGCCATCGCGCCATGGCTGTGGCGCAATCGCGGCTGGCTTGATCGCCAGGATGTGGTGCATTGCCACCTCACTCACGCGGCCCTGCTGGGCTCGCTGCTGGCCGTGCAGCGGCGCGTGCGCGGCGCGAAACGGCCCGCGGTGGTGGAAACCTTCCACGGCGTCGGGATGCCGATCCGGGCCCGCCAACGCTGGATCGCCGCGACGCTGGCGCGGGGGCGTGACGGCTTCGCGCTGATGGCTGAGGACCTGTTCTGGTCTGGCTTTCTCGCCCGCAATGCAAAGCTGCCGAGCGCCGTCATTCCCAATGGGCTGGCGCTCGATCAGGCGGTCGACAAGGCGGCGGCACAGCGCTGGCGGGAGGCTGCTGGGATACCGCAGGATGCGGTGGTGATTGGCACGATCGGGCGGATCCGGGCCGAGCGCAACCCGCTGGCAACGCTCGATGCCTTTGCTGTCGCGGCGCGGCTCCTGCCATCGGCGCGGTTCGTGATGGGCGGCGACGGGCCGATGCTGGAAGAGGTGCGCGCCGCTGCTGCCGAACGTGGACTGGCGGATCGGATGATCCTGCCCGGCCTGGTGCTCGATCCGCAAGAGGTGCTCGCCAATCTCGATCTCTACCTCAGCATGAATGTCGGCGCGATCACCGGACTGGCCGGGCTTGAGGCAGCCGCCGCAGGAGTGCCGGTCATCGCGCTGCAGGCACGCGGTGACTACGCGGACGGTCACACCGACTGGATCTGGTCCGAACGCGGCGCAGAGGCAGCAGGCGAAGAGCTGGCGCGACTTGCCGCCGATCCCGCCGCGCGCCGCGCCATGGCCGCGCGCCAGCACGCGCGCCTCGCCAGCGAATTTGGAGTGGCCGCGATGCAAGACGCCTATGAGGCGCTTTATCGCAGGGCAATGGAACGCGCCGCGGCCTGACCAAGAAGGGCTACAGTCCGAAGAAGTCGCTTGCCTGCAGCACCAATCCGGGCGTGACGTTGGCGAAATGAACCATAGCCGCCGCGCCGGTTCCGTCCGGATCATAATACAATTTGCCGCTGGCCGGGTCATGGACAATGCGGGTGGCAGTGCTGACCGACTCAGGGCCGATCGCATAGGCGTCCGCTGCGAGCGTCCCGATGTCGATTGCGGTAAAGACCGTTCGCGACAATTCGATCAGATCCAGTCCCGATTCAAAGTCGGCGATCGTGCTGAGATTGCCGGGTATTGTAGGCAGATCGAAGCGGAAGTGATCCGCACCTGTCCCGCCGGTCAGGAAGTCCGAGCCGTAGCCCGGGAACAGCCAGTCATCACCCGCGCCGCCATCGAGCATGTCGTCCCCGGCAAAGCCCGCGAGCCGGTCGTTTCCGTCGAGACCGGACAGAACATCGCTCCAACCCGATCCCAGTATCTCGTTGTTGCGTTCGTTCCCGGTGCCGGTGAAATTTCCCTGGCCGGAGAAGCTGAGATTTTCGACCTCTTCGGGAAGGACAAAATCGGCCAACGTCACATTGATCGTATCGGAGCCGCCGTCAGCCCGCTCCACCACCATGTCGTTCGCGCTGTCGACGATATAGATATCGTTGCCTTCGCGGCCAGTCATGACATCGCTGTCCGCTCCGCCGTCAAGCAGGTCGTGGCCCGTACCGCCATCGAGAACATCGCCGCCGAGCCCTCCAAACAGCCGGTCATCACCGGCGTAGCCATACAGGAAGTCGTTCCCGCGGCCGCCCTCGAGCGTATTGGCAAGGGCGTTGCCGAAACCAAAGAACTGCACAGCCGCACTGCCGGTGAAGCGCAATTGCTCGACCGTTTCTCCCAAGCTGTATCGAGCCAAGGTCGTCTCGACCTGATCGCTTCCGGCGCCAGCGTCCTCAGTGATCGTCGTACCGGCTTGGCTGACATGATAGCGGTCGTCGCCCGCTCCGCCGGCCAACACTGCGGCCACGCTGCCGTCATTCAGCGTATCGTTGCCGCCCAGCCCGACAAGCGTCTGGCCGCTCAGTCGCGCGGTCAGCGAATTGGCTCCGCCGTCGCCTTGCAGAATATCCTGGGCCGAGGTCACGCCGTTCACGGTGACAACGATCGAGTTGCTGCTTCCACCGCTCAACGTATAGCTGAAGCTGTCCAGCACCCGCGTCAAAGCAGTGCCTGATTCGGACCCGGCGAGGTAGCCAAAAGCACCGGCCGGATCGTAGCGCAATTGACCAGTCGCCAGCAGGGTTACAAGCGCCCCGCTGGCCAGCGTGACAGTGCCGCCAAACGATATGGCTTGCCCGCCAACCTGCGAAATGACGTCTAGCCGTCCGTCCGCATCAATGTCGTTTGCAAGCGGCGAAATGCTGACCGCAGCGTTCTCAGCGGTCGTTGCGCTATCAGCGACCGCAACCGCCGCATCGTCAACCGCTGTAATCCGCAAGGTCAGCGGTGCTACGGCTTCGAAATCGCCCGCACTGTTTTGGAGGCGGAACGCGATCGTGCGCGCTGCGTCGCTTGGCGCATCGCCGGTATGGCGAAACCCGATCGCACGGACCAGCGCTTCGACCGCTGCCTGCGTTGCATTGGTCGACAAATTGATCCGCAGCACGCCGCCGATGTTGTCATTGGTGACAACGCCAAAGGCCACGCCGTTGAAGAACAGGCTTTGCCCGGCACGGATCACGCCTAGCGGCGCGTTGCTCCCGGCAATCACTTCGATCCGGTCACCGGATTGCAGGCCGCTGGTGATCGAAACCAATAGCGTCGAACCCGCAAGGTCGGATGTATCCGGATCGTTCAGTTCAGCAGCTGGCGCCAGAATGGTTGCGGCCGCGCCCTCGACATAGGTCAGGCCCGCAACAGCGGCGTTACCAAGATTGAGCTGCGTCAGATCGTTGACCAAAGTGATGGCTGCCGATGCGCTGATGGTGTCGCTCGTTCCGTTCGCAAAAGATAAGGTGGCCTGTATCAACCGAGCTGCCGTGTCGTCGGGTTCATTGGCGGTTTCGCGATAGCGGACTGCTTGCAGGACTACCTGGGCATCGGCCACCGTCGCGCCAGTGCTGAAAGCGATGATCAGGTCCGAACCGGCTACCCCGCCAGTTACCGTACCGATCGACCGGCCGGCGATCGTCAGAGCTCCGTTGCTCAAGGCCAGCGACCCGCCCTGCACAACCGTCAACAAATCGGTTTCGCTGCCAAAAGCAAGAAAGTCGATTTGCAATTCGGCTCCAGCGACACTGGTCGCCCCGGTTGCAGTCCAGCTTGCTCCTGCAAAGACAGCAATGGCTTCGCTATCCTCGACATAGGTCGAGATGACATCGTGGTTGCCACTGACCAGCTCAGGATTGCCGACCAGCGTGACTTGGCCAGAGATCGGTGAGCCCAACCTGCCGCGCGCTTCGATCGTCCCGCCAGACCATGTGAGATAGGATGAGTTGTCCGCGTGAATTCCGGCCACTGCCGCACCGCTCGCCGGATCGCGCAGGCCCAGCGCGATGCTGTCGGCTATCTCGAAATCCGACGCCGTGCCATTGCCCGAGGTGGTAACCTCCAAGGCGATCAAACCGCCCTGGAAGTAGCTGCCAGACGCCGTTCCGGTGACGCCGCCCAGCCGCACCGCAATGTAATTGTGTGCGATGAAGGACGAATTCGCGATCGTCAGGCCGTCGATCGGCAGGTTGCCCAGCGCGATCAGTGCCGAGCCTACAGAGGGACTTTCGATCTCAACCGTGGTATTGATGATCGTTATGTCGGCAAGCGGCAGCGACGAGGAAATCAAGCTGAAGCCCAGGAATCCCGAGCCCTTCGCACTGCTATCGATGTAGGTGATATCACTCGAGCCAACCAGCGGGTGGAAATAGGCCTCGGTCGAAATATCGCCATCGCCGTCACGGGCATGGACGTTGGTCAGGGTGACGCCGTTGGCGAACATCTGCTCGAAATGGACCTGCGAGTTGAAGGTCTGACAATCTTCGTAGGTTCCGCTGGCCTGGACGTAGTCACCGCCGGCAAAATAGGCGTTGAGGTCGCCTTGTGCAAAGTGAGCGTAACCCGTCGCGTTCGAGACATCGACGCGTGCAATACTGAAATCCGTGGCAAATTTCATGAATACGCCGTTGAGGCGCAGTCCCTCGGGAGAGAGCTTGGCGGCGTCGACCGCGAAGTCGCTCAGCACGATATCGACGGCGTTCTGCTCGGAGATCACTACGGAATTGTTGGAAGAATCGATAATCTCGAAATCGGCTGCGGCGCGCAGGATAGTCGCATCCCGGCCAGCACCTATCAGGGTTTTCCCGGAGGGAACGATGACCGAGGAATGGAGCAGGAACTCGCCCGCTCCCAGAACAACAGTCGTCACCGTGGGATCGGCCAGGGCGGCGTTGATCGCCGCCGCAAGGTCGATCGTGGAATCCGGATTGATGGTTACGGTAGCAGTCAAGGTTGCAGCTCGATCTGACAGTTGAGCGACAACCTTGGTCGAGCAAGGTTAATTTCGGTATAATAAATTTGTCACAAACTATGTCAAGATCGCCGAAATCAGCGGTTATCCAGGCAAATTCTGGAAGTACCTGCGCCAGCTTTGCAGCATCAATACCGTCCACAGCCCATATTGCGCATTGGCCCGGCCCGCGAGGTGCGCCTGCCAGGTTGCCGTGACGATAGAGGGGTTCAGCACTCCCGCAGCCTCGAGTTCAGCCGGGTCCAGCAGGTCGTCAGCCCAGTCGCGCAAGGGGCCGCGCAGCCAGTCACCGATGGGGATGCCGAAACCGGTCTTGGGGCGTTCGAACATTGTACGCGGTACGTCGCGAGCGAGCAGATCGCGCAGGATCGCCTTGGGCTTGCCGCCCGCCATGTGGGTCGCGGTGGGGATGCGAAAGCTCTGTTCGACCAGCCGGTGATCGAGCAGCGGCGCGCGCGCCTCGAGCCCACAGGCCATGGTCGCGCGATCGACCTTGGTCAGGATGTCGCCCGGCAGATAGGTAATCAGGTCGAGGAAGCGCAGCTGCTCGACCGGATCGCTCAGACTGCCAAGCCCGCGCGCAATTTCGGGATCCTCGGCGGGCTCGGCACTGGTCGCGACCAGCGCTGCGTCGGGCCACTGGCTGGTGACCTGACGATAGCGCGCGGCGGGGTCGAGCGCGAGCAGCGGCGCGAGTTTGTGCAGTTTCTCACCCACATTGCGTGGCCTGATGCTGTCCGGAACCACGGCCAGCAGCCGGTCCCAGGTCGCTGGGCTTGGCGCGGCCAGCATACCGGCTAACGCGGCGCGGGCCGGGCGCGGCAGGCGGTCGAGTCTGGCGATGATCCCGCGCGCGGCTGCATAGCGGTTATACCCGGCGAACACCTCGTCGCCGCCATCGCCGGTCAGGACCACGGTCACGTGCTGGCGGGCGCGCTCGGCAAGGATTGTGCTCGGAACGGCAGAAGGATCGGCAAAGGGTTCGCCGTAGATCTGCGGCAGCCGCGCGATGGTGTCGATCACTTCGCCTGCCGAGAGGATGAAGCTTTCGTGATCGGTGCCGAGATGCGCAGCGACCGCTTCGGCCTCTCGCGATTCGTCGTAGGCCGCCTCGCGGTAACCGATCGCGAAGGTGCGGACGGGCCGGTCGCTCAACGCCTGCATCCGTGCGACCACCAGCGAGCTGTCGATTCCGCCTGAGAGGAACGCGCCAAGCGGTACGTCGGACACCATCCGCCGCGTCACGGCATCGTCAAGCAAGTCAGCGATCGCGACGCGGGTATCGGCTTCGCTGCCGGTCACGCGGTCGGACAGACCCCGCGTGGCTTCGTCTGCCAGCGACCACCAGCGCCGCTCGGTGGGTGTCTCAGCCCCGGCTTCAAGCACCAGCATGGTCCCCGCGGGCAGTTTGTGTGCGCCGCTGATGATGGTGCGGGGATCGGGCACGTGCCCGGTGCGCAGATAGCTGGCCGCCGCCGCGCGATCGATCGTCCGGTCAATTGCGGGATGGCGGCAAAGCGACGGCAATTCGCTCGAGAATGCCAGCCCGCCTGGGACCAGGCCCCAGTACAGCGGCTTCTTGCCGAGCCGGTCACGCGCAAGCATCAGGCGGCGCTCACGCGTCCACCAGGCGGCTAGCGCGAACATCCCGTTGAGGCGCGGCAGGGTCTGTTCGACACCCCACTGCGCCAGCGCGCTGACGATTACCTCGGTATCGCTGTGACCCCGGAAGGCCCAGCCCAGCGCTTCGAGTTCCTTGCGCAGGTCGGACGCGTTGTAGAGCATCCCGTTGTAGCACAGCGTCACCCGGCCATCGGCGCTCGTCATCGGCTGGGTCCCGGCGGGACTAAGGTCGATGATCGAGAGGCGGCGGTGCGCGAACTGGACCCCGGCCTCGCGGTCGGACCAGCTCGCCGCGCCATCGGGGCCGCGCCGGGCGATCTCCTCGCTCATCGCCGCAAGCAGCCGCGCGCTTTCGTTGTCCCGGCCGGGGCGGCGGTCGATCAGGCCGGCAATTCCGCACATGCGCGCTTGGGTTCCTTATGCGGCAGCGTGGTGCCGGATGCTTTGCGAACAGCGCCTTAGCGGCAGAGCCAATGCAAGGCCAGTCCACTTGCGGCCCGCTGCAAGGCAGACTAACGCGGCGCGCGAGTGCCTGACCGCAGGCCAGCCCATCGACACGGAGTTTCACCCATGCCCGCCAATCCAGCCCTGCTCGCCGGCCGCAAGGTCATCGTCACCGGGGGCGCGGGCTTCGTCGGTTCGCACCTGTGCGAGGCGCTGGTCGAGCTCGGTGCCGACGTCATCAGCATGGACGATCTCTCAGCTGGCAAGTCGAGCAATGTCGAGCTGTTCAAGGGCCGCAATAACTTCCGCTTCGCCGAGATGGACGTCTGCGCCGACGATGCCGCGATGAAGGAGATCTTTGCCGGGGTCGATACGGTGTTTCACAACGCCGCGTCGAAGAAGAACATCTGCCTCGACAATCCGCAGCGCGATCTCGACGTCAACGCCGGCGGAGCGCTCAACCTGCTGCGCCACGCGATGGACGCCGGCGTGCGCAAGTTCGTCCACGCCTCGACCGGCTCGGTCTATGGTGAGCCGAAGATCTTCCCGACCACCGAAGATCACCCGCTTGCGCCGGTCAGCTACTACGGCGTGTCGAAGCTGGCGGGTGAGCGCTATGTCGACGTGTTCCGCCACCTCTACGGGCTCGACACGACGATCCTGCGCTATTTCCACGTCTATGGCCCGCGCCAGGAATCGAACGAGTTCGGCGGGGTCGTCTCGATCTTCCTGCGCCGGATCACCGAGGGCAAGAACCCGGTGGTGTTCGGGCACGGGGAACAGGTGCGCAGCTTCACTTACGTCAAGGATCTGGTCGCCGCGAACATTGCCGCCGCGACTGACGAGGTTGCCTCGGGCCAGGCCTACAACGTCGCCTCGGGCATCCGGGTGACGATCAACGAGCTGGCTTCGGGAATGCTCGAAATCCTCGATCCCGCTGGCAAGCTGGCCGTCGAACACGGTGAGCCGCTGGTGGGTGACATCATGGAATTCGACGTTGCCAACGCCAAGATCCGTGCGGAGCTGGGGCTGAGTTTCGAGCAGGACTTCTGGGGCACGCTGCGCGCCGCGCTGAGCGACAAGGATGCGTTCCTGGGCTACAAGGCGGGCTGAGGAACGGGCGCGGCCAGGGCAATGGACCGGCGGCAGTTCTTCCGCCAGTTTCTGGCGCTGTTCACCGGAACGGCGGCTGCGCAGGTCTTCAATCTCGCCAGCTATCCGGTATTGGCGCGGCTCTATACTCCGACCCAGTTCGGCCTGTTCGGCGCGTTCATCGCTGCCGCAGCAATCCCCGGTGCGATCTCCTGCGGGCGGTTTGAGCTGGGGATCACCACGGCCCCGGCCCGCGGGCGCCGCGCGATGTTGTGGCTCTGCATCG
>Ga0114940_10000555_pt1 | contig 16867 bp, 16 predicted proteins | sample ColdCreekSource_FD_87195 | JGI IMG/M metagenome (GOLD analysis project Ga0114940, IMG submission 87195) | Groundwater microbial communities from Cold Creek, Nevada to study Microbial Dark Matter (Phase II) - Cold Creek Source | ecosystem: Environmental > Aquatic > Deep subsurface > Groundwater ... | reverse complement strand
GCTAGCCAGAACGCGAGGTCAACGCATCAGCATTGAAGTATGGGACACAGGCAGTGGCATGGATACGCATGAGTTGCCGCGTATCTTTGACGAGTTTTACCAATTAGGCAACCGCGAGCGCGATCGTTCCATGGGGCTTGGCATGGGGTTGGCCATCGTGCGGCGGCTATCGAATTTGATGACTATTCCTTTAGAAGTGAAGTCGCGCCCAAAAATAGGAACCGTCTTTAAACTGTTATTGCCACGTGTCATGCCGCCAAAAGAATTTACACATATTCCACTTCGATACACCAACAGTGCGACCTTGAACGCATTGGCTGGCTTGCGCATCTTGGTGGTTGATGACGAAGAAAATGTACGTGCTAGCACTGCCGCTTCGTTAAGTTTGTACGGTATTCATGTTGAAGTGGCTGACGGTATTCATCATGCATGTGAGATTGCAGAGCAACTGGAAAAAGAAGGACGACCACTTGATGTCGTCATTTCTGATTTTCGGCTCAGAAACAACGAAGATGGTATCGCTTTGGTTGAAAAAATCCGTGCTCTGCTAGGAAGACAATTACCAGCACTTTTAGTCACGGGTGACACCGCACCAGAGCGCGTTCGGCAGGCGCAACAAAGTGGTTTGCGTGCGCTTTATAAACCCGTAAAAATTCATGATCTAGTTGAAGAAATTCGCATTCAAGTAACAAAGTAGTTAATGCGATATTGGCATTGTGTGAATATTGACATTGTGACTTTGGTAACTATTCAGAAGGTGAGTCGACCGATACGCTACAGATAAGTTAATTCTTATTTGTGGCTATATCGAGGAGCTCACCATGAACCCAGAAGTTGTTGACGATACATTCGCGTCATCTATTGAATATGTTAATTCTGTTGAATTGACAGATGCTTGGCGTTTAAGCGACGGTACGCGTATCGTACTTAGACCTGTACAACCGCAAGACAGCCCGCTATTGAGTGCCATGATGGCAAGGCTGTCATCACAAACCAAGTACAACCGCTTTCATGGCACTGTCAATAATTTGACATCAACGCATCTGCGCTACATGAGCTGTGTTGATCAACAGCGCCACGTCGCCTTTGTGCTGACCACGCTTCAAAATGGTGAGGAACACATCATTGCCGACGCGCGGTATGTCGTGGACGAAAACGCGGCAGATGAGAGCGCAGAATTTGCCATCATGGTGGAAGACCAATGGCAACGGTTTGGTCTGGCAAAACACGCCATGCAAGCGTTAACGACTGCAGCGTCTAACAATGGGCTGCGTTGGTTACATGGTGATGTCCTTGCAGAAAACTGCCCCATGCTGGCCTTGATGGAACATTGCCATTTTTGCTGCACACCCGACAGGAACGACGGCAAAATGGTTCATGCCGAAATATCTCTGCATGCAGCCAATCATCCATCGACACCGACATCAACTTCAATTTGGCATTTGGTTTTGCAGTGGGTGAAGTCCATCAAAGGACTTACACGGCAACAACGGGGCGGGGGTCGTTATGCCTAACTCGTTCAAACCCAAACTGGCCTTAGTACTTGGTAGCGGCGGTGTGCGCAGTATTGCTGCGCTTGGTGTGGTCGATGTTTTATGGCGCGAAGGCATCGCCCCTGACTTGATCGTGGGCTGCAGCGCGGGCGCCATGTTTGGCGCACTCATTTCACTAGGTCATTCTGCAACTGAGGCCGTGAGCATTGCAACCACGCTATGGACTGCAGAAGTGACTAAAGAACACCGTTGGCGCGCTATTCCACAAATGTTATGGCCACGGCTGAGCAAATTTGATGCCGATTTTTCACTGCGCAACGACCGTTTGATTCGAAATCGGTTGGAGCGTGCATTTGGCGACGCGAGACTTGAAGAACTGACATTACCCCTGCGCGTCACCGCAACAGATGCCGCCAGCGGTGATGCCATCGTGATCACCAAAGGCCGCATCGTTGACGCCTTACGCGCCAGCATCGCCATGCCTTTTATGTTTGCCCCGCACTACATCGATGGTCAACGGGTGATCGATGGTTTCATCTCAGACCCGTTGCCCGTCAGCGCAGCACTAGACGCCAAAGCGGTACTGGCGCTAGGTTTTGATGCGCCCATGCCACAGCGCGTGAATGGCCCATCGCGGCTATTGGCGCAAGTGACATCATCAATGACGAATAACTTGATGCGTGCACGCTTGGCATCTGCAGAGGCTGCTGGCATGCGGCTATTGCGCATTGAACCGACGCTTGAAAGGCGTATCGGCTTGTTTGACACAGCAGCCATGCCTTATTTGGTTGAGCAAGGTCGGCAAGCGACCGAGGCCGTGCTTCCGTCCATTTTTAAGCTGGTGGAGCAACAGCGCCCGCATTTGGTTGCCGCTTGAGTTGATCACAAAAATTATTTCCTTCTCTTACCGCATTTATTTATCCACACATCCATTTACTTTTGAGGACTCACATGCTTCACATCCACTTACCCAACAAAAAACCGCATCGCCTTGCCGCGCTAACCGCATCCATCGTTCTCTTTGCATGTGGTGGCAGTGGCGGTGATTCACCTGCAGAAACGGTGCCAGATCCAGTTATTACTGCCGCGCCTGCTTCAACTCCTAGCCCTACGCCCTCGCCACAACCTACCCCACCAACACCGACCCCAACACCGACCCCAACCGTTTGCACAGCAGCACCCATAGGCAGTACTGGCTACAGTTTGGTTTTTAAAGGTTGTAATGCTGCCAACGTTGCAACCTACTACGACAAAACGGAGTGTGTCAGAGATAACGCTACAAAATTGATTTGGGAAGGTAAGCCAACTAGCGGTTACAGAACTTTCCAATACTTCAACTTTGACAATTTCACAGTTAGGCAAAAATGGGTTGCACCAAATGGACCTGTTATTTTTCCTACAAGCACTGAGGTAGACGATGAAAATAATTCAGTAGGATTTCGAAACAATATCAATGCAATTAGTTTATGTGGTTTTACAAACTGGCGCATTCCCGCCAGATTTGAACTTGAAGGATTGATCAAGCAAGGGCAGAACCCCAAGATTGACAACTTATGGTTCCCTAACACCGGTACATCTGGCTTCTATTGGACATCGACCGCTGATTTAGAAGATTTCAACGGCACGGGGGTTAATTTCTTTGATGGAACACCCAGCTCTGGTTTTCGAACTTTGCTGAACTATGTCCGTTTGGTCCGGCAATAACCACTGAATATTCATCAATATCAAACCCGGAGCAAAATCATGAAACACAAAAATTTCAACCTTTCAGTCATTGCCACAATCGTTTTGCTCACTGCTTGTGGAGGCGGTGGTGGCAGCGGGAATGGCGAGCCAGTAGCCGATCCGACAGAAACGCCTTCCGCGACAGCTACACCAAGCCCAGCGGGAACACCAACCCCATCGCCATCGCCATCACCATCAGGCACACCGACTCCCACAGCAACGCCCACCCCAACACCGACAGCCTGCGTGGGAGAAGCCATATCTTTTGTAGGTCCAAGCCGGGTTTTCAAAGGCTGTGACGCTGCAAACGTTGCAACGTATTACGACATAACAGAATGCGTGCGTGACAGCACCGGCTTGATTTGGGAAGGCAAAACACCCAGTGGCAGCGGTGGACTTCGTGATGCTTCACGTCAATTTACCGACTATGACAATCCTGCAAAAGAGCAAGTCACAAAGCTGTCCTACCAAACCAACGAAAATCCATACAGACGCCCAACAAATGCAGAAATTTCTGCAAGTACAAACTCTATTGGTTACCAAAATGCAGTCAACGCTACGCGTTTATGCGGTTTGAGCAACTGGCGGCGCCCAACTCTTGCTGAGTTTACAGATGCTGCGAGTGACATCCAAACCAATTTTTTTCCCAATGTGGGCCCAAATAAACAGTTCATAACCGCAGGCGATGAAGAGGCCATAGTGATCGTTACGCCCGTGCATAAAGAGAGCTTAAACGTCACATTCAATCCATTCTCACCTTTTTCAGGGATAAGTAATTCCCGTAGCTCACCTTCTTGGCTGATGCTGGTTCATCAAGATCCCAATATACCTAGACGCTCTAAGATATAACGAGATTTACAGCCGAGTCTTACATAGGCGCATAGCCGCATAGACGGGAAATCACGGGCGTCAGCCCTGTTTGGGCGATATATTTGCTTGATAAACAAGCTAATATCGACGCAATCATGAACTTCACAGACTTCTACGCCAAATGGGGCACAGGCGGCACGGCTGCCAGCCTGAACGAACGCCAAGGTGCGCAGCCGCATTTCATGGATTTGTGCGCTTTGTTGGGTGTGGCCACACCGGGCAGCAGCCGGCAAGATGGCCAGAGCGACTACATTTTTGAGCAAGACACCCTCTTGCTGGGCGAGGCGCGGGGCTATGCCGATGTGTTCAAACGCGGCCACTTCGCTTGGGAAAACAAAGCGCCGGGCAAAGATTTAGACAAAGCGCTCAAACAGCTGCTGGGCTACAGCTTGGCGCTGAGCAACCCGCCGCTGCTGGTGTGCAGCATGCTAAAGGTGAAACTGTCCCTGAACCAATAGACGAAATAGACGAAAAAACGCACAAGTGGTTGGGCGGCGTGGTGCTTGGTTGGCTGTGCTGTGAGAGCTTCTAGACTAACCCCCTGAGCAAAGGTCAAAGATTGCCAAGAAAGCGGCAGCTAAGAGGTGGGCGCTTTAGGCAGCCTTCTTTTTATTTTTGCATCAGTCACCAACTTATCAAAATCAGATTTAAATTCTTTGTCATGTTTGACTTTGAATTTTTCGTATTCAGCATAGGCATGCTGTTTTGCTGAGTCGCTACTTATTCGCCCGTAGCCTTCTAAAACATCGTATGAATTGAAGCGGAAAAACTCATCCAATTTTTGCACCCAGTCTTTCATTGTCATCACAATTTTTCGCTTGGCAAAGAGCTCAGCTGTACCAAGATAGTTTTCAACCACCCTTTCGAGCTCATCTAGTTCATCGACAGATAAAAAATTCTTACCATTTATGTCCGATTTTAAAATTACTCCATCCTTGTTCATGTTTGCATAATGAACCAACCCCATATTTGGCTTTAGCGAATTAGCCCTTTCTTTTATCAGTTCTGCGGCTGTGTGGTGATTTATCGCATAGTGAAACTTATTTTGGATATGTGCAAAAAATTGCTTCGTAACAGGTGCATCTTTGTCATAGTCGTTACTGCATTGAATGTATAAATCCGTGACTTTTTGCCAGAACATCCGCTCGGAGGTGCGGATTTTTCTGATTCGCTCCAAAAGCTCATCAAAGTGATCTTTGCCAAACAACTGATTGCCCTGCTTTAGACGTGCGTCATCCATAGCAAACCCTTTGACAAGGTACTCTTTGAGTACGGTTGTCGCCCAGCGTCTAAATTGCGTTGCCTTATAAGAGTTAACCCTATAGCCAACTGAAATTATTGCATCGAGGTTGTAAAAACTTACTCTGTAATCTTTATCGTCAGCAGCAGTTGTTCGGAAATTCCTAATAACTGTTGATACTTCTAACTCATTGCTATCAAATATATTTTTCAAATGTTCGCTGATAGTTGGGATGGAAACATCAAAAATTTCTGCCATACCTTTCTGCGAAGCCCATACAGTTTCGTCGCCAAGCAGGACTTGGATTTTTAAAGTACCGTTATCAGAGGCATAAAACAAAAATTGCTGCGCTCCAGTCGCTTCCTCATTAGTTGCAAAGCTAGATTTCTGTTCAAACCCAGAAACTTGGCTAATCGCGACTTCATTGGCACTACTTTCAGATAAATCAACTGCGATCAAATCAACCGCCAAAATATCAACACCTAGGTTGTGCGCAAGCGAAAGTAACTGGCTATGCCATTTTGAGGGTATGGCATTTTTCTTGACCCAATAAGCTACTGCGCTTTGTCCAATCCCAAGTTGTTCAGCCAAAAATGATTGACCACCAAATTTTTTTATCAACTCTTTAACATTCATATTAGACTCTTTTTTGTATTTTATATCAAATTATTTGATAATAGCAAATAATTTATATTAATATTCAAGTATGCAAACATGCTTAAAAATTGACATGAATTCATTACCAATAGAGAAGAAAGTCCAAATTATTTAGCTATTGATAGAGGGAAATTCGATGAGCTCAGTGGGCCGCATTGTGGGATACTCAATCAACACTGTGACTGAGCTACTGCGTGACGTGCGGCTGTCTCATGCCTGTTTTATTCGTTCGGGTTGAGCCTGCCGAAGGGTATTTGAAGGCTTCGACAGGCTCAGCCCGAACGGTGGAGGCGATTGCCGAAGCAGCCCACAAACTCACCACCCTGCGCGACAACTGGCTGAACCCGCCGGACTGGACGCAGCGGCTGCCCGAAGTTGTGCCGCTGGGCATGACCACCTCGCCCTACCCCGACCGCATCGTCCCCAAGCTGGGCCACGAGAAAGAGCTGAGTGAGCGCACACTCACAAAACTCTACAACGCCCGCCCCGCCTGGCTGCACGCCGCCCACGCTGCCCTAGACGCCACAGTCGCCACCGCCTACGGCTGGACGGATTACACGGCTGAGATGGCGGATGAGGTGATTTTGCAGCGGTTGTTGGCGTTGAATGTTGAGCGGAGTTCCGAAACAGTGGCTTGAACGCCAAGGTTTAAATCCCCCCTAGCCCCCCTTTTTCAAAGTGGGGAACAAGACAAAATGCCACTCTAGGGGACAAGACAAACCAGTCCGTCATTCCCGACTCTCCATGTCGTCATTCCCGCGTAGGCGGGAATCCATGAACCCTGGTTTTCTGCCAATACTTAGCGAACGCAACGCTCTGTGGATTCCCGCCTACGCGGGAATGACGGCAAAGAAGTGGCCAAGGCGATAGTCTTCCCCCTTTGAAAAAGGGGGATTGAGGGGGATTTAACCCGTATTTGATGTTAAATTTACTATACTTTTTATAGCTACTCAGGCAATAAATACGCCGGCTAGAGGCGTATTTGAAGGGTAAAAAGCCAAAACCCTAAACCGCCCGCACTTCTGCCAGTAAATCGGGGTGCCTGTCCAGCATTTTCAGCAATTTGACCAAGGCCAACGGCGGCTTGGTTTTGCCGTTTTCGTAGCGCGAAAAAGCATTCACCCCACCGCCAAAGATTTCAGCCGCTTCGCGCTGGTCTAAATCTAGCTTTTTGCGAACGGTGGTGATGTAGCTGGGGTCAATACTTGCAGCGTTGACCTGTTTGTTGAATGTCAGCATCAAATCCATCACGCGCTTGGTTTGGCTGGCGTCGGTGATGGACTCATCGCACGCGTTGCAAAAATCTGCTGTCACGGCAGGGAGCATGGTTGTCTCACCTTTGTAGGTGTAGGCAATATCACGGGCGTCACGAACCAACTCGGCAGCGCCGCAGGATGGGCATTTCATTTGCCGATTTTAACCTAGTTGGTTAATTTATTCAAGATCAACCATTTGACGCTAATTCACTATGCTTTTTATAGCTACTCAGGCAATAAATGCACCGGCTATAAGCACATTTGAAGGGTATTTTTGAGAGATCTACTTATTGGGTAGCAAACGAATGAGCTGGCCGTTGCTGGCATCGGTCAGCACGTAGATCAAACCGTCTGGGCTTTGCCGCACGTCGCGGATGCGTTGGTTCAGCTCGGCTAGCAGTTTCTCCTCACGCACGACCTTGTTGCCGTCCAGCACGATGCGGTTCAGGTAGCCGAACTTGAGCGAGCCGACCAGCAGGTTGCCGCGCCAAGCGCTGCCGTAATTGTCTGAGGTCACAAACGCCATGCCGGAAGGCGCAATCGACGGCGTCCAGTAGTGCAGCGGCTGCTCCAAGCCGGGCTTGGAAGTGATGCCGTCACCGATCTTGCCGCCACCGTAGTTCTCGCCATACGAAATCACCGGCCAGCCGTAGTTTTTGCCGGCTTGCGGCTGGTTGATCTCGTCGCCACCCTGCGGGCCGTGCTCGTGCGTCCACAGAGTTCCATTGGGAGCCAGAGCCGCGCCCTGTGAGTTGCGGTGGCCGTAGCTCCAGATTTCGGGCTTTGCACCCGTTGTATTACCAGCGGAATTAGCGAAGGGGTTGTCTTTGGGCACGCTGCCATCCTTACCCACGCGCACCACTTTGCCGTGGTGGTTGTCCAGCGTCTGCGCATCTTGCATGCGGCTGAAGCGATCGCCCAGCGTTAAAAACAGCGTGCCGTCGGGTTGACCGTTTTTATGCGCTTCGACAATACGGCAGCCAAAATGGGCGCTGCTGCTGACTTTGGGAAGTTGCCGAAAAATGACCTTGACCTCGTCCAAGCGGCGTGCATCGGCGCTCAGCTTCGCACGCGCCAGTGCGGTGCTGTTGCCTGATTGGCCAGTGGGGGCAGGTTCTGAAAAACAGAAGTACAGGGTGCGGTTTTGGCGAAAAGTCGAATCGACCACCACATCCAGCAAACCACCCTGACCACGCGCATCGATAGCTGGTAAGCCCTGCACAGGTTCACCCAGCGCACCGTTCGCAGCCACGACCCGCAGGCGACCAGGCCGCTCAGTCACCAGCATCTGCCCATCGCCCATGAAAGCGACCGCCCACGGGTGTTCAAGGCCTTTGGTAACGACTTCGAAACGTGGCGTTTGCGCGCTGGCTGTAGCAGCCATAACCACGAAAAACGTCAGAAGACAAAATCGTACGCTGCTTAAACAAGGGATAAGCATGGCAACCTTTCGATGAGCAAAAAAAACGTTCAACTAGGCAAGCACAAACTCGTCCTGGTGGTTGGCGATGTGAAACGCATGTGCCAAAGCGAAGTCAGTTTTACTGAGTTGGCCATAGGCAAAATGCGGCTTTAACGCGCCGTTGTGGCTATCAAAACGTGTAATAGCGGTACGCAGGCGCTGGGCAGCGGGCTTCCAGTCACCCTGCATCGTCAACGCCGCTGCGCCAGGGATGGGCTCGTCCAAGCCATGGCTCATCTTGCCACGCCACTTGAAAACAGCAAAAGCAGCCGCGCCTGCTGTGTTTTGAAAAATCGCAGATTTAGGCTGGGGGAAACCATCTAGGCTCATTTCAATGCTTTGCGACAGGTGCTCCAGCACAGTGACCACTGGCCATTGGCCAGTCATACTGATCTTGGCGGCTTTGTCGAGCTTGTCTAACCAGCGCAGGGCATCACTCAAATTTTGAACTTTAGGTAAATCAGCCATGCTGATATTTGCTGTTGTTGCTAATGCAGATGTTATTAAAAAATCGCGTCTTTTCATGTTGAGTTCCCCGTCGCTTTCAATGCGCCTTTTCCCAGTTTTCACCCACGCCAACCTCAGCCAATAGCGGCACTTTGAGCTGTGCGACGCCTGCCATCAGGCGCGGAATTTCGTGTTTTACCCAGTCGATTTCAGCCTCTGGCACTTCAAACACCAGTTCGTCATGCACCTGCATGATCATTTTTGTGCCGCGTTTTTCAGCATCTAAAACCTCTTGCACTTTGACCATGCTCAATTTGATCAAATCTGCCGCTGTACCCTGCATGGGCGCATTGATGGCAGCGCGTTCAAGGCCTGCCAGCTGAGCACCTTTGGCTGTTTGTATGCCTGCCAGCTGCAAACGACGACCAAACACAGTTTCTACATAGCCCTGTTTCTTAGCTGTCTCGCGCGTGGCCTCCATGTATTTTTTCACGCCGGGGTAACGGGCAAAGTAGCGCTCGATGTAGTTTTTGGCGGCGGTATTGTCGATGCCTAGGTTACGCGCCAAGCCATAGGCGCTCATGCCATAAATCAAGCCGAAGTTGATGACTTTGGCGTAGCGGCGCTGCTCTGACGACACCTCGTGCGTTTGCACCCCAAACACCTCGGCGGCGGTGGCGCGGTGTACGTCCATGCCGTCGTGGAAGGCCAATAGCAGCGACGCATCGCCACTGATGTGCGCCATGATGCGCAGCTCGATTTGTGAGTAGTCGGCACTGGCGATGACGTGGCCGGGTGCGGCGACGAAGGCTTCGCGCACACGGCGTCCCTCTGCGGTTTTGACGGGAATGTTTTGCAAATTAGGGTCGTTGCTGCTCAAGCGCCCCGTCACCGCCACCGCCTGCGCGTAATGGGTGTGGACGCGGCCGGTGCGCGGCAAGGCCAGCTGCGCCAATTTATCGGTATACGTGCCTTTGAGCTTGGCTATGCCACGGTGCTCCAAAATTTTGGCGGGCAGCGGGAAGTCTTCGGCCAGCTTTTCAAGCACTTCTTCGTCGGTACTTCTTGCGCCAGTCGCGGTTTTTTTGACAACGGGCATGCCGAGTTTGTCGAAAAAGATCTCGCCCAATTGTTTCGGGCTACTCAAATTAAAGGGTTGGCCAGCAATGGCATAGGCCTCATTTTCCAGCTCGATAATGCGCTGCCCCAGCTCGTGGCTTTGGGTGGCCAGCATGGGGGCGTCGATCAGTACGCCGTTGCGTTCGATGCGGTACAGCGCCTCGCTGCTGTCGATTTCCAACTGGTAGATGAAGCGCAGTTTGTCGTCTTTTTCCAGCTGTGGCCACAGTGCCAGATGCACGTCCAGCGTCTGGTCGGCGTCCTCGCAGGAATATTCAGCGGCTTTGTCTATATCGACCTGGTCAAAGCAAATCTGGCTCGCGCCTTTGCCGCACAGGTCTTCAAAGCTGATGCCGGTGCGGCCAAGATGGCGCTCTGCAAGGCTGCTCAAACCATGCTTTTGGTGCACTTCCAAGACATAGCTTTGCAGCATGGTGTCGTGGGCGTAGCCCTGCACCTCGATGCCGTGGTTGGCAAAAACGTGGCGGTCGTATTTGATGTGTTGACCGAGTTTTTTGTGGGTTGCACTCTCCAGCCAAGGTTTCAACTTCGCCAGCACCTCGTCACGCGGCAACTGCTCTACCGCGCCGGGGTAGATGTGCGCGACGGGGATGTAAGCCGCTTCACCGGGCGCGACGCTCAGGCTGATGCCGACAATTTCGGCAAGCATCTCGTCCAGCGAGGTAGTTTCTGTGTCAATGGCCGTCAAGTCTGCGGCTTGAATTTTGACTAGCCAATCGTCAAAAGCGTCCCAAGTCAAAATGGTGTCATAGGTGACGCTGGACACTTTAGATGCCACAGGTAAGACGGGTTCGGCATCGGCTGTACTAAGGGCTTCGTCAAACAAGCCTGGCTCTGAAGCGGAGACCTTCTTCGCTTTAGGAGCCGCTTTTGAGTCACTTTTAGTGTCACCTTTAGCGTCATCTTCATCCGATTTAGCCTGTAGGGTTCGCACCAGCCCTTTAAAGCCAAATTTAGTGTAAAAATCGACAATATCCGGCGTATTTACTGCCTGAAAAGCTATATTATTCATAGCAGGTAAGCCATCAATATAGCTGCTTAAATCGCAGTCTTTCTTGATAGTGACGAGACGGCGGCCTTGCGGCAGCCAGTCGACGGCTGCGCGTAAATTCTCACCCGCCACGCCTTTGATCTCATGCGATTTTTCCATCAGCGCGTCTAGCGAACCATATTCCATCAACCACTTAGCCGCCGTTTTGGGGCCAACTTTAGCGACGCCGGGCACGTTGTCCACGGTATCGCCCACCAGCGTTTGATAATCCACCATCAGCGCGGGTGGCACGCCAAATTCTTCTGTCACCCCTGCCACGTCGCGACGTTTATCGTTCATGGTGTCGATGATGGTGATGTGCTCATTAACCAACTGGCTCAAATCCTTGTCGCCGCTGGAAACGATGACCTCGATGCCCTGTTCGGCCGCCATCACCGCCAGCGTCCCGATCACGTCGTCCGCCTCTACCCCAGGTACAGCCAGCACTGGCCATCCAAGGAGGCGCACTACCTCATGAATAGGTTCTATTTGACTCCGGAGGTCATCTGGCATGGGGCTGCGGGTGGCTTTGTAAGCGGGATACCATTCGTCGCGGAATGTGGGGCCTTTGGCGTCGAACACGCAAACGGCGTAGTCAGCAGGCTGCTCTTTACGCAAGCTGTTCATCATATTGATGATGATGCGGATAGCACCCGTTTTTTGCACCGTGCCGTCTGGCAAAGTGACGCTCATGGTCTCGCCACCGGCGAAAAAGGCACGATACAGGTAGCTGGAGCCGTCTACCAGAAGAAGAGTTTTAGTCATGGAAAGATCAATTTTTTACTGAATTTAGACCTAGATTGTGCATTGCCTACAATCAGGGGGCAAATCACACTTACTCGACTCTCGCTTTAAGATCATTTTCATGGCTGTTTACACCGAAATTTCCACTTCAGAGGCTGGCGAATTACTACGCCAATTAGGTCTAGGCCAACTGACCAAGCTTGTAGGCTGCTCTGGCGGCATTGAAAACACAAACTATTTTGCGACTTCTGATGTAAGTGAGCACGTACTCACCGTGTTTGAGCGCCTGAGTTTTGAACAATTGCCGTATTACCTGCATTTGATGAAGCACTTGGCAGCCAAAGGCATTCCCGTGCCCGATCCGTCTGCAGACGCCGTGGGCAACATCTTGCACAGCTTGCAGGGCAAACCCGCCTGCGTGGTCAACAAACTACGCGGCAAAAGCGAGCTAGCGCCCACGCCCGCGCACTGCGCCCAAGTTGGCGAGATGCTGGCCAAGATGCATGTGGCGGGTAAAGATTACGAGCGAATGCAGCCCAATTTACGCGGCTTGCCGTGGTGGAACGAAACCGTACCCGTTGTATTGCCATTTTTGACCGAGGCGCAGCGCAACTTGATCGTCAGCGAACTGGCGTACCAAAACCACATTGCCGCCAGTTCAGCCTATGCCGCCTTGCCGCGCGGACCGATTCATGCGGACTTGTTTCGAGACAACGTGATGTTTGAAGCCGGCAACAATGGTCCACAACTTTCTGGGTTTTTTGACTTCTATTTTGCGGGCAACGACACCTGGTTGTTTGATTTGGCGGTATCTCTCAACGACTGGTGTACGACACATGGAAACAAGCCTCTAGCCGGCGTATATATTGATAGTAACGCTATTGAATTTATAGCTAGTTATGAAAAAATTCGTCCTTTAACCGCTGCAGAACGACAGCTTTTACCCGCTATGCAACGCGCTGCAGCGCTGCGGTTTTGGATTTCTAGGCTGTGGGACTTCCACCTACCGCGTGAAGCCAGCATGCTCAAAGCGCATGACCCAGAGCATTTTGAACGGGTGCTGCAGCAGCGCGTGGCGCATCCGTATCAGCTTAATTAATTCAGTTTGTTTAAAAATTAAACTTTTCATGTCATCTTCAAATTTACCTTCTATGGTCTCTGCATCGGCGATTTCACTCAACGTTGTCCCCGCACGCACGGGCATAGCGTGGGTCAAGTCAGGCATCAGAACATTTTTTAAACAACCGCTAGCAATGGGCGGCTTGTTTTTCATGTTTATGGCGCTGATTTCATTGGTGTCGCAAATTCCGTTAATTGGTGCAGCGCTAGCTTTGATTGTGTTGCCTGCAGCGACTATCGGTTTGATGGCTGCTACTCAGGAGGCTAGCAACGGCAAATTCCCCATGCCTGCAACTCTGTTTACCGCTTTTAGAGCTGGGAGTAAAAAAACACAAGCTATTTTGATGCTGGGTGCGCTTTACGCCGTTGGTTTTTTAATCGTTTTGGGCGTTTCTGCGCTGTTTGATGGTGGCCAGTTTGCTAATTTTTACCTAGGTGGCGCTGCGATGACAAAAGAAATCATCGCCACGTCTGACTTTCAAATGGCGACTTGGGCGGCCATGGCGCTGTATTTGCCGCTGTCGTTGATGTTTTGGCATGCACCCGCTTTGGTGCATTGGCACGATGTGTCCCCCATCAAAGCCTTGTTTTTCAGCTTTGTGGCATGCATCAAAAATTTTACAGCCATGGTGGTTTTTTTCTTCATGTGGCTCGCGGTGTTTAGCTTGGGTGGCTTGATTTTGACTTTGGTGGCGGCGTCCACTGGCTCTGAGTCAGCGGTCGCCTTCATCATGCTGCCTGCAGCGCTGTTGATGGCAGCGATGTTTTTCACGTCTATTTACTTTACTTTTAAAGATAGTTTTCTAGTAAATAGTAAAAAATGAAATGCCTCTGTAGCCGGCGTATTTATTGCCTGAACAGCTATAAATTTAATAGTATTTAAGTTACATTTAACGCTCCCATATCATGTCACCTAATCGCCGCCAAGCTTTAGCATGTATCGCCAGCGGTACAAGTGCATTGACTTTAGGCTGCACTATCAGCGCGGACTTCGACCATACCGACAGCCAAGCGCCACGCTATGACGCAAGCTTGAACCGCCCCGCACGCGTGGCGTGGGTATTCAGCTCTGGCGGGCCGCGTGGGTTTGTGCATATTGGCGTGCTCAAAGCACTAGAAGAGCTAGGGCTCAAGCCGGACTTGATCGTCGGCGCCTCAGCCGGTGCGTTGGTAGGCGCGCTCTATGCCTGTGGCTTACGGGCTGCTAGGTTAGAAGCTTTGGCGCTAGATTTAGGCTTGCTTGAAGTGGGTCGCTGGGCGATGTTTGGGGAAGGAAAATTTGACGGTGCCCCCATAGCCGCGCAGGTGACTGAGCACATCATGGCGCAAACAGGGCAGCAAGCCATCGAGAAACTGCCCATTCGCTTTGCCGCTGTCGCCATAGAAAAAGCCAGCCGCAAACCTATTATTTTCAATGCCGGACATGCTGGTTTAGCCGTGCAGACCAGCAGCGCCATAGAAGGCATGTTTACTCCTGTGCGGATTCGCGGTGTGCAATATGTCGATGCAGATTTAGCGGTACCCATGCCAGTTCGCATAGCACGTGCGATAGGCGCAGTCAAAGCGCTGGCTATTGATGCCTCCGCCCACGAAGACAAAGCCCCCGCAGGTGCGCAGCGTTTCAGAGAAGGCGATTTACGCAAACGTGCGTTGACCTTGCCGGATGCGCTTGCGGCAGATGTGAGCCTGCAGCCCGACTTTGGCTACTACGTGAATACCAGCAAAGAGTTCAGGCTGCGCTGCATCAATGCGGGCTATGAGCACACCATGGCGAAGGCGCAGGTTTTGAAGGCGCTTCATTCGTAACCGAAGCCAAGTTTGCGATAAACGCTTGTACTTTTAAATAGGCGTCAGCTTAGCCACACTCAACGCCAACCACTTCACCCCATGGCGAGGGAAGTTGACTTGGGCTTTGGCATCGTCTCCCAAACCCTCTAGCGTCAACAATTTGCCTTCACCAAATTTGGGGTGAAACACTTGCATGCCAGCGCGCAAACCATGTGCTGGTGCAGCTTTTTGCTGCGGCACGGCGAGGCTGGCAAATCGTTCTAAATTACCAGAATTTGACCCTGTAAATTGACCTCTTGCCGGCGTATTGTATGCCTGATAAGCGCCTGAATTAATAGCAGAGTTAAAGCCAGAACCGAAGCTGGAAGTTTTAGGGCTGATCCACTTCAAGGCATCTTCAGGCAGCTCGTCAAAAAACCGGCTCTTCAAGTTGTAGCGGGTTTGGCCGTGCAACATGCGGGTTTGCGAATGGCTGAGGTACAGCCGCTTGCGCGCGCGGGTGATGGCGACGTACATCAGGCGGCGCTCTTCCTCCAACCCACCAACGTCAGACATGGAGTTTTCATGTGGGAAGAGCCCCTCTTCCATGCCGCCAATAAACACACAGTCAAACTCCAGCCCTTTGGAGGCGTGAACGGTCATCAGCTGAATTGCATCTTGCCCGGCTTGGGCTTGGTTGTCGCCAGATTCCAGAGCGGCGTGGGTGAGGAAAGCGTTCAAGGGTGACATGGTTTCACCCGTAGCAAATTCTGCGTCTAGCGCTTTGTCTGTCTCGGCTTGAACTGAGAAATCTATGCCTTGACTGGCTGGACTTTGGGTCAGCTGTTTCGGTGCTTCTTTACCGGCCGCTTTACCCGCTTCGTCTGCAGGCATCGCTACCGCGCTGCGGCCAAAACCTTCAATGGTGACAAAACTCTCTGCCGCGTTGACCAATTCTTCCAAGTTTTCTATGCGATCTGCGCCTTCGCGGTCGGCTTTATAGTGCTCTATCAAACCGCTGTGGTCTAGCAACAGTTCGATGATTTCGCGCAGCGTTGCACCTTGGGTTTTCTCGCGTAGCACATCGATTTTGGCGACAAATGCGCCAATGTTGATGCCAGCTTTGCCACCGACCAAGCTCACGGCATCGCACAGCGAGCAGCCCGCTGTTTTGGCCGCGTCTTGTAACTGCTCAATGCTGCGTGCGCCTATACCGCGTGGTGGGAAATTGACCACACGCAAAAAGCTGGTGTCGTCCAGCGGATTTTCTAACAAGCGCAGGTATGCCAGCGCATGCTTAATCTCTGCCCGCTCAAAGAAGCGCAAACCACCGTAGACGCGGTAGGGCATGGCTGCATTGAACAGCGCGGTTTCAATGACACGACTTTGGGCGTTGCTACGGTAAAGCACGGCAATCTCCTTCTTCTCGACACTGCCCTCCTCTCCATCACCTCTGACAAGCTGCTTGATTTCATCAACCAACCAAGCTGCTTCGGCATAGTCACTGACGGACTCCACCACCCGCACCGGCTCGCCAGGCCCTTGACTGGTGCGCAGGTTTTTGCCCAAGCGCTTGCTGTTGTGGCTGATCAGCTCATTGGCGGAATCCAAAATATTGCTACCGCTGCGGTAGTTTTCTTCCAGTTTGATTTGGTGCTCAACCTTGAATTCACGCACAAAATCCGCCATGTTGCCGACCCGCGCACCACGAAAGGCGTAGATGCTTTGGTCGTCGTCACCCACCGCCATCACGTTGCCTGTGGGCTTGAAGTCTGCGCCTAGCGCGGTATTCAAAGTATTGCTGCCACCCGCCAACATCTTGATCCAGGCGTATTGCAAACGATTGGTGTCTTGAAACTCGTCGATCAAAATATGCCGAAAACGGCGCTGGTAGTGCTCGCGCACGGGGTCGTTGTC
>Ga0114940_10000554_pt1 | contig 16897 bp, 15 predicted proteins | sample ColdCreekSource_FD_87195 | JGI IMG/M metagenome (GOLD analysis project Ga0114940, IMG submission 87195) | Groundwater microbial communities from Cold Creek, Nevada to study Microbial Dark Matter (Phase II) - Cold Creek Source | ecosystem: Environmental > Aquatic > Deep subsurface > Groundwater ... | reverse complement strand
AGTTTTATTGGATGAAGGAGAGTAGGGCGATCGCTCAACGACTAGCTCTAAAACTGTTAACCATAAATCCTAACGAGTAGGTTGGTTTTTTTCGTCCTAACCTAAGATTGAAGCGGCATAACGTTCCTGGTCAGCGGCGGCAGATCACTTTTCTATCCAAACCGAGATCTTGATACCGTCCGCTGCACCAGGATTGTTAGGCTTACGACTTGAACACACTAATTTCTCATTTCGCCACACTGCTATTCAATGCTTAAATTTTTCAAATAGTTGGCTGAAGTCGCTGGGCTGCGCCTCATAGTTTAGCATCTGTTCACTCAGAATGACCCATTTTTGAGCACTTCGAGTCCACAAGTTGCCAACTGGATTCAACCAGCTTGTATCATCCAATGTTCCAGGTTTAATGTTGGTAATCTTAGAGTTTCGAGAAGGGTTATGAAATAATCGTGTTCCACAATTCTCACAGAATAAGCAACTTACTTCACGTCCACTGTCAGAGACTCGCTTCCACTCTTTCGGCTGCCCTTTGAGAATTACAACTGCGTCACGGGGAACGGGCATTGACATACCAAAGGCACTGGAAGATTGCTTTTGACATTCTTTGCAGTGACAAGCATAAAGTGTTAAAGGTTCAGCCCGGATCTCGTATCGAATTTTTCCGCACTGACATCCTCCTGTGTAGGGAGCAGACATAACTGATTACCTAAATTAATTGTTCGTGTTTATTATCTGCGGTCGCTCCACTGACTACTTTCAAATATTGCCTGACTGACAACATCAAAGCAACTTGATACCGAACATCTAACAGATCGCTTAAAACTACTGCCACAACCCGAAACCTAGGAAGCCTAACGCCCCCGTTCACACGCTGCTAGTAACCTTTCGACACCCACCGACAAAACTAATCTGGTCGGTGTGCAACGGGATTGTTAGACTGTGTTTATACTTTGCCGAGTTCGACACGACCACCCTCAAATACTTGCACCATTAGCTGATAGCCTTCCATCAGCGACATTCCGACAAGTGGTTCTGAATCAGCTTCATCGATCGGGATTGTAATAAAATTTCCATCCCAAACCAAAACGGCTTCATAGACATTGAAAACGCATTCACTGCCATCGCCAAGAATAGCGCGTCCTCGTCTCTTCCATTTCAGATTCAACTGAGCGATTAAATCGGGAGGCAGAGAGAGCCAACCGTTGAAGCCAGTATCTACGATCGCATCTTGCGTGTAAACCTTGCCATCTGAACCACAGATTGAAAGTGGGATAATTGGCTCAAAGTCGGCGTTAACAATTCCAGCGATCATACGGCTTTCTTCGTGCGTCCACCGAATCGACGAACATGGCGAGAACCAATACGAACGATCCAGATTTGAGCCTCTGGGTAACGAGCTTCAAGGCGATCGCAAGCAGTAATTTCACTAGCATCGACTTCAAATGCTCCAGTTTCAAGATCGATCGCCACTATCTTACCACGATTACCTTCTTCGACTTGCGATCGCACCTCAGACTCATACAGAGCGTCACCCCTCTGGGCAAATTCTTCTTTGCTATATCGGGGTTGTCTGACTGCCATAAGTTTGACCTCGCTACGACTTCACTACTTCATTTTAGCTTGGTGTCGCGATCGATGGCTTAGGCTGCACTAGAATTCCTTGCTGCGATCGCCTCAATGTATCGCTCCTAATAGTTGTTTCAGATATAAAGCCCATTTGAACGTCAAATCCATATTCCATCAATAGCTGTTTTCTCACCAACTACATCGCCTGTATTAATTGTTCCGGCTATTTCGACTAACATAGCTTGACATTCGTACTGTGCAGATGTTTTATGCTCTACCCCTTTCGGTATGACAAACATTTCTCCATTTTTTATGATTACGTCACCATCTTTGAAATGAATTGTCATTTCCCCATTAAGGACGATAAAAACTTCATCCGTATCACCATGATTATGCCAGACAAATTCTCCTTGGAATTTGACAAGCTTAAATTGATACTCATTCATTTGAGCAATTATTTTGGGTGACCAGTGTTCAGAAAATTGAGAAAATTTATCCGCTAGGTTAATTGGTTTGTAATTCATATAAAAACCTAAATTCCACTCTAATGTGTGTGGTCACAACTTGGATTTTTGGGCAACGATACATATCATTCCATTAATGATTTCATTCTGAATGACTTCTAATTTTAGTTTTTGTAGCCGATCGCACACCCAACTCTTATCAAGACGTAACTTCGGATAAGAGCTAGTAGTCAGCACCCATTGTTCTCCCTCCCTTTGATAGAGAAGATCGTAGACTTCCACAATGTTTTCGTGATACTCAAGAAAGCAGGTGAGAATTGTTGACTTATCACTTTTGACTGGAATAAAACGCTGTGTCCCGTGAGGCTCGGTAGAAACATAATCGCGGAAAGTCAAAACAAGTTTTCCGCTCGTAGCCAGCGCACCCTCAACGCTCAAGAGTAGGGACTCAACTGAACTCAATGACTCTAGATGTGTCAGCGTATCGCCCATGCAGACTACGATCTGCGCTCGATCCTCAAGACATTTGGAGAAATTGAGAATATCGTCGTGAACCGTGTGGATCGCAAGATTATTTGCACGATTCTTGTTCCGAGAGGCTACGCCAACGCTCAATTCAGACAGTAATGCCGCACAGAAATCGACAGCAACGACTGAAAAACCCAATTCTGCTAATGGAATGGATTGAAAGCCCGACCCTGCTCCTAGATCGACGGCTAATCCTCGCGGGGATGAACTAATCTCAAGTTGACGAAAAAGGGCATGATTGCGTTCGATCGCCGATTCTGGCGTGCCTGCCATCCAACTGTAAACAGAAGCGAGTTGCTGGTCATAGTGGTCTTTCGCTGTGTTCATTTTTTAGATTTGATGGATTTGAATATACTTCAGGGTAGACCTTCTAAATCTATCCTCCCACCAGTAAACTTCAAGCTACGTCAAAACCAACAGATTAAGCAGTCTAACTATTTATTAGACTGACGTTTTCCAGATAACTCCCCTATATGGGGTATTTAAATGGAATATTGACCTATAATATCCCAAATCTGAACGATTATACCGACAATTTCCGTATAACTACCTTATCTGGGTTTATTAACTGGAAACTTTCAGTATAAATTTCGGAGGCATCTGAAATTTTCTGCAATAACATCCAAATTATCAAGATGATTTAGAAGATTAATTTTCGATTTAGATATTATTTTATGGAGCAACGTCCGAAAAAACTAATAGAGCAGGTACAAGATGCTATTCGACTTAAGCATTATTCATATCAAACAGAAAAAACTTATGTTCATTGGATTAAACGTTACATCTTTTTTCATAATAAACAGCATCCTAAAGATATGGGAGGAAAGGAAATTGAAGCTTTTTTAACAGATTTAGCTGTTAATCAGAAAGTTGCAGCATCTACTCAAAATCAAGCACTTCATGCCATTTTATTTTTATATAAACAAGTATTAAAACAAGATCTAGATTTAAAAGTCGATGCAGTTAGAGCAAAACAAACTCGATATCTACCAACTGTTCTCACAAAAGAAGAAGTTTTAGCAATTATTCAGCAATTATCGGGAGTTTATCAACTTGTAATCAAAATACTTTACGGTACTGGATTAAGGTTAACTGAGGGTTTGCAATTACGTGTTAAAGATGTTGATTTTGCCCAGCAGCAAATTATCGTTCGCGATGGGAAAGGAATGGAAAGCCGTGTGACGATGCTACCTGCAAGCATCGCTGAAGAATTAAAAATGCATTTACAAGGTGTTAAGCTATTACATCAACAGGATTTACAAAAGGGTTATGGTTCAGTTGATTTACCATTTGCACTTGAAAAAAAGTATCCTCAAGCAAAATACGAGTGGATTTGGCAATTTGTTTTTCCTTCTGGAAATATTTCACAAGATCCGCGCAGTGGAGAAGTTCGTCGCCATCATTTACATCAAAGTGGTTTACAAAAGGCTTTGAAAAAAGCTGTTCAAGACGCAAAGATAAATAAGAAAGTTGGTTGCCATACTTTTCGTCATAGTTTCGCTACGCATTTGCTACAAAATGGCTACGATATTCGGACAGTTCAAGAATTGCTGGGACACAAAGATGTTAAAACAACAATGATCTATACTCATGTTTTGAATCGCGGCGGTAAGGGTGTAAGAAGTCCTCTCGATCCATGAAACAAGTCGAATTACTTGGATGTAAAAGATCGATCGCACTTTGTTTGGATAAAGGTCTATTTCGTCAGACTATGGCAAGTTTGGGCTTGATTTTTGTTTAAAAGTACTGTTTACCGTTAACAATATTTGAGCCGAAGGGTTGCCAAAACCAACAGCTTAAGGCTTATAGCTTTTTAATAAGAAATACTTGGCAGTGAGATTACAAATCGTCATCTTAATTGAAAAACTTTAATGGTATTATCAATTCATAGATTTTAATCAATGATTTTTAATTATTGATTGAGTTTAATCTATGCAAATAAATAGTCTAGAATAATTTTTCTTAAGGAAAGCGATCGCAAAATTATTTCCAGACTAGACAAATATTAAACTTATTTAACTTCGTAGCCAATCAAGTAATTGAGATGGTTGCAAGGAGGATGTATGAGCCAATTATCTCGCCGCAAATTTCTATTCACGACTGGTACTGCTGCCAGTGCGGTGTTACTCAAGGGTTGCTTAGGAAACCCACCCGAAAAAATTGGAACTGGCAGTAATGTCAAAACGGTAGCCGCTATCGAAATTAGTCCCGAACAGATGCCCGAAACGCCGAAAGTTTACCTGGGGTATATTCCCATCGTCGAATCTGCGCCTTTGCTCATTGCTAAAAAGAAAGGTTTCTTTAGCAAATACGGCATGACAGAAGTAGAAGTGTCTAAACAAGCAAGTTGGGCAGCAGCAAGAGATAACCTCACTATTGGTTCTGAAGGAGGAGGAATCGATGGGGGACAGTGGCAAATGCCCATGCCTCACTTGATGAGTGAAGGTCTTCTGACCAATGGGCGAAAGATTCCTATGTATCTTTTAGCACAACTAAATACCCAAGGTAATGGTATTGCGATCGCAAATACCCATCAAGGCAAAGGAATCGGCTTAGATGTTTCCAGTGCTGCCGATTACATCAAAGGTTTTCAGGCTAAAGAAGGCAGAAAATTCAAAGCTGCCTACACTTTTCCCCAGGTAAATCAGGACTTCTGGATTCGTTACTGGCTGGCTTCTGGAGGTATCGACCCCGATAAAGATATCGATCTCTTGGCAGTACCGCCAGCCGAGACGGTGCAAGGGATGCGTAACGGAAGTATGGATGCTTTTAGCACTGGTGATCCTTGGCCCTATCGTATTGTCTCTGGCGATATTGGTTATATGGGGGCATTGACATCAGAAATATGGAAATTCCATCCCGAAGAGTATTTAGCCATTCGTGCTGAGTGGGTAGATGCTAATCCTAAAGCCACTAAAGCCCTGCTTAAAGGCTTGATGGATGCGCAGCAATGGTGTGATCAAGACGAAAATCGTGAGGAATTAATCAATATTGTTTCAGGACGCAACTACTTTAATACTCCTACAGATGTTCTAACCTCTCCCTATAAAGGCAATTACAAAATGGGAGACGGCAAGCCAGACATCAAGGATAAAAATATGGGCCCCCTTTATTGGCAAGACGGGTTAGGAAGTGTTTCTTATCCTTACAAAAGTCACGACCTCTGGTTTATTACCGAAAGTGTGCGCTGGGGTTTCTTGCCAGAGAAAACTTTAGCCAATGCAAACCAAATTATAGATGCGGTAAATCGCGAAGACCTCTGGCGCGAAGCAGCCCAAGAAGCAGGTTTTACAGATATTCCTAGCGATACCTCGCGGGGAGTAGAAAAGTTTTTTGACGGGGTAGAGTTTGACCCCAAAAATCCAGAAGCTTATTTAAACAGTTTGAATATTAAAAAAGTTTAGGAAGGAATAATCATGACAGCTAACGTAAGAATAAGTAAAAACAACTCCAATCGACCCAATTTTATTACTTCATTTTGGGAGAAAAACGCTGAGAATATTGTGCCTCCTCTCTTAGGAATTTTAGGCTTTTTAACTGTTTGGCAACTATTGTCTTGGTCAGGTCTAACCAAACTACCCGGCCCGTTAAGCGTCTGGACTGACGAACGTACTAGAGAATTACTATTGTATCCCTTTTACGATCGCGGTGGTTTGGATAAAGGTCTATTTTGGCAGACTATGGCAAGTTTAGCGAGAGTTGCTCAAGGCTATTCCTTAGCAGCAATTGTCGGAATTGGTGTCGGTGTTTTAGTCGGGACAACTCCAATTATTAATAAAGCTCTAGACCCCATTTTTCAGTTTTTGCGGATGGTTGCACCTTTAGCTTGGGTTCCTATTGCTTTAATCGCCCTACAGCAGAATCAACCTGCGGCTATTTTCGTAATTTTTATTACTTCTGTTTGGCCGATTTTAATTAACACTGCCGAGGGTGTCAGACAAATTCCTGAAGACTACGAAAATGTAGCCAAAGTCTTGCAGCTTTCTAAAAAAGAATATTACTTAAATATTTTGTTTCCTTCTGCTTTGCCCTACATTTTTACAGGTTTAAGAATTGCCGTTGGTTTAGCTTGGTTGGCGATTATTGCCGCAGAAATCGTCATGTCGGGAATTGTCGGTATTGGCTTCTTTATTTGGGATGCTTACCAACAAAATTATGTCAGTGAAATTCTTTTGGCAGTGTTTTATATCGGTGCAGTTGGTTTGCTACTCGACCGAGGTATTGCCTACTTACAAAAGCTAATTTTGCCCCAAGAACAAAAGTAGGGGCGTTTCGCCCTTTGGGTTCGACACTTTGCTTATGTCGGCAGAGCCGCCCACCGCAAGTGTCTCACGAAACGCCCCTACACCAAACCAATTTTACAAAATATTATTTACCATGAGTGTTTTTGTTGCTGTTGACCAAGTTAATAAAGTATTTTCCCTCAATAATGGGGATGAATACATCGCCCTCAAAGGAATCGATCTGGAGATTAAAAAAGGAGAATTTGTTTCTTTAATCGGTCACTCTGGTTGTGGAAAATCGACCTTGTTAAATGCGATGGCAGGTTTTTCTTTACCGACTACAGGAGTAGTAACTCTAGAAGGTAAAAAGATTAAAGCACCAGCTCCAGAAAGAATGGTTGTATTCCAAAACTATTCTCTCCTGCCTTGGCGCACCGCCAGGGAAAATATCGCCCTAGCCGTAAACTCGGTAATGAAAGACTTGCCTAAAGGCGATCGCGATCGTATAATTGAAGAACATCTCGATATGGTCGGATTGCGTCCTCATGCAGATAAAGAGCCAGGAATGCTATCTGGAGGACAAAAACAGCGAGTTGCGATCGCCAGAGCTTTAGCGATTCGTCCCAAGCTACTGCTGTTAGATGAACCTTTTGGGGCATTAGATGCCCTAACCAGGGGTAATCTCCAAGAAAAATTAATGCAAATCTGCGAAGAAAGCCAAGTCACTTCAGTTATGGTTACTCACGACGTAGATGAAGCAGTGCTGCTATCTGACCGTATTGTGATGATGACTAATGGGCCAAGTGCCGAGATTGGGCAGATTCTCGATGTAGATATTCCTCGGCCTCGCAAACGGATGGAAGTGGTCGAACATCCCAGCTACTATAGCTTGCGTAGCGAGATCATTTACTTTCTCAATCAACAAAAACGAATCAAGCAATTACGGGCAAGGAAAACAAGTGCGCTCGCTCGTCACGGTCTAGAAAAAGTCAACTTAGAAATTGGCTTTGTTCCTCTCACCGCTTGCGCTCCCATAGCTGTAGCCCAAGAAAAAGGCTTTTTTACCAAACACGGCCTAGATCAAGTAACTCTAGTGCGGGAAACCAGTTGGCGAGGTATTGTCGATGGTCTAGTCGGTAGTTATGTCGATGCAGCCCAGATGCCTTCAGGATTGCCTCTCTGGTTAACTCTAGGAGGTCACAAAGAGCGGCCTGTTTCCATAGTCAGTGCCTTGACTATGACCCGTAACGGCAATGGCATTACTCTAGATAAACGCTTTTATAACGAGGGAGTCAGAGAATTAGGAGATTTTAAAGAATTTATCCTTAAAACCAGAGATAAACGGCATATTCTAGGGGTAGTTCATCCTTCATCTATGCACAACTTGCTGCTGCGTTACTGGTTAGCGGCAGGGGGAATTGACCCCGATCTTGATGTTGAACTGCAAAATATTCCTCCTGCACAGATGATCGTCGATTTACAAAACGGCAGTATTGATGGTTACTGTGTAGGCGAACCTTGGAACTACCGCGCCGCCGTCGAAGGAGTTGGTTTCACTATTGCTACTGACTTAGAAATTTGGCAGGGACATCCAGGCAAAGTTTTAGGAGTACGCGAAGATTGGGCAAATGCTTATCCGAATACCCATATTGCTTTGGTTAAGGCTTTATTAGAAGCTTGCCATTACTGCGCCGATCCTAATAATGCGATGGAAATTGAGCAGATACTATCTCAACGCCAGTATGTAGGGACTTCTGCGGAATATATTCACCTAGGAAATCCTGCTCAACTTACTTGCGATCTACAAATGCCCCTGCGGGAATATGCGCATCACTTATTTTATGGTGATGGAGTCAATCGCCCTAGTCGTACCGAACACCTCTGGCACATGACTCAGTTAGCACGATGGGGACACACACCCTTTCCACGCAACTGGCTAGAAATCCTCGAAAGAATCTGTCGCGTCAATGTCTTTAGCACCGCTGCCAGAGAACTTGGCTTACTCGATACTAAATACAATCGCGGCAAAATCAAACTTTTTGATGGCACTCAATTTGATGCTGACGATCCAGTTTCCTATCTTAATAATCTCAAAATTAAAAGAGACTTTAGCATCGCCGAAATTGTTTTAGATTCCCATTCCACTGCTGCCTGAAATCGTCCTTTGTTGCTAGACAAATGACAAGTGATCAACAACTAATTACTAATAACAAACCAATGGACAAGCTATCATTAAATTTAACCGAACCCAAGCAGAGCCGAAATGTTTATTCCCCTGATCGAGAATACCCATTTTTATTAATCGAAGATGTTGGTAAATCTTATCCTACTCGTAATGGTGATTATGTTGTTCTGCAAGATGTCAACCTGACAGTCAAACAAGGGGAGTTTATCTGCGTTATCGGACATTCTGGCTGTGGCAAATCCACTCTGCTCAATATGGTGTCTGGCTTTAACCAGCCCTCTGAAGGAAAAGTCCTGTTAGAAAATGAACCGATTACTAAACCGGGACCAGACCGCATGGTAGTATTCCAGAACTATGCTCTTTTACCTTGGCGTACTGTCTTTGATAATGTTTACATTGCGGTTCATGCAGTTTATCCCCAAAAGTCTAAGCAAGAAAAAAGAGCGATTGTCAAAGAACATTTAGCTTTAGTAGGACTGTCTGAAGCAGCAGATAAAAAACCGCCCCAAATTTCTGGAGGCATGAAGCAAAGAGTCTCTATTGCTCGTGCTTTAGCCATTCGTCCTCGCGTTTTAGTTTTAGACGAACCTTTTGGGGCATTAGACGCAATTACTAAAGAAGAATTGCAAGAAGAACTACTGCAAATCTGGAATGACCATCGCTGCACTGTATTAATGATAACTCATGATATCGATGAAGCCCTATTCTTATGCGATCGCCTGGTGATGATGACCAATGGCCCAGCAGCTAGTATTGGCGAAGTGATCGAAATTCCTTTTGAACGTCCACGCGATCGCATTCAGATTATGGAAGACCCATTATACTACAATCTCCGCAATCGCGCCCTAGAATTTCTCTACGATCGCTTTGCCCATGATGAAACTTAAAAAAGTAGAGTAATTCGGATTTTTAAACACCGCATCAATTAAGAGCGGATTGATGCGGTAATTAAGAGTTTCTTGTGTAAAAAGAATGCTATTCAGAAAATTTCTGTATAATAAGGCGCATGACAACTACAGAAAGGCGGATGATAGAGTATGAAGAGGCAGATCGCCAACATTTTTTTACTGACGCTCTTAAGCCTCGTATTGTTGTTTATAACCGCGCCAATCGTCTTAGCACAAAGCGGAAGAATAGTCCGCGCAACGTTACATAGTCCTTCGCTCGAAAGAACAGTTACGGGAGAAGTACCTGAGCGTAACGTAACGATTTATTTGCCGCCCAGCTATGACGCTTCACCAAACAAGCGTTACCCAGTCGTTTATCTGCTTCACGGAGTGGGTGACACCGATGCAACGTGGATGGAGGGAAAAGCGGAGTGGAACAACCTTAAAAGTCTCATGGACAAAGGAATCGCTGAAGGCCAGTTTGGCGAAATGATGATCGTCATGCCTGATGAACGAAGGACTGTCGGGGGAGGTAGTTATTATGTGAATTCATCCGTCACAGGTAAGTGGGAAGATTTTACGACTAAAGAGCTAATCAGTTTTATTGACACTCACTATCGCACCATCGCCCAAGCTGAAGCTCGTGGTATTGCGGGTCATTCAATGGGTGGCTATGGTGCTATTACGCTGGGCATGAAGCATCCTGATCTTTATAGCGTCGTTTATGGCATGAATCCGTCGCTTATTGGTTGGCAATGGGGGGGCGACCTCACTATCGTGAGTCCAGCTTACGCTACCGCTTTGAAGGCGAAAAGTTTTGACGAATTATTTCAGCAGAACGACAATTTTTACGCGGCGGGAATCGTCATTGTCGCGCAAGCCTTCTCTCCAAATCCCAGCAAGCCACCGTTCTTCGCAGAGTTACCCTTCACGATGGTTGACGGAAAACTCAAGCCCGCAGAACCCGCCTTCAGCCAATGGCAGACACTTAATCCTGCGAACATGGTGGAAAAGTACCGGGCTAACTTGTCAAAACTTCGCGGCTTGCGCTTTGATTCGGGTTATGAAGACGAATTCAAATATATCCCAGTCAACAGCCGTGCTTTGTCTTTGGCACTGACCAACAATGGTATTGACCATGTTTTCCAGGAATACAACGGCGACCACCGTAATCGAATGTGGGGACGCACTGGAAGGCTTTACACAGAAGGCCTACCTTACTTTTGGTCGTTACTCAAAAGTTCCAGCGGAGATCTCACTAGCAGCCTCTCACCTTCACCGTTATAAACACTATGATTGTCTAATCATCTCTGTCTCTACGCATTGAGTACGATCGCACCAAAATAAGAACCAATCAAATAATACTGCTGATCTTTCAGAAATTGAGAGTCGATTGCATGGGGAAATATTTGTGACCAGTTTGGAGGTTGTAGTTGGGTAGGCTATTTGTTAGAGTTGCGAGATTCTCTGACCTATTTACCAGCGAGGAGAACTGGCAATCAAAGCTTCTGCTCTTTCTTGACTGACAGGTTTAGAGAAAAAGAAACCCTGTCCGTATTCACATTTAAGTAACTTAAGTTGAGCTAATTGAGAAGTGGTTTCAATGCCTTCGGCAATTACATCCATATTTAACATATGAGCCAGGGTGATAATTGCCTTGATGATCGCCGAATTTTCACGATCTGTTTGCATTTGGCTGACAAAAGAACGATCTATTTTAATGGTATCTACAGGAAAACGGTGTAAATAGCTTAAAGAAGAATATCCTGTACCAAAATCGTCTATACTAAACTGAATTTGTCTTTTTCTCAATTCTAAAATAATCTCAGTAACAGTTTCGAGATTATCAATTAAGATAGTTTCAGTGATTTCTAACTTCAGAAATTTACCTTCTAACCCCGTTTCGGCAAGAATGCGATCAACTTCTTCGATTAGTTGAGGTTCACGGAACTGTTTACCAGAAAGATTGACACTCATTCTGATAGCTGGATGTTCAGGATATTTAAGCTGCCAGTTGCGCGCAGCTTGACAGGCTTCTTGTAATAACCAAGTACCCAGAGGGACGATTAAACCAGTCTCTTCGCAAACAGGAATAAATTCTGATGGCTGAATATAGCCTTTAGTAGGATGCTTCCATCTAGCTAAAGCTTCAAACCCCGATATAGTGCCTAATTGCAAGGAAGTAATCGGCTGGTAATAAACTTGAAACTCCTCTCGCTCTAACGCTCGTCGCAAGTCGGTTTCCAACTCAAGTCGTTGCAAAGCGCGATCGCGCATGGAGCAATCAAAGACCTCATAACGGGCTTTCCCCTGTTCTTTGGCACTATACATCGTCAAGTCGGCATCCCGCAAAATATCCTCTGGTCTTTCATATCCCTGAGAAGATAGAGCGATACCAATACTAGCGGTGGTAAATAATTCGTAACCATCGATGTTAAACGGGAATGTCAGGGTTTGATAAATACTTTCGGCAACTAGGATGGCTTCTGACTTGTTTAAAATATTTTCTATGAGGATTGTAAATTCGTCTCCTCCCAAGCGAGCTACCGTATCTGTAGGCGCGATCGATTTTTCTAAGCGGCGAGCAATTTCAACGAGCAGTTTATCCCCAACTAAATGACCCACGCTATCGTTGACTACCTTAAAGCGATCGAGATCGAGGAATAAAACCGCAAATAAATAATTATCTTGATTTTGAGCTTTTTTAAGCTGTTGGTCAAGACGATCCATAAATAGAGCGCGATTAGGCAATCCCGTCAGGGCATCATGTAAAGCATCATGGAGCAATTGCTTTTCCATATACTTGCGTTCAGTGATGTCAACAATCTGATTATTGAAATGGAGGGGTTGACCATCAGGATCGCGGACAATTACTACTTTTAAAATCGTATCTACTAGGCGACCGTTTTTGGCAATGTAGCGTTTTTCGATTTGAAAATCTGATTCTTGACCTTGGATTAATTTTTGTTCTAAATTGCGATGATTTTCCCAGGTATCAGGATGACTAATTTCAGTAAAAGAAAGCTCTAACAATTCTGCTTTGGTATAAGAGAGGGCATCGCATAAAGCTTGATTTACTCTTTGAAATTTTCCTTTGAGAGTGGTAATTGCCATGCCAATCGGAGCCATTTCAAAAGTTAAACGAAACTGTTCTTCGCTTTTTTTTAGGGCTTCCTCGGCTTCCCTGCGTTTAGTAATGTCTTCGGCAATACCAACAAAACGATCAACTTTGCCCATGACATCTCTAACTGGAAAAGCTCGTACCCTTACCCAACAAATCGATTTGTCGGGTCTGATAATCCGATATTCTTCTTCAAAATCGTCCCCTGTTCTGAATTGAGTTTCAATTGTGGCGATCGCTTTAAAGGAATCTTCAGGATGAATTGCAAACAGCCACGATTGCGGATCTTCATACAGGCTTTGGCAACTGCGCCCCCAAACTTTTTCATAAGTAGGACTGATATAGAGTATCTCGTCTGTCTTAGCTGAGATGACAAAAAAGACTTCTCGTACATTTTCCGCAATTTGACGAAAGCGTTCCTCTCTTTCGGTCAATGCTTGAAATTCTTGTCTCAGTTGTTGATTTTCGGCTAATACTGTTTCTACTCGGTTTAAGAGGACATTTTGCTGCTGCAAAAACCCTGTTATTTCCTGATTAGACATCCAACTGCTTACAATTGCGGTTATTACTTCTTTATAGTTCCCAAATTAGTCTTAAAAGTATCATTAAGACTTTTTACGTCAGTTTATTATTAGGATCGCCAGATTCTAACAGCACGTCCTATAATTTCTTGATTCCACCAAGGAGTATTGGTAGCTGTTGATTTGAGATTATGCCGATCGGCCAGCCAGACTTGTTGAGGATCAAATAAAACTAAATCGGCTATTTGCCCCGCAGCTATAGTTACAGGCTGTTGTTGTAAACATTGGCGAGGACGACTACTTAAAGCCTGCCACAATTCTAAAGCGGTCCATTCTCCACTGCTGACAAATCTTTGCCATAGGAGCGGCAGTGCTAATTCTAAACCAATCACTCCTGGTGGTGCTAAAGCAAACGGGACGGTTTTTTCTTCATAAGTGTAAGCCTGATGATTAATAGCGATCGCATCGATAATTCCCTGTTTTGCAGCCGCAATTAAGGCTTTAATGTCATTTTTATCGCCCAACGGTGGTTCTAGGCGTAAATTGGGGTCATAGCTGCCATTCTCTTCACTATCAAATAAAAGGTGCATCCAAGTGGTACTAGCGGTGATTGGCACGCCTCGTTGTTTGGCATTGGCAATTAACTCGACTCCTCTTGCGGTAGAGACTCCCATGATATGTACGGGGGTATCAATGGCGGCGACTATTTCTAAGACGGCAGCGATAATCGCAGCTTCAGCAACAGCAGGATTGCCTGGCATTCCGTAACGCAGGGAAACTATTCCTTCTCGGACTACACCATTGCCAGTTAGTTCATTTTTACTTAAAGCGATCGCCACAGGCTTCTGCCAAGGTTTAACGTATTCTAATATTTGCTTGAGTAAATTTAAATTGCTCAAATTATACTCATCGCTAAAGCCTACTACGCCTAACTTGAGTTCGGCAAGCTCGTTCATTTGTTTGGTAGCTGCTCCATGAGAAGCGGCACCCCAGAAATGGAGTTGCGGTAGCTGTATATTTTTAGTATTTAGATAGTTACTTTTCTGGTGCATCGATGCCAATACATCGGCGTTATTGATCCGAGGAATGGTATCTGGAAGAATAGCTACTTGAGTAAAACCCCCTGCCGCTGCCGCCTCAGCCAAAGTTAATAAAGTTTCCCTGGCTTCGTTTCCTGGTTCTCCACTATGGCTGTAGAGGTCTACTAGTCCAGTGCCAAGAATTAAGTTATCTCCCTTTAAGATTTTTGCCTCTTGAGGATAATCAGTAAGGTTTTCGGCGATCGCAGCTATTTTTTCTTCGATAATTAAGACATCAGCAAGGCGATCTATTCCCTGATTGGGTTCTATAACTCTAACTTGTTGCAGTAATTCCATTGAGCAATTTGTAATCCACAATTAACCATCATAGTTAGTGACATACTCCACACGTCAAGCTGAGTACAGCTATGACGTGGGCATCTTTGCAGCCCTATTAAGGGTATACAAAATTTCCTTTATGGTACTATCATCTATAGAACCAACTACAGATAGATTCCCACTACGGCGTTTTATACTTGGGAAAATGTCCAACCCAAGTCTCTTTAAATTAATCGCGGCGTTAATATCGCGGTCAACCATTAGAGAGTTTTGCTCATCCCAATAATCCCGAATACTGCAATCGGTAAAAATGATTTCATTCCGATAACTGAGTACCATTGAGGTATAGGCAGGCTTTTGTGAAATGACAACTGCTCCAGCTTTTGCGGCTATGTAGTCCAGTGTCTTGAAAAATTGACCAAAAGCAGCATCCAGCCAAGACTTATTCAGTCCCGATTTAGCTGATTGACCATTGGGAAGATAAGTCCCATCGTCGTCTTGCTTTATCTTATTTCTCTTAGTTAAACCTTTGAGATTGAGATCTTCATAGAAGAAGAATTTAGCTCCTGTTCTTGCAAGTTTATGAGCAGTTTTATATTGAAAATCTTGGCGAGAACGAGCAATACGTTGATGCAGACACGCCTCTCTTTTCGCTAGTTTCCGCCTAGCTCTACTTCCTCGCTTCCGTTTATTTCGCTTGATTGAGATGCGATCTAGTTTGGATTGATTTTTGCGTAGTAGTTTGAGCGAAGGAAGTTTCTCACCTTCAGACGTTGCGAGATAAATATCTTCATGAAGTACGGCATCCAATCCAATTGAGTTATCCCAAGTTGGAATAATTTCATCAGGTGTGAAGTTTGGCACAGAAGTATCTTCAAGCATTAATTGAATGTACCAACCATCAGCTTTTCTAGTCACACTAGCCTGCTTAATAGTAAAGCCATCTGAGATAGGGCGGTGCATCCTTATGGTGATAACTCCTAGCTTTGGTAATCGAATATAGAGCCAGTCATTGCGAACTAGTTTAATCCAATCGTTACTAGCGGTTGCAAAAGTCATTGTCCGATAGTCTGCGATACTTTTAAAGCGAGGTCTACCTGATTTACCACCTTTACTATCACCAATAATAAATCGCTCAAATGCTTTATCTACTCGTTTGGAAACATCTTGCAAGACAGTCGAATCTACTTGCTTGAAATCCAATAATTCACCACTATGAAAGACTTTTACCAAGTCCTTCTTGATGAATGGTAATAAAGCTTTTTGGTTGTAATAATTGGGTTTTTCTCTTGGAGTAGCAATACTGGTGACAATTGGGCAAGCATCAATACCAGTCCGATTCATATCCCACCAATCAAATCGGTCGCCCAACTGACGATTATACCAATAACGGCAAATCCTCAGCCAGTGATTTAACTCACTTTTCTGATTAGTGTCTGGATAAAATTGGTACTGATATGTTGTCTTCATTACGCCCGCGACCTTTACGCTTCAGTTAGTGTTATTATATCAGCGTATATTATTTAGTGTCAAGCAGATGGCGAATGATTTTATCCATAAGGCTAGAGGGGTTTCTGACCTCAAGTGTCATTTAGTGTTGACAACCAAGTATCGGCGAAAAGTCCTCACAGATCCGATGCTGACCAGACTTGAAGAAATATTTAAAGCCTTGATGGAAAAATGGGAAGGGCGGTTAGTGGAGTTCAATGGCGAAAGAGACCATGTACATTTACTGCTTCAATACACGCCACAAACTGAGCCTAGTAAGCTGATTAATAATCTCAAAACCGTATCCAGTCGATATTTACGAAAGGAGTTCGTGGCTGAAGTTAATAAGGTTTATTGGAAAGATGTCTTCTGGACAAATGGTTACTTTATTGCTTCGTGTGGCGGTGTAACTGTTGACCAATTGAAAAAATACATCGATGAACAAGATAGACCTGTTGAGTGAGCAAGGAATTTGTTCGTCTCGTCATCCACCCACCTACTGCCCAGAACTGCGTTTGTGGGATTGTAGGCGGGTGGAATCCTCGTCTCACTCGCCTTT
>Ga0114940_10000553_pt1 | contig 16987 bp, 13 predicted proteins | sample ColdCreekSource_FD_87195 | JGI IMG/M metagenome (GOLD analysis project Ga0114940, IMG submission 87195) | Groundwater microbial communities from Cold Creek, Nevada to study Microbial Dark Matter (Phase II) - Cold Creek Source | ecosystem: Environmental > Aquatic > Deep subsurface > Groundwater ... | reverse complement strand
TGCTCGGGCTCGAATGTCTGCATGATCAACGGGTCGGTCTCAAACAGGAACAGAAACGTCTCGTCCGAGACGCGCGCGCCGGGGTAACGCTGCGGTTCGTTGGCGAGTATCTCCTGCCGCGCCTTGTGCCCCCGCGCGAGCAGCCGGTCGAAGCTGTCGCCCTTCTTCGCGATCCCGACGTAAAGGAGGTCGTAAGTGGCGAACTCGCGAACATCGTCGAGTCCATAGATGCCAGGTCGAGCGCGCGACCGGTCCCACAGCAACTTTTCGGTCGTAAACCACTCGACAACATCCGAACCGTCCTCGAACGGCGGGCCATCCCAGATCCTGAACCCGCTGCCGGCGTCATCGAACTCGAGCAGGAAATCCTTGCCGCGGAGCCCGATGACGCCCGGCAATTCCTGCAGTGCAACGCGAACTGGTGTGGCGTCGTGATCGCCAACCACAAATCCGAACTCGACGACGTTCTCGTCAGGATCGATCCGCGGATCGATCATCCGGGCCTGCGCCCTCCCGCCGATCATATAGAAGTCACTAGTTCGCAGCAGCGCTTCCACCTCGGGGATCCGCATCAAGCGCACCGCGTCGGCATTGGAAATCGGAGGGTAGACGGTGCGGAGCGTCGTGAGCTTGGTCTTGGTGACAGTCATGGATCAATAATACTGCACCAATTGCCATCTGTGCCATACTGATAAGTGGCATGGGCCAATCGGCATCCTTAAGGCTATAGTGGAACCGATGAAGGGGGCGGACGACATAGCGACGACGGAGATTCAAGCGCGAACGCCGAACAGAGTTGCCGTCGGACCTTGGTCGGACTTGGCGCTTCACACGATCGGCTGGCGGGCTTTTCAGGATCTTTGCTCCCAGATCTGCGAGGTGGCGCTCCATCGGCCGGTCGAGATTTTCCGCGAGGCGCAGGATGGCGGCCAGGATGCGGTCTTCTTGATCCCATCCGGCAAGCGAAAAACGCCGCCCATCGGCACGGTTCAATGCAAGCACACCTCAGACGCCGCGAAGGCGCTGCGGAGTAGTGATCTCAATGCGGAGGTCGACCATGTTCGTGACCTGGTCGCGAATGGCCAGGCCGACACCTACATCTTCATGACCAACATGAGCGTCGACGCGGGCGTGGCCGTAGAACTTCGCGCGCGCCTTCGCGCGCTTGGTGTGCGCAAACCTCATATCCTTGGACGGCAATATGTCGTTCGGACCATCAGGAGTAGCGCGCGCTTGCGCGCGCTGGTGCCCCAGGTGTACGGGCTGGGCGATCTCACATCGATCATCGACGAGCGCCTGACCCAGCAGAGCCGCGCGCTGCTCGACAATTGGATTCCCAAGCTCAAAACCTATGTTCCCACCCGCGCTCACCGCAACGCGGTGCGCGCGATCGGCGATCACGGCATCGTACTCCTGCTCGGCAACCCTTCGAGCGGCAAATCCGCGATCGGCGCAATCATCTCCACGATCGCCTCGGAAAACCCCAACAATACGGTTCTCGCCCTGACCAGCCCGCGGGATTTCGAGGCAGGTTGGAATCCGAGCGATCCCGGCCGGTTCTTCTGGATCGACGATGCGTTCGGTTCGAATATGGTTCGCGAGGACTATGTTCAGGACTGGGCTTCCGCCTTCGCCAAGCTTCGCGCCGCGATCGGACACGGCAATCGATTCCTGCTGACCTCGCGAAAGCACATCTACGAAGCCGCCCGCCGCCGCCTCGGCCAACGCAACCTGCCGCTCTTTGCTGATGGACGTGCCGTCGTCGACGTTGGCGAGCTGACGCAGGAAGAGAAGGCGCAAATCCTCTACAACCACATCAATTACGGCAGCCAAAGCCAGAGCTGGAAGTCAAGCGTCAAGCCGCATCTCGAAGCGGTCACAGCCGTGGAGGAATTCCTGCCCGGGATCGCCGAGCGCCTCGGCGACCCCAATTTTACCAAGAGCCTTGCGCCCAGAGAATCCTCCCTCGTGCGCTTCATGCGCGAGCCCCGCGAGCATCTTATAGACACGGTCAACGCGCTCGAACCCGTGCTGCAGGCAGCACTTATCCTGGTCTATGTGCATCAAGGGGCTTTCAAGATCACCGGCTTTGATCCGGAAGCGGCTGCCGCAGTGGCGGAGCTGACCGGCTGCGGCCTGCCGCAGATTCAGGATGCCTTCGCCGATCTGAAGGGATCATTCCTCAAGGCCTCTGGCAGCGGCACGGGCACGATCTGGACGTTCGCCCACCCCACCATCTCGGACGCCCTGACCGAGATTCTGAGTGAAAAGCCTTTCATGATGGCGGCCCTGCTGCGGGGGGCCACCATCGACACGGTGTTGGACAATTTCACCTGTGAGGGATCGCACGAGATACCGGATGCATTGACGATCCCCGCAAGCCTCAACGACACGCTCGTCGAACGCCTGGCGAGAACGCCCGACGAATCCGTCCGAACCTGGTCACTGTTCATTTTCCTCGCCTACCGCGCAAACGATGCCGTCTTTGAAAAGCTGAGCCGGCTCGATCCCGGCATTTTGAAACGTAAGACTTGGGCAACGACCGTGATCGCGAACAGCCCCAAGATGTTCACGCACGCCCGTGCTCACCGCATGAACTTACTGGAAGACGATCTCCGCGAGCACGACGCCGATGCGCTCGAGAGCGCTGCGGTGGATGAATTTGACCTGTCGTTCTTCGACAACACATCGATGCTCGAGCTTATCCCAGCCGAACGGCTCGTTCGCCTAGGAATGACCCTTCGCGTCCAGCGATTGCCCGAGCTCGAAGACAAGATCTCCGAGATCACCGACGACGCTGATCTCGATGAGGACCCGGACAGCCACTTCGGGAAGATCGCCAATGCGCTGACGAAACTGCAGGAGCTGAAGGTCGACGACGAAGGCGTGGACCTGATCGACGACGCCCGTGCGAAGATCAAGCGATCGATCAAGCAGCTTGAGGAACGGAAGGAGGAGCGGGACAGGGAGTCAGACGACGAGGCTGATTGGAGCCACATCGTGACTACCACGATCGTCAAGGAGCCGACACCAGTCAAGCCGGCCGAGACGACAGCACGGTCGATATTCGACGATGTGGACCGCACTTAGCCCCACCAACTCATAGCTCACTTAATGACGTCGCCTACCACGGCGCGCACTGCAGTTAGCTTGTCAAACGCGCCGAAACCCTACCGGCAGACTTCCGCCCAGAGCGGGTCATTCTTGGGATGAACGAGGGGCTGCTTTTGCGAAACGCGCTTTGGTCATCGAACGTCCGGGATGTTAGCGAAATGTGCCCACCAGCCGTAATGGAACAACTTCGATCACAGTCGCAGATCCCTGATTGATTCAACGACAAAATTGGCGGCGGGAATCGATTTGAAGAGGCTGTCGAAGTCCACCAAGCCGAACAAATGAGAGCAGGAGCTCTCCGCACGCCACCAAGGACGCCAATCAAGCTAGTTTACGACGTACTGCACGAGCTGACGAAGGCCGAGCAATGTCGGGATCAACATCAGAGCAGCGAGGAGCCAAGCTTCGACCAGCGCGTTTTGCTGGGCACGGTGCGGATCACTGTCCATTGCAGGAATGTCCGCGCCAAAATCGGTCCCACTTCAGCGCCCAGCCGTTCTGCACCATCGCGCATGACAGATCGCCGTAGGAAGGAGACACACACCAGGCAGCGGTCCGAGAACCGCCAGCTCCGCCCACCGACACGCAGGAGAGTGCCGGGCCGCTAACGAGGACATGCCCTTCACGTGATTGGCCTCTCACTGCACCGATCAAACTCGCCAGGGCATCGCGCGAAGTGATTGGGTCAACTGGCGGACACGGCTGACCGGCATTGCATGTTCCGTCCATTTCCCGCGCAGCTATGCCGGAAAGCCGGACGTGCGGTCCTTCCGCGCACCAGATTGGTCCATCTCCATCCCAGACGCGGGTGGGCGTGCACGCGAACGACTGACCGGCTGGCACAATTGCGGCGGCCAGCGCCAAAACGATACTCATTCGCAAGCCACCCCATCATGGTCTCTGTCCAGCCCCGGGCGGTAACCAGGATCACCCCGCCTTAGAGGAGCTACACCGGCTGCGCGAACAGCGGCGCAGCTTCCGTAGTGGGCAGCATCCCCCAGGAACCGCTGAACTGCTTCCCGCCGTGTAGGAGCCGGAACTGACGATCGGCCGCCATCATGACAGTGATAGCCGCCTCGCTTACGATCGTTGTGGCAGCCTTCGCGGTTCAGTCCGCCCGGATGAGCAAGAGCAACATCGGCAAAGCCGAGCACCCCCAAAGACAGCGCGAGCAAAGTGATTCGCATCGCATAAATATTTGCTCGTTTTGCGGCGATGTCGAGGAAGTCGCATTCAGGTTGTGTTTAAAGTCACATGCAATTGATTGTGAAAGGATCAATGTTTCACATTGAGACGGTTAATGCATTTTACGGATCGCATGAATTGCGTGATGCTTCGTTGAAACGAATCGTCACGTTCATGGGGCAACAAATGAAACGGATAGCATTCACTGCAATTGCGATCTCGCTTGCGAGCCAATCGATCGCACAGACCTCGGCAGTTCAGGCGGTCGCGTCCGCGGATCAGGCAGCACCGTTGCTGGTAACGCAGGCTCAGACCGTTGGCGCAGTGCTGCCGGCAAATACCGAACTGAACCTGGTGATGAACGACACCCTCACAACCAAAGGCAACCGATGGAAAGAGGGTGACACGTTCGGGCTGTCAGTAGCTCAAGACGTAAGGCTAGGTGGCTATGTCGTCATCCCGCGCGGCAGTCGCGCCGTGGGTCGCATCACCTGGCTGACCAGCAAGGGCGCTTTCGGCAAGTCCGGCAAGATGGAAATCGACCTTGAATACGTCGAGGTGTCGGGCCGGCGAATACCGATCGAAGGACACTTCCGCCAGGAAGGCGAAGGAAACACCGTCGCGACCGTTGGCGGGGTGATCGTGGCAGGTGTGTTTGCAGGCTTTATAACGGGCAAGAGCGGAACGATCCCGCAAGGCCGAGAGCTGGCCGCCAGGACCAAGGAAGATTTGCCTGTAGCGTTTGCAGGTCCACCACCGACGACCACTTACACGCCGATGCTGGTTAGCCAGCCCGTGCAAGCAATGACCGTGAGCCAATCTGTCGTGGCAACGCCCGTGCAGCAGACTGTCCGCAAGCCTGTTCCGCCGGCTGGGCTTGATCGTCAATCGCGAGTGAAGTGCCCGACTTGCCGCTAGTGCAACTGGGCATCGTGTTGACTGAATCAAACTTCGAGGGCAGATCGCCGCATTCTCAGGAATAACACAGTGCGACCAACCTAACCCCGGCCATCGTGCCGGGGTTTTCGTTGGAGACGGTTGCTGATCGGCCTTTCAGAAGGCCATGTGATTCAACCAAAAGGACAAATAATGGCGCGCCGGAAACGTTCTAAGCAGTCACTACTGGATAGCGAGTTTGCCAGGCCAATTGGCGCGCTGATTCTTCTGGGTTTGCTTTATCTGGCCTTCGAGATCGGCTTGGCCGCATGGTTGGTAAGTATTCCCATGACCATCCTCGCGGACGGATTTAGCGCCAAGGGCTAGCGGTTTCGCTGCCTTGCAACATCCTGAGATATGGAGGATTTGGCATATATCCAGCTTCTCACTTGCAGCAATTTGCAGGCAACGTTTAGCCGGAAAATCGACCTCTAGACCTGCAATGAGAGACCCTCACTCACATCAGGCCGGCAGGTATTCGTCCTCAGGTAACGGGTGTGAACTGCCGAAGGGCCGCAATGTGAGAGATTGGGGACACGGTATTCCGTGTCCCCAACGTTTGGGTCAGTTGGTACCGGCGCCATGCCCCGAGATTGATTAGGCAATAAAGCTGCTAGCTGCCAACGTATCGAATCCCGACACGTAGATTTCGAAATCCGCAATGCGATCACCATTTGTGTCGCCCTGAACGTAGCCATTGTCCATTCGAAGCTGTCCCGCAACTCCACTAAACGACCTGGCAGCGATGTAGGCAAAGGCCTGGTTGCCCGACACCGAACTGTTGGCATCGATGCTCGACAAATCGATCTTGTCGCTACCAGCTACGAAGTCATAGATCGTGTCACGATTGGACGATCCCGGTCGACTTTCTGTGACTGAATTGAAATCAAAAACATCCAGGCCAGACCCGCCATACATCAAGTCGCGTCCTGCGCCGCCAATCAGCCAATCGTTCCCGCTGCCTCCGTAAAGCCGGTCGACTCCATTGCCGCCGTAGAGGAAGTCGTTTCCGCCGTTGGCCTGAATCAGGTCATCGCCATCGTTGCCATAAAATACCTCGCTGGCAGACAGTCCCCACAGCCGATCCGCCAGGTAGCTGCCCTTATGAGTGGTTGGGACCGGATTGCTGGCAATGAATGTAGACGGATCTACAGTGTAACGAGAAGATGTAGTCCATTCCGTCGGGCTGTCGTAGGCCCCCCCATACATCCCTGCCTGTTCAAACTTGTTCACGAAGCTCACTTCAAAATGCAGGTGAGTTCCGGTTGAAGTGCCAGTCGAGCCGATGACGCCAATCTTCGATCCAATCGTCACTTCCTCCCCCTTGCTTACGTTCACGCTGCTCAGGTGTCCGTATAGCGTGTAGACCTTGGACAGATCCGGGCGAGTGTGTTCAATGATGACGTAGTTTCCAAATCCGGTGCTGGGCGAGGAGTTGATCGCCTGCACGACAACACCGTTTCCGGCCGCAAGGATGCTGGATCCTGTCGCACCACCGTAATCTTCACCAAGGTGTTTGTAGGTCGGCAGATTGGTTAGTACGCCTGCGACCCCATAATCCTGGGTTAGCGTGAGGTTGGTAAAGGGCATTCTGAAACCTGTGGCGATAATAGCCATTTTCTCACTCCTTTCGTTGGCGGAGTCAGCAAAACCTATCTGCTGCTTCCAAGCGGATGATACTACAGGTGCGGCATGGAGCCGTCTTGACGTAGATCGAAAAATTCGGCGATAGTCCGAAAAATGGGGATCAAATTCGGACTCGACCAGAAGCGTGTATTCTTGAAGGCTGACGAGGCCAGATCTCTAGTTCAGAAGAAGTTTGATTCCGTCGAGGGTCTCATCGCGGAGTGGATAGCTAGATCGAAACACAATCTTCAATTTCCTGAAGCGCCTGATCGGGGAACCATCTACAATTGGCTGGCGAGTGGTTTCCCCAAGCATCCCAATGGAAAAGGAGCCGCTGAGGCGAGCGATCTTCTTGGATTTTGCGGATTGCTCGACGTTGACCCACTTTCGTTGTTTGACTACGCAAGAAATGGATATTTTTCCCGGTTTTCGGCAATTCGAATCGCCATTCAGCGCGGGATCGGCAGGCTAGGCGCCTGGCGTCCTCTCCTAGAGCTTTATCAACCTGACGAGCATTGGCCCTCCGACTTCATAGCCGATGCGTATTGGAGGCGCCCCTGGCACTCGCATCAGTTTGACAATCAGGATCAATTTCAATCCAACGACTATGCCGTCGTCAATGCCAGCTTCTTGAATGATTGCGAAGGTGATCCGAGAGCCGTTCATGTTGCCTACCGGCGGTGGGATACGCGGCGGGTAGACACCATGTGGCGATACTATGGAACTGTTCTGGCTCACGACGGCGCGATCGATCTCTACAACGAAGGCGGGCTGCATCTGAAGATGGCCCAAGCTGATCAAGGCATCATCTCATTTCGGACCTATTTCGGCGGACGTAAGGTGGAATTCAAGATTGTAAGCCTTCATGATTTTGAGATTGAGATAGATTTCCCGAACAATGATATGAGTATAGTCGGGTTTAACTGGTAACAGGTCACGGGAAGGGTTCTGCTCTCTCGGAGAGGGCAAGTTAGTTGTGAATGTGGGATGGAACGCGAGAAAACGGGTGTAGAATTGGCGAGTTGCCACGAAGGTTCCTTGCTCACTGGACTGCCTCTGGGCATGCCTGCTTGAACAAGGCCAATGTCAGAACAGGGTTGGCCGATCGATCCATGAGCCGACCGCCTGAGCGCAGCCCGGCGGGCAGATCGCGGTTCGACTTCGGATTCGATATGAAATAGGCTCCTGGGAGTGCATCGCAAAATCGCAGCAATATCAGATCACTATCGGGTTGAATCGGACTTCCTTGAGGCAGGTGAAGATTGACAGTGATGAGGGACGCAAAGACCACGCTGCTGCGCTACTCGGCGGCAGTGTTGCTGCTCGGTTCAGGCACGCAGGCCTATGCCCAGGCTGTAGCAGGCACCGCAACCGCTCAGGATGGTGACTCGCTGCTGGTTGGCGCCACCAGAGTGCGCCTGTTTGGCATCGATGCTCCCGAGCTCGATCAGACGTGCCAGAGAGACGGTACTTCCTGGCCTTGCGGTGAGGCGGCGAGAACCCAGCTCGCCGAACTGGTAGCAGGCCGACAGGTTGAGTGTAATGGCCAAGGAGTAGATCAACATGGCCGGGTGCTGGCGATCTGTCGGGCCGGCCGCGAGCAGCTCAATCAGGTTATGGTCGAACAGGGCTGGGCCCTCGCCTACCGAGAATTCAGCGACCAGTATGTGCCGGCAGAACTTGAGGCCAGAACCCGTCGCCTCGGAATCTGGACATCGACATTCGCACTGCCTGGCGACCACCGGATGGCCAAACTACCCCCAGTTCAGCGCGCGGCCGCGCCGCCAACTGCTCCTGGCGTCCGCCATGCTGCGCCGGAGCGACCGGGCGGCTGCGTCATCAAGGGCAACCGAAATCGCCGCGGACAGTGGATCTACCATCTGCCGGGCATGCCTTACTATGATCAGACCCGTGCTGAGGAGATCTTCTGCTCCGAGGCCGCGGCGCAGGCTGCCGGCTATCGTCGGGCGATCGTCAGACCCTAGGCTGGGCTGGCTCTGCTGGCCGCGACGGAGCCACAAGCCCCGCTGCCGTTCCTCAGGATGGCCAAGGCGACATTAAGAGATTCATAGGAAAAAATTAAATCCAAAATAAATACAATGGTATAAGAAATTATGCCGGGTTTTGGCGGCGTATAGCGCTCTTGTGCCCGATCGTTTACATCACCAGATGGCCTCCCTGACATCAACAGGGAAGCCCGATTCATGCCGTTTGAACACAGTCCTGCGACGCTTGGTGAACTTGCAGCGATCCTGACCGCGCATGGCGCGTACGAAGCGTTGATCAAGCCGCTGACCCGCAACCATAACGACAAGAACCAGATCTACTCCGGGCGGGACTTTGATCCGCTCTACCCCACGTTCGATGTCAGGTTCTCGCTCCGTGGGGCCTCCACGAGCGGAAAGAAGCGGGGGAAGGCGCAGGGTAAAGCGATACCCGAGGCGGTGTTCAACCGCTTTGCCTGGATCGAGGCAGGGGGGCGTGAGGTTGCCGCGCGCGAGGTGAAGATGATCATCTACGCGCAGTACCCGGAAACCCGCCTCAGCGGCTTCAGCACGGTCGAGAACACCATGCCCGAGGCAATGTCGGTCGAGTTCACGAAGCGCCATCCGGACATGCCGCGCTTTCTTGTCCTCGGCCGCAGGGGCAGCGGTGAAGCGGTCGCAATAATGGTCGCCGATCCGGCGCAGACCTTTGTGAATGAGGTCGGCGCGCTACCGCCCGCATCGGGCTCACGAGTGTGGAAGCACCTGCGCCTGCGCGCGACCGCACCGCAGAAGCTGGTAACCCTGCTCGCAGCTGCGACCCGGCGAACGCATCCTGGCCGCCGGCTCGATACCGCAGGCCGGACTCTGCCGTTCAACGGGACGCAGGTCTGCGGCTATACGCTCGAACACGAACTCGGCATCATCCCCAACAGCGACAGCAATGGCGATTTCGAAGGGATTGAACTCAAGACCCACACCCAGAACAAGGTGACGCTGTTTACCCCCGAGCCGGACATGGGGCTCTATGCGTCCGACTTCGCGGGGTTTATGCACGCCTATGGATATCCCGATGAGAACGGAAACCTGCGGGTGACCGGTATTCACCGGGTTGATCAGCGTTGCGAAAAGAGCGGTCTGACGCTCCGGATCATGAACCATCAGCGGGGCACACCGCTTGCCGCCAGCGCGGATCAGGATGTGCATCTTGGTCTGTTCGGCGATGATGGCTACCTCGCGGCCGGATGGTCGCTCGAACGCCTGCTCAACTGCTGGACATCGAAGCACAACGAGGCGGTCTATATTCCGGCGACAAAGTCCCGGTGCAGCGATCCTGACCTGGTGGCGGCCGGATACCAGAACATGGTCGCGTTTGCCGACCGGGTCCTGTGGTGCCGCGAGACCTCGGCCGAGCGCCTGTTCGAGGCGCTGTACAATGGCACGCTGTTTCTGGATCCGGCGCCGAAGTTCTGCCCGGGTAACCCGAAGCTCAACAAGCGTCGCTCGCAGTGGCGGGTCAACGATATCGCGCGGGCGGCGCACGACCTCTATACCGAGGTCAGGTCCATCTCGCTCCGGGACGAAGAGGCCGGGTGAGGCGCCTGCCCTGAATTCACTCCCGGGCCGGCGCGATGACGGTCTGGTCCCGGCCGATGCTCACCCGGGCCTCCGCGCTTTCCAGAAACCCTGCGCACCGGGCCAGCACTTCCTCCAGCCCCAGCCGCTCGCGGCCCTTCAGACTGCACTCCCAGACATCCAGTACCCGCCAGCGCTGTCCCAGCAGCGCTTCGGCAGCCCTGTGGTCACGGGCAATATTGCTCCCAATCTTGGCGCGCCAGAATTCCTCACGTGTCTTTGGCCAGCGGAACAGGCCGCAGCTGTGTCCGTGCCAGAAGCAGCCATGAACAAAGATGACGGCGCGGCGCCCCGGAAACACCAGATCGGGCTTTCCCGGCAGGCCTTTCACATGCAGGCGGTAGCGATAGCCCAGCGCATGAAGCCCGCGACGGATCAGCATCTCGGGCCTGGTATTGGCCGGCCCTATCCCAGCCATCATCCGGCTGCGGACCGCAGGTGCGACATTGTCAGCCAACGGCCTGTAGTTGTCCATTGCGCGCTGCAGCCGGTTGCTCCCGCCCGAGCATCGTCATGATCGCGGGTTCCATGTACAGGGCCACCGCTTCGACCACCGGCACAACCACGGCATTTCCGAACTGACGGTAGGCCTGCGTGTCGGAAACCGGTATCTGCCAGCGGCGATCATCATGCTCGAACCCCATCAGCCTGCCGCATTCGGTCGGGGTCAGCCGCCGCGGCCGGGTTCCCTTCTGTGCCACGAGGACTTCCGAGCCGTCCTTGTGATAGCGCGCTGACAGGGTTCGGGTGACATCGCCCGGGCCGAACATGCTGTAACCAAAGCCATTGCCGGCCTTCTCGTGCTTCGCCCGGTAGGCCTTCAGGTACTCCCACAGCTTTGGCGTCAGGGTATACTTTGCATCAACCTCGTTGTGCGACTGAAGGATGGACCCCAGCTTTGGCCAGACTGGTTCAGCCGGGACCAGACGGTCAAAGTCATCAAAACTGAACCCGACATCCTTGCGGAACCCTGCAATGAAGATGCGCTCGCGCTTCTGCGGCACCCACGGCTCTGAACTGATGATCCGCCAGTCGATCGCATACCCCAGATCATCCTCCAGCGTGCGGCGGATCACCTCGAAGGTCCTGCCTTTGTCATGGCGCTGCAGATGTTTGACGTTTTCGAGCAGGAATGCTGCCGGCCGGTGGTGACGGATGATGCTCTCGATCTCGAAGAACAGGTTGCCCTGTTTCTCGTCCGCAAACCCGTGCGCCCGCCCCAGCGAGTTCTTCTTCGAGACCCCGGCCAGCGAGAACGGCTGGCACGGAAATCCGGCCAGCAGGACGTCGAATGCCGGAATCCTGGAGGGGTCGGCTCCGTAAGGCCGGATGTCGCCGACCATCACATGGTCATCCCCGTCGGCGAAATTGCGGCGGTAAGTCTCGTTTGACCAGCGGTCCCATTCACTGGTGAACACGCAGCGCCCGCCAATCGCCTCGAACCCGATCCGCAGGCCCCCGATCCCGGCAAAGAGGTCGATGAACCGGAACTTCGCCGACGGGCGCGCGGCAAGGCGCTCGGCGGCAAGGTCCCTGACCTTCTCCATCACCAGCTTGGGTGCTGCTGCTTCGCCAGCGACATAGCGGCGGATCTGCCTGGACGAGATCCCGAGCACCAGCCCTGCCTCGTCGAGCGACAGTCCGGACTGCCGGAAGAAGAGGTCAAAGCTGTCGTCATCCATGCCGGCACTCCTTCAACCCGGCAATTCGCTGGGTCATTTTGTGACGAAGTGGCATGAAGCGTCCCTATGGACAAGCTCAATGTTCATGGTTTGTATCGCGGCGACGAAGTTACCCACGGGTCACTGCACGCCTGCCAGCTGCCGCGAGTGTTGTTATATCGACCGCTTTCCGGACGGCTGTGGACGCGCATCTGGTGCTGGCTCAAGTCTACGTTGGGCACGTAAACGCGCGCGCAGTCGTCTGGACTCGCCCTATGGTGTGACCAGTTCCAGATGCGACGCTTCCAGTGCCTGCGCAATCTCGTAGATCGTGACGATGGTGGGATTGCGCTTCCCACGCTCGAGGTCGCTGAGATACTGCTGCGTGAGCCCTGAACGCTCAGCCAGCTGCTCCTGCGTCCAGCCCTTCGCCTTGCGAAGTCGGGCACAATTGTCGCCCACGAGCTTGCGCATATCCATGCACAAACCATTGGCGAAGCAGGCGCATCCAGTTTATCTACTATAGTATGTGGAATGCTGGTGAGATCAGGTGATCGACTTCAAGTCCCTTCTGACCCAGATCGATATCGATCCTGTCCAGACACTGATCGTCCGCCATGTTCCGGTCGAGAAATCACTGAAACGGGTACTGCCATGGCTGGTGGTGGACCAGCCTGAACTGTGGCTCGCCTACCAGCAGATCCAGTGGTCAAGTCTTGAGAAAGCGATGACCAGGGCTCGGTACATCGCCTCGTTCATCGGACAGGATCCCGCGCGGGGAACATTCGCCGGGCTCTATCGCATCGGGGATCACCGGGTGCTCGATTTTGCCGGCTACCGCAGCTTTCCCGGCAATGCCGAACTCGAGGCCCTGGGCATGAACGGACGGCAGCCGGCGATGGGCGACTGTCTCGCATTCGAACTGGAGCCCCTCGAGCACTGGCGGGAGTGGGTCGGACGGCTCACCGTCAGATGGCCGCAGCCGTACCAGAACTGGTGGCGGTGGGCCTCGCGCACGACGTTCCCGGTCGACACGATTGATGCAGAGAGCAGGTTCGTGCGCGGCATGCCGGACTGGCAGGACATTGTCCTGACCCATGCCGAACTCCACAGCCTGCCGGCATCGTGGAAGTTGGCACTGTCGCAGTGGCGCGGCGTGTATTTCATTTACGACACCACTTCGCGGTCAGGCTATGTTGGCTCGGCCTGTGGCGCCGACAATATCCATGGCCGCTGGCGCGACTATGCGCGCAGCGGGCACGGTGGAAACCGGGAACTGAAGCACAGTCGTCCCGAAGACCTGCGGTTCAGCATCCTTCAACGCACCTCCCCCGATCTTGAACCTGCCGAGGTGGTCAGGATCGAGGCAAGCTGGAAGGAGCGGCTCCAAACGCGGGAGTTCGGTCTCAACCGGAACTGAACAGCGGTCGGCAGTAGAACCTGGAGGCGGCGAGCCGGGGGCCCACGGAAACACCTGTCGTAGCGGGACGAGCGGAGCACCGGCTAACGCATCATCGCGGCGACCTGCAGACATCCGCACGCACAAACGACGCCACCTTGCAGCAAAGGCAGCTACGCTCCCCATGGGTCGCCATCGAATGGCGGATAGAGGCTGGCCGGCCCGTCCGGATCCATCAGTTCGGGACCGGCGCTGAGCACGCTCGGCCGGTGCATCCGGTCGCGGACCCATTCCAGCAGCTGGGTGAGGGCATCGACCTGATCGTCGTACCGCCCACTGGGAAAGGCCAGCAGCTCGGACTTGAACTCGCCCAACCAGTGCGCTTCGGCGGGGAGGAACAGTTGGCCTGTTTCAATGATAGAACTCACGCCTTCGGCGCGCGACAGCTTGTCGGTGACCGGGCTGCGGGCGATTGGCAGTGGAACGCCGTGCGGCTCTTCCGAGCGCAGGGTCTGGATCAACTGCTGGCCCGAAGCCCGGTCCTCGATCAGCAGGGTCCGGGCGCCATGCAGCCGGGCAAGCTCGATGGCCTTGCGGCGCAGGTCAGGAAACTCCAGCCGTCCGCGCCACAGGTCGATGAGATAGAAATGTTGTCGGCGCACGAGCGCGGTGATGCAGACCGAGAACGAGTTGCCGTCGGCGGTCTTGATCGCCGTATCCCACGACTGGATGATCTCGCCGCCATCCTCGATCCGGAACTCGGGCGGGATGACCTTGAGCCAGGGAGCCCGGAACACATTGCCGAAGGCCGGGACCGGCGTCTGCTGGTACTGCGCCGCGAATGCGGATGATCCCATCTGGGCACGTTGGTCCTCGAGCGTCTGGCGGGATTCCCGGGCGGGATGGAGGATGTCGCCGCGCCGCCGGAGATGCTGCCGCCCGCGTGTGAGCGGGATACTTTCGTCCTGGGTGGCAATGGCTGGCAGCGACAGGTGATCCCAGCTGCCCGCCTCGAGCAGCAGGCCGCACAGGTCGTACTGGTGGAGCCGCTGCATCACGCAGATGATCGCGCCCGTTGCCTTGTTGTTGAGACGCGACGATAGGGTCGTCCGGTACCAGTCATTGACCGCATTGCGGACGGTTTCGGAATTGGCTTCGTCCGGCTTGATCACATCGTCGAGCACGATGATATCACCGCCGCGCCCGGTCAGCGTGCCTGTGACCGAGGTGGCAAGCCGCCCGCCGCCGCGCGTTGTCTCGAAATCGTGCGCCGCGCGCCGCGCGATGAGGGTGCCGGGGAACAGTGCGCGGTACCAGGTCGACTGCATGATCGCGAGGCAATCGCGTGCCAGTTTGCCGGAAAGGTCGTTCGAATAACTGACGCAGACAAAGTTGAGAGCGGGATTGCGCCCGAGCATCCAGGCGATCCAGATGATCGAGACGATCTTTGACTTGGCATTGCGCGGGGGCAGGTTGACCAGCAGCCGGCGGCTGCGAGCGAGGCGCACCTGATCGAGCCTGAATGCCATGGCATCGATGTGCCAGTTGCGGTCGATCAGCTCGCCGCCCGAGATGTGCGGCCAGGCGCGGTCAAGGAAGGCGACGAAATCCCTCCGCTGCATTGCTTTGAGGAAGGCGGCGGGGTCCTGCGGCAAAGGATCAAGCTTCATCGTTGTCTTCCGCTTCCTGGCCGACCGCATGGTCACTGGTGTCAGCGCTAGTATCAACACTGGTGTCCCGGTTGTCCTCGTTCAGTACGCCGGTATCCGCTGACCCGGCCTCTTCGCCCCGACCTGTGCCCTCGAGCACGCGGTCGAGCAGCTGCCGGTCCTGCGGTGACAGGGTCTCCCGTTCGCGGCCGCGATCTTCCGGGCCGAAGATCTTCAGTGTGAGGTCGACCAGTTCGCGGATTGCGCGCAGGTCACCGGTGCCCGCGCGCTTGGCCAGCGTGAACATGGCCAGTTCCTGGGTGGTACCTCTCACGATCCTGCCGTCGGCCTTGATTGAATGGGGCAGGGACAGAGCCTTGTGCAGATCCGTCTTCAGACCGCGCGAGCCCTTTTTGGGCCCGCGCGGATTGCCCGACTGGCCCTTGGTCCAGCGGGTGGCTGTTGGCGGCTTGCCATAGCCAATCTCGAAGTCACCGTGCGTGCGAAGTCCGCGCTGCCCGTCCTCGCCAGTGCCGCCATCATCCGGCGCTTCGGTGTTATTAATGTTCGCCATGGTTCACACCTCCCCTTGCGCGAGACGGAAAGCGGCGATCTCGTCGAACGTGCGCCCGTCACCGGACAGGATCGGGGTCTGGCCGCTGGCTTTCGCGAGGCGTCGCAGCGCGGTGTCGACATAAAGCGGATCGAGCTCGATCCCGGCTCCACGGCGCTTCGTGCGGTGGGCCGCGATCAGCGTGGTGCCCGAGCCGATGAACGGATCGACCACCAGATCTCCGCGGTTCGAGCAGTCGAGCAGGAAGTCGGCGACAAGCGCCGTGGGCTTCACCGTCGAATGTGCATCAAGATCCTCCTTTCGCCCTTTACGAAAGGTATTAGCTCCGGCATACTCGACAGTATTGGTGCGGTAGCGGCCCGTCTCACCGAGGCCGAAGTTGTTGATGTGCTTGCCCGTGCCGGCCTTGAACACAAACACGAGTTCATGACGGCTCCTGTAGAATGTGCCCATCCCGCCGTTATTTTTTGCCCAAACGACCAGCTGCTTGAACTCGTCATAGACCCCGTCGGCGGCATCGAGGATCTCGCGCGTGTGTCGCCAGTCCATGCACTGGTAGTGGATCGAGCCTCCGACCGAGAAACGCACACAATTGCGGAACACCGCGCGCAGGAAGGTCGTGAACTCAGGCGGACTCAGCTCCCCTGCGCCCATGACGAACTCACGCTGGGTGTTGGTGCCCGAAACGTGCCCATTTATCGGAACGTTATATGGCGCGTCTCCAAACACGAGCGTGGCCCGATCGTCGCCCAGCAGCGTCTCCCAGTTCTCCACCAGTCGCGCATCCCCGCACAGCAGGCGGTGCGGACCCACCAGCCACAGGTCGCCAACCTGCGTCACCGCCCGTTCCGCCGGATCGGGCAGGTCGACCCGCTCCGCTTTTGCCGGCATGTCCTCTTTCTCGTCAACGATCGCGAAATCGAGATCGGCGGTTGAAAAGCCGATGGTCGCAATGTCGAACCCGCCTTCGAACAGGGTCTCGAGTTCGGCCTTGAGCACATCATCGTCCCAGGAGCTCAGTTCAGCCAGCCGGTTGTCGGCAAGGGCGAACGCATTGCGTTCGCCTTCGCTCTGGAACTCCGTACGGATCACCGGGACCTCGACGAGACCAAGCAGCTTCGCTGCCTCGAGCCTGCCGTGGCCGGCGACAATCACATTGTCCTGATCGACGCTGATCGGCACGCGGAAACCATGCTTCTTGATGAAGGCGGCCAGCTGGCGGA
>Ga0114940_10000552_pt1 | contig 16991 bp, 15 predicted proteins | sample ColdCreekSource_FD_87195 | JGI IMG/M metagenome (GOLD analysis project Ga0114940, IMG submission 87195) | Groundwater microbial communities from Cold Creek, Nevada to study Microbial Dark Matter (Phase II) - Cold Creek Source | ecosystem: Environmental > Aquatic > Deep subsurface > Groundwater ... | reverse complement strand
TCGGCTCGAAGAAGTAGTCGAGCTGCCAGTTCTGATCCCAGTCCGGGATGTTGACCAGGCACACGTCCTTGCCGCCCGTGTGCAGCGTCTCTTTGAACGTCTGCCCGAGGTAGTGCATGTGCGGGCTGATGCCGATGATCTCCGCGCCGGGCTTTGCGTACTCGCTACCGATCGAAGCCGAGCCGCCCTCGGCTTGATCGACCGCGCCGACCGGGATGTTGATGAACAGGTCGTGGTGCGGCATGCGCACGATCGCGCGCTCGGGCTTTTCGCCCGCGGGCAGCGTCCACAATCGATACGCGCTCGAGTCGGTCGGCAACGCCGTCCCGCGCGGCGCGAAGCGCGTGTTGTAGTGATACTGAATCGCGATCACCGAGCCCGCAGGGATCAGCAGCGCATCGCCTTCTTCGAACACGAGTGTGCGCGAGCCGGGTCGGTAGCTGTAGATATTCTCGGCCGTCGTGCCGAGCGCGCTGCAGCTGCCGCCGCCGACCGAGACGATCGCGTGGTGAACGTACTCCGGGTTCTCGGGCACCATGTCCATCGCATAGACCCAAGTGTCCTCGGTGATCTGCGTGTCGACTTGCTCGCACGCGTAGTACTCGCGGCCCGCGCTCAGCTGATGCGGCGTGCGCGGCTTGACGATCAACGTCGGCTCGCCGATCACGCGCGCTGGCGCTTCGGCGATCGGCACGAAGTCGGCCTCGTCACCCGCTGGAAAGCCGGCGGTCTCCCAGTCGCTGAACAGCCCGAGCTGCGCGTCGGTGAGCCGTTGATCGCCGCGCACCTTGGTGCAGTCGGCGCTGTCGGCGAGCCACGGCGGCATCCGGCGCGACTTCACCGCGGTCACAACCGCTGCGCTGAGCGGCTCGACGCTCGCCCAGGTGTCGAGCGGGAACGGCCCCGATCCTCCCGCGACGTGGCAGCTGATGCAGCGCGCCTCGACGATCGGGCGGATGTCTTTGTGAAAGCTGACCGGCCCGCTCGGCGTAGGCATCATGCCCGCCATGCCGCCGGTGCCCGCCGCGGTCGTGCCGCCTTGCGGATCGATCGCAGTGCCGCCGGTGCCGCCACCGGCCATCGGGTTGGTCGACACGCCGGCGACTCCGGCGCTGCCGCCGACGCCCGCGCCGGTCGCCGCGGCGCCCATGCCCGCGGCGTTGTTCTGCGCGCCCGCTACCGGTAAAGAGGGCTCGCTCGCCGCCTCATCACATCCGTAGAGCGCGAGCCCGATCGCCAACGCGCTCAGACATAAACCGCCACGCGTTCGTGAAGTGAGGTCCATTGCGCATATTTCGCACTCCCCCTACACGTGAAGCATTTGGCACATCACGGCATTTGATTGGCTGGACCTTGGCTGCGAAGCGCCTGACTCACCCGATTTAGGCTATGTCACGGCGTTTACGGCGGCTTTTTCCCCCGGCAGCGTGAACATAAAGCACGCGCCTTCGCCCAGGCGTGACGCTATCCAAATCCTGCCACGGTGCTGCTCGACGATTTGCTGGCAGATGGCCAGGCCCAGTCCGCTGCCCTCGTACTTGCTCACTCGTCGCCAAGCCACTCGGCCGAGACGCGCACGAGCGGCTTCTGATCCGGACGCTGAAACTTCAGCGCGTTATCGAGCGCGTCGCTGCTCAAGTCGGTCAGTGGCTTCACAAAGTCGCCACGGTACCGCCGCCACACTCCGTGAACGCGAGCGTCGTATCCACGCGGAAGTTCGAGTCGGCGACGTGACGCTCGGCGTGGAAGAGATCGAGCGTGTAGACCTCGCCCAGCTCGAGCTCGAGCGCTTCCGCTTGCGAGTCGAGGTCGAGGTTGGCGCTCGCGCTCGAATGCAGCCCGCCGAGATCGATCGCCAGCTTGCCATCGATGAACACCCACAGATCGTCGTCGCCGGTGAACGTGAAGTGCTCGCCACCTTTGTACTCGAACTTCACATGCAGCTCGGTCGTGAAGCCGTAGTTGTGCGTGCGCTCGTAGTCGGAGTTCCCGTAGCCCTCTTCATCGAGCGGGAAGAACGAGTCGCTGCCGAACGTGTACTCGCCATCTTCCTCGACGAACTCGATGAAGAGCGCGTGCGCGATATTGACGCCGTCGGTCGTGCGGTACCACGAGTCGAACGCGCTGCGGCTCGTGGTCTGCGGGCCGAATGGGCACAGCTCGCCGTCGGGCGCGCCTTCGCACTGCGCGGTGTAGACGGGTTTGCCGTCGGCACCGAGCTGCGACGCGACCAGGCCCGGGGTTGGCGCGGTGCCGAGGTAGGCCTCGAAGTCGGGGTGGCCGCCCGCTACGTTCGCCGCTTGGAAGTCGCGGACAACTCCGACCATGGTCGTGCAACCGCCGCCGGCCGACGGCCCTGCGTCACGCACGCCCATCACTTCGTTACCGGCGGTCGGCCCAGCGATCGGCTCGCCGTCCACGACGGTCGGCCCGAGCATGTAGCCGCCGTGGTTGGTCGCGACGAAGTCCGGCTCGTGCTGTCGCTCTTCGCTAACCGAGCTGCACGCTACGAGCGCGAGCGCGCTGATCGAAGTGAGTAGTCTATTTTTGCCAATGCGCATGAAGCCTCGCTGCGAGCCGGCATGCGCCAGCCAAGCGCGAGGCAATGCAAGGCGCGGACCGTAGCGACACGGCCGCCCGCGGCGAAATCGTGCCCGCACGAGCCTGGCTGCTGCACCGCCTGCCGCCACACGCGCGGCGTTCCGACACAGCTGAGCGGCCAGGAACAGCCAATCGGCTTAGCGAGCCGCTACCACACTTCGAGCACGTCGACCTCGATGTCGCCGAGGATCGCCGCGTAGCGAACCGTCCACGCTTTGGCTTCAGCTTGCCCATCTCGGTGATGCCATGAAGAGCATCGCGCGTTCTCCTTCGCCCAACCGTTCGCTTGTCAGCGGAGACCTCGCAACGTAAAGCGACGGGCACGTCCATGAAGCAAACCTGGCCCGCACCCGAGCGCAACAAGCAACCGATCTTGGATGTATTGAGTCGCGTCTTTCCCGAGCGCGCGGCGGTGCTCGAGATCGCGAGCGGCTCAGGGCAACACGCCGCCTTTTTCGCCGCGCAGCACCCCGGCTGGATCTGGCAGCCAAGCGACCACGACGCCGAGAATCTCGCGAGCATCGCCGCGTGGGTGGCCGAATCACAGCTGCCCAACTTGCGCGCTCCGATCCGCGTCGACGTGCTCGAGCCCGACTGGCCGCTCAGCGACGCAGATCCGCTCGGCGCGATCGTCTGCGCCAACATGATCCACATCGCGCCGTGGGCGTGCTGCCTCGGCCTCATCCAAGGCGCCGCGCGCTACCTGCGCTCGGGCGGGCGCTTTTCGCTGTACGGCCCCTTCATGCTCGCTGGCGAGCACACCGCGGAGAGCAACGCCACGTTCGATGCCAGCCTCAAGGCGCGCGACCCCGCGTGGGGCGTGCGCGACGCGGACCAAGTGATCGCGCTGTGCGGCGAGGCCGATCTGCAGTTCGTGGAACGCGTCGCCATGCCAGCCAACAACCAAACGCTGGTCTTCGAGCACCGATAGGTCGGCGATTCCCGCCGAGCTCCCGGACCAGTCGGCCGACGGCCGGCGCGCCGGCACAAGCTCGTGTAAGCTCCGGGCATGGCTCGTCGCATCTACGCGACCATCGGGCGGGCGCCCGACAACGACGTGGTTCTGGATCATCCGACCGTCTCCAATCACCACGCCCGCCTGTCGTGGAAGAGTGGCTCGCTGTTCGTCGAGGACCTGTCGTCGGCCAACGGTACGTTCGTCGATGGCGAGCGCATTCAGACCGCGCGCACGCGGCCCGGTGCGGAGCTCAAGATCGGCGATCTGCTGCTGCCGTGGAGCCACAAAGGGCTGCGCGATCTCCTAAAAGCCGGCGCGGGCGCGCGCACGCTGGTGATGCCGACCGGCAACGCCAGCAAGCCGCCGACGTTCGTATGCGGCAACTGCAGCTACGTCGGCGCGCTGCCCGCAGGGCCTTTGCCGCCGCAAGTCACTTGCCCGAAGTGCAACACCACGCTCGAGACGGGCACGCGGCCGTCGCGTGAAGCACGCGGCTCGAACGGCGTGTGGTGGATGCTCCTGGTCTCGATGCTCGGCTTGGCGTCCGCGCTTTACTTCTACTACTCGCGCTCGACCGGCGCGCAGCTCGCACCGTCGAAAGACAGCCCGATCTCGATCCTGCCCGACGTGGCCCAGCAGCTCGCGGCGCTGCGCCCGGGCGGTGAGAGCGCGCAAAAGCTCGCGGCCGCGATGAGCCCGATGGACCCGGTCACGCGCAACACCGCGATCAAGCTCGCGGCGCGCAACGAGGGGCCGTTCCACGTCGAGCAGGTCGCCGAGATCTGGGCCGGCGTCCGCAAGCCGTGGCGCTACGTGAACGATCCCGAGGGCCGCGAGTACTTTGCCACCGCGAGCGAGTCGATCGAGAACGGCTATATCGGCGACTGTGACGACTTCGCGGTCACGCTCGCCTCGATGGTGATCGCTGTCGGCGGCAAGGCACGCGTGATCTTGATGGACGGCCCCAAGGGCGGCCACGCCTACGCCGAAGCGTGCGTGCAAGGCGAGCCGACGACGGTCGCGACCACGCTGACCAAGCACTACAAGAACCGCTTCCGCAGCTACGTCACCGGCAGCATTCCCAAGACCATCTCGTACCGCTCGTCGGCCGACTGCCCGATCTGGCTCAACCTGGACTGGAACGCAGCGGTCCCGGGCGGCCCGTACGAGACCGAGACCTGGGCGGTCGCAGTCTACGAAGGCGGCAAGTCCGAGCAGCTCACGCCCGCGAGCCCCACCGCAGTGCCGAATGCCAAGCCCAGCCAAGCCGCCAACACGCCGTCGCCGTAGCGCACGCGTCGTCATGCGGCGCGGCGGCCATCGATCGTTTTCTCCACATCGGCCGTAACAAGACCAACCGCATGCGCACCATCGCTCGCTACGCCTTCACGTTCTTCTTCATCTCCGCCGGCATCAACCACTTCGTCAATCCGGAGTTTTATCTCCGGATCATGCCGCCGTATCTGCCGGCGCACGACGCGCTCAACGCGATCTCCGGCATCGCAGAGGTCTTGATCGGCCTGATGATCGCCTCGCCATCGACGCGGCGGCTCGGCGGCTGGCTGGCGATCGCGCTCTTGATCGCGGTGTTCCCTGCGAACATCTACTTGTTCATGCACCAGGAGATCTTCCCGGACGTCCCGCCGGCAGCCCACTTGGCGCGGCTGCCGCTGCAAGCGGTGTTCATCGCTTGGGCGTACTGGGTGGCGATCGCCAAAGAACGCTCGTAGCTCGCGTGCGCGCTACTGGCCGAGCTTTTGCGGGTTGCCGGGCTGCACCTTGGCGATGAGCGCGAGCGTCCCGTAGGCGTCGAATACGCTGTAGCCCTTGCCGGTTTCGTACCAGCTCTCGCAGCGCTCGTGCGCGCCGTGCAGGTAGCCCCATGTCGCGCACACCTCGCCGGCATCGTTTCTATCGTCGATGCGGTACGTGCCTTTGTCCTTGATCACGTCGTCCGGAATGCTCACCCACAGGCGGTTGTCCGGCCCGTAGAACGTGTGCTGCTCAGCACCCTTCGTGGTGCGGCCGGTGACGCTGTTGCCGGTGAGCATGCTGCGCAGGTCGGCCGCGCTCACCGCTTGCAGCGGCTCTTTGGCTTGCACGATCTCGAGGTCACTCCTCACCTCGAGCTTGCGCGTGTTGCCGGCCGTGCTGCGCGCGATCGAGGCCGCGCGCTCGTTCTTGTCGTCGAAGATCTTGAGCTCTTCGCCGTCGCGCCACAGCTCGCGACACTTTTCATCCCCCTCCTCCCAGGACGACCACTTGAGGCACACGCGCCCGTCGTCTTGCACGCGCCACACGCCACGATCGCGGCCTTTGACCGCGCCGGTGATCGCGCCGATCAAGCGCCCGTCCGCCGCGTAGTACAGCGTAAAATCGATGTTGAGGTGCGGGATGGCGCCGATCAGCGTGTGATCCGCGAGCGCCGCTTGCGCCTCCACCTTGCTCAGCTTCTTCGCGCCGTTGCCGACCGCGACGTCGTAGTCGCTGTCGCCGCAGCCGGCGCCCGCGACCGCCACCCACAGTACGAGCCAGCACCGCGTCATTGCGGACCCACCATGCCGCACTCGGTAAACGCGATCGTCGTGTCGACGCGAAAGTTCGAGTCCGTGAAGTGCCGCTCGGCGTGGAACAACGAGAGCTCGTAGACGTTGCCGGTGGCGATGCCGAGCTCGTCCGCTTGCTCGTCCAGGTCGAGGTCCGCGCTCGCAGCCGGGTGCAAGCCGCCCAAGTCGATCGCAAGCTTGCCGTTCACGAACACCCACAGATCGTCATCGCCGGTGAACGTGAAGTGCTCGCCGCCGCCGTAGCGAAACTTGGTGTGCACCTCGGTCGTGAAGCCGAAGTTGTGGTTGTGTTTATCGTCCGAGTCGCCGTAGCCGGCATCGTCGACCGGAAAGAACGCGTTGCTCTCGAACGTCGAGACGCCGTTCTCCTCCTCGAAGTTGAGATACACCGCAAACGAAAGGTTGGTGCCTTCGGTCGAGCGGTACCAGACATCGAAGTCATCGCGACTCGTGGTCTGCTGGCCGAACGGGCACGCCGCGGCGTCGGGCGTCGCCTCACAGCGCGACGCGTACACGGGCTTGCCGTCCGCGCCGAGGTCCGCGTCGAGCAACCCCGTCGTCGGCCCGCTGCCTTCGTACGTGTCGAAGTCCGGATGCCCGTCGGTCGCGGTTGCGGGCCTGAAGTCGCGCACGACGCCGACGATCACCGAGCAGGCGCTGCCGTTCTCCTGCCCGCCCAGCTCGTCGAGATCGTCGTCGCCGTTCAGCTCGGGGCCCTGCTTGTAACCGCCGACCTCGGTGTCCACGAAGTCCGTAAGGTCGATCGGCGGCGCGACCGAGCCGCCAAAGCCACCGAGCCCGCCGCCGTCGCCTAGATCGAGCGGTCCGGCGTCCGTCGTATCCGGATTGTCCGGGTGGAAGCCCGCGCTGGCGTCCGAGCCACCCGAGCCTGCGCCGCCTGCGTCTGCGCTCGCATAAACCTTGGGCGCCGAGTCGTCGCCGCACGCCGTAAGCGCGGTCACGACCAGCGCCGCAGCGGCCTTCAAAAACAGCCTGTCCATCGCACGCATCTAGCACGGCCGCGCGCACTTCCGCGATCCACTGTAATGCGACAGGGGCCTAACGCGTCTACCGCAGATGAATCGCGGGGCACCAGCCAACGGCGCGCCAAAGACCGTCGACGTGCGACGGGTCTTGGACCGCATTGCGGCCGCGCTGGCCGCGCTCGACCAACGCGAAGCCCCCAAAGAGCTTCCACGCGTGGAGCGCAAAGCTAGCCCGGAAGCGCCCGAGCACCGTGTGAAGCTGCGGCACAACTGGGGCTGAGTTTCGACCGCGTCAAATGGATTCGCGCGATGATGCGCGCGGCCCGCTACCGCGAAGGCGGCGCTCAATCACACGCGCTGGCGCACTCGTTCATGATGCAGACATCGAGCGCGAGCGAGCGGCCGATCGCGTAGTTGGTGTCCATCTTGCGGCCGTCGATGTCGAACGCGTTGATCGACTCCGCCGCCGCCTGGACCTCGGGGATGCAGGGACCGTTGGGCAGGACGCAGCCGAACGAGTCGCCGCAAAAACATTCGCTGTCGAAGCAACCGCTCTCGCGCACGCACGCTTGGAGATCCACGCACAGCTCACCGCGCGCCTGATCGTTGTCATCGAAGCAGGCGAGCTTGGTCGCCGTGCAATCCGTGCATGCGCACAGGGCGCATGGGTCATTGGTCACCGCAAAGGTGTCCAAGCACTCGCGCTGCGGAGAGGTGTAGTCGAGATCGCACTGCTCGTTGCAGCCAGACTGCGCATCGCAGTCCTCGCCGCGCTCGCGCACGTTGTTACCGCAAACGGGCATGCAATCGGCATCGGTGATCGCATTGGCGCCATCCGGACAGCAGCCGTCACCGTCGGCGAGCGCCGTAATCTCGGCGTGCGCGCACTCCACATTGCAGTTCATCGCGCTGCCGGACATCACGTCCATCGTGCATTCGTCCTCGTCGTCGCAGCCTACGGGGCAGGCCATGCCGGTGCCGGCGTCTGGGATCGGCTCGGGCTCGGGCTCACAGGTCTCGCGCTCCTCCGTCTGCACGATGCCGTCGCCACACGACGAGGAACAATCGTTGTCGTTGCTCGGCATGCAATTGCCGGGGCAACAGTCATCGTCGTCCGAGCACTGCGCTTGAAGCACCACGCACTCGGCGCGGCAGCCGCTGCCATTGAGCGCGCGCATCACGCACTCCGAGAGCGGCGGACATTCGGTCGGGCACGCACCCGGCTCATCCGCTGCGATGCCGGTGTCGCAAATCTCCATGCCGGTGACCAAGCCGTCGCCGCAGCGCGTCTCGTCGCCACCGCCATCGGGATCGTCGACGGCTGCGTCACCACCCACGCCGCCCGTGGCATCCGTTCCGGCCGTGCCGCCGAGGCCGCTGATGCTGCCGGACCCGCCCGTGCCGCCTCCGCCTTGACCACCACGCCCGGCGGGCGCGCTGCCCGCGATGCCACCGCTACCCGCGGTGCTCGACGCGCCACCGGAGATCGGAAGCGGATCGAGCCGGCTGGCGTCGTGCACGGAGCACGCGCTCCAGGCCACTACGCACAGGCCCAGCACGCAATTCCGTAAGGCGCTGCACACGGCCACGCAGACCCTCCCAACCACTTAGAGGTACGCCCATCATGCCCGAGTTTCGGGGGACGGCGATAGTGTGTGAGCCGATCGAGCCGCGCATTCATCTCGATGAGGTGTGTTGATCGCTGATTGGCGTGCCTAGTTACTCGCTTCACCATGAAGTTAGGACGCGCTGAACGAGCGTAACGGAGGCGTAGCTCGCGACGCTCGCTAGCCAATAGGCGTGTGCTCTCGCGTAGATCCCTCGATCTTCCCAAGTTGGGGACCGCGCAACGCGTGTAGCTCTTCGGCGAGTTGGTCAACGCCAGGGGGGCTTGCGATGCTCGGCACACGTTTTAACTCAGGACTTCTGCTCGCGATGTGCGTGATCACGGGCTGCGCGCTCGACGCACAGAGCGGTGAGCCCATCGCGGTGGTCAGCGCGGAGCTGCCGCGCGGCGGTGATCCGGTCCGCGGCCGCGATCTCTTGCTCAACAACGGCACGGAGAGCACGCCGTACTTGAGCTGCGGCCTGCCGCGCGGCGTCGTGACCATCGCGTCGTGGTTCGGCATCGACATGATCGGCACTGGACCCACGCTGCCCGAGCGCAAGCGAGGCATGGCCAGCCTCCCGTATGACGTCAGCCTCGCCAAGCGCCCGTCGGGCGTCGAGGTCGTGACGACCAACTGCTTGCTCTGCCACGCATCGAAGCTCGGCGACTCGGTGGTCATCGGCCTGGGCAACGCGAACGCCGACTTCACGCAAGATCAGAGCGTGTTCGGCCTCGCACCGATCGCGCTCGACGTCGTGAGCGTGTTCTTGACTCCCGCGGAGAACGTGGAGCTCGCGCGCTTCCGGCGCGTGACCGAAGCCGAGAGCCTGTTTCAGCGCCCCGATACCAAGGGCATGAACCCAGCGGACGTGCTGTTCGGCGTGCTCGCCGCGCATCGCGACGAAGACACGCTGCAGTGGCTCGACGAGCCCAAGCCCGACGCCAACCTCGACCTCAACCTGCTCTACACCGACGTGCCCGCGTGGTGGAACCTCCATCAGAAGGGCGACCGCATGTTCTACAGCGGTTTCGGTCGCGGCTCGCACGCCCGCATCATGATGACCGCAGCGCTGATGTGCCTCGAGGACACGACCGAGGCCGCCGCGATCGATGCATACTTCGGCGACATCGAAGCGTTCATCCTCTCACTGCGCCCGCCGCGCTACGTCGACGTCGCCAAGCGCGCGATCGATACAGTGCGCGCCGATCGCGGCCGCACCGTGTACATGGCCACGTGCTCCGGCTGCCACGGCGACAGCAAGAACAACGTCCCGCCGATCGCGAGCGTTCCGGCCAGCGTGGTCGGCACCGACGACGCCTATGCGTCGAGCGCATCGCTTCAGGGAGATGGCGCGCTCGCCTACTACTTCGACTTCTTCAACAGCTCGTGGATGGGCACGCACGGCGACGCGGGCATGCTCGTGCGCGAACAGACGCCGCAATACGCACCGCCGCCGCTCGTGGGCATCTGGGCGACCGCGCCGTATTTCCACAACGGCTCGGTGCCGACGCTCGACGGCGTGCTCGACCCAGCGCTACGGCCCACGATCTTTCGCCGCTCGTTCAAGCCGGAGGAGTACGACTTCGTGCGCCTGGGCTGGCCGTACCAATCGGTGCTGTGGAAGGGCAGCGACGTCACCGTCTACGACACGCGGCGCTGGGGCTATCGCAACACCGGCCACACGTTCGCGGCCGGGCTCACGAGCACGCAGCGCCGCGACCTGCTCGAGTACTTGAAGACGCTGTAGGCGCTAGTCACTGCTGCCTGCATCCAGCGTCACGGCTACCGCTGCGCCGCCGTCGCAAACGTCGGCGATGCAGCTGGAGGGCGGGGCCTCGGGGTATGCGTCCGCGAGGATCTCTTGATCGCTGAGCGCGCAGTCGTAGACCGTGACGGCATAGCCGAAGCTGGCGTAGCAGCGATCCTCGATGCGGTGCACGACGCGACACTCTCCGCGGTCGGTGCACGTTGCGGAGCGCACTTCGGCGTCGAACGTTTGGGCCGAGTGCGCCACGACCTTGGCATCAAGCTCCGCGCACGGGGCATCGCAGCTGCTCGCGTCTTCGACATCGCAGCCTGCGAAGTCGCTCGCGGGCACTAGGCACGACTGGTCGCGCCCGTACTCGTCGCAATCCGCCCGATTGCCGAGGATCATCGCGTTGCCGCGATCGCGCGTCTGATCTCCGTCCCAGCCGTAGTAGCAAAGGCACACCGCGGGCATGTGGAAGCAGCAGTTGTCGGAGCTGTTCTCGTCGCGGGCGAGGCACTCGGTGCCGATGATCTCGCGATTCAGCACGAGCGGCTCACGAAGCCCATCTACTCGGGCCTCGGCGACCTCCAGGCAGCTCGAGCTCGCGGCGCATTCCCTCGCACCCATCGAGCCGGTCTCGCCGCCGTGCATCGCGGTGATGTCCTCATCGACCTGCGGATCGAGCTCTGGATCGGGCTCGGTGATCGAAGGGCCTTCAGCCTGCGTCGCGCAAGCCAGCGCGTGCGCAGCGAGCAACGAAAATGCGAGCCAGGGTCGCGCGCGCAGCAGTAGGCAGCTCATCGCAAGAGTTCTCCTGCCGACGACTATGCGGGCCGCCGCCGACTGGATCCAGTGCAGAACTAAACAATCCGTAGCGCGCAATGCGCTCGATATGTATAGATCTGCATGATGGAGCACGCAGAATTGGCCAAAGAGCTGGTGCAGGCACTGCGCGGCCGGCGCTCGCAAACCGCGCTCAGCCGGCGCCTCGGTTACTCGACGAACGTCGTTTACACATGGGAAGCGGGGCGGCGTTTTCCAACCGCGAGCGACTTCATGCGGCTCGCGCTGCGCAGTGGCGTCGATGTGCACGCCGGGCTCGCGCGCTTTTGGGGCAGCGGCGCGGGAACGCTGCCGAGCGATTGGACCGCGCGCTCGGCGATCACGCGCCTGCTCGTACTGATGCGCAAAGAGCACAAGCTCGCCGAGCTGGCGCGCCGCACCGGCATCAGCCGGCTGACCATCGCAGGTTGGCTCGAGGGCAAGGCCGAGCCGCGCTTGCCCGAGCTCTTGAAGGTGGTGGAAGCCACGACGCAGCGCTTGCTCGACTTCATCGCGGTGTTCGTGGATCCGGCGCGCGTAGCGAGCGCGGGCGCCGCGTGGCGCGACATGGAAGCGCAGCGCCACGTCGCTTACGAGCTGCCGTGGAGCCACGCCGTCTTGCGCGCGCTCGAGCTGCCGGCGCGCGCGGCTGAGACGCGGGCGCTCAAGGCGCGCCGCATCGCCACGCAGCTCGGCATCAGCGAAGCCCACCAGCAGGAGTGCTTGCGCGCGCTCGAGCAAGCGCGGCAAATCCGCCCCACCCGCACGGGCTATCGAGTCACACGCGTCCTCACCGTCGACACACGCGCCGAGCCGCAGAGGAATCGCGCGCTCAAGGCTCACTGGTTGCGCGTTGCGCTCGAGCGGCTGGAGCGCAGCGACGATCACGGCGGGGGCGATCTGAGCTCGTACAGCTTGTTCGCGGTCTCGAGCGCCGACTACGAGCGCATTCGTGCCGCACACGCCGCGTACTTCGAGCAGGTCCGCTCGATCGCACGCGCCTCGAGCAAGCCCGAGCGCGTCGTCCTAGCCAGCTTGCAGCTGCTTACGCTGGCCGGATGATCGCGATCTCGATTAGCCTTTCGGCGTTCCTCTAAAAGGAGAACGCGATGGCTCTATACGTGGATAGCTTCGTAACGCCGATGCCGAAGAAGAACCTTGCCACCTATCGCAAGGTCGCGAAGAAAGCCGCCAAGATCTTCCTCGAGTACGGCGTGCTCGAGTACGTCGAGTGCGAAGCGGATGACGTGCCCGACGGCAAGGTCACCTCGTTCCCGATGGCCGTGAAGCTCAAGAAAGACGAGCTCGTGTGCTTCGCGTACATGGTTTACCGCAATCGCAGGCATCGCGACGCGGTCATGAAGAAGGTGATGGCCGACCCTCGCCTGCAAGGACCGGAGATGATGCCGTTCGATGGCAAGCGCTTGATCTTCGGCGGCTTCAAGCCGTTCGTGAACGTGAAGCAGAAGAAGAAGTAAGCGCTCAGTACTCGAAGGTGTAGCGCGGCGACGACGGCGCGAACGCCGCGAGCATGCCCATTTGGGTGGCTTGCACGACACCCTCCGCGCTGACCTCGAGCCGGAACGCGTCGGGGGTGACCGCGCCGGAGTTCACCACCCAGTACGTGTACGTGCCACGCGGCGGCGCGTCGCCGAAGAAGATGTTCTCGACGTGCGGGCCGCCCGGCACGCGGCACTCGCCGAAGCAATCGTCGACGTCGAGCATGCCGCCGCCGCGGTTCGGAAAGATGAACGAGATCTCGACACCGTCCGGCATGCGCACGAACAGATCGAGATCCGTGTCCTGGTTCCAACTGAGCGAAAAGCGCAGGCCGCCTTCGCCGACGCAGACACCTTCGAAGCAGGTCTGGCCTGCGGCGCATTCCGAGCCGGTCGCGCACTCATCGCCCGCGCCTGCGTCCGGCGGCGTCTCGGGCGGCGAGCAATCGAGCGCGCGCGCATTCACGCTGGCGCGCGCGGTCTCCATCTCGTGCCCGAACTCGTCGCTGTCGTGCCCGGTATCGGTCACCGTGACCTCGTGCTTGGTGAACATCGACGGGCAGAGCATGCGCGTCGGGCTCGTCGAGCCGTCTTCCCACGTGAAGTGGTACTCGGGTTGACCGCCGGTCGCGACGGCTTTGACCTCGACGCACTCACCGGGGCACGTCACGGTCACGATCTCGACCGCGAGCTGCGCACTGTCTTCGATGTGCACGCTCAATCGATCGTCACCGCCGCCCGTGCCGGCGGGCGCGCTCACGCCGGCGGTAACTCCGAAGCCGCCCGTACCGGCCGCTGCGTTCGCACCGCCAACACCGCCAACACCGCTCGTGCCGCCTTGGCCTGCGGCACCGCCGCTCGTCCCGCCCGCGCTTTGATCGAAAGGCCGCCGGCCGCTCGCAGGAGGATCGCCGCTGCAGCCGCTGCAGATCAACGCCACAGCGCCGATCGCTAGAACCGATGCGCGAGCCACGAGGATGTTGAGGTCGAACAAAAGGAACCTCCCCGCTCAGCGAGCGAGCTGGACGTTCCCCCAGCCACTAAACCACAAAAGCCAGCGCGCGTGTGCTCGCAAAATCGCGCTTGTGTTGCGTTGTCCCCAAACGGCGTCATTGCTCTGCGTCCTGCAACAAGAGCCGGGCAAGGTTTGCGTTGTGCACGAGGGCCGCGGGATCTTCGAGCACGAGATTGATCTCGTAGAGCGCTCGGGTTTGGCGGGGATCCCTGCAGAGCAAAGGTCCCGGCGCAGCGTGGGCTGGCTGCGACGTAGACGCGCTCGTGGAGCACGACGCCGCGAGCGATTGCTCCAAAGCGCGGGCGCGCTGCTCCAGCTCCCGCGCGGCCGACGCGAGCAGCGCCTCGGTGCCGGGCGCATGACACGGCGCGCACGTCTTCGGGTCGATCCGAAACGAGTGGTCGATGCGGCCTTCGGTCGTAGCGCCGTGGCAGCCGATGCAGCCGCCCGGCAGTCGACTGTGAGCCCCCTCGGCGCGCAGCACATCCCAACCGTCGCCATCGGCGGCGGGCACCCGTGCTTGGCCTTGCCACAGCGCGCCGCTCGGCGAAGGCGCCGGCGACGGGTCGGCGCCTTGCGCATGACATGACACGCACAACGCGCTGGGCGGATCGCTCGGCGCAGCGCCGGCCTCAAAGGCGCTGCTCGGCATGCTCCGCACGAGGCGGGCGCCGCGATGATCCGAGTGCGGCGCATGGCATGCAGCACATGCGATGCCGATCGGCGGCGAGCCGGCGTCGTGCGCGCGCGGGCTGCGGCCGGCGACGCGCTCTAGAAAGCCCGCGGTGGTGTGGCAACCAGCGCATGATCCGGTGCGCGTGCTCGGCGCTACATCGGAGCGTGCCATCGACGATGCGCGCCACTGCTCGACGTGCATGTAGCGCGGCGGGGCGTCGTGGCAGGTGGCGCACACATCGCTGCGCAGCACGAGCTCGCGGCCCTCGGGTTCGGGCAGCACGCCGGGGCCGTGACACGCGGTGCAACGCACGCCGCCAAGCCGGCGCAGCGACTGCGGCAAGTCATCCCAACCCGCGCCCGCATTCCAGCTGAAGCCGAGCTGCGCAGCGACATCGATGAAGCCACCATCATGCGAGCCGCGCTCGCCGAGCACGTGGCAATCGAGCATGCAGCCTACCTCCGCGGGCGCCGGTGACTCGAGGTGGCGCTGCAACGCCGAGGTCATCGCACTCGTGCGCGTCGTCTCGGCGATCGACGCATGGCACTCGCTACGGCCGCAGTCGTACGGCGTCTTGTCGTGCCAGAGCGCTTGCAGCACGAGCGTCTCGCCGGCGCCGTGCTCGAGCGTCCAGCGCCCCGGCGCGTCGGGCGTAAAGACGCCGAGCGCTCCGCTTGCGTGCACCTGGGCGTGCCCGGACGGCGGAGCCTTCTGAACGCGCCAGTTTTCACCCGACAGCATGAGCTGCTGAGACACCGCGACGCTCGACAGGCCTGTGGAGCGCGACGTCGCGCGGATCGCAATCGTGCGCCGAATCGGCGGTGAGCCCGGCCCCTGCCACAGCGCCTCGAGCACGACGCGGCCTTGCGTGCGCGGCGAAAAAGGCACGATGCCGGGCACAGGCGGCGCGGCGTTTAGCGCTTCGAAGCGCGGCGTGCGGGCGCTCAGCTCGAAGCCCTCGCCCGTGGTCGTAAGCTCGGCGAGCGGAGCGCCCTCGAGCTGCTTCCAGTGGATCTCCCCGCGCCCGCGGTCCGCACAACCGTGCGCGACGGTGATCGCAAACGGCGTATCGAAGCCCACCGGTGGTCGATCACGACCGAGATCGATGACAGGTCGCGCATCGATCGGCGCGCGCTGCGGGCCTGCGGGCAGCGTGACTGGGCACATCTCGGGGATATGAACCGTGAGCGCGCGCGCCGAGTCGCGTCGCGCGATCGACAAAGACCCCTGCGTGCCGAGCCTGGCCGAGCGCACGTTGTCCGCTGGCTCATAGCGAATCGCATCCGGCGACAGTGGCCGCTCGGTGCTCGCCTTGATGCGAACCACGAGCGTGTCCGAAACCGGCTCGGGTGCACAGCCAACGAGGACCAAGAGCGCAAGCCAACACGAAAGCGTGCGTTTGCAAGGATCCACGAGCTACGCCCCCGCCTTCACGCACGTGCCGAGCACGCAGCGCGAGCCGTCGCCGCAATCGCGATCGAGCCAACACGCGGGCTCGGGCCGCGCGGGTAAACACATGCCGGCCTGGCAGCGACTCCCCGAAGGGCACGCGCCGGAATCCGCATCACACGCGTCGCCGACAAGCACCGTTTGCGTCGGCGTGCAGCTGCGCTGCTGCAACCCGTGCCGGAGCTCGAAGCGACACTGCCGATGGCTGGCCAGGTCCGGCCGATCCGGATCGAGATCGACGCAGATCCGTTCACCGTCGCTCGCGCCACGCCGCGCGCCGCACCGCCAACCCAAATCGTTCGGCCCGCTCGCCATGCCTGCGAGCGGACCGCGGCTACGACAGAACACGACGCCGCTCATCTCGACGCAGTCCCACTCGCCGTCATCCGGCATGCGCGGGCGCTCTTGCAAGCAGCGCGTCGTGCCGCAGTCGAACGCGCTGCCGTTGCGAGCGCGGTCCTCGCACACCCGCTCGCGCCCCACTCCACCACAACGAAAGCCACGCGGCGCCTCGGGCACGCTCGGCAGCGCGCGCGGCACGAGCTCGGGCGTTGCGCCGCGCCAGCAGACGCGCGTGGCACCGATGTCCGCGCAAACGTCGTCACGATCCTCGAGAACGGGCGCGGTATGGCGTGCGGCAGGGCTGGTGCGCGGCGGCGGCGGCGCCTCGCCGCACGCTACGAACCACGAGACGAGCAGCAGCGCGACGGAGAGCCGGATCAGCTCAGAGGAACGAAGGCGCCATGCCGCACTCGAACTGCTTGCTGCAGTCGCCGACATAGACCTCAGCTTGCCCAGCAAAGTCGGCGTCTTCGGGCGCCGTCAAACAACCGTGGAACATGTTTCGGCATTGGAACCCAGGCAGATCGACCGGCACGTTGAGGTCTTCGCGACACGGGCTCCACGTCCTGTCCGGCAGACACGTCTTGGTCGCCGTCAGGCTGCAGATGATAAACGCGGTGCAGTCTTCGCTGCACTGAACGACCGCGCCCGGGATGCAAGCGCAGTCGGTCCGCGGCGGCGGATCCTCGTCGGGCGGCACGCCCGCGTCGTCCGCG
>Ga0114940_10000551_pt1 | contig 16998 bp, 21 predicted proteins | sample ColdCreekSource_FD_87195 | JGI IMG/M metagenome (GOLD analysis project Ga0114940, IMG submission 87195) | Groundwater microbial communities from Cold Creek, Nevada to study Microbial Dark Matter (Phase II) - Cold Creek Source | ecosystem: Environmental > Aquatic > Deep subsurface > Groundwater ... | reverse complement strand
CGATCCGCCCTGACGAATACTCTCTCCTTCCCAGAGTTTCTCGGTTTCCTCCACTCTCATGGCGAACATTTTCCGGGCCTCCTCAAAGCTCACACCAAGCATCTTCCACTCCTCGCCGATGTCCAACAACCGTGCAAACATTTTCTCGATTTCCATGCCTCATTCTGCCAGCCTCCCCACGGGCTATTCCACTGAAATGATCGAGGAACCTTTTTATGAGACAGGATGCAGTCTGGATCCCATCGAGACATCGGATGCCAATGCGGATAACGATGGGGATGGAATTTCCAATCTTGAGGAAAGCAGGCGTGGCACAAGTGGCAGTCGGTTCAGTGGGGTTGGTCAAGCGCATGGGGACATCAGCAAGCATCTGGGCACGCTGGTGGATGAGGCGGATGATTATACGAACTCTGTAAATTCAGTTTTATATGATTAAAGTTGGCATGGGTGTGGATATCCATCCCTTTGAGGAGGGGCGCCGCTGTGTTCTGGGTGGGGTTCACATTCCTCATTCCAAGGGGTTGCTGGGTCACTCGGATGCCGATGCGCTGGTTCATGCCGTCATGGATGCGCTCTTGGGAGCCATCGGAGAACGCGATATCGGCTACTTTTTCCCGGATACTGACGCGAAATGGAAAGACACCAACAGTCTCAAACTTCTTGAAGTTGTCCGAGGCGTCCTCGAAAAGAAAAAAGTGGTGGTTCATAACATTGATGTGACGGTTGTCGCCCAGGAGCCGAAACTGGCGCCTCATATTGCAACGATGAGGGAGAATCTGGCTCGGGCTCTTGGGATTCAAACCTCACAGATTGGCGTCAAAGCAACCACTTCGGAATGGATGGGGTTCACGGGACGCAAGGAAGGTATCGTTGCACTTGCAACCGCTTGTATCGATTGTCCTTAACCCGTATATTTCACACCACCCAAAAATCTTGTGAAATATGCGGGTTAGGACGCGCTCTTAATTGCTTGACGGAAGGCCATCTGCATTCCAACCATTTCTCATGCATACATTGACCGACGATTTATTACGTCATTGGAAGGCAGCGTGTACCCTGTGCCTGCTTTGGTTAAGCCTGGCGGATTCATCTTCCGGCATCGATATCAGTCCCAGCAGATATCAGGCAGGCACCAGCAGCAACAATCCACCCTATAAAACCCAAGGCTCGCCATCACTCTTTTCGAGTCCTTTCAAATGGATTTTTGGATCAGGACACAGCGCGGCGATGCAACGCGTGAATGCCCCCCCAGATTTCAAGGTGGAACTGGTGACGGAGCCCAAAAACTTCATGCCTTCCAGTAACGCTGTATTGAAGGCAAAAATGATTGTTTTGAACCAGAGTAAAGACAAATACATCCTGGAATTTACAACAGCGCAACATTACGACTTTCTGATTCAGGATCGAAGCGGAAAGGAAGTCTACCGCTGGTCCGGTGACAAAGCTTACAGCCAGCAGCTTTCCTCGATGGTTGTGAATCGGAACGAGAAACTGACCTACGAGGAGGATCTGTTCACCATCAGCAACATGGTGGTGAACCTGAACCCGGGGGAGTACAAACTCATTGGAAGGATTACGGCGAAGTCCCCGATTTCGGTTGAGACTTCGTTTCGGGTATCTCCTTGAGCTGCGGCCCCAGCTGGGTTGCTCCAAATCCGCGTCCCACCTGAACATGTCCAGGCTCCCCGCCCTGATTGATCAATTGCCTGAGTTTCTCTCCGCCGAGATTTGGCGCGGGGTCCACCTCATTTTTCTCAACGGGCGTTGCTGGCACGTCCGCTTCGCGGGAATATGGGTCGTAATTCTTCTGTGGCAGTGAAGAGCCTTCATTCAGCTGGAATTGGTCTGAATGTTGCGACCATCTTTCCACGGCCTTTTTGACTTCAAAATCGCGCAGGTTGATGGATTTCGAATAGAAGTCAGATTTCGGGGATTGCCACTCGGTCAAGGGAAGCATCTTCAGATTGCCGGGATAGGTTGGAAGATCTGCAGCCTTCATCTCCAGCTCCTTTGTCTGAAAGCCGCCTCCGGGGCCGCCAAGACTGTCCATGTCAAAGGCTTTCATTTCTACGGTCTTGGAATGGTCGATCTCCGGCGCCCATTCATCGCCCCACGGCAGCTCAGAGGAAGGGATGCGCACGGTCTTGGTTTCAGCGGAAACCACAATTGCTGAAAATCCGATCCCCAGAAAAAGAAGGAACGAACATTTCCAAGCCTGATGATACCATCTCATCGTAGTGCCAGTTTAACATCCCTCTGTTGGCAGGGCAAGCTCATTAACTTGCATTTCTCACAGCCAGTCCCCTCCCGTCGCAGACGCGACGGGCTACCCACGTGAAACGTGGCAGGCATTGGTAGACGGCGGAGAGGGTGGGGAATAAGGGAGTCGGGACGGCGTCCCTGCCTGCCACTCGCATGGTGTGGCCGCCGTATGGAATGGACTTGTGGTCGATATTGGTTTAATCAGCGCTCTTTCGTATGAAAAAGAATTATTCCTGTGTTATTGTCCTGCTGATCCTTCCTTTGCCTGGTGGTTACCTGCGTGCTGCCAGTCAGGATGAGCTTGCAAAGAGGCTGGAGGTCAGTCGGCTTCAGGCGCCCGAAAAACTATTCGACAAGCTTTCGCATCAGAAGCTTACCGCCATTGGCAACAGAGCTTTGGCGATGATTCCGGAAAAGGAATGGCATCATACCGAGTCGGAGCATCTCATCATTCATTACCAACATTGGGCGGTCCGGGAGCGTCTTGCCCGCGAAGCCGAGTTTTATTACTGGAAAATCCAGAATGATCTCAAGCTGACCGATGATCTGGTGAAGCATAAATCGCATATTTTTGTTTTTCAGGAGAGTTCGAACTGGAAGAAGTTTCAGGCGCAAACGGATATTCTGAACATTGGTGGTGTGACCATCCGCCATGAATTTTTCTGTTTTTATCCCAGGGAAAAGACCAGGGAGTCTTCCGGAGTCGTTGCTCATGAGATGACGCACCTGGTCTTTAACCGATTCTTTGTAGGCGACCCGCCTCTCTGGTTGAACGAAGGGTTTGCTGAATACCAGGCTCATAACGCGTACCTGGTCTTTTACAACCAGCGCTACCCGGTGGTAGCCCATGCGGACCCTCGTGCGGTTCAAAAGCTGGATCTTCTGGAGATAACCGGCTGGACAGCCTATCCGGAAGATCTCTCCACCAGAGCGGCCTTTTACATGAAATCACAACTGGCAGTTGAAGTGCTGATTGAAAATGGGGGAATCGAACGTTTTGTTAAATTTGTACAGAGCATGATCGAAAACCATGACTTCGAGACGGCATTCAACAGGCATTATGTCGAAGTATTCAAGGATTATGCCGCCTTCCTGAAAGAACTTTCCAGGAAGGAAAAAAGACTTTAAGACTCGCAACTACTCAGGATATTCCCGCGAAAGCGGGAATCCAGTTCACCCAAACTATGAAACTAATCCGTCATTTCATCTTCATTTCGTTATTGAGTTGTCCCCTGTTGCAGATCGGGGTGCAGGCAGAGCTTCCCAAGCCATCCGGCGGGAAGGAGGCTCCTCCACCTCCACTGGTTATTTCTACGTTTCAGAGTCAGCAGGCAAGCAACTGGTATTTACAGAAGCCGGACGGGAAATTGAGCATTTTGAAATATTTCCGGATTCAGTTTCGAATCTCGGATGGTTCTGTGGAAGCGCTAGATTCGGCGCACGTTTACCTATACGACGCGAACAAGGAGCTTGTCGACAAGCTCGACAATTTTTCGCAAACCGAAAAATCAATGGTGCCCAGCCCAAATATCGTCACCAGCCTGAAAGGCCTGAGTGCGAACAAGAGTTACAACCTTGTTTTCTCCTATGAAGCCGCAGCTGTTAAATGGAAGTACGCGATTGCGGTCATCCGGGTCGGAGATCATACGGTCACCGATGTCCTGCCATCCAATACCAAAGTCGAGGATTTTGATTTCAAGGAAAAACGTTCCGATAGCGGCGGCGGCGGTGGCCGGAAGAAAAAGACCTCGGATTAAGCTTGCTGGCCTATGCCACGCCGGCCGCAGTCTATCTGAAGATGAAATTTTTTACATGGTTTGCTGAATGGAAAACATGTGCTACAATGCGCCCATGAAATTCTTTGCCCTGCTTGGTATCACATCTTTGCTGGGGTCAGTGATCGCGACGCCGGTGGTTGCTGCAGAAACGAATCAGCCAGTGTATGTCATCCCGATCCAAGGTGATATCGAGCAAAGCATGGTTTATGTGGTGCGCCGTGGGATCAGGGAGGCGGTGGAAAACAATGCTCAGGCCGTGATTCTCGACATGAACACAAACGGCGGGCTGGTTTCCGAGGTGGAAAAGATCATGGAGTTGCTCCAGAACTTCAAAGGGGAGACCATCACCTGTGTGAATCACAAGGCTTTTTCAGGGGGCGCGTTTATTGCGGTGGCGACCAAACACATTTACATGACTCCAACAGCCGTCATAGGAGCGGCTGCGCCCATTGTCATGGCGCCGACGGGTGGTGCGGATGAAATGCCAAGCGTCGAAAGGAAAAAAATGAGTTCCGCGCTTTCAGCGCTCATTCGTGTTGCGGCTCAGCGGAATGGACATAATTCTGCCCTGGTGGATGCGATGGTGAAGGAAACCGATGGGTTGATGATTGATGGAAAGGAAATAGTGAAAAAAGGCGAGATCCTGACTCTGACCGTTGCTGAGGCAACAGCTTTTTATGGCAAACCACCCAAACCACTGCTTGCCGAAGGGGTTGTAAAGGATTTGAGCGAGGTTTTGAAAAAATTCAATTTTTCCGATGAACAGGTCCGTTGGATTGAGCCGACTGGAGCGGAACAACTTGCCCGTCTTATCACGCTCATTTCTCCCGTGCTTCTTTTGATCGGTATGGCCGGGATTTATCTGGAATTCAAGACGCCAGGTATCAGTGTGTTTGGTTTTGCGGGAGTGATTTCTCTGATCATTTTTTTCTTCGGGCATTATGTTGCCGGGTTATCCGGGATGGAGGAGATGTTGCTGTTTGTGTTTGGATTGATTCTGATCGGCATTGAAATTTTTATCCTGCCTGGCCATGTTTTGCCCGGCTTCCTTGGGGTTGTTGCCATTCTGGTTTCACTTCTTTGGGCAATGGTTGAAAAAATGCCGGGTGTGCCGTCACTTCCCGGCATGCCTGAGTTCCAGATTCCGGTGGTCAAATTGGCTGGAAGCATGGTAGGCGCTGCGGTGCTGCTTGTTCTCCTGGGCCGCTGGCTGCCAAAAACCAAGGGGCCGCTGGGTGGGTTGATCCTCCAGACCCAATTGGACACATCGACTGGTTATGCGACTGCTTCAAATCACCAGGATCTGATTGGAAGACAAGGGGTTTCACTTTCGCTGCTGCGCCCGAGCGGCACTGCCCGGTTTGGTGAAAGGGTTGAGGATGTGATCACGGAAGGCGATTTTATTGGCGCCAATAAGAAAATTGTGGTCAAGGAAGTGCAGGGCACCCTAATCATCGTGCAAAAGGCCTAATACCTTTAACCAACTCATTCATGGCCTGGATCCTGTTTTTTTCCATCATCGGCATTATTCTGATCTGCCTCGAAGTTTTCCTTCCGGGGATGGTGGTGGGTGCCGTTGGAGCGGTTTGCCTGGTTCTTGCTGTTGTCCTTACCTATGTTCTTGAGGGGACTGCCAGTGGACATATCGCGCTCATGACTCTCATCATCAGCAGTGCCATGGCGCTTGTTCTCTGGATTTTTGTTTTTCCGAAGACGCGCAGTGGCAGGCTGATGATCACAAGCCGTAATCTTGCGGACAGCAAAACCGCGGAATCACTGAATTTCCTCATGGGCAAAGCTGGAATGGCGATTACACCGCTCCGACCGGCGGGAACGGCCCTGTTTGATCATCGTCGCGTGGATGTGGTGGCTGAATCCGGCTTGATCGAACCGGAAAGTTCGATCAAAGTTGTGCTTGTGGAAGGAAACCGTGTGGTCGTCCGCAAACTTTAATCTTGTCTTTACATTCACTATACCGAAGACTGCCGTCCTCTAAATTATACCACTTATGAATCCTGCAATTACCTCAGCAATTACCTATATTTTTGGCGGCATCCTGGTGCTGGGCGCCCTCATCTTCATGGGCATATTCATCTCATTTGCCTCTGTCTATATTCGCGCGCTGGTGGCAGGCGCCCCGGTAGGGCTTATGGAACTCATTAGCATGAAACTCCAGCGGGTTCCGATCGGCTTGATCGTTGACAATCGGATTTTTGCCGTGAAGGCGGGCATCCCGCTCACCACAGATCTTTTGATTGCACACTTTCAAGCAGGCGGAAATGTGCCACAGGTAGTACGTGCCTTGATTGCGGCCGACAAGGCAGAGTTGCCTTTGGATTTCAAGCGCGCCACAGCAATCGACCTCGCCACTCAACAATCCGGTAAAAGTGTTTTCGAAGCTGTCATGACCAGTGTCAATCCGAGAGTTATTGACTGTCCTCATCAAGCCGAAGGTGGACGGACAACGATTGATGCTGTTTCAAAGGATGGAATTCAACTCAGAGTTCGAGCACGTGTTACGGTACGCACCCATCTGGAGCGATTTGTGGGTGGCGCCACCGAAGAAACCATTATTGCGCGCGTTGGAGAAGGAATTGTGACAACCATCGGTTCTGCGGAAAGTTACAAGGAAATCCAGGAAAATCCGGACATGATTTCAAAACGTTGTCTTGATAAGGGTCTCGATTCTGGCACAGCCTATGAAATCCTTTCAATTGATGTTGCCGATGTCGATGTGGGTGAGAATATCGGAGTTAAACTCCAGACAGAACAAGCGGAAGCAGATAAAAGAGTTGCTCAAGCTCGTGCTGAAGTCCGTCGTACAACAGCCGTGGCGCTTGAGCAGGAAATGAAGGCTCGTGTCCAGGAAATGCGCGCCAAGGTGGTTGAAGCGGAGGCGGAGGTTCCCCGGGCGCTTGCTGAAGCCTTTCGCTCCGGCAATCTTGGAATCATGGATTACTACCGGATGCAGAACATTCAGTCCGATACGTCCATGCGGAGCAGCATCGCCGGCGAAGGCCCGTCGAAAAGCCCGGCCCAGTAAGTGAATCCCGATTCATTTCCGGTAATGTTCCCGCTGGCTTTTGATACCGGCGATCTGTTCAAGGTTCTGGTGCCTCTTATTTTCGTGGTCATGGCTTTGTTTGGAAAACGTGGAACACAACAACAGGAAGAAGAATCCTCCGGGACGGTTCGGCGTGTGCCTCCACGACAACCGGCCCCTACCGGAGATCCATCAGAAGCCGCCGCGCCGGAAACGGATCTGGCCGGGGAAATGAGGCGTTTCCTGGAAAATGTACGACAGGTGAACGAGCAATCACAACCTCCACCTTTGACAAATGTTCCCCCGCCTCTTCCATCCCGTCCTGTCCCCGTTTCTCTCCCGCCTGTCCGGTGGAGACAACCACCCGCGTTGCCTGTCACAGTCGGATCACCGGCGCCAACTTCTCCGGCTAAACCCGCGCCTGCCCACGAAATCATGGGCGGCTCTCCGCGTTCGGATATTCATGAGGAGGTTGAGAGATCCATGCGCGCTTTGAGTCAGGATATTGAGACAGCCGCATCTGAACGCGTTACCACGAAAAGTGTGGGCAGTGTCGAATCCACTCCGTTATCTCCTGCACCCTTCCGTGTGGATTCATCTTTTCTGCGCGCACCCTCCAATCTAAAACAGGCTGTCATCCTGATCGAGATTCTGGGCAAGCCTCGATCCTTGAACCGTTATTGAAGCCTGTCATTGCCATTGTTTCGACTTCCGGCGAAGACAGAAGTCAGCCTTACGTGGATGCTGTTGTCGCGCATGGCGGTGTCGCAAGGTTGGTCTATCCCGGAGATAATGTGAAGAAACTGATCCCTCGAGGACTTCTCCTGACAGGGGGCGGAGACCTGAGTGAGAAGTGTTATGATCATGGCCTGTCCGCAGCTGAACGCAAAACGCTGGGAAAAATTGAACCGGAACGCGAGCAATACGAACGGAAGCTGCTGAGTTGGGCATCCATAAACGATATTCCAACGCTGGGCATTTGTCGCGGATGTCAGGTGATGAACGTTTTTGCGCATGGAAATTTGATTCCCGACATTCCCGCCTGGTATCAACAGACACACGTCTCACCGGTGCTGTCCCACCGACAGGAAGGTGATCCAGCATTGCCGTCGCACAAGATCCGTCTGGATCCATCCGGTCAATTGTATGCCCTGCTGGGGTTGCAGATCGTCGAGGTCAACAGCAGTCATCACCAGGGCTTGAGCCGGTGTGGTTCCGCTCTTACGATCACGGCGCGTGCCACGGATGGAATCATTGAGGCGATTGAGGATCTGAACAGAAAGTTCTGGATGGGCGTGCAGTTTCACCCGGAACGGATGTGGGAACGTTTTCCCATCTTTTCCAGTCTATTTCGACAATTTATCGAGGTTGCGCGGTAGTGCCACCAGCTTGCCGTTTTCACGCAATCTGTAGCGGACACCCCGCCACTCGATGGGAGCATTTCGAAAGGCCAGAACCCATAAAGCCACCTGGGCCATGTCTTTAAACAGGACAAGCCACCATCTTCTCCACAGCCCGTCACAATTCAGAATCCAATTACGACATTGATTGGCCCAAGCCACACGCAACAGGATCGCCAGACCGGACCATGGGAGGAAGATGGCAGGATCCACGAAAAGTCCGAGCAGCGCAAAAAGCGGAATATTGGTGATGATGCTGCCTGCGTAACCAAGCGGCCGGCAGACCCGAATGGTTCGAGACCATCGGGTCAAATGTTTCCATGTTTCGCTCCAGGTCTGGGAATTTGTCTGCAGCGTGACAAATTTCGGGTTGAACACCAGGGATTTTTTCAGGGCCGCCACGCGGTGGCCGAGCTGGTAATCATCAGCCAGATAATCACAGATGGCTTCCAATCCGCCAATCTGTTCCAGGGTTTTTCGCTGAATTGCCATGGCGGCTCCAAATGCGAAATCCGACCCCCGCAACCATTCTCCAAGCAACCCCTGAACCCAGAAGTCACAATTGATCCACACGTTTTCCCAGGAGGATGCCATGGTTGGATCCTCCATGCGGCGGTAAAGTGAATGGACAAGCCCCACCTCACGATCGCCTTTTTCTTTTCCCGGATCCGAACAGATTGTGGGGTGGAATGGGGCCATGAGATTTTCCAGAAAATCCGGGTCCGGTTGCACATCAGCATCGCAAATCACAATCCATTCATAACGAACCGATGGGAAGGCATTCAGCAGATTCCGGATTTTAAGATTGGCGCAGGTGGCTGGTCCTCCCACCTGAAGTTTTACTTCACATCCGGAAAAGGGTTGAATTTGTTGCAGCATAGGCAGAGCGGGATCCATGGCATCCAATACGGTGAAGATCGCCTGGTATTGTGGCCAGTTGAGTCGGCAAAATTGGCTGAAGTGTGCCACTCCATCAGCTTCAATTCCGCAGACCGGCACCATGAGAGTAACTGGAGGCTGCCAATCAATATTGCCCGCCTTCGCCAGAAAGCCATCCCGAAAGTTTTCGGGATGGATGGAATGGCGAGGGTCACCTCTGGTGGTGGAGGCTTCACTGATAACTCGAGAACGGTTTTTTATAAAACACCACGCTCGCCAGACAGCCATGCCATTCAGAACGACTGCTGCGAAAAGGAATAACCCAATCAACAGGTTAAGACACATCATGGATCTCTTTTAGCCAAATCCTGCTTGAACGCAAATCGTCTTTCATCCAGACTCCATAAAATACTTGGCTGGAATGGGATACATAAAAAAGAACTTGCTTTCTCCAGCCATCCGTGCCACAGTGCCGTTACTAGAAGGAGTACCATGAAGAAACTTATAATATTGCTTTTTTCGATGTTTTGTTTTGTTTTCGGATCTCGTGCGGACATTATTTACCCTGATGGGCATGTTTCCGAGCCAACACCACGTTGGGTCACGAAACTCAGCCGTGGCGCTGCGAATGTTTTCTTTGCTCCTCTGGAACTTTCCAGAACCTTCCTTGACGCCACAGAAAAGTACGGGGTTCTTGATACACGTGCAATTACCGAGGGCCTGATTCATGGCTTTCACAATACGGGAATGCGCTTCCGCCACGGAATGCACGACATGGCGACCTTCCACGAAGACACCAAGTCGATGTATCATTTGGAACCCGAGAGCTTGAGCTTCATGGATGTTATTGCTGGCTACAGGAGTCAGTTTGAGTGGGAATCGTTTGATACGCCCGCATTTCGTCTGCTTCCGTAAAAAGGATTTGCTTTTTAGGAAGGCAAAGACGGGCGGAAGGTGCATCTTTCTATTCTTCCAGGCGTTCCTGCCGGAGACGGTGGCCGTAGCTCAGTTGGTAGAGCTCCAGATTGTGGTTCTGGCTGTCGCGGGTTCGAGCCCCGTCGGTCACCCCATTCTTTTTCATAGGAGAAATAGGAGTTTTGCGTCTCTTTTCACTTGATTGCATGACGCCTGCATGACAATATCGCGGGTAATGAAAGCCAAGCCGATCGTTATCAAGAAGGGGCACGCATCCGTCAGAATCTACGCCACCAAGAATAGGGGGAAGCCGCTTTATTGCCTTGCCTACCAGTTCGCAGGGCGTCGTATCCGAAAAAACTTCCGGCTGCTGGAGGAGTCCCGAAAGGAAGGAAACGAGATCGTTGTCAAGCTGGCTGCCGGCCAACTCCAAGCTGCCGCAATGGGCAATCGCGAGGCGGAAATTTACGCTGCCGCCTGTGAAGCTTCAAGACGTGCTGGAAAAGACTTGCTGCCCGCTGTCACCGAATATGCCGAGGCTGTTGCGATACTGAAAGGGCAGGGAAGCGTGATCGAGTCTGCCCGCTACTTCGTTCAGCATCATCGCAAGCTGGAGGCGAAACTTGTGCCCGACGTGGTGGAGGCGTTCAAGAAATCGAAAGAAAAACTTTCGGAACGATATCGGGGAGACATAAAACAACGTCTGGGAGTATTCGCTGGCACATTCAAAGGTTACGTCGCCAACATTACAGCAACGGAAATCGAGGAGTGGCTTGATCGTCGTGGAGGCTCACCCCGTTCGAGGAACAACAACCGGGCGTGTGTTCAAACCCTTTTTGGATTTGCCAAACGCCGGGGCTGGCTGCCGCGCGACAAAGCCACGGAGGCTGATCTTGTAGAACGAGTGAAGGATGAAGGCGGAGAGATCGAAATTTTCACGCCCGTTGAAATGGGAAAGCTTTTGGCCGTGACTCCACCTGACTTGTTGCCGTTTATGCTACTGTGTGGGTTTGCCGGACTTCGTCATGCGGAAGCCTGCCGTATCCAGTGGGAGGACATTCGTTTTGCTGAGGGGTTTATCGAGGTGACGGCAAAAAACGCCAAAACCGCGCAACGCCGCCTTGTTCCCATTACCGAGAATTTGGGTGCATGGCTTGCGCGCTACCACAGAGCGCGCGGAGCAGTTGTGCCTTGCGAGAAGGAAGCATGGACGCGGGTGCGCCATATCGGCCCGGAGGCGGGCGTGACATGGAAACACAACGGGCTTCGACATTCATTCGCAAGTTATCGCCTGGCCAGCGTTCAAGATGCTGCCAAGGTGGCATTGGAAATGGGAAATTCGCCCGCGATGATCTTCCACTCCTACCGGCAACTTGTGACCCCGGCACAGGCACAGGCGTGGTTTGCCATCCGTCCTGAGAAGATCAAGAACATGGTCGAGTTTAAGAAAGAGGCCGCATGCTGAACGCAGCCAAATTGAAAAATTATATTGGGGAGTTGAAAAAACTGCGCCCCGACTTGTCAGACGAAAGAGTAGAGTGGGTTGCCAAAAACGCGATCCCGACATGGGACAAAACGAAATGGGTTGGGATTCTCCAACAGAAATTGGACAAACTTAATTTTCCCCGCCTGACACAAAAAAATGCGCCTGCCCCTACTGCTGGACAGGGAACGGCCTATTTGCTCAAGAGGCTTCAGGAAGGAATGAGCACGAAACAAATTAAGCAAAGCTTCGCATACAAAATCGTTGAAGCCCGGATCAGCGAGGCCGCCTTGAAACCGGATCATGATTTTTTCCAGGATTTCACGAACACTCTGGAATTAAAATACGCGGTCAACTGTCGCGAGCTCTACCATTGGATGCTCAAAAAGTATAAGCCGATTCAGGAACTTCCCGGCATCGAAGCGGTGATTGAATATCTTCGCGTGAATTTTCCAAGCTTCGATAAACCTCAAGTCGTCTATATCCGAAAAGTCCTTTGTGAAATTGGATTCAAGAAAAACGGATTGCCTGCCAAGTTGAAGGCTCACGATATCACACCGTCCATCAAAGGCTGAAAAGAGTATCCCCCCTTTTCGATTCAGGCTTTTGACCAGCTCTCTTGCATGCGCGAAGCTGCAAGTCATGCAGGAACACATTACTACAGGCATCGGGCTGCCGTCCCTCATTTCAAGGCGAGTGGCGGCGCAACAACTCGCGGTTTCACTCCGTACCTTGGACAACCGGCTTAAAGCTGGCGAGCTGCCCCATGTCCGCTTGGGGCACTTGGTAAGGTTCAAGACGGAAGACATCGTGACCTACATCGAGGCGCATCGTATCCCGGCCAAGTCTGAGGTGACGCGATGATCGCGCCCACGGAACGATTTTCGTTTGCAAATGCAGTACCGCAACCGTCAAACGAATCGCCACTGAAATGCGTTTGTCTGTAATCCGCACACATGGAGGTATCCGTCTATTTTCAGCTCACCAGGTGCAACGGATATTTCTGGAACGTGAACGTCGAGCAATCGAGGCAGCACGAGATGCTGGGCAGGTACGACGATGAGCCTCGATATTACTGAAGCGAAACGGCGGCTGCCATTGCCCGATCTAATGCAACGGTTAGGCTATGAAAAACATGCGGCGAAGAATGCCTTTTGCCCATTCCATGACAATCACAAGTCAGAAGCTTTCTCAGTCTGGCAGAAAGAGAGGCTGTGGTTTTGGAAATGTTTTACCGGATGCGGGTCGGGGGATGAAATCACCTTCATCGAAAAGGCCAAGGGACTGAGCAATGGGGACGCTATCCGCCTCTTTCTCGGAATGGCGGGAGTGGAGCGCAATGGCGCAAGCACGGCGCAAACCACGCCCACAAAAGACGATCCGTCCCGGCAAAAGCAGGACATGGAAACGGTTTGGCGCAGGTGCGTGGAAGCCTTCATGGATGAGCATGTCGAAAAGCTTGCGAAATGGCGGGGCTACTCCGTCGGGTTGGTCTCCTGGCTCAAGGCGCAAGGTTTGATCGGCCTTTACAAAGGCCATATTGCATTTCCTGTCCATGAGGGCGGCGCGACTGTTGGTATCCATTACAGGCTGAAAACGGATGGTTCGTGGCGATTTTATCCAACAGGTGGCACGACACGACTTCTGGTAATCGGTGATCCGAAACAAACACCTTTGGTGGTGATGTTTGAATCGCAATGGGACGGCTTGGCAATAATGGACACGCTGAGCTGGCACACGAAAGAGACTCCCCTTTTCGCGGTGATCGTTACGCGGGGCGCATCCAATGGGAGGTTAATCCAAGGACTGATTGAGCCTGATTCAACCGTGCTCGCCTTTATGCAGAACGACCCATCAGCGGAAAAATGGCTCCAGGATGTTTGCGCTCACGTGGGCAACTCCATTGTCAAGCGCGTGGCCACACCCACACCACATAATGACTGGAACGATTGGACGCGGGCGGGCGCGACGGAAAAGGACATTCAAAAGGCCATCAAGGAGGCGGTACTTGTTCAGCAGGAGCTAAAGGTCAATGAACCGAATTTAGAAACATCCGTTGTCTCATGGCCTAAACCACCGGACGTAGCTGCTTTTCACGGAGTAGTAGGGAAAATGGTGCAGTTGATTGAGCCTCACACCGAATCGGACCCGGTTGCATTGCTGGTACAAATGCTCACAGCTTTCGGCAATATGATTGGCCGAACCGCGTATTTCACCGCTGAGGCCGACAAACATTACTCCAATCTTAGCATTGTGTTGGCGGGGCTGACGAGCAAAGGACGGAAGGGCAGCAGCTTGGGACAGATTTTGGTGCCAATTCAGAGTCTCGATGAAAAATGGGTGCAACGCAGGCAATCTGGTCTCAGCAGTGGTGAAGGACTGATTTGGGCAGTGCGTGATCCTATCGAAAAACAGGAAGCTATTAAGGAGAGCGGCCGGATCGTTGGTCATCAGACTGTCATCGTCGATGAAGGGGTTTTTGATAAACGACTTTTGGTTGTCGAACCTGAGTTCGCGCAAGTGCTGAAAGTTTCCAGCCGTGAAAATAACACGTTGTCGGCGACCATCCGTATGGCCTGGGACAGCGGAGACTTGCGCACACTTACCAAAAACTCACCTGCATGTGCAACGGGCGCGCACATCAGCATTATTGGTCACATCACCAAAGCTGAATTATTGCGCCACCTCTCGTCAACAGAGTGTGCTAACGGCTTTGCCAACCGGTTCCTGTGGGTCTGTGTCCGCCGCTCGAAAGTATTACCCGAAGGTGGTGCGTTACACACTGTAAACTTCGCGGATATCATCCGACGACTACAAGATGCAGTAACATTTTCTCGAAGGGTAGGTGAATTGCGCCGTGATCAAAATGCCCGCGCTCTCTGGCACGAAGTTTACGAAGGTCTAAGCGCAGGGAAGCCAGGGTTGTTGGGTGCGATCACTTCCCGTGCTGAAGCCCAAGTCATGCGACTGGCTGTCATCTACGCAGTATTGGATAGTTCGTCAGAAATTAAGTTGCCACATCTGCAAGCTGCCCTTGCAGTTTGGCGTTACTGTGAAGCATCGGCTAGATTCATCTTTGGAAATTCGTTGGGCGACCCGATGGCTGATACCATCCTGCAAGCCCTGCGTGATGCTGGCAAGAAAGGCGTAACTCGTACAGAAATCGCTAACTTGTTCAAACGTCACACCACCAGCGAAGAGACAAACCGTGCCCTGGCCGCTCTAACGGAGGCCAGCCTCGCAGTGAACAAGCTGGAACCTACAGAGGGACGCCATGCGGAGCGTTGGTTTTACACCTGATAGACTGCGAAATATGCGAAATAAGCGAAAAAAGCCTTCAAGACCAATTCAAATGCCGACCATAATTCGCTTTTTGCGCAGGTTTATTTCCTGGCACAAACCCGGCGAAGTCCTACAGCCGCCACGAACGGCAGCTTATTAACCCGATGAAACGAGACCTTTTCACGAAGAATGGGGGACGGGCAGCCTGAGCGGGCTGGCAACAAGGTGGTGCACGTAAGGAATCTTTTACCGCTTGGAAAGCGGAGGTTCCAACTTGACCCCGACCATTGCCTATGATGGCCAAAAAAAGCAAAAACGCGCTCATTTAAGGTAGGAGAAAAAAGAAATGAAGAAAAGAAATTCGCCAGCCTATGATTCACTCAGACAAGCCGCATCAGCCACAAAGATTCCTTTGGCTGTGTTAAAGGAAAGCAAAACACGAGGTTGCTCTGCCTTTCGTCATGGACGCGTTTATGAACCGGAACTATTGAAATGGCTAAAACAGAATTATAGCGAAAATTGGAGCCATCACACACAACTAGAAAATTTGATTCTCAGACTCGATCACACCCAACTCGCGATACGAAATTGTGTTGACGATTCCAAATTTCTGAATGTGGATCAGAGGCTTCTCATTCAATGCCTATGCAGAGGGGTTTTGGAAATCGTTGAACACATGTTTGATCTAATGGAACCTGAAAAAAATCTGGAGAATGTAGTGGCGCGTAGATGACGCTGCTTATTCCTTATTATCTTCGCAATGGTTGATTGCGTAAGAAAGGACAGCACCAATTATATCATGATTTCCTTCTTGCTTGAACATAATCATCCGTGGTTTTGATTTGTTGTTTTCCGAGAATTGAAAGCCATTTCTGAAAAGTTGAATGTCCAAGATATTATTAAGCTTCCCCGCGAAAGATTTTTTATCACCTCGGAAAACAACTCTCTTATTTGTGATGATTAGTTCGCCATTACTTACAGCAACAATTCCGGTTTCACCGGCTAAATGCCCGCGATGCCCACCAACTCTAAAACTTACGCCTTTCATAATACGGAAACTCACCCCCTGTGATCCGCCTTGATAAGTTCTACGCACAATTTTTTCTTCGGCTAGAGTAGCTGGCTCTACCCAATACACTTTCTCGCTTTTTTGCGTTACCAAATTCGTTACGGGCGGTATCGTCGGCATATTGCCCTGCTGTATCTCATTCAAGAGACGTAGGCGAGCAAGCTCTCTTTTGTTGTGTTGAATTTCGTCATCCGCGAGTCCTAGATATTTTTGGATGCTCTTAAGTTCTTGTTCTTCATCTTTTGTTACTTGTTCATCTGATTTTATCACATTAAAAGCCGCCGTAAAAATTTCGGATTTCATTCCCTTAATATCCTTATCGGACAGTCCAAGTTCATTTTTCTTTTTCTCTATCTCAGCGATTTCTTCTTTTGTGAGCTTTCCATCACTTACAGCTTGAAGCAGCACACCTCTAAAATCTTTTTTGTTAAGAGATTTTTGCTTGGCGTCCTTGTACTTATTTATGAGTGTTTGAAAAATTCCCAAAGGTCTACTGATTTGTGACCGGTTAAATTCTGAGCATTGTGAAATCGGAGTCCACTCAGATGTCGCTGCTTTTGATTCCGGACATACAAGTGATTCCTTGCTGAGCACCCCGCTGCGCATCAGCAAGCCAATGGTTGACTGCTCGATGGGACCTTTAACGGTGCCTTCCTCCAGATAGTAATATCTCTTGTTCATATAATCGTTGATCCTCTGGGAGCGTTGCCAACAACACCGGACAAAAAAATGGGGTCGCGACTCAACGCATACCCCCACACCGAGGCACCGCTAGCCCGGATATTTCATAAAGAAATCGTTTTCACGCAGTGAAAACACATGAATTGGCTGGTGGATTCATCACATGGTGCCTGGCGGCGAACTTCGACAGTGTGTCAGGATCCTTG
>Ga0114940_10000549_pt1 | contig 17026 bp, 18 predicted proteins | sample ColdCreekSource_FD_87195 | JGI IMG/M metagenome (GOLD analysis project Ga0114940, IMG submission 87195) | Groundwater microbial communities from Cold Creek, Nevada to study Microbial Dark Matter (Phase II) - Cold Creek Source | ecosystem: Environmental > Aquatic > Deep subsurface > Groundwater ... | reverse complement strand
GTTCAAAAGAACCAAATCCTACTAGGGTTACTTTATCTCCATCAGAGACAGCTTCCATGATAGTTTCGATGGCTGCGGATAATACAGCATCAGCTTGCTTCTTGGTGACAGTCGCTTTGGTAGAAATGCGATCGACTAGTTCTCCTTTGTTCATGGTATTTTCCTGCTTATTATTTACTTATGGTTTGTGTGTTTTGTGTTTTGTTCTCCGCAAGGGAGAAATTAGAGTTTGCCTGAGAAGTCTTAACTTAATGATCTCGATCCCCCTAAATCCACCTTAGCAAGGGGGACTTTCAGACTTGTTTCCCCCTTATTGAGGGGGGCTTTCAGACTTGTTCCCCCCTTATTAAGGGGGGCTAGGGGGGATCATAATACTTTTCAGACGTTCTCTTTAGATTTAGAAAATGGATTAACCAAGGTTCACAGGGACTTGCGCCAATTAATGGCGAAAATAATTTGTGACCAGCCTAATTTATAGCATTAGAGTTTAAAAAAACCACAACATTTTATAGACTTTTCGCTAATTTCCCTTAATTTTCCCTAATTACAGTCACGGCGTAAGTCATTGACCGTAGTCAAATCAATCCGTGACTGCCTTATTCTAAGCTCTCTGAGGCAAATATGGATCGTTGAAACCATTAATTTATCTAGATTTCAACAATTTTTCCACTTTCACCCCAACAAAACCCACCTTAAAACCAGTAAAAAGCTTTACTTACCAAGCACCTCAACCCCTGATTTTTCAAGTACTTCACGGCTTTCTTTACTAGGCTGGAAGTTACTTGCTAGCCCTGCATCTTCTTCAACGATCTCAGGAGTTAACAAAACTATTACTTCTGCCCGTTCATTATCCTTTTCAGTACTTCTAAACAAAGAACCAAGCAAAGGAATATCTCCTAAGATCGGTACTTTGGAAACATTAGTTCTTTCTTGATCTTGAATAATCCCTGAAAGAATTAAAGTCTGACCATCTCGCATTCTGATTAAACCAGAACTCACTTCTCGCTTACTCAATAGATTTAGCGTATTTGTTGCTCCTCCACTGTTAAAAGTTTGAGTTGCACCAACAGAGCTTACCGAAGGACTAGCAGACATCGAGATAAAACCATTATCGTCGATGCGTTCTACGTTTACAGTTAAGACTAATCCTGCTTCTCCTATTACTGGTGTAACAGTTCTTGCCCCAGAATCTCCGTCAATTTCAGTTTTGACGCTTTCAACGATTTTTTGGACTAGGCGAACAGTTGCTTGCTGCCCTTCCTGCACTGTCAAAGTTGGATCGGTGAGAACTTTAGCATTACCACTAGTAACTTTACTTTCTAGCAGGGCTAGGAATTTGTCTGGAAGCTCACTTGCGGTCGGAATTTTAATTTCTCTAAGATCACCATCAGGTAATTCTTCAAATATTGAATCTTCATCCCCTCTAGGTCTTCTAGCTAAAGTCTCGTTTAGAGCAGGATTTTCGCCACCAAAGTTAAGAGCAGCCGAGCCACTGTCTTGCAGGAAATAAGTGTCGTTTACGCCAAAAGAAAAACTTGAGTTAGTAGTGTCTGTGTTTAATAAGTTAACGTCGATTACTTTGACATTGACTGACACCTGACGACGACGAGCATCTAGTTGGGTTAGAAACGCAGTGGCTACTTCCACTTTACGAGGTTCACCCACCAAAGTGACGGCGTTTAATCGACCATCAGTGGAAACTTGTAGACCTTTAAGCATTAAAGCTTTGGCACCTGTTTCGTCTTCACTTCCGCCATCGAGATCGCTGAGTTGAGGACTAGTTTCTTTTCTTTGTACAACTTTTCCAGTTTCAGGGTCGATAATTTCTTCCACTTCATTGGTAAGTCTTTTTCCTGTCGCTCCTTGACCTGCAAGATACAAAGCGGCATTTTCCGCCGAAACTTGGTTTAAACGAATTGTCCGACTAACTAAATTACGAGCTTGAGCAGGTAATTTTTCGCCAACGTAAATAATATCTCCGCGACGACTCGCATCTAATCCTGATACCAGTAGCACAGAGTTGAATACTTCCTGTACAGGTTGATTGTCTAGATCCAAAGAGATAGTTGGGCCTGTTTCTGTTTCGCCATCGCTTTGAACAGCATTAGGATCGTTTGAGCCTGCATATACTAGGCTTAAATTTGCCTCCTTAGCGAGCAAAGATAATACTTCTCTCACTGGTGCATCACGGAAGACGAGGTTAGAAACCATCGCGCTGGAACCAAGATCCACCGTGTCAGGGGTGGTGTTGATATTGGAAACCGCCATGTCCCCTACAGGAGGAGCAGCAGCGCGGGGTAGGGTGGTGGGGGCAGTAGCATCAGAACCATTCACCTCGCTATCTTGAGCAGTGAAGACTTTCTCCTTGATATCGTCAACCCGATTATCGTCAATTACTACTTCAGGATCGGGGATTAAAACCTCTGAATCGAGGCTATCTTTTTCAGCGTCTACAGTTTCTTTATGATTGTCTTTGTCTTTGGACTGACTTAAGGCAGATTTATAAGTTTGCTTGAGGTTAGTCATAGTTTTTTGACCAAACTCTTTGATTTCTTGTTTGAGAGTATCGGCTTTAGTTACGCGATTGAGGGTGAGGATTAAATCATCTCCCTCTTGTTTGAATAAAGATTCGATCGCAGTATCAGCTTCAGTAGAAATTAGAACTTGGGTATGTTCGCTATCAATCTGATTAATTTCGAGGGCTTTAACCCCAGCAATAGGATTATCTTGCTTAAAAGATTTTCCTTCTGGCAAGTCTAAAGTTGTATTGAGTATATTAGCTTCAATGGTATTTTTACCACGAAGAGTATAAAAAGAAGCATCAGCCTTATTAGTTGCTAATAATTTCAACTCTAGTTGATTGTTACTTTTAGCAATTTCTAGATCAGTAATTTTATTTGTAGCAGCCATCGAAGGAGCTGCGGTTACCATAACCGTTAGTGCGGTCAAAAAACCAAGGCGATCGGACGCGGAGCGGAGCGGAGTTAATCCTTTAGGACAATAATTTTTCACTGTTTAATCCTCAACCTATACAGTTAGTAAATAGAGTAAATAATAAGAACTATTTTTTGCCAGATTCACGTTCACTACGACGTTTTTGTCTACGTTGATCTTTTTGTTCTTCTAATGTTGCTTGTTCGTCTGCCTTTTTCGCTTGCTCAAATTCCGCCTGACTCATGGGCAAAATAGCATTCAACTTAATTTCAGTTTTTAGCTCGGCTTGTTTTTGTGGCACAATTGAATTGCCTCCCGCTAAAATTGCCGTAGGCTTATCTTTGACGGCAGAATTAAAGCTCTGCACCATTAATAATGGTTGTAGCCGTTCTAAGTCCTGTAGAATCTCTTTGGTTTCATTAAATGTGCCTTCAAAAGCCATCGAAATTTCTTTCTTTTTGAGTTTCCCTTGAACTTCTGCACCCAGGCTGGCATCACTCACCGTAACTACTTCCGCAGCAGGTTGAAACTGAGTTAAATTTCCTTGATTGGTGGCGATAAAACCATTCAAATCAATGAGTAATGTCTCTAGATCATCTTCACTAGTGAACATTGCCAGCACACGGGATTTCAGCACCTTTTTGGCAGCGAGATCTGACTCCACTTGGGCTAACTTAAGCTGTAGATCTCCAGTCTTAATACCGTTTAATTGTGTTTCTAAGGTTTCTTTTTGAGTCAAAGCTTCCTGATAGCTTTTTTGGGCAGGATTGACGTATTTAACAAAGCCATAGATGGCTAGAGTAATCCCCGCCACAGCGATGGTTACGCCCATAATCATGGGGGTAAAAGTAATACCGAAGGCAGAAGGATAATCCTCCTCCATCAACTTGCCTTCTGCGGCAAAATCATCTGCAAAGGTCATTTTAAAGTCGCTCCTTTACGTTCTAAAGTGTTTAATCTCGTAGCTAAACCAATGGAGCCTTTTTTCTCAATTTCACCTTTAAGTTGAGAGGAAGGGACATTTTTTAACTGGGCAGAGATGGTGTATTTAACGCCGTCAGGGATTTCCAACGTGGCATTTTGGGGCAATTGATCTTTGCTTTCTACTTCCATCGGAAAAGTGCTAATGGTAGCTTCTTTAATCAACACCTGTTGACGATCAAAAAATGGCGATCGCTGAAGAAACAACACAAAGTCATTCACATCTTCATAGGTACGAGCTACCCCTGCTAGATTAATGCTGGTAGCTGCCACAGGTGCTGCTGCCACAGGTGTCGCGGGAGTTTTTCCATCTGCCGCTGCGGGTGCGGGTGCCACAGGTGCTGCGGGGGCAGCATTAGCAACTTGTTGCATGGATTCCACAATCACTCCTGGAGGAGTGCGATCGCTTACTTCCTGCATAATTGCCGCCCAAGGAGTAATTTTTTCAAACACCCCCACTAGTGCAGCGGTTTCCTGTTCTACTTTTGCTAGTTCCGCATTAGCAGCCTCAATTTTTTTATTTTGATTACCCAAATCAGCAATTTCACTTTCAATTTGCTGAATTTCTGCTTTCACCTCTGCGGTACTTGCCTGCACATTCTTTAAATACATAAAAGTAATTGCAGGAGTCAAAATAAAGATAAATGCCCCAAGCGCCAGCGGAATTTTATCCGCTAAACTAGGTTCTTTCTTTTGGGCAAAATCGCGACTCAAATCGACAGATTGCCTAGGGCTTCTATCTCGAAGAAAATTAATATCTAAGTTATACATAAAGCCATACGAATTGGAAAATAACTAATATATTGCTTCGCTATAATACAGTTCCCTGATGTGGGATTAAATGCAACATCAGGCTGAATTTATTGCTCTCTCATTCCCAGTCCTAAAACAATTCCTAAACCTGGGCGATGCTTAGGAGCGATCTCTTGAGCAGTATCTAGAGCCAATGCTGCTACAGGGTCTATTTTCATCGTGGGTAAATTAAGTTTTTGGGTAAAAAAGTCATCTACCTGACTAATTCCTGCTCCTGGCCCTGCTAATAATAACTGAGCAATTTCTAAGTCTTCACTTTGATTAATATAAAAATTAATTGAACGACTTAGTTCTTCGGTTAATTCTCCTAAAACTTTCATCAAAGCCGTTTGTCCTGACTCTATTTGCGAGGCATCAATTTCTCCTGTATCTTCAATGTTATCTAGTAGGTCTAGATGATCCATAATTTCTGATCCACCAGTAGCAGGTAGATTAATGGCTTCGGAGAAAGCCGAACGCATTTGATGAGTGCCGATGGGTACAGTTCGAGAAAACTGAGGAACGCCTTCTACAACGATCGCAATTTCTGTACTGTCAAATTCCAAATCCACTAAAACTACTGCTTCTTTGGCACCAAACTGACGTAATTGCTCTCTTAAGGTTCTAATTAAAGCAAAGCTATTAATTTCTAGAACATTAATTTCTAAATCAGCCTGGGCAAAAATCTCAGTATAAAGATCTGTAACTTCCTTTTTCGTGGCAACTAATAAAACATTGACTTTTTCAATGCCATCTTCGTCCATAAAATATCCTAGTTTGGCGTAGTCTAAATCTACTTCTTCTCTAGGATAGGGAAGATACATTCCTGCTTCATGAACCAAAACCATATCTTTGAGTTCTGCTTCATCTAATTCTGCGGGAACAGGAATTACGCGAATGATAGCTTCTCTCATTGGTACAGCAGTTGAGACTTTTTTGGCGCTAATCTTATGGGCTTTAAGAGTATCTTTAATTAGCTCCGACAGAGCCAAAGAATCAATAATTTTCCCATCTTCATACACCCCTTCAGGAATATCTGCTGAAACATTTTTAATCAGCTTATATTGCTGTCCTTGTTTAGCTATCTGAGCAATATTTATTTTTTGAGCATTGATTTCAATGCCGACACTATCGCCTTTTTTGGCAAATACACTAGTTAGATTTTTCAGCATACTCCTTGACCAAGTAGTATTTCAAAGTTTTTACCCCATGTTAGCTATAACAATCTAATTTCCAGATCTGGTTCTGTCATAGTGTTAATGATTAAATACTGGACAATTTTAATTTAGTTAATCCCGTGAACTTCATTAATAGATAGTTCAGCAAATTATTAAATATAAATTGAGCAATATAAATCAATTTGACAGTGATCGTGGTCACATCGGATATTGTAGCTGCTACTATGGGTTATCTTGATAAGTAGTAGTACCGAAAAAATGTAAATCTACTATTTGAATCGTAGTTAAAATTACGCATAGATATTGCCATTTCCCTTCATTAGTAATATCTTTTGTTTGATTGTCTATAATATATTGACTAGGTTATGAAAAAAAATACTTCAATTATCAAGTTAAGTCTAGGGCTATTGTTGGGGACAATTTTAGGTGGACTCTCAAGCTGCAATCCCCAGAAAATGGCTGACTCTAGCCAACTTGAATTTTGGACAATGCAGCTTAAGCCTACTTTTACTGAATATTTTACCCAGCTTAATCAAACTTTTGAACAGCAAAATCAAGCCGTTAAGCTACGGTGGATTGATATTTCTTGGTCAGCGATGGAAAACAAGATTTTGACCTCCATCTCGGCAAAAACAGCCCCTGATGTGGTTAATCTCAATCCTAAATTTGCTTCTCAGCTAGCTACTCGCAATGCTTGGTTGGATCTTGAACCAATAGTACCCCCCGAAGTTAAAGCTACCTATCTACCCAAAATCTGGCAGGCTAGCACGATGGAAGTTTGTGCAGCAAGCAGCCAAGCCAGCAACCAACCGAAGAAATGTGAGCAGCAAACTTTTGGACTTCCTTGGTATCTCACCACTAATATTACGATTTATAACCAAAAACTTTTAACCGCAGCGAATCTGACTCAAGCACCCCAAACATATTCAGAATTAGCCCAAGCCGCTAAAACAATTAAAGCTAAAACAGGAAAGTATGCCTTTTTCATCTCTTTTGTCCCCAATGATTCGGGAGATGTCTTAGAATCTTTCGTCAAGATGGGAGTTAATTTAATTGATGAGTCGGGTAAAGCTGCTTTTAATACCCCCGAAGGGAAAGCTGCCTTTCAATATTGGGTCGATTTATATCAACAAGAATTATTGCCTCCCGATGTCTTAACTCAAGGTCATCGTCGAGGAGTTGAATTGTATCAAGCGGGAGAAGTTGCCTTATTATCTTCTGGTGCTGAATTTATCGACAGCATTACTACCAATGCCCCAACTATTGCTGAAGTTTCTGCTGTTGCCCCACAAGTTACTGGTACCAACCAGAAGTATAGTGTTGCCGTCATGAATTTGGTGATTCCTCGTGATAGCGATAAATCCGCAGAGGCTCTTAAGTATGCTTTATTTGTTACTAATACTAAAAATCAGCTAGCTTTTGCTCAAGAATCTAATGTTCTTCCTTCCACCACAGAAGCAGTGGCGCAATATATTAAGGATATCAAGCAACCATCAGACAACTTAAAGGATCAAGCGAAAAAAGTCAGCGCCAGCCAACTAGAACAGGCTGAGATTCTCATTCCCGTCCACAAAGATATACATATTTTGCAAAAAACAATTTACGAAAATCTCCAAGCTGCTATGTTAGGAGATAAAACTGTAGATCAGGCAGTTCAAGATGCTGCTGTGGAGTGGAATAGCCTAGAGGATAATTAACTGATGTAAGGTTAAAGGAAAAGAGGAAAAGGAAGATTATCTACCGCCAGATTTTTGACCGTAAATCAAATAAATTCCGTATATGAATGCCAGCAATTGTACAGGTATAATTGCTGCGTAAGGTTTAACTAAGATATTGATATCCAGAGTGGAAAATGTGGTCAGATAAGCTGCACCTAATGCAGCTAAAGCGACTTTAATGGGAACACGTTTTAAATTCAATTTAACATTCAACATTTGAGAATTAAAACCAACCTTTTTTTGATGCTATATAGGTATTATAAAATTCATCATCGGATTTAGTTAAGTACATAATCCCTTCAATCAAGCCGATAATTCCCATCACAGCAGTAGCTATTCCACAAGTTACAACCCCTGCAATTAAAGACACTAAAAGCATAATCAAACCTTCTGTGGTGTAGCCTAAAATAAATTTGTGGATACCGAAAGCTCCAATTACAATACCACAGATTCCACAGGCAATTTTCTTGCCGTTGGCATCTCCATTTTGAGAACTAGTCATCTTTTTTCCTCTTAATAATTACTATATTGACTCACAGTATATGCAGGTGGAAATCATTTGTCTTCCGTAACTATACTAGCAACTAGGTTATCTACTGAACGCAATGAGAATCTATTTAACTTTTATTTTAGTGAAGCTACTTAGCTATCTTGAAAACTATGAGACACAGAAAACTACAGTTAGCTTTAATTTATTTCTCAGTAGTCTTCGGCTTGATATATTTATATGCTTTCGATCCCGCAGCTTCTGATACCATTTATCCTCCCAGTTTAACTAGGGAATGGGGTGGTTTTTACTGTGGAGGCTGTGGGATGCTCCGAGCCTTGCATCAATTGCTCCACGGCAATTGGCGAACTGCATTACGATTTAATCCACTGTTGATCATCTGTTTACCTTATTTTTTTTATTGGATCACGCCCTATCTACTGAAACATTTTTATCACATAGATTTGTACAGAATCAAATACAAACAGCAGCAGATAATACTGATGGCAGTTATTAGTTTAATTTACGGAGCATTAAGAAATACTACAATACCAGCTTTAGCCTGGTTAGTTCCTCCTAGTTAATTAAAGCTGAAAAGCGATCGCTTAATCTTAATCAAAAGTCAGCAAGAACTAGACTTGTGCGAAAATATATGTAACTAAACTTTATTGCAAAGATTGCTTAAAAAACTTATTATTGTCAACAAGCAGCAAATAATTGATAAAAGACTGGTATGGCTCACTACACGGCATCTTCTTTAAAAGCCGAACTTAATTCTCGGGGTTGGCGCATGACACCCCAAAGAGAGAAAATTCTGCACGTTTTCCAAAACTTACCCAAGGGGGATCACTTAAGCGCAGAAGAATTACACGATTTACTAGATCAACGAGAGGAATCTATTAGCCTGTCTACTATCTACCGTAGCGTTAAGCTCATGGCGCGGATGGGGATTTTGCGAGAGTTGGAATTGGCAGAAGGACATAAGCACTACGAGCTAAATCAGCCTTATCCTCATCATCATCATCACGTAGTTTGTATTCAATGCAATAATACTATTGAATTTAGAGATGATACCATCCTCAAGCACAGTTTGAAGCAGTGCAAAAAGGAAGGCTTTCAGTTAATCGACTGTCAACTTACAGTTATGACCATTTGCCCTGAAGCAATTCGCATGGGTTGGCCATCTGCTTTACCGACAGACTGGTGCTGTACCCGCATCATCTCGGAACAGAAAGCCAAAAAGAGAAAATAGCCATCAGCTATCACTATTAAGGTTTAAAGCAAGATTCAAAGCTTGTTGTTTCATCATTTGAAAGATATTAAAGAAGCCGTTGGCGCGAGAAGGAGTCAAGCTGACTTTTAAACCAGTATCTTCGATGAAATCAGGTTCAATTTGGGCGATTTTCCCTGGGGGAAGATCGTTTAAGCCTTCAATTAAAAATGCCACTAATCCCTTTACTAACTGAGCGTCAGAATCTCCCTGATACTGAACTTTACCATCTTCTAAGGTGGCAGTAATATATACCTGAGAAACACAGCCTTTGACTTTATTCCCTTCAGTTTTAGCCCCTTCCGGCATAGCTGGAAGTTTTTGAGCGTACCAGAGCAATTGCTTATATTTTTGTTTAGGATCAGCACGACGTTGAAAACGATCAACGATTTTCGCTAGCTGAGGAGGGAGAACTGTTTCGCTGGATGACATTGAGTGATTAGATTAATTAAGTTAATTAACAGAAAGACAAAACTGAATTTTAACGCGATCGCTTGATTAACGCGACAGAAATGCGATCGCCGAGCTGTCTGTCCTCAAGAATACCGCTTTGCCTATAGGCTTCAATCTCTCGAAGTTCACCTGTTGCCTAACTTATCCAACTAACTATTTTTGACTAAAAACTGGGGTGCTAGGATTCGAACCTAGGAATGTCGATACCAAAAACCGATGCCTTACCGCTTGGCGACACCCCAACGTTTTGCAACAGAATCAGTATAGCAATTTATTCCCTAAGTTTGTCAAGTAATTAGAGAAACAATTCGGAGTTCGCATTAAAACTGATTGATCTCCTTAATTACCCGATGTAAATCTTTGGTATGCATTAAACCTACGTATCCTGCGTAGAGACATTGCTGGTGTTTAGCTAGATAAACATGATTGATACCTAAAGGGTTTTTCCAGGTATGAAGAGTCAAATTTTCAGGCAACTGGGCAACAATACGCGATCGCGCAAAATCACGATAGTCAGCATCCGTCATCCCTGGTACATTACGCAGACGTTGAATCAACTGATGAGTTACGGTAATTGCTGGAGGGGAACCTAATTGAGGATTTGCCCAAAAATCTTGCAAAATCGGTAGCATGTCTCGATGCCATTTCATCGCACTATGGGCAATGTTGGAGATGAGCAAGCAGTTGGCATAGTCAAACTTGGTGTTTTCCACCGTCACTAAACCGTCAGTACCCTTGCCTAAATCGCTAGCCACTGAGAGAGTAGGAATCTGCTGGGCAATCTTTTCTGCCGTAGCACGACGATTTTTACCTAAGTCTTTGGCAGTACCAACGCCGATCCCCAAAGGATCGATCATCCGCGCCAGACTAGCCCCCCCCACAGGAGAACCTAACAAAATAAATGAATGTACTTGATGCCACCATTGAGGATTCCGTTCTAATACCTCTAACCACATTAACCCCCCCATAGAATGCCCGACGATCTTGATTGGGGTTTGGGGATGGGTGGCGATCGCTTTAGTGGCAATTTGTTCTAGACGCTGAACCAAAGGTTCTAGACGAATAAAGGTTTTAATTAGACCTAAACTGGGGACAATTACCTTTGTTTGGGGATTGCTGGCTGCGGTAACTAGCCTACCAATATTGTTGCCTGTATCAGCCCATCCGTGTTGAGCAAACAGCAAGTATTCGGGATCGTTATGATCACTATGATTTACCATCGATCTTGATTGAGAATTGATTTAGAGGGTAGTTCAAGGGTTAACTATAGATTGACAAGGCTGCCAAAGAGCGATCGCTTCCAGTAACTCCGAGGGTTCAGCAATTAGGTAATCTGGCTGATGCTCTTGCAGAATTTCGGTGGCATTAAATCCCCAGCTTACTGCAACTACGGAAATATGGCTTTTTCGAGCAGATCTAATATCTCTAGTTTCGTCCCCAACATAAATTACATCAGATACATTGAGATTGTGTTCTCTAATTACTTGATTGAGTACTCGATGTTTACCAAAGATCGCTGTACTACAATAGATATAGGTAAATAGATGATCTAGCTGATTATTTGCCAGAAATATATCTACGTTTTCATGATTATTTGAGGTAACAATTCCTAAGATATAACCACGGTTTTTCAACTCGAACAAAGTCTGTGAAATTCCTTGGATGGGGTCTAACTCAGCAATTTCCTTCCTTAATTCTGCCCGAACTCTTCTAACCAAAAAAGGCAACTTGAAAATTGATATTTCTGACCGCTTAACTATTTCACGGGAGCTTAAATTTTTAATTAAGACAAGTTCTTCTTGGTCTAATGCTTTGTAGCCAAATTCACTGGATAGCTGATTAGTGATATTGGCGATCGCCTGATAAGTGTCAGCAATAGTACCGTCAAAGTCAAATAAGATTACCTTTGCAGTCATTATAATTATGATTGATATATAGCTGGTAAGTTTTTAATTTAGTGCTTTATTTAATAAGTTTAATTAAGTATAAATAGTTAAAATACGCATAGTCTGTAAGGTCACAATAGTTACTTTAGTTACTTCTCTTCATTAAGGTTAGCACGAGCATTACGTCGCCACATCTCAGGCTTAATTCTTCTGAGGGCAGAAGCTGGAAAACGCCGATTCCATTCTACTTCATCAAGATTGGCTAAGGTTTTCAACTGAGGGGTGAGATTAGCGGGATAGGGTTGAAAATCCTCCACATCCGTCTCCTGAGCAAAACGTTGATTCCAAGGGCAAACATCCTGACAAATATCACATCCTGCCACCCAACCTGAGAGATGATCAGCAATATTCGGCGGTAATTCTGGCGCGCGATTTTCAATGGTGTGATAGGCAATGCAGCGGTTGGCATCCACAACATAAGGCTCGGTAATTGCCCCTGTGGGACAAGCTGCTAAACAGCGGGTACAAGTTCCACAATGACTAGTATGAGCAGCATCGACTGTTAAGGATAAATTGGTTAATATTTCCCCCAAAAATACCCAGCTACCATATTTTTTCGTAATCACATTGCCGTTTTTAGCTATCCACCCCAGCCCTGCTCGTTGTCCCCACACCTTGTCTTGAATTGGCGCAGTATCTATCCCATGACGGGCAATAATTGAGGCATCCTGCGATCGCAACCAGGTACATAGGGCTTTAAGTTTTTTGCCCATAACCTTGTGATAGTCTCTACCCCAACCATAGCGAGAAATTTTACCTACTCCAGGCTCTTGGGAGTGCTGATGGGGAGTATAGTAATTTAACCCCACCGAAATTACCGACTGCACTTCAGGTAGATAAGTGCGGATATCGGCTCTCTTGGGGCTAGCCATCCATGCCATATCTGCTTGATATCCTGAGTCTAGCCATTGCTGGAGGTGCTTTTTGGCATTATCTTGATGATTATCTACTGTAGTTATGCCGACTAAGTGAAAGCCAATTTCTCTTGCCTGTTGCTTAATCTGGTGACTATTTATCATTAGTTTTTAGTTCTTAGTCATTAGTTCTTAGTCATTAGTTCGGAGTTTTTAGCTGAGGAACATAGCCAGAGCATTGAGCATCTTAAAGAATGTACAATTAGCTGTTGAATCGGATTCAGCGTCCTTAGCATTAAATTTTACTGCGATCGCCATGAAATATTTTTTTTATCCTTTATTGGGCTTTGTTCTTGTTTCCAGTACTGTAGCCGTTGGGGGTGGTTCGGCTAATGCTCAAGATGCTCATCAGTATCCTGCGGACTTCCTTCAGGGTTATAACCAGGAGTGTATGCAAACCTCAATGGAAGAAGGATTAGAGGAAGTGGAAGCGAAAAGACTATGCAACTGCACTATTAAAGAGTTTCAACAGCAATACAGTCTGACAGAATTTAAACAACTTACCGCAGCCTCTGCGACGGATAAGGCATCTGAGGCGACTTTAATTGAAGTAGGACAATCTTGCTTTGAGCAAATCTTATATGCAGAATAAATTCTTGAAACCCTAAAAACTAAGAGCTAATTCACCTAAGACATGATTTACTTAGATTCTGCTATTTTAAAAGAGGCTCAAGCAGCAGTGGCGATGGGTTGGGTAAAAGGTATTACCACTAATCCCACTTTATTAAAGAAAAGTCCCCTCCCCCCAGAAGAATGCCTACAAGAGCTTTCCGCTATCTGTCCTGGGGAACTATATTATCAACTCCGTGGTACTGACTTTGAAACCATGATCCGAGAAGGATATCGGGCAGCGGAGATTGTCGGCGAGAAGCTAGTGTTAAAAATTCCCGCTACTGAACTAGGTTTTCGAGTCACCGCCCATTTATCCTCAGCCATTGTCTGTTCGGTGACGGCGATCTATAGTCCAGCCCAAGCTGCGATCGCCTCAGAAGCAGGGGCTAAATATGCGATCGCTTATGTGAATCGAGCCACTAGGTTATTAGGGGATGGTTTGGAGTTAGTGCGATCAATGTCTCTGGTGCTGCAAAACAGCCAAACAGAAATCTTAGCCGCCAGTATCAAATCTCCCCAGGAAGCAGCCGCCACCCTCCAAGCAGGAGCGCATCATCTCACTGTTCCCCTAGATATTCTACGAGCAATGACCACCCATGAACTATCCACAGCAACGGTAGCTGAGTTTGCTGATCAAGGAATCGGCATTTTTTAAGCATTGCTAAGTAAGTCAACCTAATTAAACGTGAAACTAACGTCCCTAGTTCCCCAATTCCCTAATTCCCCAAGCCAAAACTATTTGATGTTTAATTAAGTGGAGCTACTTAGGGGAGATTAGAACTTCCGCCAGTTCTTGAAAGATCTGCTCCACGCGATCGCCTGTTTTCGCTGAAGTGGGATATATGCCTAAAATTCCTGGAAAATTACTAGGCTGGCAGTTCTCCAGCAGTTGAGCTAACTTTTCGGACGGAACTAAATCGGCTTTGTTGAGGGCGATAATTGCTTTTCCTTGGGGATTAACTTCCAAAAATAGTTCCAGGTGCTGATGCAAACTTTGTAAGGTATCGGTGCGACTCAAGTCGGCAACAATAATAGAACCACTAGCCCCCTTGAGATAACCAGGAGTGATGGATTTGAATTTAGTATTGCCTTCAAGATCCCACAGGAGAAGATTGAGTTGGTGAATATCCGTGGTAGTTCTCACCTCAACTGATTTACGGGACACCTTGACTCCCACCGTCGAAAGATAGCGATCGCTAAATTGATCTTCGATGAAACGGCGCACTAAACTAGTTTTGCCAACATTAAAATCTCCTAGTAGGCAAATTTTTTGGGTAATTGTGGACATGGATACAGTATTTACTCAGACAAGTTCGGGGGGATAAATGGTTCAAAACTAACATATCGTTTGAGCCATGTTCCTTGACCATTATCCTTATTTTTAGCTGAAAACAATAAGTTACAGTTAGTAATCAGTCGGTCAGCCTGAATTCCTCTAGCGACCAGGGCGGTTTTGACACTTTGACAGCGTTTTTGACTCAGCCGTTGATTAACTACCGAAGAACCGACTCCATCATTATGAACAACTAACTTTAAAGATAACTGAGGATGTTGCTGAAGAATTGTTTTAACTGCGTTAATCTTACTAAAATTATCTGCGAAATCTAACTCTTCCGAACCTGACTTGAAATGGATGCGCTGTTTCACAATGGGTAGCTGCTGGTCTAAATTAAACACCACTTGTTCCACCCCTGGTATTTGTTTAAAGGCTTCACCAATGATTTGTCTGGTGGATTCATTTAAGACAACCCCTTGAACAGTGAGAGTCTGGGGCTGATAAGTAGTCTGAATCGATATTTGGGGCTGTTGATTAAATAACTTGGTCAATCTTTGCATCTCCCCGATGATTAAAATGGGGCTAGCAGGAACATTCACCGCAACAATTTGGTTATCCATTTGAAGTTTATTCTGATCAGCAATACCCTGAACAATGGTGGTGGCGCGATCGCGCAGATATTGATCGGGAACCCTACCCTGAAGGATCAATTTACCTTGCTGTACTTTGGGATCTAAACGATATACCGATAGTTCTGGGGCAGTATCTAACTGTATTGCAGTAGATTGCTCAATACGGTGGGCAACCCTGGCACGATAGCTATTTACCCCCCAGGGAACAAGTACTATACCCAACAGGAAAATTAGTAGCCACAACAATAACGGTGCAGAGGATTTTTGGGGTTGATGCTGCTTAACTTCCGTTAACTGCTCTAACTTAGTTCTAATAGCGACGGGAACATCTGCTAAATTACCGTTAAAATTTTGAATCGCCTCGTCGTGTTCCATCACGATTTCCCCCAAAACTCGGCGAGTTTTAGTAATAAATTCTCTGGGGGGTTCTCCTGCCACGATCACCGCTAGATAGCAATATCCCGCCACTTCGATGGGAATTTGCCAGTCACCATAGTCGATCGCATCTAGTTCCGAACCTGAAGCAATACAGTCATTAGCAAAGCTCCGAATTGCCGTTAACATCCCCGCCAACATATCTGAATCAAGCTGTCTTTCCCCTGGAATCTGGATTTCTTGAATCACTAATCCTGAATCTTTATCAATCAGAAATATCGCTCGTACCCGATACCCCACTGACTCTTTGAAAATTAATTCCGCTTCTGAGACTCCCTGAATTTTTGCCTTAAATTTCCGTTTAATGCCCTCAAAACTCAGAGTTTTCTCCACTCGACTATTAATATCCTGGACTACTTCCACCATGTATTTAGCAATAGTAGTCCCAATAACAGGATAGAGAGCATCCACCATTGCATCCCGTTCCAATTCAATCTGAGTCTTGATTGCCTTGCCCATTTCAGGCCCTAAAGTCTGAGAAATAGCAGAGGCATCCAAGAGGATCTGTTCCTTGATGGAGAGGGCAATTTCTGGAGCGATCGCTTTAGCGATCGCCTGGGGATTAAGTCTAATTTCCGCTTCAATTGCTTCTGGAAGAATTTTGGCGATCGCCGTTGCCATTTTTGGCAAATCTTCAATACTCCGCTCCTCAATTAAACGGTCTAATACGGGTCTGACGGTTTGAAGAATTCCCTCCCGCGAATTATCCAGCTTAAACTCCAATAGCCCCACAATCAACGGAATCAAACTATTAACCGCATCCGCTAAATCTTCGGGAGTTGCATTTTCCGTCTCAATGCCCTGCACTTCTTCCATTGTGGTGATGTCTGGGGGTTTGGCAAAATCAGAATTCATATAGATAGATAGGTGGGTGAAATTAAATTAAATATATATAAAATGCTGAAAACCTAGAGCTTCAAGAATCAAGATATAATTTACCCTAAGAGTAGCCGTTTAAAAAACTTGATGTTTTATGAGTAATAATCCTGTGACCAATGCCTTCTTTTTCGGTAGAGCCTTAGCAGAAGTAATGAGCGAAAAGCTGGAAGACTCTTTCACCAATGCTATGAGCGATCTTGGTAAATTTGATGCCGAACAGCGGGAAAACTTACGCCAATTTATGGAAGAAGTACAGCAGAGAGCAGAACGAGCCTCCGAAACAACTACCTATCCTGGCACTAGTAATAACGGTACAACTAACTCTTATCGGGGTATTGATATTGATACTAGCAGCACCAACTCCGAAGATCTCCAGACCATGTTAGATCAACTGAGAGCGGAAATTGCTACCTTACGCACAGAATTAAAAAAATACCATTAAACATCAACAGGGAATGGCTATTCCCCCAATCCCCCAAACCCCCCAATCCCCAAATTCCCAAATTCCCCAATCCCCCC
>Ga0114940_10000548_pt1 | contig 17040 bp, 14 predicted proteins | sample ColdCreekSource_FD_87195 | JGI IMG/M metagenome (GOLD analysis project Ga0114940, IMG submission 87195) | Groundwater microbial communities from Cold Creek, Nevada to study Microbial Dark Matter (Phase II) - Cold Creek Source | ecosystem: Environmental > Aquatic > Deep subsurface > Groundwater ... | reverse complement strand
CAGGATGAAGGCCCTCGGGTCGTAAACTGCTTTTCTCTGTGATGATTATGACAGTAGCAGAGGAATAAGGATCGGCTAACTCCGTGCCAGCAGCCGCGGTCATACGGAGGATCCAAGCGTTATCCGGAATTACTGGGCGTAAAGAGTTGCGTAGGTGGCATAGTAAGCGAATAGTGAAAGCGTGTGGCTCAACCATACTTACATTATTCGAACTGCTAAGCTAGAGGATGAGAGAGGTTATTGGAATTCCCAGTGTAGGAGTGAAATCCGCAGATATTGGGAGGAACACCGATGGCGTAGGCAGATAACTGGCTCATTCCTGACACTAAGGCACGAAAGCGTGGGTAGCAAACGGGATTAGATACCCCGGTAGTCCACGCCGTAAACGATGGATGCTAGCTGTAAGAGGTATCGACCCCTCTTGTAGCGAAGCTAACGCGTTAAGCATCCCGCCTGTGGAGTACGGTCGCAAGACTAAAACATAAAGGAATTGACGGGGACCCGCACAAGCGGTGGAGCGTGTTGTTTAATTCGATGGTAAGCGAAGAACCTTACCCAGGCTTGACATCCTTGGAAGCACTGCGAAAGCAGAGTGTGCCTTCGGGAACCAAGTGACAGGTGTTGCATGGCCGTCGTCAGCTCGTGTCGTGAGATGTTTGGTTAAGTCCATCAACGAGCGCAACCCTTTTAGTTAGTTGAATTTCTCTAGCTAGACTGCCCTGGTAACAGGGAGGAAGGAGGGGATGATGTCAGGTCAGTATTACCCTTACGTCTGGGGCTACAAACACGCTACAATGGCCAGTACAAAGGGCTGCCAAAGCGCAAGCTGGAGCAACTCCCATCAAAGCTGGTCCAAGTTCGGATTGCAGGCTGAAACTCGCCTGCATGAAGCTGGAATCGCTAGTAAAGGTAGGTCAGCACACTACCTTGAATACGTTCCCGGGTCTTGTACACACCGCCCGTCAAACCATGAAAGTCGGCAATACCCGACGTCCGAGCTTTGTCTCGGCCTAAGGTAGGGCAGATAATTGGGGTTAAGTCGTAACAAGGTATCCGTACGGGAACGTGCGGATGGATTACCTCCTTTCTAGGGAGAAAACTAGCAGTCTGCGGAGCAATCCTGGACGAGCTAGGTCGATCTTGTTAAATCGTAACTCAGTACTGACGATTTAATTTTCCTGAAATCTGAAGTTTACTTCAGATCAAGGACGAGATATCAGTAACTGAACCTTAGTTAATTGGCGTTGAGATGCACTATTCAGTTTTTAACCGTAAGGGTTAGTAAAAGAGTCTGCGAAAGCAGGCTCTTTTTTGTGTCAGGAAGTACTTGCCGACTAGAGGTTGGCGGTGAATAAGGCTCATGGGACGGCATACTAGTTTAGAAGCTTGTAAAAACCTCTGATTTAAGATAGAATACATCGGTAGTTTAGGTGTGGGCGATTAGCTCAGCTGGTTAGAGCGCTTCTCTGATAAGGAAGAGGTCGGTGGTTCGAGTCCACCATCGCCCACCATGCTACAATTTGGGAACATAGCTCAGTTGGACAAAAGACAGCACCATAGGTGCTCTAGCCAACTTTGTAAGATCCGCGTACATTTTTTGGGGACATAGCTCAGTTGGCTAGAGCACCTGCTTTGCAAGCAGGGGGTCCAGGGTTCGAGTCCCTGTGTCTCCACCAATATGAATTTTAAAGCGCATCAATTGATGCGCTTTTTCATTATCTTGAGTTAGCGAATATGATATGATAACCCCTATAACGGTTATGGTAAATAGTGAAAAAGAGACAATTGAGGGCTAAGCTTAGTTCTTGGCGGCGAAATGATGGTGTGGGAATTAAGCGCAAATGGCCGTTAGCGCTGGTAATGCTGGCACTGGCCTCGGTCAGGTAGTCTATGAAATCTACTTTAACTATGGCGGCTATGGCGCGACCCGCTTGTATCCTAACCCAGAGTCTCCCAATGCCGCGGCCAAGTATAGGTCTCTAAAGCGGGGCAGTGGCGGTACGGTTAATCCGCCCCCGCAATGCTACCTCCGACGACAACCAATAAATCGCCGGATCTCAATAGCGATGCTAAGGTTAACTTTACAGACCTGAGCATTCTGTTAGCTGCTTGGAAACCGTAGTATACTTAATGATGAGTCGAACGTTAACAGAGTAAGGCTAGCGGTGTGTATTGTGATTTTTAGCTAAAATAGCACCAAACTAGGTTGTTTATATCATAAGCGGTATAAGTAAAATACTAAGGTGTATGCCCCATAGCGTATGCTGACCACGGTTAAAGCGTAGCAAATATTGCATCATAAAAGGCTTGACCGCCCCTGTTTTACTTGCTAAACTAGCATCTAGTAACTTGAGTTTAGGCAAAGAGAGCGTGCAATACAGCAATCAGGCTGTATCGGAAACGCCTTAAGCGTAAACTTAAGTAATGATCCAAAGTATGATGTTTTTCATCTATTGCGGTCTTGAGTTTATGTAGATTAACAATTTGGCACATATAGAGAGAAATGAAATTTGAACGCTTTTAGATGTTTACATCTTCAAGTGTTTTGTTAAGACAAACGGCATTGGAATCATATTTGTTGTTTAATGCTTGCAAGCATTAAACTGATAAGTACCAATAACCAGTCAATTGCACTGAGAGCATCAAGCTTCGGCTTGATACTTTCTTCGTAAAAAGTTACATAAGCGCACACAAAGAATGCCTTGACATAAGATACCGATGAAGGACGCGTGGAGCTGCGATAAGCTTCGGGGAGCAGCTAACTATGCTTTGATCCGAAGATTTCCGAATGGGGAAACCCGGCTAGAGTAATGTCTAGTCACACCGATCTGAATATATAGGATTGGATAGTGGTAAGCAGGGGAACTGAAACATCTTAGTACCCTGAGGAATAGAAAATAACCAATGATTCCGTTAGTAGTGGCGAGCGAACGCGGAAGAGCCCAAACTTTTAAAGCTTTTGCCTACGAATGTATTTGTTTACAAATATACTAGTGGCAAATAAGTTGGTAGACGAATGTTTTAAAAGGGTTGTGACATTGCAAACAACCAGTCTTGAGACTCCATAGAGATTTATCTGTATGGGAAATCAAGATTGGCGGTAAAGGCTACCATTCCTTTACATAAAGTTTAATAAAATTGCGAGACGAGTAGAAGCAGTTGGAAATCTGCGCCATAGACAGTGATAGCCTGGTATACAAAGTGTCGCAAACTTTATATTTGCAAAGAAGCCTGCCTGAATTCATTTCGATGAGTTTAGACAGACTTCGTTTGTCGAGTAGGTCGGGACACGTGAAACCCTGACTGAATCCGGGAGGTCCACCTCCCAAGGCTAAATATATCTTATGATCGATAGTGAACAAGTACCGTGAGGGAAAGGCGAAAAGAACCCCGGAAGGGGAGTGAAATAGACCCTGAAATTGTGTGCGTACAAGGAGTTGGAGCATCTTCGGATGTGACAGCGTGCTTTTTGTAGAACGATCCAACGAGTTACTAGTATGTGCAAGCTTAAGTCATATGACGTAGGCATAGCGAAAGCGAGTCTGAATAGGGCACCAAGTACATATTAGTAGACCCGAAACCAGGTGACCTAACCATGGGCAGGTTGAAGCGTCGGTAAAACGACGTGGAGGACCGAACCGTAGCGAGTTGCAACACGCCCGGATGACCTGTGGTTAGCGGTGAAATGCCAATCGAACCTGGAGATAGCTGGTTCTCCTCGAAATAGCTTTAGGGCTAGCGTCGTACGGTAACATGTGGGGGTAGAGCTCTGTTTCGGACTGGGGGTCGCAAGATTACCCACCCTTGACAAACTACGAATACCACATGCGGAACTACGGCAGTTAGAACGGCGGGGCTAAGCTCGTCGCTCGAAAGGGAAACAGCCCAGACCATCATCTAAGGTCCCCAAGTCTATGCTAAGTGGGAAACGAGGTGAGATTTCTTAAACAACGAGGATGTTGGCTTAGAAGCAGCCATTCATTTAAAGAGTGCGTAACAGCTCACTCGTCAAGAGATCTTGCGCGGAAAATGTAACGGGGCTAAGCATAGCACCGAAGATATGGATGTGGTGCGACTTCGGTCGCACTGCGTGGTAGAGGAGCGTTCCTATCTGCGTTGAAGTCGGATCGTGAGTTCCGGTGGAGCGTTAGGAAGTGAGAATGTTGGAATGAGTAACCATAAGGCAGGTGAGAATCCTGCCCCCCGAAAGAGCAAGGTTTCCTGGGCCACGGTAATCGTCCCAGGGTTAGTCGGTCCTAAGCCGAGGCGCGTAGCGTAGGCGATGGACAACGGGTTAATATTCCCGTACTAGTATAATTTTGTTAGATGTGCGCGGCATAGTAGTTGGAGCGGATTCATGGTTATATCCGTCTAAGTATCAGAAATAGGTACGAATGAAAGGACCTTTTGGTCCGATTCCGGTAAAGGTGCTGACTAGAAAAGCAATCTAACGCGTGGATTATACTATCCGTACCGCAAACCGACACAGGTGCTCAGGTCGAGAAGACCAAGGGGTACGAGTGATTCTTCGTCAAGGAACTCGGCAAACAAGCGGCCGTAACTTCGGAATAAGGCCTGCCCCCTCACTGTGTTAATCACAGTAGAGAAGCTAAATTGTAAGCCAGTTTTCTTTTCAAGAAAACAACAGTAGTGAACGTAAGTTTTTAACTTCTTACAGAAGCCTGTATAAACGAGTCTAATCGAGAAACAATTCATATATCATTATTTGAAAAGAGAGCTGACCCTATTTAAACTCCTCCATCGTGGTTGATAGAGTGAGGGGGCCGCAGCTAAAGATCCCCTGCAACTGTTTACCAAAAACATAGGTCTGTGCTAACACGAAAGTGGATGTATACGGGCTGACGCCTGCCCGGTGCCGGAAGGTTAAGGGGAGAGGTTTACGCTTTGAACTGAAGCCCCGGTGAACGGCGGCGGTAACTATAACCGTCCTAAGGTAGCGAAATTCCTTGTCAGGTAAGTTCTGACCCGCACGAATGGCGTAATGATAGGGGAACTGTCTCGACGAAGAGCTCGGTGAAAGTGCATTGACGGTAAAGATGCCGTCTGTCCGCAGCAGGACGAAAAGACCCCGTGGAGCTTTACTACAGCTTGACATTGAGCCGGGGGTATACATGTGTAGAATAGGTGGGAGACTTTGAAACCTAGGCGCTAGCCTAAGTGGAGTCATCAGTGAAATACCACCCTTGTATGCCTCTTGTTCTTACCGGGACCACAAAATGTTCTTGAAGCCGTCATAGTATGATGGACCACTTCGAGAGTGTCTTCTGGTTCCGGGACCGTGTCTGGTGGGTAGTTTAACTGGGGCGGTTGCCTCCTAAAGAGTATCGGAGGCGTTCAAAGGTTGGCTAGATTCGGATGGAAATCGAATCGATAGTGTATACGCACAAGCCAGCTTGACTGTGAGGACTACAATCCAAACAGGTACGAAAGTAGGAGTAAGTTTTCCGCTGTCCGTGATTTAATCACAAGAGTGTGGTATCGGCAGCGCTTTCGGATAAAAGTTACCCCGGGGATAACAGGCTTATAGCGCCCAATAGTTCACATAGACGGCGCTGTTTGGCACCTCGATGTCGGCTCATCTCATCCTGGGGCTGGAGCAAGTCCCAAGGGTCCGGCTGTTCGCCGGTTAAAGAGGTACGTGAGCTGGGTTCAGAACGTCGTGAGACAGTTCGGTTTATATCCGCTGTGGACGATAGGAAATTTGAGGAGATCTACCCCTAGTACGAGAGGACCGGGGCGGACGCACCGCTGGTGTACGGGTTGTTCTACCAAGAGCATTGCCCGGTAGCTATGTGCGGAATAGATAAGCGCTGAAAGCATATTAAGCGCGAAACTGACTCCAAGATTAGATTTCCCTATGACCTCCCTGAAAGACGATCAGGTTGATAGGCGCAAGGTGGAAGCATGGTAACATGTGTAGCCGAAGCGTACTAATAGAGGCATTGACTTTTTACGACCTAAGATAAGGCTCAATAATATGCAGCTTTATCTTAGGTAGCAATTGACTGGTTATTGGTGTTTATCACAACACACAATATCGTTTGTCAGTGATAATTTCGATTTACATGTGCCAAGTGTTATTTTAACAATTCGTCACCGACCACTAAACGTCATAGGTGTCGAACTGGATTTTCGGTCAAATGCCAAACAGCGACCGAAAACCCTGTTCGGTGCCCATGGCGCGAGGGAAACACCTGTTCCCATGCCGAACACAGCAGTTAAGCCTCGTAGCGGTTACAATACTTGGGCCTGAGCCCTGGGAAGATAGCACGGTGCCGAATTATAAAAAAGCCATCCTTTACAGGGTGGCTTTTTTCTTACCCGCTACAATTGTGGTAGCATACATATATGCGATATACTGCCGACTCTGAAGCGACAGCAACGGTAGGCCCCCTTGATAGGCATACATTTGTAACACCATTTATTATTAGTACGTTTCTGGCTTTTCCTAGCTTGCTAGTTGTCGCCTACAGTAAGCAGACTATTGGCTATGATTTGCTCATTGCTAGTGGCTATTATCAGCTTATTATGGCTGTTTTGGCCGTATTATTGTCGGTATCGCTCGTAACAAGCTTGCTGTATCTTTGGCGTAGCTGTAATCATGCGGCTAAGGTGGCAGTTGTTATTGTGGAGGTTGTAGCAGTGGCAAGCTTCCTTTATATCACAGTAGCTTGAGTATTATTGTCGGTCATGTATGAATATAATATAATATCATACCATAAGTGTTGACATAAGCATTAGTGTATGGTATCATAAGCGTAATTCCGAATGGGAATGAGAGGGTTTTCTGCTTTTGGCATTGGAGTGCATTCAATGCTCTCAGCGGAGAGCCTTTTTGTTTCGTTTGGATTTGTAGACGCTTAGCGTTTGCAGATCCCACAGCGTGAATTAAGCCAACGTGAGCATAATTAATATCTGGGAGGATACCTACATGGCTGGAACTATAGCTGGTGGCAAGAGCGCCGCAAAGACCAACAAAGAGAAGTACGGTTCTGATTTTTACGCTAAGATTGGTGCCAAGGGTGGCCGTAAAGGCCGTACCGGTGGTTTCTTCGCAAACCGTGAACTAGCTCGTGCAGCTGGTGCTAAGGGTGGCCGCATTAGCCGCCGTACTAAGAAGACCGAAGCTGAAGCTTAAATAGCTACTACGCGCGTCTTAGTATAAAAGCAGCCCCTAGCCGGGCTGTTTTTATATATCCAGAACATTATTGTATACGCTGGCTAAATATATGTTGTAGCTTATGTAAAGTTGGTTGCTAGCAAGCAAGAGGCTCCGTACAATAGACAATACTATGTATACACGAGGGCGATATTACAAAACACACCGACGACAGTTTAAGATGTTCTCACGTCAGTCGGTATCACTTGCAGTTGCTATGGCTGTGGTTATAGGTGGCGCCATGACGATTACTCAGGCGGGTGGCGAACCCGACTTTTTGGCAAGCCGTGCAAGAACTGGCTGGTCTAACGACGATTCAACTAGGCAAAAGAGTGCAAAGAAAAATCGCGGCGATGCCGCCCAAAGATCCAATCCGGCGGCAGGACAGGTGCTGCCAGGTGTTACGCCGAGCTTGCCAGCCATAACATCGTTACTAGACTTAGCGTCGCCAGAAAAGAAAGAAATTGCAATGCGTCTAGTGTCTAGCGCTGAAAATTCATCTTTAGATTGGCGCGCGCAATTTGCTTATATTGAAGATATCGGTGACGGCAGGGGGTATACTGCAGGTATTATTGGGTTCTGTAGTGGTACTGGCGACATGTTGGAGTTGGTCGAAAATTACACCCGCACCAAACCCGGTAATGCTCTAGCGCCCTTCCTCCCGGCCTTAAAGCAGGTTAATGGTACTGACTCCCATGCTGGACTTGATGCGGCATTCGTCAGTGCCTGGAAGGCGGCAGCTGGTGATATCGTTTTTCAACAAGCTCAAGAGAACTTACGTGACGAAGCCTATTTTAAGCCAGCATTAGCTCTGGCGAAAGCTGACGGGATAAGCACGCTAGGCCAGTTTATGTACTACGATGCGGCCGTCATGCATGGGCCTAATACCGGTGGTGGCCTTGTTGACATCAGGAACAAGGCTGCAGCTGTCGCCAAGACGCCAACCCAGGGTGGTGATCAGAAGACGTACCTACAGGCGTTTATGGTCGCCCGTAAGGCAGAAATGGCAAAAGAGGCGGCCCACCGTGACGTAAGTCGTGTCGATGGCGCCCAGGCGGTTTTCTTGCAAGCTGGAAACTTCGAACTTTCACTCCCGCTGACGTGGACCGTGTATGGCGACCCATTCACGATTACTAACTTATAGCGGCTGCCTGTAGTACTTCTTGCTGGTGTCTATAGGGCCGACAGAACCGTGAAGGCGTAACGCGCCAGCTAGCATGGCAGTTGAAGCAACGGTAGACGGGCTCGTTATCTTGTTGGAGTGCTTTTGCGGTGCAACTCGGGCAGATTGATCGCCGATAGAGCCAATCGCGGTAACTGTCGAGGCAGTCTTGGATGTGGTCTTCATCGATGGTGATGCCGTAGGTTGTGGCTATGGTTTTTGCTTGTTCCCAGGCGGCAACCTCCAACTGGAGCAATTCAAAATCAAGTTTATAGCGCTTGTGATCGAGTAAACCATGGCCTACTTCGTGTAATAACGAAAAAGTCGCTACTACGCCGTCGTCACCAGATTTATAAAATACTTGGCGTTTGGCAGGAGACCAGTAAAAAGAAGCGCCAGCAACAAACGCAAGACTAGGGTTATCGGCGGTCAATTTAGTTAGCAGGCTGGTGAATGTCGGATGTTTAGCCATATGTTTGTTTGGCTATATCGTAGCAACCGTAAATAACGGCTTTTTCTGGTCGCTCGGCAGCTTTTATTTTAGGCAAGAGGATCATTGGGTTGTCGTATTTCTCCAAGTACTCCTGTAGAGGCTCCTTGTACTTGTCGTAGTGAGTGCCGATACTACCTCCGATGACAATGATATCAGGGGTGAGCAGGGCAATGAGGTCGATCATGCCGATGGCAATGTTGCGGGCAATGATGCGTAAGGTGCGCTGGTCGTTGATCTCGTACATTGGTTTGCCGAACTGCTTGACAATGGCACTGCCGGCGGCAAAATCTTCCCAGCGCTTGTAGCTACCATTATGTTCCAACAGCATATGTCCACCCTCATTGCTGGCCAATTCGCGGACTATACGTCGCTCTGAGATGTAGCCAATACCAATACCAGTACTAATAGTGACGTACAGGACGCGGGCGTGTTCGTCGACGAGCATCGACTCGGATAAGCCGGCGAGTTTGGCGTCATTTTCGAGAACTACAGGACATTTGGCGATACGTTCGACATCGGCCTGGACGCGTACATTATGCCATGACAGATGTCCGAAATTGATGCCCATACCGCGCTTATGGTCAATGATGCCGGGGATGCCGATACCGCAGCTTTTGAAGTCTTTGACGGACAATGCGGCGACCGTATCGGCTAGCTGCGCAAGGAATTCTTGGTAATTTTGCGGCGTAGGGAAGCGTAGCTCTTCGGTAATAACGCCCTTGTTATTAACCGCGGCTACAAGTGTTTTTGTCCCTCCGACGTCGATTGCCAAATACATTACTAGCAGTATATCACCAAGTTTGCGCCGCGTAATACAAAACTTTTTCATCACGGTGTGGGCGATTTTGGGCACTCCCGGTATCCCATAATGGCATGGCTTGATTTACAGGGTCGATAAGGGGTATAATAGGTCTAATCTCACAGAGGTCTTGAGCTAGTGTCTAAAACTCTATCAAAAGATGTCTGTTAGAAATATATTTCAAGGAGGCATGTACAACATGTCAAAAACTACAATTACTATGGATGAGCTGCTTGCGTCGCAAGACATTAAGCAGCTAGAAACTGGCGACGTCGTCGAAGGCGTTGTTAGCAATATCCGCAAACATGAAGTCTGGATCGACCTAGGCGTCCAGGGTGTCGGTGTGGTTATGCGCCGAGAAATCGGTCATGGTCAGCAATTAGAGCAGGACCAGACGGTTACCGTCAGTGTCTTGGACCCAGAATTAGAAGAAGGCTACGCGCTGCTAAGCATGCGCCGTGCCGCCAAAGATCGCGGCTGGGACGAACTACAACGTATGTTCGACGCCCAAGAAATCGTTGAGGTTACACCTTACGATGCAAACCGCGGTGGTCTACTTGTGGAGTTGGAAGGCATTCGTGGCTTCCTGCCAGTCAGCCAATTGGCCGCTGGGCACTATCCACGCGTCTCAGGTGCAGATAAGGACGAGATCCTGCAGAAGCTTAACGCTTTGACAGGTCAACAACTCCGTGTCCGTATCCTTGACGTCAGTCGCAAGGACAACAAGCTTATCTTTAGCGAGAAGGAAGCTGTCCGCGACGACATGCAGGCCCGCTTTGCTAAGCTTAAAGTTGGTGATGAGGTTGAAGGTGTCGTAACTGGTGTTATCGACTTTGGCGCATTCGTCAATGTTGATGGTATCGAAGGTTTGATCCACATCTCAGAAATCTCTTGGGAACGCGTCGAAGACCCTCGCAAGTATGTTAAGGTTGGTGAAAACGTCAAAGCTCGAATTATCGCTATCGATAAGGACCGCTTGAGTTTGAGCCTAAAGCAGATGAGTGAAGACCCATGGTTGGAACAAGTCAAAGCCTTTACAAAGGGTGATATTGTCGAAGGTAAAGTGACACGGATCACACCATTTGGTGCATTCGTACAGCTGAGCGCGGCAGTCGAAGCCCTGGTACACATCTCCGAGATGGGTACCGACGAGCACGTAGATCCCGAAAAGATCTTCCAGCTCAACGAAAAGAAGAACTTCAAAGTTCTCGACATTGATACTGAAGGCCGTAAGATCGCCCTCAGCCTCAAAGACGCACAATAGAACTCTAGTTCTATGTTGTAAGTAAATCGGCCGCTTGGCCAGAAAGGAGTATCGACAGATGGCTCGAATGATTGAAATTGAAGATACCATCACCGTCGGCACCCTGGCAGAGCGGCTGAGTTTGCCTGTAACCCGCCTCATTGGCGAGCTCATGAAGAACGGTATTATGGCGACCGTTAACGAGAGGATCGACTTCGATACCGCTCAGATTATCGTCCAAGAACTCGGACTTGATATCGAGCTAACCCGCAAGGCTGCTGAAATTGCTGGCGTATCCACACGTAGCAGTCGTAAGAATAGCGACGCAGCCGATGCTGAGACCCGTCCTCCGGTTATTGCAGTTATGGGACACGTTGACCACGGCAAGACCTCATTGCTTGATGCACTCCTGGGCCTCAATGTCGCCAAAGGCGAAGCCGGCGGTATTACGCAGCATATTTCAGCCTACCAGGTTGACCACAAAGGCCGCGCCATAACCTTCCTCGACACTCCGGGCCATGAAGCGTTCGCGGCTATCCGGGCCCACGGCGCCCAACTTACCGACCTTGTCGTGTTAGTTGTTGCTGCCGATGATGGCGTTAAGCCTCAGACTATCGAAGCTATCCGCTTTGCCCGTCAGGCTGGCGTTAAGATCATTGTTGCCGCCAACAAGATCGACAAAGAAGGCGCTGATGTTAACCGCATCAAGCAACAGCTTTCTGAGCATGAACTACTTGTCGAAGAGTGGGGCGGCGATACCGTTGTTCAGGAAGTCAGCGCTAAGACTAAGAAAGGCATTCCAGAGCTTCTGGATATGATTCTACTAGTCGCTGACGTCGAAGACCTCAAAGCCCGACACAACTTGCCGGCTAGTGGCTTAATTATCGAAGCTCAAGTAGAGCAGGGTCGCGGTCCCGTTGCCCGGGCACTTGTAGAAGAAGGCAGGCTTAAGCGCGGCGACTTTGTCGTAGCTGGTGGCACCTATGCCCGTGTCCGTAACCTCGAAACTACTACCGGCAAAGTCATTACTGAAGCTGGGCCATCAACGCCTGTTGTTATGACCGGTTTTAAGGCTACGCCAGCCTTTGGTGACCAATTTACGGTTGTCGCCAATGAGAAGTTGGCCCGTGCGCTATCTGCCGCTAATGCCGAAGCCCACACTACAAGTGGTCGTTTGGATATGAATAGCAATGAGCTTATCCGTATGATCAACCGTGGCAACAAGCTGACTGAACTTAACGTTATTGTTAAAGCCGATGTTCAGGGTTCATTGACATCTGTTATTGACAGCATCAAGACCTTGGATACCGACGAAGTTGCTATCCGAGTAGTCGCATCAGGTGTTGGCGCAATCACCGAGAACGATGTCCAGTTAGCCAACACTACTGGCGCGATTATCTACGGCTTCAACGTCACTCTACCGGCAAACGTTCGCCAGCTAGCCAGCCGTGACAAAATCTCCATTCGAATGTATAACGTCATATATGAGTTAATTGACGATGCTAAATCTGGCCTATCTAACTTATTAGCAGATGAAGTGATTGAGACTGAAACTGGACGACTTATCATACGCGGTATTTTTAAGACCACAAAATCTGAGATCATTTGTGGTGGCGAAGTCACAAAGGGTAAGGCAGTAGCGCCAGCCTTAGTAAAGATTAGCCGTGACAAAGAAGTGATTGCTGCCGAAGTGGAGGTCACCGGACTTAAGCGCGGCCCAACCGAGACCAAAGAAGTTTTAGAAGGTGAGATGTGTGGCGTTAGCCTCCGCCTATCGAGCAAGCTCGAAGTTAAGGAAGGCGACCACCTCGAATTCTTTACAAGGCATACCGTCGCCCGGAGCTTGTAGGTCGGTTTTGCAGACTTTTGACTGGGTGGCATTAGATAAACTAAATGGTACAATACAATTATGATCAAACTCGATGAAAACTTATTGTTAGAACTAGGCCTTGGCAGCTTGCCTAAGCCCGAAAAAACGGCTTTTCTTAAGCACATGTACGAAACTTTGGAGATGCGTGTTGGTACGCGTCTTGCCGAGCGCATGTCGGATCAGCAGATGGCCGAGTTTGAACAATATATCAACAGCAATGACGAGCAGGGCGCCTTCCACTGGCTAGAAGGTAACTTCCCCAATTACAAACAAGTTGTTGCCGAAGAGTTTGATAAGCTTAAGGGCGAGATCCAGCCATTAGCGCCTCAGATTGTAGCTGCCAGCCAGGCTCAAGCAGCTCAGGGTGGTGCCGGTAATGTAACTGATGGCCAGGCGCCACAGCAACCGGCCACTATCGACTCACCACAGCAGCCGCAATACGCCCAGCCGCAACAACAACCTCAGCAGTTCCAGCAAGGTGACCGGCCTAGCCAGGCTACGCCGGCATACCCACAGCTTCAGGATAATCCTGCTTCGGCGTATAATAACCCAGCCCCGACCAATGACTTTAGCGCTGCTCAGCCCCAGACACCTCAACAGGCGGCGCCAGCAAACTACCAACCACAGCAGCCGACTGCAGCGCCGGCTTACCAGCCACAATACGGCCAGCCAAGCCAGGGTCAACAATTCGGCGCTCCTCAGCAGCCATCGTTTGCCCAGGATCAACAACCGCAGCAGCCAGCTCCGGCGTCATTTGGTGCGCCCGCGCCCGCATATCAGCCCCATCAACAGCAGCTCGCTGCAAATCCTTACGGTCCAGCTCCTCAGTTTGGTCCGTCTCCACAGCAGTCAAACCCGCAGTCCCAACAGCAGCCAGCTCCGGCGTATGACCCACAGGCTTACCAACCTGCACCGCCACCATACGGCCAACAGCAGCCGCCACAACCCGGCCAATAGAACGCTTACCTAAGTGCTCTTAAGTACTAGTTTAGTTTATTGCCAGCTAAGAATGCCTTAGCTGGCATTTCTGATTTGCCGGCTGGCTTGAGCTTGCTGATACACAGTAATCCGTCACTCGTGGTGATTGCTATACTGCCAGGCTCACTTGTAGCGTCTACGGTACCAATTGCTAAAGTGGCAGTTTTGTCGGACGGGCTAGGGGTGACGTGGGCATGCGTCACGACTACATCTTTGCCGGCCAGGCTAGTACGGCTCTTAGGCCATTCAATAAAAGCACGAATCTCCCGCTCTAATTGGACCGCTGGTTTTTCAAAGTCCAATACGCCGTCTTGTTTGGTCAATTTGCGTGAATACGTGGCTGTCTCGTGGTTAGGCATTGCTGCCTGTTCCTGAGGCGCCGGAATAACGCTACCCTCGATGTACAAAGGCAGTATATGCTGTAATGATTGGTCGCTTAATTCGATAAGATCTTCGGTCAAAGACGGTGTTGTCGCAGTGGGGTCTAGGGCGTAGGTAGTCTGTGCGAGCAACGGACCTTCATCCATAGCTTCGACTAGTAGCATGAGACTTACGCCGGTCTCTTGCAATCCGGTAAGAATCGAGAAGGTAATCGGATCGGCGCCGCGCAGCTCGGGAAGCAAAGAGAAATGGCTGTTAACGATGCCGAGCTCAAACGAATCGATAACTTTGCGACTGACAATAATACCAAAATCGATCAGTACGCCAACCGGTGATTCAAATGGCTGCTCGGCCATGAGGTTGTCGAGATCGCGCCGGTTAGAAGTAAAATACAACGGCAGCTGACGCGCTTCAGCTAGCTCGATAACCGGAAAGTCATGCTTGTGGTGCTCGGGACGGGGTTTAGTAATAACGGCTTCGATATCACACCAGGCCAGGAGTAGTTCTAGCGACCGGGCCGCGACCGGGCCGCTGCCAAAGAAGACGACTTTTGGCCGTCCACTTTGCGTGCTCATGCCGCCTCGCTCCATAGGTCGCTGTTGCTAGCAATGTCTGCTTCGTAGTCGAGCCGGTCAAGGTGGCCACTGTCGCTCAAGCGGAAGAATGCTTTGGTTTGGTCTTTGATGTGGTCAATAAAGACCACTCCATTAGTGTGGTCGATTTCGTGTTGGAAGATACGTGCCAAAAAGCCTTCGGCGGTGACCCGGACTTCTTTGCCTTCGACATCAAGGGCTTTGACCCGGACTTTGGTGTAACGTGGGACTTTGCCGTAGATATCACGGATACTCAGGCAACCTTCGAAGTCCTCTTCGATTGTGCCTTCATACTTAGTGATCTGTGGATTAATAAAGACTGCGAAGGTGCGGTCATCTTTGTTGTCGAAATCATGACGGATGACTACGATACGATACATAAGATTGACCTGGACGGCGGCTAAAGCAACGCCGACTTCGTGGCTGCGTGAAGCTTCCCAATCGAGAGTAGCCGATTCCATCTCTTCAATAATTTGTTTGATCTCAGGGGTGATCAGGCCGACCTTTTGCGAGCGCGTGCGCAGGCTAGGGTGCGGTAATGTAATAATATCTTCTTTTTTCACTCTGTTAGTATACCGGAGATACTGCAGCGCCGCCAATTATATGTCAGAATAAGCGGTCCAATTACGGATTACAGCAAATTGCTAGGGTCGATATCGTATGACCAGTTAGCGGGTAGTTGCTTGATAGCTTCGACTAGTTGGCCACGGTCTTTTGCCTTGATAGTGGCTTGCCATTGGAATTTGCCAGCGGTTTTTTCATAAAAAGCCGGTGTTGGGCCATCTATGATGAGGCGCAGGCCGCTGCTGCGCAGGCTTTCGACAGCGCTGGTAGCAGCCTTTTGGGCGGCAGCGCTGGTTGCTCGGCGGCACCAGATTTTAAGGGTATGGCAGAAAGGCGGGAAGATGAACGCTTTGCGCTCTTCGATCTCTGAGTCGTAAAATTTTTGCCATTCACCGCTAATGGCGGCATTGATCACCGGGCTAGCTGGGTCATAGGTTTGGATGACCACCCGAGCCTCGCTAAGGTGTCCACGGCCTACCCGGCCGATAACTTGCCGTAACAGCTGATAGGAACGCTCGCTAGAAGTATAGTCGGGCAAGTAGAGGCTGGTATCGGCTACAACGACCCCAACGGTACTCAGGAGCGGCAAGTCCAAACCTTTGGCAATCAGCTGGGTGCCAACGATAATATCGACCTCACCGGCGTGTACGGCGTCGTAGTGGACTTCGAGGCGCTCATCTTTGGCGTTGTCGGTGTCAAAGCGCTGGATACGCGCTTGCGGAAAGGCGTGCTGTAACTCTTGGACAATCGCCTTGGTGCCAATACTCTTCATGACAATATTAGCGCTACCACAATCCGGGCAGCTCGATGGCGCGTTACTGTGATAGCCGCAGGTGTGGCAGCGAATGTTGTGAGTGTCGCCGTGATAGGTAAGCGGTAGGTCACAGTGTGGACACAGCGCTTGCCAACCACAATTCTCACACAATACCACCCGCGCCGTACCACGCCGATTAAGAAAGACCAAACTTTGCTCACCAGCTTTGAGGCTGGTTTGGATACTGTCTAGCATAGTGTTGGATAGGTTTTGTTCGCGGCTGAACAGCGAGTGGTCTTTTAGGTCGACAACCTTGATTTCGACCTGAGCTTCGCTGTCACTGTGGCTATCTTGCTTGGCTTTTTTGGTCATGCGTACGATTGGCTTGCTTAGGACTTGGGCAACATACATATCGGTAATGAGTGGTGTCGCTGATCCCAACACTAGTACGGCTTTGTGCATGCTGGCCAGCTGGGCGGCAACTTTGCTGGCATGGTAGTGTGGTGCCTGTTCTTGCTTGTACGAACCTTCATGCGATTCGTCCAAAATAATTACACCGATATGTTTGAGTGGCGAAAACAGCGCCGAACGCGGCCCGAGTACAACAAATGGTTCGGCCGACTGGAGCATACGTAGCCATAGCATATTGCGTTCTTTGGCGGTCAGTTTGGAGTGTGTGGTGATAACCCGGCTGGCGCCAAAAGCATCTACAAAATTCTGAGTTAACTGGGGTGTAAGGCCGATTTCTGGCGTAAGAACAATGGCTGATTTTTGTTGTTCGATCGATTTTTTTACGAGTTCAATATAGACCCTGGTTTTACCGCTGCCGGTTTCGCCGTGCAATATATATGTCCCGGCGGCTGACATAGTAATGACTGCCTGTTGCTGCTCGTCGTTAAGCTCGGGCAACTTCGCCAGTACCTTTGTAGCGCTTGATGATATGGTGGCTATACTGTCGGCTGGATACAACTTAGAAGGGAGGAACTGTTGCATGGTGACACCGATACCAGCCGGATAATAACT
>Ga0114940_10000546_pt1 | contig 17133 bp, 11 predicted proteins | sample ColdCreekSource_FD_87195 | JGI IMG/M metagenome (GOLD analysis project Ga0114940, IMG submission 87195) | Groundwater microbial communities from Cold Creek, Nevada to study Microbial Dark Matter (Phase II) - Cold Creek Source | ecosystem: Environmental > Aquatic > Deep subsurface > Groundwater ... | reverse complement strand
GCCCAAACAGAAGACGCCACCAGAAAGTGGCCGGTCAAGCGTGCCTTCCGAACAAGGCCAGCCCGCTGTTTAAGTCCGTTTTTTGCTACCGTTCACCACGCAGGTTCAAAGCCCACAAAGAACAGTCTTGTCGTTCACATTCAGGCCTATGACCTATAAAAGTCGGCGATCCTTGCACGGCGGGCAGTGCCTGCCCTACACAACTGAACGGTTACCATTGTTTTCAAATCGAAATGCGCAAGTCGAACATGCCACTTTAATCCAACGACAATTTCTCCGTCGGCGCATCGGCTTGCTCGGACGAAACGTTATCGCGAACAGGCAAACGGCCTTCCAGGCGCTTGATGCGCGTACGCAGCGGGTCGGCGTGGGGGAAGCCGAACAGGCGTTGGAGCGTCTCTTCGTACAGCCGCCGCGCGCGTTCTGGTTCGTGTAGTAGACCCTCGTACAAGTCGCCTTGCGCGTAGGTCAAAGTCAGCACGCGCTCAGCGTAGTTGCGACGCAACACACTCGGGTCAATCTCCGAAACATTCGCGACCGAGTCGGCCTCCTGTGGACCGTGCGCCAGCATATCCAGACGCAAGGCGTTCAATTCCGCCGCTGCGGCCTCTGGCTGCGCGTTGGCTTCGTAGGCGTGTGCTAAGCGCAAGGTGGCCGCCACATCACCGGGCCAGCGCACCTGGTCCTCACGATAGGAAAAAATCGCAACGGCATAGTCCTGCCGTGTCATGGCCGCGTCGCCTCGGTCGAAGGAGCGCATTTCTCCCGAAGTGCCACTGGCGAAGAACTCCGACCCAACGACCACGCACAGCGCGGCAAAGTAAAGGCCGTATGGCAGCAGTAGAAACGGAATCATGATGACGTAAGGAAACGCTTCGGCGGCAGAAGACGCTCCCACTCTTGCGGCCCAAATCATGAAGAGAAATAAAAATCCGCCAATGGCCACGTAGATGCCGCCGCCCAAGGGACGCAAAATGTGGGCACGGCAAACAGAATCACGCCAGAAACTAAGGCCGGTCAAACCGCCATACGAGCTATGGGCCACGACGAGAAGTATGCCGAGGTAGGACCACATGGTTGAAATCCAGGTAACCGTTCACCACAACGGCACACAAACCAACATCTAAACGTCCGTCAAACTCTGTGGACTGGCCATGTACCGCAAAGCCTCGTCCCGCACGATCAGTCCTTTGCGATACAAGTCCTTCAAGGCCGCGTCCATGGTCTGCATGCCGAATTTGGCATGCGTTTCCATCATGCTGGCGATCTGCGGCGTCTTACCTTCGCGGATGAGGTTCGCCACGCCGGGAATGTTGCGCAGCATTTCGACCGCCACGATGCGCCCCTTGCCGTCGGCACGCGGCAGGAGGCGCTGCGCGACGATGGCCAAGAGCGACAAGCTGAGTTGCGTGCGGATCTGATTTTGCTGGTTCGGCGGGAACACGTCGATGATGCGATCCACGGCCTGCATAGCAGAATTCGTGTGCAGCGTGGCCATGACCAAGTGCCCGGTCTCTGCCGCCGTCAGGCCCACCGCCATGGTTTCGAGGTCGCGCATTTCGCCGATCAGGACCACATCGGGATCCTGGCGCAGCACGTGCTTCAATGCCGAGGTGAAACTGTGTGTGTCCTGTCCCACGTCGCGCTGATCAACAATGCTTTTCTTTGAGAAATGCAGGTACTCAATGGGGTCTTCGACCGTAACGATGTGCGCCGCTTTGCGCGTGTTGATAAGGTCAATGAGCGCCGCCTGCGAGGTGGACTTGCCATGGCCCGTGGGTCCGGTGAAGAGCAGCAGCCCCTGCGGCTGCATGGACAGTTCCTCCAGCACCGCCGGCAGGCCGAGGTCTTCGAGTTTTGGAATCTTGGACGGAATCAACCGGAACACCGACGCCACTGCGCCGCGCTGAACATACGCATTGCCACGGAAGCGCGCCTTGTCCTGGTACTGGATGGAAAAGTCTAATTCCAGGTCGGCCTCAAAGCGTGCGACCTGCTCCTGAGTCAGCACCGAGTAGAGCAGCGCCTTGGTCTGTTCTGGATTCAACGGAGTATGGTCGAACTGGCAGATCAGACCGTTCAGGCGCACCGACGGAGGTACGCCTGCGGTCAGCAGAATGTCGCTGGCCCCGCGCTTAATCGCGGCCTCGAAGAAGCGCACAATATCTGGTCCTGGGGAAGTCGTGCTGTTCACGCGGGTGCTCCAATGTGTGCCGGTATCTTACGCTGAAGGCGAGCATCCATTCGGCCCATTCCGCGCGCCCTCGTGTGGATGCACGGCTGCGTGGGGGCAGGGACTGTCGAGCTTGCGGCCACATGCGACACTGGGTATCAACCCGGTTCGCGCAACAGCATGACCGTGTTGAACACGAGCCACTTCTTTTCGTCCGTGCGCGCCTGCCAGTAGACTCGGACTTCCACGAAGAACTCGCGGCCCAGCACCGCTCCGCCTCGCACGCCACGCGCTGGTGTTAGGTCGGTGAGCTTGGTCCAGTAAATGTAGCCTGCAAAATCCTTACTCTCCCAAGGCGCACTTTCCAGGATCGCATCTGGAACACGCCCCATAGCGAAAATGCCCCGCATTTCGGCCATGACCGAAGCCGCCACGAACCCCGCGTTGGTCTCATCGCGTGCGCGCTTGTGTGCGCGCAAGCCCGCTTGCAGCGCGGCGAGCACCGAGACCATGCCGAAGACGAGGATCGCCGTCGCGACCAGGACTTCCATCAAGGTCATACCGCGAACGCGGCGGGCACGTGGTGAGAATCTGCTTAAGTGCACGTCATTTCTTCCCGGCTTGTAGGCGTCGTTCGCGCCAGTGTTCGTCGGACGTCCAATCCACGCGGAAGCCAGGGATAAAAATCACGCGGCGGAAGGTCTGGCCTATGCGTACCAGTTCGTCCGCAGGATGGTCCACCGCGCTGGAACCGCGCGCGCCCCGCCGACTGGCCTTGAATGCATCTGCGGTTTTGGACGTGTAGTGAATCCATTCGTTGCCGACCAGGATGTACGAGTTCTCGGTGCCACCTTCCGGGAAGCCCTGCGTGGAATTGACAAAAAGCATGCCATCGGACGAACTACTGGCCTCGGCCAGTTTCGTGTGCGTGCAGCGCGGCAGCGGCGAATCGACGGTTATGGTGACGCGGATCTTCATGGGGAAGACATCGTCCTCGGGGTCAGTAAGGCTTTCGCGGCCCCGGTGCAGGAAAAATTGGCCCAGCGGAGCGGCGGCGATGCCACGCGTCGAATCCCAGATGCGTTCGGCACCACGCACGTTCGAACCTTTGCCGGGCTGTTCCCACTGAGAGGTCGATTGACCCCAATAGTCGAAGGCTAGGTACAGCACATCGCCGACCAGCGGCGTCGCGGCATGGGTGTTGAGCAAATCGGCGAACTGGTCGCTCACCGGCGCGCGAATGGCGCGGTACAGCGTCTGTTTTTCGACGAAATAGGCCACCTGCGCCATGCCGCCCAGCGCGCGGTAATCGCCTGCAAACTTGCCCGTAAACGTGTCGCGGTCTGGCGGCGTATACGCTACCGGTGTAGGCGCGTTACGCGGTGCATCTTCTTCTTCGGGCGGGCGGAAGCGCAGCGTGTTGGGCCTCCCGTCGCCCGCGAAAAAAGTCAGCGCGCGTTCCGGGCCGGCCTCGAAAGAACGCACGAACATAACGCGCTGCATGCCGGTCTGCGCATCAAGGTCACCGAGCAACCGCACGCGCACGTCCGTGGTGCCAGTCGGCTCGCGGCACAAGGCCATCGACAGGTCGTCGGCCACGCGGTCCAGCGCGCCCGCAGCACGTTCGTACAGCACGCGCTGGCGCTCGGCCTTGGTCCAGCCCTTGGTAATTTCCTGGACCATCACCATCATCATCCAGGCCAGGATGACGAAGATCGTGATGGTGACGAGCACCTCGACGAGCGTGAGCGCACGGTGCCCGTTCGATGTACGCTTCACGCCGGTCGATCTGAGCTTCAGCATCCGTCATGTTCCAGGGCCAGGCGCTACGTACTCACTCGAAACTCAGCTTTAAAGTAGGCCCACAACGCTGCAACTTATTGGACCAATGCAAGGGCCGCGAATTACAAAGGCCGCCCGCGGCCTCTGCTCAACAAGGTTGACGGTCCCTAACGCTTTTCGATCTGTTCCAGCCTCTGCATCACGAACGGACTGCTGTAGGTCGCGCTCAGGCCTTCGATGGCGAAAGTCTGCTTCCATTCCTCGGACGGGGCCCACGCTCCAGCGGTGTAATCCCAGTACACTCGGATTTCGATCTGGTCGGCCTTCACGCTCGCACGGGCTAAGCCGCGCAACGAGAACTTGCCCTGCCCGGCAAACTGGAAGAGTCCGCCTTCACGATTGGTGGGTGTGGTGTCCCAGCCGGGTCGGCCGTCGAAGCGCACCAGCACGCGCGCTCGGCAGAAGTTAGGCAACGGATTGCTGCCGCCGGAGAGTTTCAATTCGACGTTTTCCCACACCGCGCCGGTGGCAAAGTGGCCGGCTTGGAAGTACGCGATACCCGCGCCGTCGTAGGGCACTTTGGGGTCAGGTGCGCGGTCCCAGTAACGGAACGGGATCGCCTGCGCGATGGACCCGGCGTCATGCTGCGCCGCATTCGTGCCAAAGCGGCCCCTGAACGCTCGGCAGCCCGCGAAATTGCCTTGGCGCTGAGTGGTCCACGACAACACCTCGCCATCGATCCAGGCGTAGCCTTCTTTCGGGAAGCCGCGCGGCTCTTTGACCGAGAATCCATCGGCCTGAGCGGTGATTGCGGTGTTGAGCACACTAATGGGCGCGGCGTCGAAGAGCATCACTTGCGCACCGGGCGGATGGGCGACTGCCGTCGTACCCAACACGCCCCGCTTGAGCCCAGTAAGTTGTGTGACCTGCTTGTTGAAGGTCCAGAGGTTTGGACCAAGTACCTGAAGCGTATTGTATTCCGGGTTGCTTTCCGTGCGCGGCGTTAGTTTCTGCACCAGTCCCGGGCGGATATCGACGAGGTAATCCAGGTTGCTTGTGGCGGCACGGTCGTAGTACAGCAGTTCATCTTCGATACGTATCAACCCGCCTTCCTTTGGCCAGTTCGAATTGAAACGCCCCCCTGCATCGCCAGCAACTGGATAGGCATCGCAGGTTTCCACATACGCATCCGTGCCACTTGCCTTGAGGCCTTCAGGGGTACGCATGTCTAAAGCAAGCTGCCCGCTCAGCGAATCCAGAGTCAACAACTTGACTTCGTCCACCACGCCGCTGATTTCGCCCTGCCCGTCCATGCTTGCACCGATCATGCGCGGACTGGTAGCAACGTCAGGCAATTCGCCTGAAGGAAAGCGCAGGAAGCGAGAACTTCCTGCGGGGTAGCGCCGCGAGGTAAAATCGTTCAGCGCGGCCCGGTATTCGAAGACGTAGCGTACCGGCGTGTCACCGATTCTATTGCGATTGGAATCACGCCACTCCAGTTCATGTTTTTCGTGCGCTCGCTTGATCCAGCGCACATCTCCCCCAGCCTGTCCGCGCGTGAGCACCGAAACGGTGCTGCTGCCGTCGCCATAATGCGAGGTTCGCCCCGGTTCGGAGGTGCCACACTGCGGCCCCTGCATCCGTACGACCTGAATGACCTTGGCTTTCTTGGCGTGAGCTAGATTGTTAGCGGTGTCCAACGCTCCGCGAAAACCTTTGAATACCACGCTGTTTTCGTTGGGAAGATTGGTGGGTGGCACAGGCCCTTGCTGGATCATCCCCGTGTTGTTCGATTCCACCGACGCGCACAAGTACGTCTTGCCATTTTCTTGCTTGATCTGTGCATACTGAATCCATTCCACGATCTTGTCGTCGTCCTCACTGTCGATCTGCACATAGCCGCTGGCATGGTATTCGGTGGGCTTGCTGATTTCGAAGCTGAGCAGCACAACACGCGCGGTATGCCGCAGGTTACGCGCCTTGCCAAAGGCGCTGCCAATACGTTGCGCGCGCGTGAGGTTCTCAAAGGCGGCCGCGGACTTCTTGCCATAATAAATGATTTCGCCCTGAACCAGGATGTATCCAGAAGGTGGAAAATCCACGGCGCTTAAAACCGGCAATTTCGAGGTCTCGGTGTGAAGAACAAAATCACCCGGCGGGGGCTTGGGAAAATTCACCTGCGTAAAGATATTCTTTTCACCGGCGGCAACCTTTTCGATGCGTTCGGTCAGCGTCGCGCCGCCGATGGGCAGGTCCTCCACCAGCGGGCAGGCGTAGCCGTACACCATCGCGTACTCGCCGACTCTGTGGTTTGTGGCCAGCGACAAACGCACGCCGCGAATCAGCTTCATAAAACTGTTGCCCGCCCGTTCGTACTCGATGATTTCTTCTCCGATGCGCAGCGCACCTTTGGGCGGGAAGTCCTTCGCGTCGTCCAGTTCCAGTGTGTCGTCGTCTTCATCTATATCGGCACTGAGCCGCGTGCCGTGACTGAACTCCACGGGCGCGTCCTTGGCTTGGAACTGGCCATCGACGCGCACTTCTTGGCCGTTTGGGAAGCTGCTGCGAAAGGATGCCGCAATGTGGTGCCATTTGCCTGCGTCAAGTTGCGCTGGGTACTTGTATTCGATGTATTGACCCAAGAGGTTCGCGTCGAAGACGCGTACGAGGACGCCCATACCTGGCTGATACAGCACCGAGACGCGGTTGCGGTCGATCTCCGCGCCCTGGTCGAAGATGAAGGCCTGCCCGCCGCCGGTGGGTTTGTACCAAAGTTCAACTCCCGTCACGGGCACGTAGCCATTCTGGCCGGGAATGCCGGGCAGTTTCCAGGCTCCGTGGCGGACGGCGTCGTAACCCTCCTGCATAAAAAACGCCTGGTTTGGATCGTCGCAATGGTCCAAGAATTCGTTCGGCAACCCATGCCGCCCACTTTGGCCTACGGCCAGCCGCACGTCACCACGCTCCATGTCGGGCTTCTTGCCTTGGTACGAACGCTTGAACTTTCCCGTGGTCGGCGGCAGGGGCACGGGCCACGTGACCACACGCGCACCCAGGCCCTGGTCGAGGTTCTGCTGGAAGTCGGCTTGTGTCTTGATTTCAAAGTGCCCCGGCGGCAGCGACGGCAGCGTGAAGGTCTGCCGCAGCGTATGCCGCGCCAGTTGCAGGCCATTGGACGCATTCACGATGCCCGTGCCTTCGACCGTAAAGGAACCTCCCGAGCGGAAGCTGAACGGCACGGTCGAGGTACGCAATTTTGGGCTGTTAAATTCGGTCGCGTTGATGAACACCGCTTCGCTTTGCGCGCGAGTCAATAAGCCCTTCGCCTCGGCTTCGTCCAACGCCTTGTGCAGTTCGTCGGTGGTACGGTAGGTCCGGCTCGTCAAATGGTTGGCGGTGAGCCACGCCTTCTGGCGCGTCACCGCTTCGTTGCTTTGCGAAAGACATACGCCCATCACGCAAGCGAAGACGACTTCAGGCGGCGCGGTGTTGAGGTTAATGGGGTGGTACAGTAGCGGCGAAACGTACACGTCCATGCCGATGCCCGTTTGGGTGACACTGACTCCAATCGGGCTTGCGGTGTGGAAGGTGGTCCAATTCTGGTACGGTGCCTGATTGAGCACGAGCGTGACGTCCGTGCGGACATACGTGATCGTTCGTCCGGCCTGCTCAAAACGCACGACCGCGCCCGGCTCGAAGCCGCTGCCGTTCTCCACAGTGAACCACTCCTGGATGCTTTGAAAGGTCTGTTCCAGCACGCGCTCCGCACGGCCCCACGCAGGGCCTTCACGACCGGACTGCACCGTAATAAAGCGTTCGATGCGCGCGAACTCCTCTGGGCGGATAGCCATCGTCGGATTGCCCTCTCCGATCGCCTTTATTTCATAGATGGAGCGGAAGGGTCGAAGCGCATCGCTACCTGGGTTGAACTTGTAGTCTGCGATCCACGCCGCACGACCGTCGTAGACCAGCTCTCCTTTCCGATGTCCGTACTGCAATCCAGTACCCAGCACGAGCTGCGTTCCGCGCACATGCGTGTACGAAACCAGGTCATTGCCTATGCACACGTAGCCATCGACCGTACCGGCTTCGCCGTCGCTGGGGAATAAGTCCGGGTCATCGACGAGGAGTACGTTCGAGCCTGGATTAACGCTTTCGGTGAGCGTCGAGGAGCACAGCAGGTTGCCGATCAGCGTCGGGGGCGCGGACTGCAAGTTCAGCTTGCCCTGTTCGTCCTCGACTCTGGCCGACCACTGCACTCCGCGCGCGTCTTTAACGTTCAGCTCCACGCCAGGGAAAACCATCTCGACCTTCAATTCGTCTAAGGTGTCGCAGTCGGGCGTGGCGTCGTAGCCAGGCGCTTTGAGGGTGCGATGCAATTGCGCAATGGCGTGGTCAACGGCGGCTTCCGCACCGGCTTTGGCTTGGACGGCAGCCAGGTCGTTGCGCGCCGAACGACTGTGCAGCAGCATCGAAATGACGAACGGCGCGGCCAGCGCGACGAGGCCCGACAGGATGAGCATGACCATCACGATGGCTACGCCACGCGGGCGGCGATTCAGGAGCGCCGACCTCTGCGACCAGGCCGTACAGCGCTTTCGTGAGGGCAGCCAACGGCAAGAGCTGCCCGTGCCACGAAGAGAAGCACCTTGGTTCATGAGGTCTTTTCCTCCACGGGCGCTTCGATAGGTAGGCGCGCGTCAGGTTGAATCTCGGGCATGTCTTCCTGGGTCGGGATGAGCGGCCCGGGCGGCGCATCTTCGTCCAGTGTTCCTTCGGGTGGCGGCGCGGGCTTTTTCTTGAGTGTGGGCAAGAGCGACCGGCGCGGCGGCGGCGGAGTGGGCTTACTCGCCTGAGCCTCTTCATGCTCGTCTTCCGTCTTTTCACGGAGGATCTCGCTGCGCTGCGTCAGGCCCAGCATGGTGACGAGCAGGGTGCGCTTCTTGGTACCTTTAACAACATCAACCGTCACCGGCCCGCTGTGGTAACGCACATCCAAGGATCCGTCGGCGGCAAAAAAAATGGCATCCCACGGGGCGGCGGTGTGGGTAAGCGTAAAGTCGCCTTCCAGGTCCTGCTGTTTTCCAGGCACGGCGGCCATGATCTTTACTTCATCTATCAGGCCGTAAAAACTGCCCTGTTCGCTGCCTACCAGCAACGCTTCTACGTTCACCGGCGTATTGACTCCTGGACCGAGCGCCACCACCGCATCGTCCACCAGGAGGCGTATGGAACGCCGGTCCCAGGCGCAGGCGACCTTGGTCCAGCGTCGCGGCGGCAGTCGGTAAGGGTCGGCCTGCACGCGTTCGGAACCTACGGTCGCGCACAACAAGCCGCCGCTGCCCACGGCCAGTGTGTAGGCATTCTTCTTGCTGAATATCATTTCCAGCCCGGCCGTGCGAGGTGCGCCCCTAAGCCAGAAGACGTAGCATTCTACGTAACCACCGTCCGCGCAGTCGAAGTCAGGATCGGATCCGCAATCCACGTGTCCGCCGACAGTAAAGTCCAGCGCCTTGCCGATCTTGCCATCCACCAGCGGACAGCCGTACACTCCCGCGCGCAGGTTGTAGGCCCCCATGGTTTCGGTGCCGCCCGCTTCAAAATGCCACTGCCCGACCACCTTGTAGACCCATGGTGTCACGCGCATCGGAGAGCTGTGGAGGTCGAACTCCACGAAGGCCGGCGCGCCGCTGGCCACGGCACTACTGCGTGCTAGCCGAATGACGGTATCCAGATAGGCAGAAACAGCGTCTTCCTTCAAGCGCACCGAAACGCGCCGGAAGGCCATCGAGCCAATGCTCATCAGAATCGCGAGGATGACGATTACGGTCAGCAGTTCGACAAGCGTGAAGCCGCTGTTTCGTTTCGCGGCGCAGGCGCGGAGACGTGGGCCATAACCAAGGGGTGTCATTTCAAAATGTTGTCCCGTCACGCGTCAAGAACAGCCTTAGTTGCCGCCGAAAATAAATTGTGGTTCAGGTTTCCAGCCTACACCACAATGTTCGTCGGCTATTCAGTCCTCTTCGGCATCCTGCGTCGGCTTCCAGTTCCGGATGTCGTCGGATTCAAATTCCAGTTCCTCGCTCACGCCGTTCGGCCCGCAAGACCACAAACGGAAGGATCGCTGGTTAGGCGGCTCCTTGCCGTAATCGCGGTGATGCACGTAGCGGATGGGATACCCCCATTCGTCCAGGATTTCGTTCAAGCCGTTGCCGTTGGTGTCGGAGGTGCGTACTTCCTTCGAAGTAATGTAGGGGCCGTCCTTGTCCTTGGTCTGCAACGCCATGAGCAGCAACTCGTTACCCTGAATGCCTTCGTGGTCGCCATCCGAAGCCGGGTATTCATTGAAGTCTGTCACGTAACGTTCGATGTAGGCCTTTTACAGCAAGTCGATGGCGGCCTGTTGGCGTTTCTTAGCGGCATGCAAGCGCGCGGTGGCGAGCGTGGTGACGATCAGGCTGGCGAGGACCGAGACGATGGCGATGACGACCAGCATCTCGACCAGCGTAAAGCCGCGCCGTCTTTGCACCGCGCAGGCACGGAGACTCCAAGAACGGCACTGCGGTATCATTTCAGTTCGCTCCGCGCTTCCGTAGCGCAATTCACTTTGGCTTCGGCGCGTCCTTGTGCGGGTCGCTAGGAATCAATCCACCACCCGATACGCCGTCGGGTTCATCGGCCTTGCGCTTCACCAAGACCACATGGTCCGCCTTGGCGTCCATTTTGACTTTCTCGGGCACATGGCTGGTTAGCCCCACCGTTATTTTCTGGACCTTTTGCAACTTCAGCGGCAGGTCGCCTTTTTTCAGCCCGTTCACGTGAAGCTCAAAGATACCCGTCTTGAAGTCCTTCGTTTCGAGAGCCAAGCGCGCCTTGCCCGAAGCGGGCCAAAGGTCGTGACCTGGCATCAGATGCCAGTCGGGCGGCAAGCCGCTGTAATCGCGGAAGCGGTAGGCGATGTGGCCACTGGAATCTTTGCCGAACTCGATAAAAAACGTCGTGACCGAGCCACTGGTCGAGGCCACACGCAAGGCGAGCGTAGCGGGGCTGTCCGGGGCGATGTCCAGGTCGGCTTCCAGACGCACGAAGTCGCCGGCCGCATCGAGCTTGGTGTGAAACTCGATGTCGCCGCTAGCCGCGCTGCCCTGTTCGCCGTACCAGTGCACATGGCCACCAGAAACTTGAGCCTTGATCTGCCGACCGCCTTTGGACACCCACGTGTTCGGCGCGCCCGTTTCAAAATCGAGATAATCCAGGTACAAGCCGCGCTGTTCGTACATTTGTTTGAGCGCGGTCGCGGCGTAGGCGCAGCTTCCGTCCATGGCCAGCGCCTGCTGGAAGTGCTTGCGTGCACGCGTCTCGTCCTTTTCGTAGTTGGCTACGTAGCCCAAGCCGCACAGCGCCGCAACGTTTTGGGCCTCGAGTTCGAGCGCGCGGGTGAACTGTTTCTGTCCTTCCTGCAGACGCGTCATACCCAGGTAGGCCAAGCCCAGGCCCGCGTAGTATTCGCCTTTGGTGCCGTCCAGCACGAGGGCACGCTGATAGGCGTCCTCGGCTTCCTTCCACTTACGGTTTTGCAGCGCCAGCGCTCCTTTTGCTTGGTGCGCGGGAGCGTATTTTTCGGAAAGCTTCGCGGCTTCGGTAAAGCGTTCCGCTGCCGCGTCGTATTGTTTCAGCTCGTACTGCAAGTGCCCCATCAAGTATTCAAACCAGCCGTCGCCGCTGTTCTTGATTTCCGCCAAGGCCGACATGATGAGCACAGCTTCTTTGTGGCGGGCGTCGCCGTCGCCGACTTTGCCGCTTGCGTCGGCCACCTGTGCCAAGCGTGAAAGAATGGTGGCCTTAAGAGCCTTGGTGCGCAGGTCCTTGTCGTTTTCCTTGAGCGCCTCGTCCGCCTTCACCAAGGCCTTGGGCAATAACGTGAGATCGTTGCCCATCAGCCGCGCGAACGCTTGCAGTCCGTACGCCTGGGCATTGCGCGTATCGAGTTGCAGAATATCGTTGGCGAACTGGTAACAGCCTTCGAAGTCCTTCCCCAGCGCCTTGCACGCAGCAAGTCCCTGTAGCGTCTTGATGTTCTTGGGTTCCAGTTCATGCGCACGCGCCAGACAGGTCTCCGCCTCCGCAGTCTGCCCTTTACCCAGCAGCAGGAAGCCCTTGGCCGTCAACGCGCCGACGGAACGGGGATTCTCCTTGAGCGCCTGTTCAATGGCAGCGCTGGGATCGCCGACATGGTTTGACGCCAGCTGCAACTCAGACAAGGCCACCAGGATCTGCTCGTTGCGCGGGTCGAGCTTGCGGGCTTCTTCGTAGGCCGCCAGCGCCTCGGTTGGCCGTTGCTGCGCAACGCAGGCTTTGCCCAAAAGCAGATACGCCGTGGACGACTTGCCCCCTGCGAGCAGCTTGCGAGCGATACTTTCGGCGGCGTCGGGCCTGCCTTCTACAAGGTAGCGTTCCGACAAGAGGGTCAGGATGTCCTTGTTGCCCTTGGGCGCATACTCTTCCAACAGCTTCAACGTCTTGGCCTCTATGCCGCGATAGCGTTTAAGTGCCTCGCACAAGGACGCGGCCAGCAAGGGCTGCTGGTCTTTGTACTTGGTGGAAAGTTTCTCGATAATCGTGTCGGGCGTGGCGCGGTGCTTGATGGTTTTGGTTTCGGAGAGTGGAATTTCCAGGGCCGAGGTGCTGCCAGGCTTGCGATAGCGAACCTTTTCCTTGTCGTCGGTTTCAACCAGGGTGCACTTAATGACCGTGCCGTTCAGTAAAATCACCTCATCCCAGGGCTGTACCTCGAAATCCGCTTCATCCGGTGTTGCGGCACAAGCAACCCACGGCGCGAAGACGCCCAGCAGAAGCACGCAGGTCAAGCGGTTAGGCATGTTCACTTTTCCTCAGTTGCTGAGACGAAAGAAAGTTCGTTCATGCTGCCTGTTACGGACGCTAATTTCAACCAGCAATAAGACTTAGCGTCTCAGTCGAGGATCCATTCCCGGTGCGGCCTGGGAAATTGGAGAAAACATGGCAAAGCCATATTGATTCAGCAGATACGTGCTTGGTGGTACCCAAAGAATAAATTCGTGAACACTGCGCGACGGTACCGCAGGCCAATGCAGTATGGCTCATGGCGTTTTGCGCGGCACGGCCTTCTTGAGTGCGCTGCTGGGTTGGGTCTCGGCTACGAGCAACGGCTTGGCTTTGTCGAACTCAGCGCGGATTTCAGCAAAGTAGGCTTGCGCGCTGGCCAAGCTGTCGTTCATACAGGCTTCATACAGGTAGTCGGATAATTTAGAGAGGCGTGCAGCACCTAAAATTCCGCTGCTGCCTTTCAAGTCGTGCGCACGGTTCGCGACGTCTTTCAAGCGCGCGGCTTGAAGCGCCCGGTCCATGTCTTCAAGCCAAGCTGTAGCTTGCAAGATGAAGCGTTCGACAAGCTGTCTCAGGACCTCTTCGGTCTGGGGATCGGATCCAAGCCCCGCGCGCAGGTCGTCCAAGCGTACTCGACTTACGGTGGGCTCGGCCTCTTCGACGAACTTCGGCAAGCGGGTGCTGTAGCGTGTCCCAGGCTTCGGCGGAGGGTTTTTGATCCAACGGTTCAGGATTTCAGCCAGATCGTTCTGTTCGAAAGGTTTGGAGAGATAGGCGTTCATACCGACCGCCAGGCACTTTTCATGATCTCCCTGCATCGCGTTGGCGGTCATGGCCACGATGACGGTATGCCGGGCCGAACCTTCGCGGCGGCGGATTTCAAGTGTGGTTTCATAACCATCGAGAATGGGCATTTGGCAGTCCATCAGCACGAGATCGTAGGTTTTAGCCCCCACGGCTTGCAACGCCTCCGCGCCGTTGGCCACCGCGTCGGGTTCATAGCCCAGTCGTTGAAGTTGCAAGATGGCCAAGCGCTGGTTGACGGGATTGTCTTCCACCAGCAAGACCATGGGCTTGGATAAACCGCTCCCCGCAGCCAGCGCAGGTGTAAAGGTGCTCCCCAACGCGGGAGTGCGCGCCGATGCTGCGGAGTCCGTGAGCGGTACCGCACGCTCGAAAGGCAGGAAAAACCAGAAGATGGATCCTTTGCCCGTTGCGCTCCGCACGCCGATTTCGCCACCCATCAGCGTCACGAGCTGGCGGCTGATGGCCAAGCCAAGGCCCGTGCCGCCGTACTTGCGCGTGGTGGACCCATCGGCTTGTTCAAAGGCCTGAAACAGCCGACTCTGGACTTCGTCAGAAATGCCGATGCCGGTGTCCGCGAGTTCAAAACGCACTTGGGTATAGGCATCGGTGAAAACCTGGGGAAAGATGCGCACGGTCACGCCGCCTTGCGCAGTGAACTTTATAGCGTTGCCAAGCAAATTGAGCAGGACTTGGCGCAGCCGACCAGGGTCTCCATGCAGGCGTGTGGGCATTTCCGGGGCCAGCTCCAAGTCAATGCGTAGTTTTTTTTCCGCCGCTCGGGGAGCCAAGATGGCCACCGCGCTCCGTGCCACTTCCTCTAGCACGAAATCCAGCTTTTCAATAGAGAGCTTGCCGGCTTCGATCTTGGAATAATCCAGGATGTCGTTGATCAGTGCGAGCAACACGTGGGCGCTGGAATGTACCGTCTGCGCGTACTCGCGTTCCTCGCTCCCCAAGCGCGCTTCCAGGAGCAGCTCCGACATGCCAATCACCGCGTTCATGGGCGTGCGAATTTCGTGACTGACGTTGGCCAGGAACTCGCTCTTAAGCCGACTCAACTCCAACGCGCGGTCGCGCGCCACGATCAGCTCCCGCGCCTGCTGCTCCAGTTGCCGCGTGCGTTCCGCGACGCGTTGCTGCAACGTCGCGTTCAGCGCGCGCAAGTCGGCGTCACGAGCTTGGGTCGCGAGGCGTAGGCAGTCGAGCGCTTCTACGAGTTGCCCGATTTCGTCACGCTGCGCGTCGCTCAGGGCATGTGTGTAATCCCCCTTGGAAATCCGTGCGCTCGCGGCCACCAGCCGGTCCAGACGGCGGGTCCAGGAACGCACCGCGAAAAAGGCGGTCAACCCACCGACCAGCAGCAAGACGCCCAACACCGCGACCACGCGCAAGATGTGCAAGTCCATGGCCTCGTGCACCGGCGCTTTGGAAAGCGCCACGACCACGCGGCCCACCAACACGCGCCGGGCCGCATGCGGAGGCGCTTCGACGGCCGAGGGTTCCAGGCTGCCGTGGGCAGGCTGTACTTCCACAGTGGCCGCGCCCAGGGTGTACTGCTCGGAATCTGTGCTGCCCTGCTGTTCAAAGCTTTGCCAGTCCGACAGGCTCTGTGCTTGATGCGCCAAGAGTTTGTTTGATTGGTTGTAAATGCCCACAAACAGCACATGCCGATCCCTGGAAAAGCTGCGCACAAGCCGTTCCAATTCAATCTGGTCTTCCACCGCCACAGCCAGTTCGACCGCTTGCGCTAGGCCGCGCGCCAAGGACTCCGCAGAACGCTGGTGTTCGCTTGTAATCCGGTTGTACATCATCCACAGACTGGATCCGCCTGCCACACTGAGTCCGGCGGCCAACAGCAGGCTTACCAGCAAGGTGGCGCGCTTCCATAGGCTCAAACGCGGCAACTTCAGGAACATGCGAACCCTCACGGTTTGCCAATGACTTCGGAGGCCGCATTAACGATCTCCCGTGGCATCTCGAGTTCCAGTTTCTCGGCTACTACCAAGTTCACCGCCACGCTGAAGCGCGGTTCCTGTGCCGCTCTGGGAACGGATTTCACGTCTGCCCCAGCCAGCGCGTGGACCAACGCGGCAGCCTGTACGCCTTGTGTGCTCGGGTCGATGCCCACGCCCAAAAGGGCACCCGAACGCACGAACGCCGGCGAAAAGCCGAAGACCGGCACCTTGCATCTCAAGGCGTCCAGCAAGAGCGCGCGGATGGTGGTCGAATTAAAGATTTCCGCGTCGGGGCTGGTCCACACGATGTCCGGGCGTGTCTTGAGTAGCGCGTCCAAGGCCTTGGCGAAGGACGAATGCTGGTCTACCGCCACCGCCTCCAGGCTCCAACCCGCAGGCAATTCGGCCTTGAGTTGTTCGACCACGTGCGCGCTTTGCGTGTCTCCCGATCGGTACAACATACCGACCTTGCGGGCGCGAGGCAGGGTTTGGGAAATTAGATCTAGTTGTTTTTTTAGTGGGACAAGCATTTCCACGCCCGCTACCGGCCTGGAGCGGTCCAGGTCGAGGCTCGCGTCATCGGCCACCATGCAGAAAACAAGCGGGACCTGCTTCGGCAACACACCGTCCAAGGTGCGTGCCGTTCCCGAACCTAGAGCCACGACGGCCTGGGGTTGTTCTTGGCGTAGTTTTTCGAGATCCACTTTGGAAAGCTGATCCAAGCGCACGGAGCGGGCTTTGTGGCCTTGCCGTACCAGGGCTTCAAGCAGCGCCATATGGGCCTCTTCGTACGGCTTGGCCCCGCTGCTAGAAACAATCAGGATTTCCTGCGCTCCGGCCTGGGCTAGATTGATTCCACAAACCAAAAGACAGACGCACGTGAACGCCCACGCGTTTCGCCATGGGATGGGCGAGATAGACGCGTGGCCATAGCCAAACTCACCGTGCCGCATCGCCCAGCTTGCCTGCCTTTCCCACCGCACCAGCAAAATGAAATCTAGCCGTCCGTATCGTCAGATCAGAATTTCAACTGAAACCGCAGAAAGGCGTTCCGACCTGGGGTTTCGTGACTGGTGGCCGAGCCAATGCCGTGCACGGCGTTTCGGTCGTTGTTTAGGATATCGGACACCCCGCCCATGATTTCAAAGCGCTCTTTATAGAAGCGCTTGGACGCTGTGAAATCCAGACGGTGGAGGACCGGCGCGTCTTGAAAGCCGTTGTTGTCGTCCCCGCGTACGATGCTGGTGTAGCGGTAATTCAGATTCAACGTGACTTGTTCAGGCAGGTTGAGCCGACCTGTAAAACCCAGCTTGTCTTGCCCGGGCCGCAGACTCCTCAAGGCGCGCTGGTCATGCTCCTGTTCGAAGTTGTTATGGCCGTACCACACGGAAAACCGCCCCAGCTTGGCGGTGTAAGCAAGTTCTACTTCCCCCCCGTAGGCATAGGCGGATTCCTGGTTCTTGGCCCGGAACTGATTGATGGTTCCAATGAATGGTAGGGTTCTGAAATTAATATCCTCAAACCCAATCAGGTCCTGGTAACCCTGGTAAT
>Ga0114940_10000543_pt1 | contig 17181 bp, 17 predicted proteins | sample ColdCreekSource_FD_87195 | JGI IMG/M metagenome (GOLD analysis project Ga0114940, IMG submission 87195) | Groundwater microbial communities from Cold Creek, Nevada to study Microbial Dark Matter (Phase II) - Cold Creek Source | ecosystem: Environmental > Aquatic > Deep subsurface > Groundwater ... | reverse complement strand
TTGATCGACAACGGCCGGCGCGGCCGGCCGGTCACCGGGCCCAACAACCGGCCGCTCAAGTCGCTGTCCGATATGCTCAAGGGAAAGCAGGGCCGGTTCCGGCAGAACCTGCTGGGGAAGCGCGTCGACTACTCGGGCCGTTCGGTCATCGTGACCGGGCCGGAACTCAAGCTGCACCAGTGCGGCCTGCCCAAGAAGATGGCGCTCGAGCTGTTCAAGCCGTTCATCTACGCCCGCCTCGATGCCAAGGGTCTGTCGATGACCCTGAAGCAGGCCAAGAAGTGGGTCGAAAAGGAACGCAAGGAAGTCTGGGACATCCTGGATGAAGTGATCCGCGAACACCCGGTGCTGCTCAACCGCGCGCCAACGCTTCACCGCCTGGGGATCCAAGCGTTCGAGCCGGTGCTGATCGAAGGCAAGGCGATCCAGCTTCACCCGCTGGTTTGCTCGGCCTTCAACGCCGACTTCGACGGTGACCAGATGGCGGTCCACGTGCCGCTTTCGCTGGAAGCCCAGCTCGAAGCGCGCGTGCTGATGATGTCGACCAACAACATCCTCAGCCCCGCCAACGGAAAGCCGATCATCGTGCCGTCGCAGGACATGGTCCTGGGTCTGTACTACCTTTCGATGGACCGCGCTGGTGAGCCGGGCGAAGGCATGCTGCTGGCCGATATGGCCGAAGTACACCAGGCGCTCGAAATCAAGGCGGTGACGCTGCACTCGAAGATCATCGCGCGGGTCCCGCAGACCGATGAGGCCGGCAAGCAGTATCTCAAGCGGTTCGAGACCACCCCGGGCCGGATGCTGCTCGCGGAATGTCTGCCCAAGTCGCACAAGGTGCCGTTCGAAACCGTCAACCGCCTCCTCACCAAGAAGGAAATCGGCGACGTTATCGATCAGGTCTATCGTCACACCGGCCAGAAGGACACTGTCCTGTTCGCCGATGCGATCATGGCGCTGGGCTTCCGCCACGCGTTCAAGGCCGGCATCAGCTTCGGCAAGGACGACATGATCATCCCTGACAGCAAGGATGAGCTGGTCGCCTCGACCAAGGAGCTGGTGGCTGACTACGAGCAGCAGTATCAGGATGGTCTGATCACCCAGCAGGAAAAGTACAACAAGGTGATCGACGCCTGGAGCCGTTGCGGCGATCAGGTGGCCAACGCCATGATGGACGAGATTCGCGCCGAGCCGGTCGATCCGGAGACCGGGCGTCTCAAGCCGATCAACTCGATCTACATGATGTCGCACTCGGGCGCGCGTGGTTCGCCAACGCAGATGAAGCAGCTGGCGGGTATGCGCGGGCTGATGGCCAAGCCTTCGGGTGAGATCATCGAGACCCCGATCATCTCGAACTTCAAGGAAGGCCTGACCGTTCTTGAATACTTCAACTCGACTCACGGCGCCCGCAAGGGCCTCGCGGATACTGCGCTCAAGACCGCCAACTCGGGTTACCTGACCCGCCGTCTGGTCGACGTGTCGCAGGACTGCGTCGTAGTGATCGAGGACTGCGGCACCGAACGCGCGCTGGAAATGCGCTCGATCGTGCAGGGTGGTTCGGTGATCGCCTCGCTCGCGGAACGCATCCTCGGCCGCACGCTGATGGAAGACATCTCCGACAAGGACGGCAACATCGTCGCCAAGAAGGGCCAGTTGCTCGACGAGCCCGCCGTGGCCGCGATCGAAGCCACCGGCGTTCAGGCCGCACGGATCCGCTCGCCGCTGATCTGCGAGGCCGAACAAGGCGTCTGCGGGACCTGCTACGGGCGCGATCTCGCGCGCGGTACGCCGGTCAATATCGGCGAAGCGGTCGGCGTGATCGCCGCGCAGTCGATCGGTGAACCGGGCACCCAGCTGACGATGCGGACCTTCCACATCGGCGGCGCGGCGCAGGTCAACGAACAGTCGCACCTCGAGGCGATCTGTGACGGATCTGTAGTCTATCGTGACATCCCGACCATCACCGACAAGCGTAAGCGGCTGCTCAGCCTGGCACGCGGCGGTGAGATCGTGGTGCTCGATACCGAGGGCCGCGAGCGTGCGATGCACAAGGTGCCTTACGGTACCCACCTGCTCCACACCGACGGTGCCAAGGTGAAGGAAGGCGAACGCCTCGCCGAATGGGATCCGTTCACCACGCCGGTGATCACTGACCAGTCGGGCGTGATCAAGTACCAGGACCTGATCGACGGCAAGACCCTGACCGAGGCGACCGACGAAGCGACCGGCATGACCAGCCGCGTCGTGACCGAAAATCGCGCGGCCAGCCGCTCGAAGAAGGAAGACCTGCGTCCGCGCCTGACGCTGCTCGATGCAGATTCGGGTGAGGCCGCACGCTACATGATGGCGCCGGGAGCAACGCTCTCGGTCGAGGATGGCCAGACGGTCGAAGCGGGTGATATCATCGCCCGCGCGAGCCGCGAAGCCGCCAAGACACGCGACATCACCGGCGGTCTGCCGCGCGTTGCCGAACTGTTCGAAGCGCGCAAGCCGAAGGACAATTCGATCATCGCCAAGATCGCCGGCCGGATCGAGTTCGTCCGCGACTACAAGGCCAAGCGCAAGATCGCGATCATCCCGGAAGAGGGCGATCCGGTCGAGTACCTGATCCCCAAGAGCCGCGTGATCGACGTTCAGGAAGGCGACTGGGTCAAGAAGGGCGACAACCTGATCTCGGGCTCGCCTGATCCGCATGACATTCTCGAGGTGCTCGGGATCGAGCCGCTCGCCGAATATCTGGTCGCGGAAATCCAGGAAGTCTACCGTTTGCAGGGCGTGAAGATCAACGACAAGCACATCGAGGTGATCGTTCGCCAGATGCTGCAGAAGGTTGAAATCACCGACGGTGGCGACACCACCCTGCTGGCGGCCGAACAGGTCGACCGCGAGGAAATGGACGAGATCAACGCCAAGCTCGCTCCCGGACAGGCTCCGGCGGTGGGCAAGCCGGTGCTGCTCGGGATCACCAAGGCCTCGCTCCAGACGCGTTCGTTCATCTCGGCGGCTTCGTTCCAGGAAACCACCCGCGTGCTGACGCAGGCGGCGGTCGAAGGGAAGAAGGACTCGCTGATCGGGCTCAAGGAGAACGTCATCGTCGGCCGTCTCATCCCCGCCGGTACCGGCGCGGGCATGAACCGTCTGCGTGTCACCGCCTCCAGCCGCGACGCAGCGCTGCGCGCAAGCTATCGCAAGCTGCAAGAGAGCCTGATCGCTCCCGATAGCGCGGCGGAAGAGCATGCGGCGGAACTGGCGCAGGGTCCCGAAGCCGCGATGGGTGACGATCCGCTAGCGGCGGTCGAGGGTGAAACCCACGGCAGCGATGCTGACGCGGGCGATTACCTGAACCCCGAAGCGGCTGACGGCGAGGCGTAAGCCTTACCTGCCAGTGGCACAAAACAGAGGCCCCGCCGGAGCGATCCGGCGGGGCTTTTTGCGTGGGGTTCAGTACATCATCCAAGGGGGCAAGGGTGAGGCCGTGCCCATGGCGCTGAAGCGAACTGCCTCCCCCTTCTGTTCCTCACTGTAGTTGTAGCGTTCGCGCAGCTGGCCGGTGATGTGGAACGGCAGTGTCACCTGGTCACTGCTGGGCCGCGGGATCGTGCTGACCTTAGCCTCGATCCGGGCGAGATCGTCTCCCCGGTGGAAAGAGCGGAACGGGCGTGCGCTGCCAGCGCGGCGCAGTTCGAGACCAAGTTCGGCCAGGCGATAGGCGTCGCCATCCCACACCCATTTCAATCGCAGGTCGGCCTCGTCGCGGTGCTGGCGCTGCGTGGCCTCTTCGATCAGGTTCAGCGGCGGTTCCCATGGCTCGCTTCCAAAGCCGCACCCCAACAGGATGATGGTTGGCCAACCGAGTTTTCGATCCTCGACCGAATGCTTCGCGGCATCGCGCCAGACGGAAACGTAAGGCGTACGCGGAGAGCGCGTCTCCATGCCGTAGAGGCGGTCGTGCATCACATTGCCCATGCGATTGCGGTCTGCTGCTTCGGGAGGATATCCAAACAGCGTCTCGTCGCTGCACCACTCGTGATGGAGCCACGCGGCCGGCTGGGGAACGTCCGTCACCGGGTAGTGTAAGCCATCCGTTCCAGCGCGCCGAACATTGCCAGCGCGCCTGGATCGCCGAACGGGGCAAGCTGGCTCATGAACACGCCGCCCACGCCTTTTGCGGGATCGAACCAGTAGTAGGAATTGAAGATCCCGGCCCAGGCCTGACTGTTCGACGAGCGGCCGTTGGGGCCCCTTTCGGGATTGATCAGGAAGCCCAGCCCCCAGCCGGTGTGCTGATCGGGGAAAGTGTCATAGGGCTGCGCCATCGCCGGCATAGCGGTGCCCATATAGCCTGCGCGCAGCGGGGCGACCTGATTGCGGGTCATTTCGGCAATTGTCTCACGCGAAAGGATCCGCACTCCGTCAAGCTCGCCGCCGCGCAGCAGCATTCGCACGAACCGGGCATAGTCGGGCGCGGTGGCCGTGAGCCCGCCGCCGCCGCTGAAGAAATCGCCGCCCTGGATGTGCATCGGCACCGGCACCAATGCACCGTCGGGGGTGCGGACGTGAACCTTGGCGGCGCCCTCGGGCATGTCTTCGACGTTGCGGAAGCGGGTGGCGGTCATCCGCAGCGGTCCGGTGACATGCTGCGCGAGGTAGTCCTGGAGCGAAAGTCCGCTGGCGGCTTCGACCGCGAGCCCAGCCCAGTCGGTGGCGACCGAATATTCCCAGCGCTCGCCCGGTTCGAACAACAGCGGCATCGTGATCCCGGCCTTGGCATTGCCTTGCGGCGGACCCGCCGGGCCGAAGCTTTTCAGCACGTCGGGATGGACGAATGCATAGCCGAACCCCGCGGTGTGAGTTAGCAGATGTCGCAGTGTGAGCGGCCTCGTAGCCGGGCGGACTTGCGGTGTGCCATCGTCGGCAAACCCGGTGAGCACCTGCGGTGCGGCCAGTTCGGGCAGTACGGCGCCGATCGGTTCGTCGAGCGCCAGTTTACCCTGTTCAACCAGCTGCATCGCCGCGACCGAGGTGATCGCCTTGGTCATCGAGGCGATCTGGAACAATGTGTCGTCGCGCATCGGCGTCTGGCTGGCAGTATCAGCTACGCCATAGGTGCGTGCGAAGGTCACACCGTCGCAGTCGACCAGCAGGGCCACTGCCCCGGGAAGGTTGGCGGAGCCGAAGGCGGCGGCGAGTGCGGAATCGTCGATCATCTGCATTGGCTAACGCCTCGCCCCGCCTTAGGGAAGAGGGATGGCCGATACACTCACTATCACGCTTGCCCAGCTCAACCAGGTTGTCGGCGATATTTCCGGAAACGCCGCCGCGATGCTTGCTGCCCGGACCCGCGCCGGCAAGGCCGACCTGATTGTCTTCCCCGAGATGCAACTGATCGGCTACCCGCCCGAGGACCTCGTGCTGAAGCCTGCGCTGATCGAGCGCGCGGCGGCGGAACTCGATTCGCTGGCCAAGGTGACTGCGGATGGCGGCCCGGCGATGCTGGTCGGCTCGGTGTTCGTGGTCGACGGCGCGTTGCACAACGGGGTGGCGCTGCTCGATGGCGGCAAGGTTTCAGCAGTGCGGCTCAAGCACGAGCTGCCCAATTACGGCACCTTTGACGAGGTCCGGCTATTCCAGCCCGGCCCCTTGCCCGAACCGATCGTGTTCAAGGGGGTAATGATCGGGCTCCCCATCTGTGAGGACATCTGGCACCCCGATGTCTGCCGCCACCTCGCCGATTTCGGGGCCGAACTGCTGATTTGCGTCAATGGCAGCCCCTATGAAATCGACAAAGATACCTTGCGGATCGACGGGGTAGCCAAGCGCCGCGCGGTTGATACCGGACTGCCACTGGCCTACCTCAACCGCGTCGGCGGGCAGGACGAACTGGTGTTCGACGGCGCGAGCTTCGTGGTCAACGGCGACGGCAGCCTGGCGGTGCAGCTGCAGGACTGGGTGGAGCAGGAAGTCACCACCCGCTGGACCAAGACTGTCAAAGGCTGGCGCTGCGACCGGGGCGAGGTGGCCCAACTCGCCGGGCACCCCGAGGACATCTACTGCGCGATGGTGATCGCCCTGCGCGACTATGTTGACCGCAACCGCTTCCCCGGCGTCGTGCTTGGCCTCTCGGGCGGGATCGATTCGGCGATCTGCGCGGCAATTGCTGCCGATGCGCTCGGGCCGGAGCGGGTCTGGTCGGTGATGCTGCCAAGCCGCTATACCAGCCAGCTAAGCCTCGACCTTGCCACAGAATGCGCGCGGATGATCGGCTGCCGCTATGACACGATCCCGATCAGCCCGGCGGTCGACGCTTTCGACACCATGCTCTCTGGCAGTTTCGCCGATGTCGAGGTCGACATCACTGAGGAGAACGTCCAGTCGCGGATCAGGGGCGTGACCTTGATGGCGCTGAGCAACAAGTTCGGGCCGATGCTGCTGACTACCGGCAACAAGAGCGAGATGAGCGTCGGCTATGCGACGATCTATGGCGACATGGCAGGCGGCTACAACCCGCTGAAGGACGCCTACAAGATGACCGTCTTCGCGATCTCGGACTGGCGCAACAAGCACAAGCCGAAGATCGGGCTCGGTCCCGACGGGCCGGTGATCCCGCAAGCGATTATCGACCGGCCGCCTTCGGCCGAGCTGCGCCCGGACCAGAAGGACGAGGATTCGCTGCCGCCCTATCCGGTGCTCGACGGGATCCTGCTCGGGCTGGTCGAGCACGAGAAGTCAGTCGACCAGCTGGTCAAGGAAGGCTTCGATCATGCCACCGTGGTGCGGATCGAGCGGCTGCTGCACCTCGCCGAATACAAGCGCAGGCAAGCCCCGCCGGGGGTCAAGCTGGGGACACGGAACTTCGGGCGCGACCGGCGCTATCCGATCAGCCATGCCTTCCGGAGCGCCTGAGGCCGCAAGTGCTGGCATTTTAATGCGAATGATTCGCAATAGCATTGACGTTGATTAGCTTCGCGCTAGGATGGCCGGATCACTGCCGGAGTCTGCCTTGCCATGCCCAACCGTCCGCTGCCGCTTCGATTCTATTCCCACGAGACCCGCGACCAGTCGCGCGCGGTTGGGGCGCTCAAGACGCTGCCCGACATCCGCACGCAGTCGCTGGCTGCGGTCCATCTGGTGATGTCGTTGCGGCTCTGCGCGCTGTTCGATCAAGCCGGGCGTGAGCCGGTGGCTGAGCTGGCGCAGCGCTTCGGCAGCGTCACCGCCGCCTGTGCGGTGCTGCACCTGGCCGGTACGCTGGTGCGCTGCTGGCCCGATCGCTATCAGGCCGCGCGGCCCTGTTGCCGGGGAATGACGCCGGACGAATGGACCCTCGCCGAAATGGCGCGGGCCGCCGAAAACTGTGACCGCGCCGGGTTTGAAGCGGCGCTGGCCGGCTACGTGCGGACCGACCGGCACGAAGTACTGTTCGACGCCGCACTGCGCGCCGTCGCGGCACTGCAGGCAATCTGAACCAACGCGCGGCTGGCGGTTCGGGACGCAGCCGCTATAGGGCGTGGCATGACTGTCGTTACCCGTTTCGCCCCCTCACCGACCGGCACGCTCCACGTCGGCAATGTCCGCACGGCGCTGCACAACTGGCTGCTTGCGCGGCAAGCAGGCGGGCGTTTCCTGCTGCGGATCGACGATACCGACGCCGAACGCAGCCGCGAGGACTACGTCACCAGCATCAAGACCGACCTTGAATGGCTCGGCCTGCATTGGGATGCCGAGGAACGGCAGTCAGCGCGGTTTGGCCTCTATGAAGCCGAGTTCCAGCGACTGGCCGCGGCGGGGCGAGTCTATCGCTGCTACGAGACTTCGCAGGAGCTTGATCTCAAGCGCAAGGTTCAGCTCGGGCGTGGGCTGCCGCCGATTTATGACCGCGCCGCACTGGCGCTGAGCGAGGCCGATCACGCCGCCAAGGCTGCGGCGGCTGAAGCTCCGCACTGGCGCTTCCTGCTCGATCACTCGGCAGCAATCGAATGGACCGACGGCATTCGCGGGCCCCAGCATTTCGATCCCGCGAAGATGAGCGACCCGGTGGTGCGCCGCGCCGATGGATCGTGGCTCTATCTGCTTCCCTCAGTGATTGATGACATCGCGATGGGGATCACCGATGTGCTGCGGGGCGAAGATCACGTTTCCAACACCGCAACGCAGGTCCAGATGTTCGCCGCACTGGGTGCGCAGCCGCCACGCTTTGCCCACGAAGCCCTGCTGGTCGGGACCGAGGGCAAGCTCTCCAAGCGGCTCGGCTCGCTCGGGATGGACGCGCTGCGCGAGGCCGGGATCGAGCCCGAGGCGGTGATCGCGCTGCTGGCGCGGCTTGGCACCTCGGACCCCGTAGAGCCTGGCCTCGATGCGGCGGCGCTGTCGGAAAGCTTCAAACTTGCGCATTTCGGCCGGGCCCCGGCGCGGTTCGACGAGGCCGAGCTGCACCGCGTCAACGCCGCGCTGGTTCACCGCCTGCCGTTCGCGCGGGTGGCGCACCACTTGCCGGAGGGTATGGGCGAAGAAGCCTGGGATGCGATCCGGCCAAACGTGGCGCACATCGATGAGGCAGCCGACTGGTGGCAGGTGGTGACCGGGCCGATCGTTGCGCCGATGATCGAAGCTGATGACCGGGCGTTTGTCGCGCAGGCTGCAGAAGTGCTGGCGGGCGGCACCACGGACTGGAAAGAGCTCACCACCACGCTCAAGGACGCGACCGGGCGCAAGGGCAAACCGCTGTTCCATCCGCTCCGTTTAGCGCTGACCGGCAAGGACCATGGGCCGGACATGGCCGCACTGCTCCCGCTGATTGGACACGATGCGGCGATTGCGCGACTACGGGCCGCGGCGCACTAATCGAACGCCGCGATGGCACAAAGGCCATTTACATTGCGCTGCAGCATGGCTAGGGGCCGCGTCGATGTTCATGATCGCCGCCACGCCGATTATCACCAAACCGACCGCGAAACGCGGGGCGGTTGTGGTGGTGTGCTGATCTTACAGACACAAGACCCAACCAACCCCGCGCGAGCTGGCGGGGTCTCTTCACACAGACAGGTCCCCCGCGCGGCTCCGCTCAATCTGGAGTAGCATGATGGTTCAACGCTTTGCCCCGGGGCAGCAACTCAACGTCGGTGTAGTCGGCGCGACCGGGCTGGTCGGCTCGATGATCCGTGAGATCCTGGCCGAACGAAACTTTCCCGTGGGCACCCTGCGGCTGTTCGCCTCGGCGCGTTCGGCGGGCAAAGTGCTTGATGGCGTGACGGTAGAGGATGCCGACCTTGCGGACTTCAGCGGGCTCGACATCGTCCTGTTCTCCGCCGGTGGTTCGACCTCGAAGGCGCTCGCCCCCAAGGCAGCCGCCGCTGGGGCAATCGTGATCGACAATAGCTCTGCCTGGCGTTCGGACCCCGAGGTCCCGTTAGTGGTGGCCGAGGTCAACGCTCACGCGCTCGCCAGCCTGCCCAAGGGGATTGTCGCCAATCCCAATTGCACCACCATGGCGGCGATGCCGGTACTGCGTCCGCTCCACGATGAGGCGGGTCTCAAGAAGCTGGTGGTTTCGACCTATCAGGCGGTCTCGGGCGGCGGGCTCGAGGGGATCGACGTGCTGGCGCGCCAGCTCGATCATGTCGGCGACAGGGCGCGCGAATTCGCGGTGGGGGGGCATGAAGCGCTGCTACCGGCGACCGAAAAGTGGGCGGTGCCGATCGCGCACAACGTGGTCCCGCTGAACTACATCTATGCCGAGGACGGCTACACCGAAGAAGAGATCAAGCTGCGCGACGAAAGCCGCAAGATCCTCGAAATTCCCGGCCTGCCGGTCTCGGGCACCTGCGTGCGCGTGCCGGTGTTCACCGGGCATTCGCTGTCGATCAATGCCGAATTCGAACGTCCGATCAGCGTCGAACGCGCGCTCGAACTGCTTGGGCAAGCCGAGGGCGTGGTAGTCACCGAAGTGCCGAACCCGCTCGAGGCGACCGGCCAGGACCCGGTGTTCGTCGGCCGGGTACGCAAGGACCCGACCGTTGCGCATGGGCTCGCTCTGTTCGTGGTTGGTGACAACTTGCGCAAGGGCGCCGCGCTTAACGCAGTTCAGATAGCTGAGCGGCTGATCGGGTAGAGAACACCCCTCCCGTTGTCGGGAGGGGCAACGAGACTTGGTGAGCGGAGCGAGCCTAGTCGCAGTGGGGTGGGTCACAACGGCAGAGCCGAACCCCCACCCCAACCCCTCCCCACTGGGGCGGGTGTAGCGCGCCACAAGGTTCTGGAGTCTCGGACACAAGGTTCTGTAGCACTCCGACCAATCATGGGGTGCTGATTATCACCTCGCGCGCTGGAGTCACCTTCCCGCTGATCCGATAGTTGAGGGTAACTTCCTCGACCGTGAATCGTGCGAAGATCCTGCGCACCTCGGGTGTGTCGTTGAGCGACAGGATGAAGCGACCCTGGATGGCCTCTAAGAGGCCGCTCAGACGCTCGAAATCGGCTTCTGAGAAGACCCCGGGGCCATAGTCGCCCTCGCAGCCGAAATAGGGCGGATCGAGGTAGAACAGCGTTCCCGGCGTATCGTACCGGCCGATCAGCTCGGCATAAGGCAGCCGCTCGATGTCGACCCCGCACAGCCGCTCGTGCACGTCCTCCAGCATCGGCACCAGCTTGGTCAGGTCGAACCGGGCCGGATTGGTCCTGGTGACACCGTAGCTCGGCTTCCAGACCTTGCCGCCAAAGCCGCTGCGCTGGATGTAGAGGAACCGCGCGGCCCGTTCCAGATCGGTCAGGCGGCCGGCATCGAGGGCGACCAGACGCTCGAACTCGGCGCGGCTGCAGACCTGCCACTTCAGTACGTCGAGCAGCTGCTGGTAATGGCGCTGGAGCAGGCGGAACAGGTTCACCACATCGGTTGATATGTCGTTGATCACTTCCTTCTTCGGGCGCCGCTGGCGGCGGAAGAAGACACCGCCCATGCCAACGAAAGGTTCGGCATAAAGTTCATGCGGCACCGCATCGATGCGCTGGGTGAGCAGCTTGGCCAGACTGCGCTTGCCGCCGATATAAGGTGCGACCGGGCGCACCGGCTGGACCGGTTCAAGCATCACCGGTCACCTCGTCCAGCTGCCATGTCGGCACGGTGGGCAGCCTTGAGAGTGCGATACGCGAGCGCTGCCTCCAATGGTGAAACCCCGTTACCGGCTCCCCGGGTGCGGTCCACCCGATCGGCCAGCCCATGATCAGCTCGAAGAATCGCGGGTTGGAGATCAGGCCGTCGATGAAGGAGGCGGTGCCAAACCGAAAGCTCACCCGGACCGGGAGCGAGGAGCGGGGCGTCATCGTCGGTGCCCAGCCGAGTGCGCGCATGGTCAGCCACAGTTTGGTCCAGGCCCGCGCTGTGTTGCTCAGCGAATACTGGCCCGAGCTGGTTCCCGCCTTGTCGAACGGAGACTTCGGCTGGATCTGGCCATCCTTGATCATCAGGTCCGGCAAATAGCCCGCATCGCTCGCGGTCGGCGTAGGCCAGGATGAACAGGCGGCGACGCCGGTGGCTAGCGCCAGTTTCTCGCGCTGTGAACAGGCCCGCTTTTGTGCGGTAGCCCAAGCGGGAAAGGCTGTCGGCGACTTCGGCAAATCCCAGATCGATGTGCCCTTCGACGTTTTCGGCAAAGACGGCTCCGGGCCGGACTTCGCCGATGATCCGCTCGATCTCCGGCCAAAGGTGACGCGGGTCGGCTTCGCCGCGACGCTTGCCGGCATTGCTGAAGGGCTGACACGGATAACCGGCAGAGAGGATATGAATGCGATCGCGCCATGCTCGGCCGTCGAAGGATCTAAGGTCGCTCCAGACAAGCGCATGATCCAGGGCCGCGTCTTCCATCCTGGCCACGAGAGTCGCCGCAGCGTGGGCTTCCCGCTCGACGAAACAAACAGTTCGGTAGCGGGGCTCGGCGATGGCAAGGCCAAGGTCGAGACCGCCGTAACCGGCGCACAGGGAGAGGCCGTTAAGCCTATCGCCGTTGGTATGAAAAGCCACAAATGTCGTCTCCGTGGGCAGCTCATCGGGCGCTCGGAGAAGGGCTCATTGTCCGGTCAGGAACAGGCCTCAACTGATTGATCTGGCGGCAGCGTCGGCACTTGATTTCGACCATGCCGGCCAGTGCCCCAGTCTCTGCCTTGAACAGCAATGCATTACAACCGCCGCAGCGATACGCTTCCTTCATGCTTAGCACCTATCTGCACTCCCGCCGTGACGGCCGGGGGAGCTGAAGGCTGGCGCGCCAGCCCAAGGTGCGAGTGACAGCTCGCTGGTCGATGGCGTTGCTGCGCCTCGGCCACCCCCGTTACGGGGCAGTGGATCAGATCAGGGCCGCTGCCTCGTGCCAGTCGACGCTGATTGTAACCTGAAAGGTTCCTGCCGCGTCCATCGCGACCGGGTTGCGCACGGCCAGCAGCTGCCCGGGCAGCAACGCGATCGGTTCGCTCTCTCCGGCGCTGAATTCGAACACCTCTTCGAAGAACGCGCCCGCTGCGCCGACATGGGACAGCGACATCCCGCGCAGCGGGGCGGCCTCGAATGTCGAACCGGTCATCGTCAGCGCGGCCGTTGTCGCAATTCGCAAGTCACCGCCCTGCGCGGTCGAGAACTCGCTATTGGCATAGTTGGTGTTTTTCGGTGGCGGAACGGCGATGCCGGTTCCGCCAGAAGGGTGGGCCGATGCCGCCGCACGATAGAGTTCAAGCCGGCGGCCTGCGGTGATCGGGACGGTAAAGGCTGTCAGGCAAGTGAACTGCAACCGAACCCGTTCGATAAAGGAAAGCCGCGCGCCCGCGCCCGGATCGAGCCGCATCGAGAATATGCTGCTGTTCGCGGCCAGCGCCGCAGCGATCGTGCCGGTCGTAGCCGACACGCCATAGCCTTCCCCCCGGCAGACCAGCGACGATCGGATCGCGCGGTTTCCTTCTACCTCGGCGACGACGCCGCCAAATCCCCGGTTCTGAACTGACATCCTAGCTTACTCCTGTGATGATAAAATCGTAGCGACCCCAGCTGCCGTTGGGCGCATGCACCCCCAGTGTGATGCTGACGCCCGGGGCGATTGCAATCACGCTGGCCTGGAGCTCTTCAAGCAGCGCGTCTTCCGCGTCGTGGTCGGTGGTCGTGGGCAGCGCTGCCGCGCAGACGTAGGAAAGCACCGGACTGGCCCAGGCCGCCGCCACCGTCACTTCGGCGAAGTCGCTTGCCGCGCCGAAATTGACCTGCGCCGCCACCCGGCCAACACCGATCGAACTGCCAAGACCGTCGGGATCCCAAACCGTATTGCCGTTGCCATCGTTCCAGAGCGCGCCCACCCCGTTGGCATTGGGCAAGGTAATCACGTAATTCCCGGCCGCCGCCTGCGTCTGCAAGGTGACCACGCCGGACGTGCCGCCCTGCAGCTTCAGCGATTTTCCCGCCTCCAGCAGCAGTCCAGCCGCGTTGAAGGTGGCCACAGTCGAGCCTGAAATGCTGACGGTGACGGTCAACCCTGCAAGCTGGAACGGCTGATAGGTGCCCAGATCGCGGTTGAATGCCAGCGCGCGCGCCGTCGCGCCCAGCCACCCCAGCTCCAGGCCAACACCAGAAGTAGGACTGGTCGCGCCAGTGACCTGCACCGTGTCGGCCACCGAGACACGGCTGAACGCGAACAAGGCGGCGCGGATTTCCATCAGACCAGCGTGCCGACCACGACCACACGATAAGCTGCAGCCGCGGGCGCGGCAGCCATCGCGATCGTTACGCGGTTCACGCTCGGCCGGGTGATGTCACAACCGACATCATCGAAGTTGCCGGTCAGCTTGTAGACCGAAACCACGACGTCGCGGGTGTTCAGATTGTGATCGAAGTTGAAGCTGGTTGCGCTGCCATCGCCGATCGTCAGGAACAGGCCCTTGGCAAAATGCTTGCTGCTCTTGAGCTTGAGCGGGGTAACAAAGCGGACGTCATCGGCCCCGGCGTCGGTTTCGGCCTGCGTGGCGATCTCGGCGATCCCGGCCAGCGTTTCGGTCGCGCTCGCAGCGGTGCTGAAGGCCGTGGTCCAGGCGATTGCACCGGCATCAAGTACGAAGTTGACCGAGGTCTGGCGAAAGCTGGTGCCTGCGTTGGTGCCCTCTTCCACGCCGCAGATCGCCTGCTCAAGCTCGATCGAAGTACTGGAATCGGGCGCGCGGGTGGCTGGCGTTGCCGCACCGGTCCAGATGTAGATACCGTTTTCGGTGTTGGCCGTCTGATTCTTGGCGAGGAACCGGTCATTTGCGGCCATAGCAATGCCATCGATGTTGGCACCCGGCGCGGCCAGGTTGATGTTGGCGACCGAGGCCACCCGCACCGCGTCCTTCCACGCCAGTCCTTCAACCAGGCTGTCAACATAGGCCTTGGTCGCGGGATGCTGTGCCAGCGTGGGGTCGGGCAAATTGAGGATCCGGGCAACCGACCCGTAGTCCTGATCACTGAGAATTGGCTTCATGGCTAGTTTCCTTCGTTAAAACACGACTACCCGGCCCGCCTGCGGACCGGCAAAGCTGACAACCAGCTGGTTGAGCGAAGTTTCGGTGACATCTGCGGCAGCCTCGACCCCGCCTGGGGTCAGGATGCGCACGGCGGCTGGGCGACGGCCGAGATTGTGGTTGACGACCCACTGCAATGCGGCCGCAAAGGTCGCCTCATAGGCCGCTCCACCGCTGCCGCCCGATCCAGCGCCAACTCCGGGCAGGCGGATAACCGGCGCGGTCTGGACCAGCCGGTCAAGGCGGATCGGTTGCGCGGGCGCGCGCTGGATGCGGATCGGCGCGGTCATGTCACGGCTTCGATCGGGATCGTCACGCGGACCCCCAGCGGCTGATCAACAGCGGCGAGCCGCTGGATGAATTCGCCCGCAGCAGCGCCGGGCCGCATCGGCAGGGTCTGTTCCGCCGTAAGCGCCATGCGGAACAGCACTGGCGACAGCCGCTGCAGCGTCACATGTTCGACCAGGCGCTCGCTTGGCCGTTCGACCCGCACCAGATTGAGCCACAGTTCGGCCGCATCCGGCACCGCCCCCGGATCGGTTTCAAAGTCCTGGCTGAACACGAAGCCTGGCCGGATGGCGTTGTAGATGTCCACCGTTCAGCCTTCGCCACGACCGAGGCGCGCACGGATCGCGGCTTCGTCCAGCTGGGTATCGATGAAGAATTCGTCGGTCTGCTTGATCGAAACACCCTGCTCACCGAGCGGTCCGGCCATCGGCGCGGCAGACTGCAGCGCTTTGATCACCGCCTGCTTGTCGAGTTCGACCTTGGTGCGCAGCAATGCCGAGCCGCCGACCACGCGACTGAGCCAAGCGGCGATGTTTTTGGCGCTGGCCCCTTTCGCGAATCTGACCCCGGCCGGCGTCAGCCGCACGCCCAGCAGCGCCCCGGCCAGCTCGGCCGAACGGCGCTTGCCCGCCAGGTCCTTGCCGCCCGCTTCCCACCATGCCTTGAGCCGCACAAACCGGCCTTGTTGATCTGCTTCGCAGACGGCGATGACTTCCGCGCACTCTGCCTTCAGCTTGTCGATCTGGATCTGGTAGCCCAGCCTCAGCTCAAGCATGCGGCGGTCACCCGTGACATATTGTGCCGCCAGCGCCGTGGCTTCGGCAGCGGTACCGGGCACATCGATCGCCTTGGCCTTGGCGCGGGGCATCAGCTGGTGCTCCCCGGCCTGTCGGGCCAGTCACTTGTGGTCATGTCGAGGTCCCGCAGGTTCTGACGGTACGCCGCCCATGCCTTCGCGCCGCCCGGGGCCTGGGCATCGCCAAGCTGGGTCCAGTCACTCGCAGCCAGCAGCCGGTCGCGCTCGCGCCGCCGCGCGGCGAGCCGCTCGGCCGGATCGGCCACGCGCTCGCGCGCCATCGGCTTGCCGCCGATCGCAACGATCTCCTTGCCCGCGCCCGCTGCCGGATCGGCCTGCGCGGCCAGCAGCTCGGCATGGCGCTGATCGGTGATCGGGACGGCATCATCGGGGATGGTGCAGGCCGGGTTGGGCGCCAGCTCGGGCCGCTTTCCGGCCTTGGTTTCGCGCGTGGTCAACGGCTGCTCGATCTCGCGCGCGCCATGCACGCCCGTGCTGTAAAACCCGCCGGTCGAAGGACTGTAAAAACGCATGATCGTGCTCCTGCTCAGCGGCCGATCGCCAGTACCCGCACTGCGAGGCTGGTATCTTCCGAATTGTAGATCGAGACGTTCGACAGGCCCTGGCCGCTGACAAACGGGTTGTTGTCTTGCGACCCCGAATCAAGCTTGCCGCCGGCACACCACGCGCCGACGCATTCGGTCGGGAAGCTTTCCGGCAGGGTCAGGATCGTCGAGCCGTTGGCCGAAGCCACGCCCGAAAAGATCTGCACCACGGCCGTTCCGGCCTTGAACACCATCACTCCGGCCGCACCGGTGACAGAGATCAGTCCGGCCAGTCCCAGCGGCGTTACCGCCACGTCATCGCGCACGCGCGCAGCCACTTCAGCCGGGGTCGCCTTGGTCACCGTGATCGTGCGATCGGCGGCCAGGTTACCGCCGCCCGACGCCAGACCGGCGGTCAGGACATTGCGCGTCGTCGGCACTTCCCCGCCACCGGTGCCGACAATCCCGCCAAGCAGCAGGATGATCGCGTCATAAAGCTGGGTTCCATCGCCCTTGACCAGCGCGATCCCGGCCTGCTCGATCAGATGTGCCTGGTTCTCCTGGATGTCGTTGAGCCACGCCGCAGTGACTTGCGTTGCCTGCTGGCCGACCGAAGGATTTCCCTCGGTGAATGTATTGTTGACATGGCCATTACCATCGGTGCGGTGCATTTCAGCGCCTCCTTACTGGGTGAAGTCAAACCAGAACGCCGGGCTGGGCTCGACGTCGTAGGCAAACAGGACAAAGGTATGCGCAGGTGCCGCGCGGCGGATCAGGCACTCCACATCAAGTGCGCCCCAGCCGCGCAGCAGGTCACCGGCGCGGCTGCCGACGCGGAACACTGCAAGGAAGCTGGTTTCTTCAAGATAGCCTTCGAATGGGCGAACGCGGACCGTCCAGGCAAACGCCCAACCGGCTCCATTGCAGCGATCCCCGACGCGGAAACCTGCGCGCAGCGGCTGGTGCTCAATGATCTCGATCGCATAGCCCGCGCGCGCTGCCAGCTCGATGTAAGCCGCAGCATTCTGC
>Ga0114940_10000542_pt1 | contig 17190 bp, 16 predicted proteins | sample ColdCreekSource_FD_87195 | JGI IMG/M metagenome (GOLD analysis project Ga0114940, IMG submission 87195) | Groundwater microbial communities from Cold Creek, Nevada to study Microbial Dark Matter (Phase II) - Cold Creek Source | ecosystem: Environmental > Aquatic > Deep subsurface > Groundwater ... | reverse complement strand
GAAGTGCGGGCGGCTGCTCAACGATGAACTCGATCGTCACACGTGATTGGCGATCCAGGCGATGGCTTGGGCTGAGGGCAAGAACAGAGCTTGAGCCAGTAGCGTTCCGGCCAGCCTGCTGATGCTGATCCAGACGATGGTACGGCGGAACAGCGCCTCGCTGACCCGGCCTTCGACCACATCATCGGTCATCACCGACAACTGCGGATCGATCAGCGCGAATAGCAGGATCGTGGCGAAGCCGTTGATCACGGCGGAAAGCTGCGATGCCGTCACCCGGAACTCGGGATTGAGATAACCAGCGTACAGCGATGCCAGCACACCCACGGTGATCAACGCCTGTGCGAGGCAGTTGGAGAGTAGCACGCCCCAGCCGACCCCGCGTTCCTTCACCAGCTCGCGCAGATGGGTCACCGCAGGCGGCCGAATCGAATCCCGCACGGTACGCAGGCCTGCCGGGCTGGCAGAGCGCAGGATCAGTCGTGTGGTCGAACGGTGTTCCTGAAAATAGCCGATTGCCTTGGCGAACAGGCGTTGCCCGGTCGGCACCAGCACGATCCCCAGCGCCACGGCAAAGCTCGCTGCCATCAGCACCATCCGGAAATCACCGAGCAGCGCATCCCCGCCGCCATCAGCGATCCGCGTCTCGATCCGCTTGGCGAGAAAAGGGCCAAGGAAGCTGTTCGAAGTGCGGCTGACCAGCACCAGAATGTTGAACAGCGCAAAACTCATCGCGATCCGCCGGGTGCGCACGCCCGCAATCCGCGCGGAATAGGCGAGGGTGCCGATCAGGTTGATCGCGAAGGTCAGCAGGCAGATGATGACAAGCTGGGTGTCCATTCGCGCTGCCTAGCCGCTTAATCCTATCTTTTCCAATCGTGGTTAAGTGCAGGGCTTCAAGTGTCTGGCGGAAAGGCCGAAATGACTGCGTGCAACCATTGCGGAGCCGGAGAAGCGCGGCCGCTGTTCACGACCAAGGGCTATCACCTTGTCGAGTGCACGGGATGCGGGCTGGCCTATATCGCCAACCCGCCAAGTGCGGAGGAACTGACGCAGATCTATTCGAACAGTGCCGATTACCATGTCGATCTCCAAACCCCCGGCAGCAAGCTGTGGCAGCGGATGGACGCGATTGCGGACAATCACCTGAGTTTTGTGCACTCGATTGCCAGCAGCGGCCGGGTGCTCGATGTCGGCTGTTCGACCGGGCAATTTCTCGCCAAGGCGCGCGGCGCGGGATTTGAAGTTGCGGGGGCAGAATTCTCCGAAGCGTCGGCAAATTTCGCCAGCAAGCATTTCGCCTTGCAAGTCGAGCAAGGCAGCATCCACACGAGTTCGCAGCCCGCAGCTTCGTTCGACATGGTCACGATGTTTGACGTGATCGAGCACGTGCCCGATCCGGCGAGCGACATGACCAAGGCGTTCGATCTGCTGAAACCCGGCGGTTGGTTCGTACTTTCGACCCCCAACATCGACGGGTTGTTCCCGCGGCTGTCCTACAAGCTGGCGCACAAGCTCGACTACTGGCCGCATCCCGAGCCGCCGCATCACCTCTACCAGTTCTCGATCCGCACGCTGTCGGCGATGCTGGCCAAGGCGGGGTTCGCGCCCGGACCGGTGCGGCACAGCAACATCGATCTCGCCTATACCTTCGGTGTGCCCGCCACGCTGGCAAGGATGCCCAAGCGGCTGGCCTATGCCCTGGCCTTCGCGCCGCTGGTCAAGCTGGCGCCGCTGATCGGGCAGGGTGACTGGTTTTACCTCGCCGCGAGGAAGCCGGTCTAAGCTGGCAGCAAGGCCGTATCGCCGATCAGGTAACTGGTCATCGACAAGGCCCCGTCGACCGTGTCGTTGAACACACCAACCGCATCTCCAGGTAGCCGCGCGCCAACCGCATAGAGCAGCGGGAGGTAATGTTCGCCGCTGTTGATTGCTGCGCTGGCGGCCTCATCAGATGGAGCGAAATCGGTCAGCCTTGTAGTTTCGTCTGCAATCACCGCCGCATTGATCCGGTGCTGGAATTCCACCGCCCAGTCCGGCTGCGTGCCAGCGAAGTGCCGCCATAGCCGCAGGTTGTGAACCACGTTGCCACTGCCGATGATCAGCACACCCTCATCGCGCAGCGGCGCGAGTGCGCGGGCCGTAGCGAGATGCTGTGCGGGCGTCATCGCTCGGTCGAGGCTCATCTCGACCATTGGAATGTCGGCGGCCGGAAACATCGGCTGCACCACGCCCCAGGCACCATGATCGAAACCCCAGCTCTCATCCCGCTCCACACGGTCCGCGCCAAGCAGGGCTTCGACCCGGTCCAGCAGCCAGGCCGCACCGCGGGCCGGGTACTGGATGTCATAGAGCTCCTGCGGGAAGCCGCCAAAGTCATGGATCGTGCGCGGCGTGTCTCCCGCAGTCAGGTGGACCTTGCCCTGAGTTTCCCAGTGCGCGGAGACCACCAGGATCGCCTTGGGACGCGGCAGGACCTTGCCGAGCGCCTGCCAGGCGCGGCGCTCGGGGCCGTCGGTGATCGCGGTCATCGGCGAACCGTGGCCGAGGAACAGGGCGGGGAGGCGAGTGGTCATGCCGCCGATATGGCGGTTTTCTATCCAGCCGCAATCCCAGCAGATCTTGCCCTGCCAAAAGCTGCCATGGGGTTACGTCTGGGAAACCGGCCCAGATCTCAATGCTTCTTCCGCGTCAATTCCCGCATCGCATCGTCGAGCCCTTCCAGCGTCAGCGGATGCATCGAGCCGCCAATGAACTCGCGGATCATCTTGGTCGATTGCGAGTAGGACCACTGCTTCTCCGGCACCGGATTGATCCACACCGTTGCGGGATAGACGTGTGCCACGCGCTGCAGCCAGACCGCGCCACTCTCCTCGTTGAAGTGCTCAACCGAGCCGCCGGGGTGGGTGATCTCGTACGGGCTCATCGCCGCGTCGCCGACGAACACCACCTTGTAGTCATGACCGTACTTGTGGAGGATGTCCCACACCGGGGTGCGCTCGCTCCAGCGGCGGCTGTTGTCCTTCCAGACGCCTTCGTAAAGGCAGTTGTGGAAGTAGAAGAATTCGAGGTTTTTGAACTCTGTCGTCGCCGCACTGAACAGCTCTTCGACCAGCTTGATGAACGGGTCCATCGATCCGCCGACATCGAGGAACAGCAGCAGCTTGACCGCGTTCTTGCGCTCGGCGCGCATCCGGATGTCGAGCCAGCCCTGCCGCGCGGTGCCATCGATCGTGCCTTCGAGATCAAGCTCGTCCGGGTTGCCCTCACGCGCGAAGCGGCGCAGCCGGCGCAGCGCGATCTTGATGTTGCGGGTGCCCAGCTCGCGGGTGTTGTCGAGATTCTGGAACTCGCGCTTTTCCCAGACCTTGAGCGCGCGCTTGTGCTTGCTTTCGCCGCCGATGCGCACGCCTTCCGGGTTGTAGCCGTTGTTGCCGAACGGGCTGGTGCCGCCGGTACCGACCCACTTGTTCCCGCCTTCGTGGCGCTTTTGCTGTTCCTCGATCCGCTGCTTGAGCGTCTCCATGATCTCATCCCAAGAGCCGAGCGACTCGATCGCTGCCATCTCTTCGGGGGTCAGGAATTTCTCGGCGATCGCTTTCAGCCAGTCTTCGGGAATGTCGACCGGGTTCTGGCCGTAATCGGTCAGGATGCCCTTGAAGACCTTGTTGAAGACCTGATCGAAGCGGTCGAGCAGCCCCTCGTCCTTCACGAAGATCGAGCGCGAGAGGTAATAGAACTGTTCGGGCGTCTGCTCGATCACGTCCTTCTCAAGCGCTTCGAGCAGCACAAGGTGCTCCTTGAAGCTCGCCTGGATGCCTGCGCTGCGCAGTTCGTCGATGAAGTTGAAGAACACCCGGTCGCTCCCTTGTTAACCGCGTGATTAAGGGCAAGCGCCCTTCAGGGCAAGCGTTCACGAGGGCGGTGTACTGCAGCGACCAGCACAAACGAGATGTACATCAGCAGATACCACGCGCCGAGCTTGGCGGGTGAGACCAGGTGCCATCCGTCCTTCTGGCTGGGATAGAGCCAGGCGTTGGAGAAGGTGGCGATATTCTCTGCAAACCAGATGAATAGTGCGACGAGGAACCAGCCGACCAGCAGCGGCATCCAGCGATGCTCGCGCCAGACCCGGAACCAGACGCGGGTCCGCCAGAACAGCAGGCCCATCGCAGCAAACAGGGCCAAGCGAATGTCCGGCAAAACGTGATGCGCAAAGAAGTTTGTATAGATCGCCACACCGAGCAGATAGGTCGCCCAGGCGGGAGGATAGACGCTGAAGCGGAAATCGAAGATCCGCCAGACCCGCGCGATGTAGCTGCCGACGGCCGCGTACATGAAGCCTGAGAACAGCGGCACTGCGCCGATCCGCAGCAGACTTGGCTCCGGGTACGTCCACGATCCGTAGTAGGTCTTGAACAGTTCCATCACCGTGCCGACCACGTGAAAGGCAAGGATTACCTTGGCCTCGTCAAGCGTCTCGAGCCGGAAGGCGAGCATCGCCAATTGGATCGTCAGCGCCGCGAGCGTGAGGAAATCGTACCGGGCAAGCGGTGAGTCTGCCGGATAGAACAGGTGTGTGCCCAGCAGCAGCGCCAGCATCAGCGCGCCAAACAGGCAGGCCCAGCCTTGCTTGAACCCGAACAGCAGGAATTCGTAGAGCCATGCATGCCAGCCCGGACGCGGCTCGAACTGCTCAAGCCGTTCGCGGATCGCCGCGAAACGGGTGTGGCGCTGGCTTGGATCGATCATGCTCAGTCCTGTGGCGGCGGCGCCGGCGGCTGACCTGCGAATTGTTCGAGCGCCGGGTCGATCGCTGCCCAGGACGGGGCTTCCTCGGTCCAGATTGCCATTTGCGGCGAGAGACCGTGACCTTCATCGAGAAAGCCCAGACGTATCGTGCGAAACTGCGGTCTGGCAGAGCTTTGTGCCATGACCTGCGTTCCGCAGGCAGGGCAGAAGCTATGCGTCAGTGTATTGCCGGAGGCGGCGGTATAGTCGTGCGTGGCAAGCGTACCCGTCAGCGCAACATCGCTCGTCGCGAACATCGCGTTGTGGGTCGGTCCGCCGGCCGCAGCTTGCTGACACTGGCGGCACCAGCACTGCCGCGTTGCAACGGGAGTGCCGGAAATCCGCGCCTTCACCGCGCCGCATGCACATCGTCCGGAATAGGTCATCGCTGCCTCCCTGTGGCTTTTGTCACCGCAGCGCCCTGTCGCATTCATCCAACGCGCGCGGCGGTCTGCGGGTGTATCTAAGGGCATCGCTGCTTGCGGCGATACACAAATCAGGTGGGGGCCATCATGAACCGCAAATTCATCACCGCATTGGGAGCGCTGGTCGTTCTCGCCACGTCAACTGCAGCCAGCTCTGACTGTGACGACGGCAAGGACCGCCGCGTTCGGATCACCAACGACACCTCCTATTCGCTCGTCCAGCTCTACGGCTCGAACGTCGGCGCGGATGACTGGGAAGAAGACGTGCTCGGCAGCCGCGTGCTCAAGCCAGGGCAGTCGGTCACCGTCAACTTCGATGATGGCAGCTGCTATTGCCACTTCGATTTCAAGGCGGTGTTCAGCGACGGCACCTCGACCATCAAGCGTCGCTACGACGTCTGCAACGGCACCGGCTGGCGCATCCACGAATAGCGCTAAAGCTGCCGACAGAATCAAAAACGGCGGGGCAGTGAGTACTGCTCTGCCGTTTTGCTTGTGTGGGTCAGGCTTGGGTCAGTTCTGGCGGCGCGCCATGAAGGCCAGCTTTTCGAACAGCATCACATCCTGCTCGTTCTTGAGCAGTGCGCCGTGGAGCGGCGGGATCGCCTTGCTCGGATCACGGTTTTGCAACACGTCGAGCGGCATGTCCTCATTCAGCAGCAGCTTGAGCCAGTCGAGCAGTTCGCTGGTGCTGGGCTTCTTCTTGAGGCCCGGGACATCGCGGACTTCGTAGAAGATCTCCATCGCCTTGCTAACCAGGGTCTTCTGGATGCCGGGGAAGTGGACATCGATGATCGCCTGCATCGTCTCGCGATCGGGGAACTTGATATAGTGGAAGAAGCAGCGGCGCAGGAAGGCGTCGGGCAGTTCCTTTTCATTGTTTGAGGTGATGACGACGATCGGGCGCTCCTTGGCCTCGATTCGCTCGCGCGTTTCGTAGACGTCGAAGCTCATCCGATCGAGCTCCTGGAGGAGATCGTTCGGGAACTCGATGTCGGCCTTGTCGATTTCGTCGATCAGCAATACGGGCAGCTGCGGCGCGGTGAAGGCTTCCCACAGCTTGCCCTTCTTGATGTAGTTGGCGATGTCATGGACCCGCTCGTCACCAAGCTGGCCATCGCGCAGGCGTGCGACCGCATCGTACTCGTAAAGCCCTTGCTGGGCCTTGGTGGTCGACTTGATGTTCCATTCGATCAGCGGCGCGCCCACTGCCTTGGCGATTTCGTGCGCCAGCACGGTCTTGCCGGTGCCCGGTTCGCCCTTGACCAGCAGCGGGCGTCTCAGCAGCACGGCTGCATTGACCGCGACCTTGAGGTCGTCCGTTGCGACGTAATTGCTGGTGCCCTCGAACCGCTGCATGGATACTCCCCATTCGAATTAATTGCGCGGTTAAGGCGATAGTTGAGGGCGCACGGCTTGGCAAGATGGTCAAAGATGAGGCTTCCCCGCGCCGCAAGGGGGATGACGGCGCGGGGAAGGGGAACCTCACGCCGTAGGCGCGGGTTCCGCGGCCGTGTCAGCGCGGCGCTTGAGCCAGCGCCAGCCGAGTACCACCAACGCGGTCAGGCCAATCCAGGGCAACGCAATTCCGGCGAGCAACAGCACGAAGGCGAGCGCCGCCTCGACACTCCCGAGCGAAGCCGAAGCCGCCTTGGCAAAGGTATTTCCACCCGAAAGCAGCCCCTCGCTGGCATAGGCAAAACTGACCGGGGTCGAGGCGAGCGCAGCTTCCTTGTCACGGCGTTCGGCGGTCTGGCCGCGCAGCTGCTGGCGCAGGTCCTCCGCCCGGCGGGTCAATTCGGTGCGTTCAGCGGCTGCGAGGCCTCTGGCCCGAAGCCGCGCCTCGATCCGCTCCACCTCGGCCGAAACACCGGCGCTGTCCTGCTGTGAAAGGACGATCGCATCGCCGGCGTTCTCGCCGTTGACGGTGGCGTGATCAAGCGAACCTTCTGCGCGCTCGACAGCGGCAATGCCTTCACTTCCGAAGCGGTGCGCAAGATCGGGGGCGAGCAGGAAATCGAGCCGGGCATCGACCGCATCCTCGCGCGGCTGTTCATAGCGCATCCCGGTGACCCGGCAGCGCTTTGCGCCAAGCCGCTCGCAGGCCGCAGCGTGCTCCTGCTGCACCCCGGAAATGGCCTTGGCAGGAAGGCTGAAGCTGTAGGCATAGGTGAACGCAACCCCCGGTGCGACTGCGCCGCCAATCACGGGGCCAGCCTTGCTGGCCTGCATTGCATCGGTTGTGCCAGGTGGTGCGGTTTCAGCGGCGGCGTCAGTGGAAGTGTCTGCGGCTTTCTCCTGCGAACAGGCTGTCAGCGCCGAAGCGGCGGCAAGGGTACACATGAGGTGGGCTAGGGGACGCATGAGGTGGGCTAGGGGACGCATGAGGGGCTCTCCCATTATGTCTACCGACTCGGTAGAGCATTATGTCTATCCAATAAGTGGACTTTGACAAGCGGCAAAACGAGACCTACGCACGACGAACCGAAAGCGGTGCCAAGCCGCGCAAAATGGAGAGCGCAATGATCCTGATCACCGGCGGAGCAACGATCCAGCCTGAGCACCGTGAAGCCGCTCTGGTCCTCGGGATCGAACACTCCGCACGCTCACGCAGCGAACCCGGCTGCATCGCCCACAATTGCCATAGCGACGCCGAAAACCCGGACCGCATCGTCTTTGTCGAGCAATGGGCCGACATGGCTGCCGTGATGACGCACTTTGCCGTGCCGGCCTCAGGTGAGTTCGTGCGCCAGCTCGGGGCGATGGCCGTGGAGCGGCCGGACATTCAACTGTTCGAAGCTACCAAGTTGCCGTCGCCGCTGGGCTAGGCATCAATCATCTCCGGATCCAGCTCTCCCGCGCGGTTCTGGATGAACATGAAGCGCTGCGCCGGGTCGCGGCCCATCAGGCGGTCGACCAGGTCCTTCACCGCGGCACGTCCTTCGTATTCGGGGGGCAGGGTGATGCGCAGCATGCTGCGCGTTTCCGGGTTCATGGTGGTTTCGCGCAGCTGGCCGGGGTTCATTTCACCGAGGCCCTTGAACCGGCCGACTTCGACTTTCTTGCCCTTGAACAGCGTCTCTTCCAGCTCGGCGCGGTGGGCGTCGTCGCGGGCGTAGGCGCTTTCCTTGCCGCAGGTCAGGCGGTAGAGCGGGGGCTGGGCGAGATAGAGGTGCCCGCGCCGGACCACTTCGGGCATTTCCTGGAAGAAGAAGGTCATCAGCAGCGTGGCGATGTGCGCGCCGTCAACGTCGGCGTCGGTCATGATGACGATCCGGTCATACCGCAGGTTGTCGGTGTTGCAGTCCTTGCGGAACCCGCAGCCCAGCGCGAGGCCGAGGTCGGCGATTTCAGAGTTCGCCCGGATCTTGTCGGCCGTGGCACTTGCGACGTTGAGAATCTTGCCGCGGATCGGCAGGATCGCCTGGGTCTTGCGGTCGCGCGCCTGCTTGGCCGAGCCGCCGGCCGAATCACCTTCGACGATGAATAGTTCGGTCTCCGCATCGCCTTCGCCGGTGCAGTCGGTGAGCTTGCCGGGGAGGCGCAGCTTGCGGGCGTTGGTTGCGGTCTTGCGCTTGACCTCGCGCTCGGCCTTGCGCCGCAGACGTTCGTCCATCCGCTCCATCACCGCGCCGAGCAGCGCCTTGCCGCGCTCCATATTGTCGGCGAGGAAATGGTCGAAATGGTCGCGCACCGCGTTTTCGACCATCCGGGCGGCTTCGGGACTGGTCAGCCGGTCCTTGGTCTGGCTCTGGAATTGCGGCTCGCGGATGAACACCGAGAGCATCACTTCGCTGCCGGTGATCACGTCCTCGGGCGCGATGTCCTTGGCCTTCTTCTGGCCGATGAGATCGGCAAAAGCGCGGATGCCCTTGGTCAGGGCGGCGCGCAGGCCTTGTTCGTGGGTGCCGCCATCGGGCGTCGGGATGGTGTTGCAGTAATAGCTGTAAGACCCGTCTGACCACAGCGGCCAGGCGACCGCCCATTCGACCCGGCCCTGCTCCTCGCCGGGGAAGTCCTGGCTGCCTGAGAAGAACTGCGTGGTGACGCATTCGCGGGTGCCGAGTTGTTCCTTGAGGTGATCGGCAAGCCCGCCGGGGAACTGAAATGTCGCTTCGGCCGGAACATCCTCGCTGGCAAGCGAAGCGGCGCATTTCCAGCGGATTTCGACCCCGGCGAAGAGGTAGGCCTTCGAGCGCACCAACTTGAACAATCGCGCCGGTTTGAACTTCGCGTCCTCCCCGAAGATCTCGGTATCGGGCACGAAAGTGACGCTTGTGCCGCGTCGGTTGGGCGTGCCGCCAAGCGACAGGAGCTTGCTGGTTGGCAATCCGCGCGAAAACTCCTGCGCGTATAGCTCCTTGTTCCGCGCCACCTCGATCCGGGTCAACGAGGACAAGGCGTTGACCACCGAAACACCAACCCCGTGCAAGCCGCCCGAGGTGGCATAGGCCTTGCCCGAGAACTTGCCGCCGGAGTGCAGCGTGGTAAGGATCACCTCGAGCGCAGACTTGCCAGGATATTTCGGATGCTCATCGACCGGGATGCCACGCCCGTTGTCAATAATGGTCAGGCGCCCAGGACTACCAGCTTCTTCTTCCAGCAGCACCTCGATCCGGTTGGCGTGGCCTGCGACGGCTTCGTCCATCGCATTGTCGAGCACTTCGGCGGCGAGGTGGTGCAGCGCGCGCTCGTCAATCCCGCCGATGTACATGCCAGGGCGGCGGCGCACCGGTTCGAGACCTTCCAGCACCTCGATCGCGGAGCCGTCATAGGCATCGCCAGTGCTGGCGGGCAATTTGTCGAACAGGTCGTCGGGTGGTGGTGACATGGGGAACGCCTATAGAACGCGGCGGAATCCGCGTGCAAGCGGGCGTTCCGGTTTTCCTCAGTCCTGGAACTTGGCCGGAGCGGGGCTGATGATCGTCACGCCGCCAGCACGCACCTCACGCACCTCAAGCGAGCGCTCGACCAATCCGCCAGCTCCGAACCGGAACGGTCCGTCAAGCCCGAGGAACCCGCCGCTGTCATTGAGCTTGGCCACCGGGAAAATGGTTCCCGGCCGCCAGTCGCGCGCAATGCGGATGGTGAGCAGGACCGAATCGTAGCCCAAAGTCGCAATCCGGAACGGGCGCGCGCCGAACCGGGTATTGTAACTGTCCGCGAACTGGCGGAACCGGGTATCGGACACGGACGAATACCATGCACCGCGCAATGCGGCGGTGGTCCCGATCACACTTTCTCCGCTCCAGATGTCCGGACCTAGGATGCGCGGCGCAGCAGCTCCCGCCGCCTTGAGGTTGGGCGCAGCCAGTGCGGCGAAGCGCGCATCGTCAGCAATCAACACTGCGTCGAACCCGCCTTTGGCGCGCAGCCGCCGGGCCGCGCTGATCACCGAGGTATTCGAGCGGGCATAGCTTTCACTTGCGACCAGTGTGCCACCATTGAGGCGAACCGCCTCGGCATAGGCAGCATTGGTGCGTTGCCCGAAATTGCTCTGCGGCAGAAGCACGGCAAAGCGGCGCAGGCCTTTACCTGCAGCATAGGCCACGGTCCGGCCGATCGAATTGGCTGGCATAGTGCCTAGCAGGAACACATCGCGTGAGGCGACTCCGGGGTCGTTGGAATAAGTGATCAACGGCACCTTGGCGACACGGGCGAGCGTGGCAATCGCGGTGACATCCGCTTCTTCAAGCGGCCCGAGGATCAGCTTATTGCCGTCCGTGATCGCCTGATTCACAGCTAGCACCGCGCCTTGCGCCGTGTCGTAGGTGGTGATCCGCACGTTTTGTGCGTTGGTATCGAGCAGCGCCATCGTCGTCGCGTTGGCGAGCGACTGGCCGACCCCTGCATTGCTGCCCGACAGCGGCACCAGCAACGCGATGCGGTGACGCTGCTGATCGGCGGGGAGGGTGCCCGGCGCGTCGGTCGGCTCAGGCAGTGGCTCGGGCGCGCCCTTGGGGATGACCTTGCATCCGGCGAGCAGCGCGGCCGTTCCCAGCAGCAGTATCGCACGCCGGTCGATCAGACCTTTCATCATCCTTGTCGCTCCCCGTCTGGCAGTCCATGCTAAGCGGCGATGCATACACCGCTTAATCCCGGACTTTACATAGTCGCCACACCGATTGGCAATCTTGGCGACATCACACAGCGTGCCGTAACGACACTGCGTGGCGTAACTGCGGTAGCCTGCGAGGACACCCGCGTCACGGGTAAACTGTTGAACCACCTTGGGATCAAGGTGCGGATGATCCGTTACGACGATCACGCCAGCGACGAAACGCGCGACTACTTGCTTGCGCTGGCGGGAGAACAGGCGATTGCACTGGTCAGCGACGCCGGGACGCCGCTGATTTCTGATCCGGGTTACAAACTGGTGCGTGGCGCGCGTGATCTCGGCGTTCCCGTCACCAGCTTGCCGGGGCCAAGCGCGGCTATCATGGCACTGACCTTGGCGGGACTTCCCAGTGACCGCTTCCTGTTTGCCGGGTTCCTGCCCGCCAAAGACAAGGCGCGGCGTGAGGCTTTGCGTGAACTGGCAACGGTGCGAGCAACACTGGTGCTGTATGAGACCGCGCCGCGCTTGGGGGATATGCTGGAGACAATTGCCGCCGAACTGCCCGACCGTGAAGTTGGGGTCGCGCGCGAATTGACCAAGCGCTTCGAGGAGTGCCGCACAGGCGCGGCGCTGGAGCTCGCCAAGCATTATGCAGCGAACCCGCCCAAGGGGGAGATTGTGCTGCTCGTCGCACCACCGGGCGCGCCGGTAGCGGCGGACTTCGACATCGACGCGCTGCTGCTGGCCGAGCTGGCCCACGCCAAGGCTTCGCAGGCTGCGGGCACAGTGGCCAAGGCTACCGGGCAGGACCGCAAGACACTTTACGCTCGCGCGCTCGAACTGAAGTGAGCACACGAGCCGAACGCGAGGCCAAGGGACGGCGCGGGGAATGGCTGGCAGCGTGGTATCTGCGGCTGTCCGGCTGGCACATCGTGGCTCACCGGGTGAAGACTCCGCGCGGCGAGATCGACCTGATCGCACGGCGGGGCCGGGTGGTTGCCTTTGTCGAGGTGAAGTGGCGCGCGAGTGCGGCCGAACGCGAAGTCGCTATCGATCCCTACCGCTTGCGTAGGGTTGTTGCGGCGGCAGAGGCCGTGGCGCATCGCTATGTGCGCGACGGCGACGACCAGCGGATCGACGTTCTGCTGCTCGCTCCGGGACGCTGGCCACGGCGGATCGAAAACGCGAGTGCGAATTGATTCACGCTAAGACGCCAAGATGACAGTGCGCGCCGCAGGCAAGAATTGTCCCTTAGGACGAATGCGCAAATCGAACCTGGGTCGAGATGGGCAGGCTTCGCGCAAAGGCACAACCTCTTGGCGTCTTGGCGTGCGTCAATCTGCCCAAAGGCTTGAGCAAAGCATTCCGTCAGCCTAACCCCCATCCAACATACCGAAAGGCCAAGTCCGCATGACTCTCCGCGTCGCCGTCCAGATGGACCCGCTGGAAACCATCAATATCGCTGGGGATTCAAGCTTCGCGCTGATGCTTGCGGCGCAGGCGCGGGGGCATTCGGTCTGGCACTATGACGTGAAGTCGTTGGCGCTTGATGAAGGGCGCCTGACGGCCTGGGCCGCGCCGGTGACGGTGCAGCGCGTTGCGGGCGATCACTACAAGGCAGATGAACGCCGCAAGATTGACCTCGCCAAGGATGTCGATGTGATCCTGATGCGCCAGGACCCACCGTTCGACCTTGGCTATATCACTGCGACATTCCTGCTCGAGCGGCTTGCCGGACAAACGCTGGTGGTCAACGATCCCGCCAGTGTCCGCAACGCGCCCGAGAAGGTCTTCGTGCTCGACTACGCGCAGTATATGCCGCCGACACTTGTCGCCCGGCGGATCGAGGACATCAAGGAATTCCACGCCCGCCATCCCGGTGACCTGGTGATGAAGCCGCTCCACGGCAATGGCGGCAAGGCAGTCGTGCGGATCCCGGCGGACGGCAGCAATATGGGAGCACTGACCGAGCTGTTCGACAACGCCTGGGTCGAACCGCACATGGTCCAGACTTTCCTCCCGGACATTTCCGAAGGCGACAAGCGGATCGTGTTGATTGACGGCGAGTTTGCCGGGGCAATCAACCGCCGCCCGGGGGAGGGCGAGTTCCGCTCCAACCTTGCGGTCGGCGGCTATGCTGAGGCGACCACGCTGTCGGCGCGCGAGGAAGAGATCTGCGCGGTGCTTGGCCCGGAGCTCAAGGCGCGCGGGCTGGTGTTCGTCGGGATCGACGTGATCGGCGGCAAATGGCTGACCGAAATCAACGTCACCTCGCCCACCGGAATCGTCGCGATCGACCGCTTCAATGGCACCGACACGCCCGCGCTGATCTGGGATGCGATCGAACGCCGACAGGCCGCGCAGGCCCGGTAATCCGCCATGCATGAATGGATCCTCCGCCTGATCGAGCAAGGCGGGTACTGGGGCATTGCCCTGCTGATGTTCCTCGAGAACGTATTCCCGCCGATCCCATCCGAAGTGATCATGGGGCTGGGCGGGATCGCAGTTGCGCGCGGGACCATGGAGTTCTGGCCGCTGCTGGCGGTTGGCACCGCCGGATCGACGCTCGGTAATTACATCTGGTTCCTGATCGGCGACCGGCTCGGCATCGCGCGGCTGAAGCCGTTCGTTTCGCGCTGGGGGCGCTGGCTGACACTCGAGTGGGAAGATGTCGAGCAGGCCACCGCGTTTTTCCGCCGCCACGGCCAATGGGTGGTGTTCGGCTTGCGCTTCTCACCGCTGCTGCGCACGATGATCTCGCTGCCGGCCGGACTGACCCACATGAGCCACTGGCGCTTTCTGGTGTTCACCTTTGCCGGCGCGGCAATCTGGAATTCCGCGCTGATCCTCGGCGGGCAGTGGCTGGCGCGCTATGAGGCCTGGCTCGAGCCGATCGTGCTTGGCACGATCGGACTGGCGCTGGTCGGTTACATCTGGCGCGTGCTGACTTGGAAGCCGCGCGGCTAGAGCGGCCGACGCCGCCTAAAACAGCGTTGCCCCGATTGTCCAAGCGGGCAAGTCAGCGGTGAACAGCGCCGAAGGGTCAGCGACCCCGCTCACACCCATCAGCAGGATCGAGCCACCCGAGGAGAGGTCGATGATCGTCGAACTGCCGCTTGCGCGCATCCCGGTCATGGTCACTCCATCAGAGAGGTGAAGGTGATCGATGCCGAACTCGAAGTCGGTGATCCTGTCGCGGTCGGTACCCAGCGCGCCGAAATCAAATACGTCAGCACCTGACCCGCCGGTATAGCTATCCGCACCGCGTCCGCCCGAAAGCACATCGTCACCATTGCCGCCCAGCAATTGGTCGGCGCCGTTCCCGCCCGAGAGAATATCGAATCCGTCGCCGCCCGAGAGGATGTCGCTCCCAAGTCCGCCATAAATCCGGTCAGAGCCTGCACCACCCGAAATGGCGTCGTCGCCGCGCCCGCTGGTGATGATTTCGTCTGCCCCGGTCCCAGCAAATTCAGCAGCGCCGTTGCCGAGGGTGACCGAGACGAGGTCAGCGATTGTCGAAACGTTGAACGTCAAGCTTGACGCAGCGGACACGCCGAAATCATCGGCCACGGTATAGGCGAAGCTCTCTGACAGGCTTGTGCCTGCTGGCAGCGCGTCAAGAATGTCGGCATCTGCGACATAGGAATAGGCACCATCGGCTCCGATCGTCAGTGTGCCGTAAACGCCATGGAACACAGTGGGAGCAGTGATCGCAACACCGTCCACGCTGGTGACGACGAGATGATCCGCAGCCGGGTCGCTTTCCCCTGTGCTGTCATTGCCGAGCACATTGCCGGTTGCCGTTGCGTCTTCATCGACTGCAACGACGTCTGCATTGGCCACAGGCGGATGATTGAGCGGAACCAGCCCGGCACCGTCCCAAACGTAAGCGCCATTGGCAAAGCGGAACAATTCGATGTTCGAATAGGTCGCACCGTCGATGATCAGTTGGCCCGATGCGGTGACGAAGACCGCATGATCGGCATAGTTGCCATTAAATAGGGCGGTGTCGAAATCTGCCCCGCCGTCGATCTGGTCAGCGCCGCCGCCGCTGGTGAATGTATCGTCGCCGCCGTTGCCGCGCATCACCTCCATGCCGCTGCTGCCGTTAAGGGTGTCGTCACCGATCCCACCTGACAGGGCATAAAGCCCGGCGTGCGCAATTGAATTGAGCGTGGTGTCTGCGGTGCCCGTGCCAACCGCCAGGACCACATAGTCACCCGCCTGCCAGTCGACCAGATTGAGTACGGGAATTGAATAGGTGTTGGACGGTGACAGGTTGGCCGAAATGATGAAGGCATCGGTCCCGGCACCACCGATCACGGTCGTGAGTCCGCCCATCTGCCAGACCCCGACAATGACCTGCAGCGCTGTGCTGTCACCCGCTTTCGAATCGAACTTCAAAGCTTCGAAACCCGACAACGTCGAACCCGCAAAACTGGCCAGTGCTCCGAATTGCGGCACGACCTGCATTGCGCTGGGGCGCATTACCAGCGTGTCATAGTCCGCACCGCCTTCGAACTGGCTGCCGAACTGGATCACACCGTCGATCACGACAGTATCTTCACCATTTCCACCCGAGATCAGATCTCGTCCGCCGCCGCTGTAGATCCGGTCCTTGCCGTCTCCGCCGCTCAGGAAGTCGTTGAATTGAAATCCGAACTGAATTTCATCCAGTGGCGTTCCGGGGTTATAGACCGCGTAGCCTCCTGAATCCAAAACGAAGTCGTCGGCTGTCAGGCTTGCCAGTGAGACACCCTGCAGCGTTATCGAATAAGTCTGGCCTTCATCATTGGCGACCAGTTGCGCGCCGTTCGGCCCGTCGCTCAGAAAATCGGCCAGCCGCTCCAGAGTGGTCACGCCCGTTTCGTGGAGATCGACCTGATCCACACCAGGGGTGAAATCGGTGACTGTTCCATTGCCGAAATTGACCGCGAACCGGTCCGCTCCTGCGCCGCCCGTGGCAGTCTGGATGCCGCCGCCAAACTGGATCAGGTCGTCCCTTGAGGTACCGACAAAGCTCAGCCCGTCGCCAACACCACCGCGGATATCAAACGAAATGGGCCCGGCATTCAGGAATGTGTATTGCGATCCATCGAAACTGACGCCGTCCTCGCCCAAGATGATCACCGTGCCGGTGCCAAGGAAGAACGTGTCGGTTGGAAGCATCGCCACGCGGGCCGAATCGAGCACGAGCTCAGCCGGAGCCTGGCGCGGTTGCTGCAGGTTGGTTGCGGAGTAGATCTCGGGCAGCAGGATGATGCCTTCGATGCTGTCCAGTGTGCCACGGAAGTTGACGTATCCACCGATCGACAGCACGTCAGTCCCGGCGCCGCCACTGTAGAGGCTGCCCGATCCATCATAAAATGTTGGCTGGGTGTAGGCGCCATTGAACGGTGCAAGCGCCTGAGACTGGTTGGCCAGTGTCAGAATGTCATTGCCGCCGTTGCCGAACAATTGGTTCGACCCGCCCGCGCCATTGAGGCGGTCCGCGTTGTCCGAGCCAATCAAGGTGTCATTGCCGAGATTGCCGACCAGCGTCTGGATCGCCGGAAGTCCAGCGGTCGCGGTTAGCGTCACATTGCCGGGAGTAGAAGCGACCAGCGTCACTCCGTCCGTACTCGCTTCCCAGGCATTGACCGGGGCGGGCGCCCACCCGCCGGAGAACGTCACTCCGTCGAGCGAATAACTGCCTGGTGCGGAAGCGACGATAACGAGAGAATCCCGTCCGGCACCGGCGGCAATCTCGAGGATCCCGGACCCGGCGAACTGGGCATAGTTGAACTGCGCATTGATCGATTGCCCGGCCAGGCTACCGAACACGAGCTTCTCCACCGAAGTGACGAGTGTCGTAATCGGACCGGCGGAGCTGAAGATGTTGGACAGCACCGAACCCGGGCCGCCCGAATACTGCAT
>Ga0114940_10000541_pt1 | contig 17229 bp, 13 predicted proteins | sample ColdCreekSource_FD_87195 | JGI IMG/M metagenome (GOLD analysis project Ga0114940, IMG submission 87195) | Groundwater microbial communities from Cold Creek, Nevada to study Microbial Dark Matter (Phase II) - Cold Creek Source | ecosystem: Environmental > Aquatic > Deep subsurface > Groundwater ... | reverse complement strand
TGCTTGAGCCAATTGTGACGGCTCTAATAATTGCTCTTGGCTGATCATCTCCACCCTGCCTCCAGAGACTAGAGGCAACAGCAGCATCAATAAACTGATACTAAAAGTAAACCTAGTAGCGGCGAGGAAGCTATCCTCAGCAGCAAAATGATATTTGTCCTGAGCCGAGGAGAGATAATGAACTAAATTACGGTGGGTAGAAACTACTCCTTTGGGAGTCCCTGTTGTTCCCGAAGTAAAGAAGATATGGGAAATACTATCTAGAGGGCAATCACCGTCAAGGTTATCTCCCTGATAGTCAGATAAATCTAGTTGAAGTAGATTAATGACCTTGACTTGCGGAGAACTGAGGCTGGTTTCAATTTCAGCCAACTTTTCACTGGCACAGAGGATTACCGATGGTTGAGCTTGTTGGACAATAGAGGTAATTCGGGCAAGGGGGAATTCGGGATCGATGGGGAGATAGATGGCATTCAGTTTATGAATTGCCAACAGGGTGATTAAAATTTCCAATCCAGCATCTACGAATATTCCAACACAATCTTGCGCCCGAACTTGTTGAGAAGATAGATAATGAGCTAGCTGATTGGCTTTGAGGTTTAGTTCTCCGTAGGTTATTTGTTCTCCTGTTAAGGTCAACCTCGCGGCTACTGAGAGGGGACACTCTTGGGCATACCGTTCAACATGACGATAGATGGCCCTCGTGGAGTGTGGTGACGAACCAGAGCCAGCATTGGATGCCAGTTCCAACGAGGATAGACGGTTCAAGCTATCGGTGGTAAGAAGTGAATTCTGCTGGTTCATATCAATTACAAGCTCCCTAAGGTAAAAAGATAAATAAAGTATTGTTCCCCGCAACCTGGAGAGAATAGTTTTAGATAGTTAGACTTGATTTAGCTTTTGCTTGAATTGGTTCAGTTACTGGCTTGTTCAACAGCATTGGATGTGCTGGAGATAATTCTTCGCTCGTCTGTTGAATAACTCCACGACGAATTTGGTCTAGCTCGATTGACTCAAACAATGCTTGGAAATTGCCCTCACCAAATCCTGGATTGCCTTTTCTTTCGATTAACTCGAAAAAGATTGGTCCAATAATTTCTTTGGTGAAAATTTGCAATAACGTTCCTTCCCCTTCTACTTCACCATCAATTAATATGCTCATTTCTCGTAGTGCTGCCAAATCTTCTTGGTGATGGGGGATACGCTTGGGAAGTAAATCGTAATAGGTATCAGGGGTTTGTTGAAAGATAATTCCTGCTGTTTTGATGTGATTGACTACACTATGTATATTGCGACAGCCTAAAGCTAGGTGTTGTATTCCTTCACCGTTATAGCGTTCAAGAAATTCAGCAATTTGTGATTGTTCATCCTGAGATTCGTTGAGAGGAATGCGAATCTTGCCACAAGGACTGATAATTGCTTTACTGCGTAGGGCGGTGTGTTTGCCTTGAATATCAAAGTAGCGAATTTCGCGAAAGTTAAATACCTGCTCATAAAACCTACCCCAGGCTTCCATGTTACCTCGAAAAACATTATGAGTTAGATGGTCAATGTAGGTAATGATAGGCGGATTTAAAGGAATTTGACCTGTCGAGACAAAATTTTGGGTAAAAAATGTATCGGAAGTTTGTTGATCCAAGAGATAAATTTTAGAACCTCCAACCCCTTCGATAGCGGGCAAATCGTAATCATTCTGAGAAACTTCTGTGGCTCCTCGTTTCACCGCTTCCATTAGTGCTATTTCAGAGTTAGCAACTCGAAAGCTCATACCACAGATGCCTGATCCATGTACTGTCTCAAAAGCTGCTGCCTCTGTTTGAGGTTCTGCATTGATGAGAAATTTGAGTTGTCCTTGTTCTAGTAGCAAGATATTTTGATGAGCATGACGATGAGTTACCACAAAGCCAAATTTGGTGAAAATGTCAATTAGTTGTTGAGGATCTTGAGTAGTAAATTCAATAAAGTCAAAACCATTGGTGTTGATAGGATTATTATGATGCATAATATATTAATTAAATTGATTGATTAAATAGTTTTAAATTGATTAAAAAAATGAATATTTTTACTTTCAAAAAAAGATTATTAGTTTGCTAAATTAACTGCGTTGCATCTGTTGAAACCACGCCTAAGAGCTTAAGATTATAGTTGTCAATCTGTTGTAAGGCTTTGTTGAATAAAGATTTTTTGCTTTTATTAATTGCTACTGTCATTACAATTCCATCGGTATAGGTGGCCATGAAACTAGTATCTATATTCTCCAAAATAGGTGCTGTATTATAAATTACCAGATCAAAAGCTTGTTCAAATTCTTCGATCAATTTTGGCATCCGATTAAAGGTAATCTGCTCAAGAGAATTTGATGGCAATTGTCCAGAAGTCAGAATAAATAAGTTAGAACAATGGGATGATTGTTGAATAACTTCCTCTGAATTCATTTGATTGGATAACAAATTGCTTAATCCTTTCTCGTTAGACAAGTTAGATTGCTGATGGAGTAAGGGAGATGCTAAATGAGCATCAACAAGCAGCACTTTTTGACCTGCTGCTGCTGCCGTTTTTGCTAAGTTCCAAGCAATTATGATTGTAGATTCTTCCTCTTTTACTGCTGAGGATACCAAGACTGAGCGGATAGCTGGATTACTATAACGAAGACGGAGATTAGCATAAAGAGATTTAAAAGACTCGAAAATAATATTCTCATCTTGAAAGTCATCTTGAATGATAGATGGCAGCAGAGGAACAGAGGATTGTTCGGGAATGCTTTGCCATGTAATAGTTTCTAATAAAGGAGACTTAATAGTATCTTCAATATCTTCAACGGAATAAAATGTGTTTTGAAATTTTTCTAGAAATGCCGTTGCTGTTATCCCCACTAGCAAACCACCAATTAAAGCAGCTAATAACATTTTCTCAGAATCTGATACTAAAACTGGATTGCCATTTGCATCCTTGACTAGTTGGGGTTCTGAAACCATTTCCCAAGGAATTTGACTTTGAGCCAATTCGACACTTAAATTATCTTTCTGAGTAAGAAGTTGTTGTAGGGTTTGATTAGCAATAGTTAATTCCTGCTGAAGTTTAGTATATTGACGTGATACTTGCGGAATTTTGAGAGATTCTCGTTCATACTGATTAATTGTTTTGGTCAGAGTTTGATTTTGTGCCTCCAAAAGCTGAACTTGGGATGTAGCATTAACCAGTTGCTGAGTCATATCCAAGAGAATTGTATTTTGTAAGTTGAGCAATGGTGAACTGCTAATAGCAACTGAAGAGTTTCCCCTCAAAATTCTCTGTTTTTCTTTGTTTAACAGCTTAAGTAAGCTCCGTTGTTTATCTTCTAGTTTTTGAATACTAGGAGTATCGGCTTGAAAGCGAGCCGATTCAACAGAAATTTCACTTTCTGTTTCTTTGTATTTTTGTAGCAATGATTGATAGTTAGGATCTTCACTTAGAGTTGAAACGACAATTGCTTCTTCAGGACTAATTTTTAGTTGCTGCTGTAAATTTCTTCTTAGTACTCTCTGTTTATTCAGTTCAGTTTGAGTTTCTAGCTGTTGCGCTTGAAGTGAACTAATTTGTATCAACAAATCTTCACCTTTGGTTTCAGGATTGATTAATTGGTTTTGTTCTTGTAAATTTTGGATGTTGACTTGTAAAGTGTTAACTCGACTGTATAGTTCAGGTAACTGTTGCTCAATAAATTCAACTCCTTGACCAATACGAGATTTTCGTTCTTCTAAGGAGTAATCTAAATATTTCTGAGCAACTGCTTCTAAAACTGAATGAACTAACTCTGAATCTTCATTCTGATAACTTATGTTGATAATTTTAGTTTGGTTAACTTTAGTTGAGGTAGCCCGTTCAGTTGCTAAGTCTTCTGCTAATCGTTTAATCGTCAATTCTTCAATTAGCTGTTCTACAGTAAGTTCAGGATACTTAACTTGAAGTTCTGTCACTACAGAAGATAGCATTTTGTGACTTTTCAAAAGAGTGACTATTGTTGAATAGTCTAACTCTAATTGTTTGGTATTAATTTGTTGATTTGAACCGATAAGATTACTGGGCTCAACTAATCTTGCTTCCGAGCTAACAGGTTCAACTAGTAGTTGAAAGTTTCCTTCGTAGGTAGGTAAGCTACGGTTAGTAGACCAAGCAATCGCTGTAATTACACCAGCAATTCCTGCAATTGGTAGTATATTTCTTTTAATAACCCTCAAAAAAGACATTGAATTTAATTCTGGTTGAACATGAGGAATTAAATTTTCTTCACTTGCACTGATTAATTTCTGCATTGTTTCGCCTACATTAATAGTATATTGTTAATATAATTCGATCGCACTTCTATTATATGTGCTTTTTTTGATTGTTGGTAAAGCTTTAAAGAAGCTAATATATTGCTTGAATAAATTTACTTAAATAACTAAAATAAAGTTTTAAATTTTAAATCAAAGCTATTTAATACTTACACATCTAGAAAGTATAATCCAACAAAACTATATTAAACTATCTGCTAATTAATAGTTTTTTTTCTGACTGCTGACTATTTATCTCTCTCTGAGCAAGATTAATCTCAACACTTTCTAAAGTATGAATACTTTGCTTGTATTCTTCAAGTTTTGGGGGAGTATATTTCTTTTTAATTGAATTCATATTTTTTCCTAAATTGTTCAAAAAATCAAAAGTTATAAGCTTGTAAATCAAGCAGCAAAATCATTGCTTATTTCAATTAGTTCTTTAGTAGCTAGCTGCTCTAAAACTACAAGAAGATCATTCAAGCATGTTTCAGGCGTAACAGCATATTCTGTGCTGATTAGATTACAAAGATCATCAATAGTTCGAGGTTCTTGAATCAAAATCCAAATAAATGCACCAACTTCATTTAAACTATAATAGGAGCCAGATTTAACATGAAAAAGAATAGCTTCAGCTTCGTTAGCAATTTCTAAGAATACCTGCTCTTTGGCTGCACGTATTTTAGAAGACAAAGCAAATGTTTTGGGCAGAATAAAATTAGCTATTGAAGCTAAATTCGGTAGCTGGTTAATATCCGCATCTCGTTCTGTACGCACCCATGCTTGTTGAGGTTTAATGAAAAAAGCAAAGTATATCGGGATTTTCCAAAGAAGATATAACGGTACACTGACCAGAGTTTTAAAAGGTATATCGTTACGAGCAAATTTAACCCAAGCTGCGATAATCGCCGTTAAAATTAATAATCCTTCGATTAAAGCCAAAATAGCGATCGCCCATTCCTGCCCAAAAATTCCGATGAATATACCTACCGTCAGATTAACTAGCCAAACTATAGCTAACAAAGATAAAGGAGGAACGCAAAGATCCAAAGCGATCGCCACTAACTCGAAACGCCTTTGGGTAATTGCAGCCTTCAATAGTCTGGGGACTTGAGTTTGCAAAGTGTTAAGGTGTCCGTGTGTCCATCGTATTTTTTGACCCTTAGCAGCTGCTTCTTGTTGCGGCAAGACTCCTGTAACTTGAACTTGTGAGAAAAACCGAGGGGAATGTCCAGCGATCGCTAAATCTATACCAAGTTGCATATCTTCAACGATGTTACCGCTAGCTAGTGGGGCATGGCGGATTACTGACCAAGGAAAAGCCATTCCTGAACCTGTCAAAAGACATGGTAGTCCTAGTCTAGCCAAACCTTTAGGTCGTACTAGATTTTTAATTTTAAATGCAAGTACTGAAACCAAATTTTTGGGGTTTGATGAGCTTGTTTGTTCCATCACATAAACTGCTTGAACAGGTTGCATTGTTCTAATGACTTCTTGAGCAATTTGATTGAGAAAATCAGATTGAACAAGACAATCAGCGTCTACTATTACTAGAACTTGTGATGGTTGCTCTATACAATTAAGACCATAAGCTAAAGCATAGCCTTTTCCTTTGCATATCTGATCGTTTCTTTCAAGTACGGTAACTCCAAATTGACGAGCCAATTCAGCCGTGTTATCCGTACAGTTATCAGCAACTACTACTAGTTGATCTTGCTCAGTCAATTGAGGTACTAGTGCTGTTAAAGTTTTGCCAATTACTTTGTTTTCATTATGAGCAGGAATTAAGACAGTGACACTAGGTCTAGCTATCTGCTTTTCAAGTTTTTTTGACTCAGGTAATAGGGCCAAAATGCATTCTATGAAAAAAAATACTATTGGTATAAAAAGTACTAAAGCTACTCCATAAAAAATAACCGATATAAATAATGTTAATGATTGAGGCATTTTAATTTGGGGTTAATCTTGATACTTGATAGATAATTAAAAACGTATAGCAGGTATTTGAAACTTTTAAAGTAGGTTTTAAACTAATATTACTTTCTTTTTTGGCTATGGCAAAACATTTGAAAGCTATATTTTCAGAATAAATATTAAAAAAATGAACCGTCTAATTTGATTGTTTTATACCTAAAAGCTACTAGTTAAGATAATTACTGCCTTCAAAATATTGCTACATAACAATTCCTAGTCAATGAACTTGCTATCTTTTTATTAAATAAGATTTGGTGATAATCTTGAGATTATTTTGAGGGTTATCACTGTTATACTCGAAGTTTTTAATTTTTTCAAATAAAGCTTTGATGAATTTTTTTAGATTTTTTTGAAGTCTAGATATTTTTACTTATTACTTAATAAATACTTTTTTTGAGATCATATTTTAAAACTAAAGTTTCTAGGATGTTTCACTGTTGCGGATTAATAGATTTGAGTGTTAGCATTGGCAAAAGTACCTTGAATTACTATATGCAAAAATAATATCTAGGTCAAAAAAATTAAAGATAATTAAACTTTAAAAGATTGCTTAGTTTTTTACTCAAAGTCTTCAAGATTAGCATATTTAAATTTATAAACTGATGATGAAAATTGCTTATTTAATTAGTCAATATCCAAAAGTTAGTCATAGTTTTATACGACGGGAAATCGCAGCACTGGAAGCTGAAGGAATCGAGGTTGTTCGGTACTCTATCCGTTCTTGTGCCTCCGAGTTAGTTGATGAAGCTGACAAACAAGAATTAGCAAAAACTCAATTTATTTTAGAAGTCGGTGCGATCGCTTTATTACTTAACTTAGTAAAAGTAGCTGCAACCAGACCAAAGCGTTTTTTGGCTACTTTTTGGCTAACATTAAGAATTGGTTGGGGACAAGATCGAGGCCTGTTAATTCACTTAGCTTACTTAGCAGAAGCCTGCATACTGCTAGGTTTAGCGGAAGATGCAAACATATCTCATGTTCACGCTCACTTCGCCTTTAATCCCACAACAGTGGCGATGCTCTGTCATGTCTTAGGAGGCCCTACTTATAGTTTTACAGTTCATGGTCCCGAAGAGATAGATCGTGCCATTATTTTATCTTTGGAAGAAAAAATTAAACGAGCAACTTTTGTGGCACCAATAAGCTCCTATTGCAAGAGTCAACTTTATCGTTGGTGCGATCGCGTCTATTGGTCAAAAATTCACGTGGTGCATTGTGGTCTAGATGAACCATTTTTTAATGCTCACCTAACTTCCATACCAGACAATTCCCAACTGGTTTGCGTTGGTAGATTAAGTGAACAAAAAGGTCAGTTAGTCCTGTTAGAAGCAGCTAGTCAACTAGCACGTGAGGGACTAGATTTTAAATTAATTTTAGTAGGAGATGGAGATTTCCGACCTCAAGTTGAGCAGACAATCTCAGAGCTTAACTTACAAAATCAGGTAGAAATTACTGGTTGGGTGACTAATTCTCAAGTTAATCAACATCTTCTTAACTCACGAGCAATGGTATTAGCTAGTTTTGCGGAGGGTTTGCCAGTAGTGATGATGGAGGCTTTAGCACTGAATCGTCCAGTCATTGGTACTTATATAGCGGGAATTCCTGAATTAATTGAACACGAACGTTCTGGTTGGTTAGTATCCGCTGGTGCAGTAGAAGACTTGGCAGCCAAAATGCGAATGGTTTTACAGTTACCAGTATCAGAACTAGAAAAAATAAGCCAGATAGGACGAGAAAAAGTTTTTCAGCAGCACAATATTACTATAGAAGCCAAAAAACTAGTTACTCTTTTCCAACAATCTGAAATTCAACTCAGTTCACCAACAGTAGTTGTAGAAGACAGATTACTTGAAGAAGCCCCATCTGTTATTGCTGTTCAAACGGTTAGTGGTAGTTAATAATCCACAGCCAATCATCTCTCTAAAATCATGTCATCAGCCACACTTCAGAAGAAAGCTTTTAATGGTACAGTTTGGACTATTTTTGGCTACGGAATCAGTCAAAGCTTAAGACTTGGCAGCAACCTTATTTTAACCCGCCTCCTAGTTCCAGAACTTTTTGGACTTATGGCTTTGGTTAATGTGTTCATAACAGGTTTAGCCTTATTTTCCGATATTGGTATCCGTCCGAGTATTATCCAAAATAAACGGGGAAATGAGCCAATTTTTCTGAATACCGCCTGGACGATTCAAGTAGTTCGCAGTGTTGGGGTTTGGCTGGGATGCCTGGCGATCACTTTTCCCATGTCTCAATTTTATGAAGAACCCAGATTAATTTGGTTAATTCCCGTGGTTGGCTTTAATGCAATTGTTATGGGTTTTACTTCTACCAGTCTAGCTAGCCTAAGTCGTCAGATGAAAATTAGCAAACTAACTATTTATGAAATAGTCACCCAGATTATTTCCCTAACAGTGATGGTTATTTGGGCTTGGTTTAATCCGACGATTTGGGCTTTAGTTGCTGGTAATTTAGCCTCGGCAATCAGCAAGATGATTCTAAGTCATTATCTAAATTCAGGACAAAGGAATCGTTTTGCTTGGAACAAAGAAGTAATTCAAGAAATTACTTCTTTTGGTAAATGGATCATGATTGCCACGGCGATGACATTTCTAGCTGCTCAGAGCGATCGTCTTATTTTGGGCAAATTGCTGAGTTTAGAAATGCTAGGTGTTTACGCCATTGCCTTTACTGTTTCTGAAATTCCAAGGCAGATTGTGATGAGAGTAGGAACGTCAATCATTTTTCCCTTAGTTTCTCGGCGAGCAGATTTACCTCGTCAAGAACTGCGAATTAAAATCAAACAACAGCGCTGGCGATTACTACTGATCTTAGCTTTGATTGTGGTGGCGATCGTCAGTTTTGGAGATCTACTAATTGCCAGACTATATGACGAAAGATATCTTGCTGCTACCTGGATGTTACCGATTTTGGGGTTGGGAATTTGGCCCACTGTTCTCTCAGAAACTCTTGGTCGCTGTCTTAATGGCTTAGGCAAACCTCAATATGCAGCTTGGGGGTCTTTTTACCGCTTTTTATTCATTGTGATTAGTTTACCCCTAGGATTTAATCAACTTGGTATTTTCGGAGCGGTGATTGCAGTAGCTTTAAATGATCTTCCCACTTATGTGGCTGTTACCTATGGTTTATGGCGAGAAAAATTACTCTGTTTCAAACAAGATTTACAAGCTAGCGCCGTGTTTTTAGGATTAGTAATTCTGATGTTATTAGCTCGCTCTCACTTAGGCATAGCCCTACCTGTTATCCAAATTACCTAGTTAATTAAAAGAAAAAATAATGCGTTTACCAGATTTTTTAATTATCGGTGGTGCTAAATCAGGAACGACAACTTTATATCAATATTTATGTCGTCATCCGCAAGTGTATATGAGTACTCCTAAAGAACCCGATTTTTTTGCAATTGATGCTCAATATGCTCAAGGAATAGATTGGTACAGTTCGCTTTTTAACGAAGCTAAACCAGAGCAGATGTGTGGCGAAGCTTCTACAACCTATTCAAGATGGCAACAGCATCCTCAAGCTGCTAAAAGAACTGCTCAGGCACTTCCCAATGTCAAGCTGATATATATCATGCGTCATCCTGTAGATCGCGCCTACTCTTTTTATATTCACAAATACAAAGAAGCCAAACGACATCAAAAAAAATCATTTGATACTTTTGAACAAGCCATTAAATATCAAAGTGAATTTTTGGACAGTAGTTATTACCTAGAGCAAATCAACAAATTTCTGCAATTTTTTCCACGGGAATCTTTCCTGTTTTTATTAATGGAAGATTTAATTCAGCGACCTGCTGAAACACTAGAAACAACTTTGAATTTTCTCAATGTTGATTCTCAGATTAATTTAACTCAGGAAGGGCTAATTGCTGCCAACAAAGCTCAAGATCATCCTGATTGGTTCGTTAGAAAGCAGTTAATGTCTCCTTTTGCAAAAATTCCAGGAGTTATGCAGGTCAAAGCTCTATTACCAAAGCAAATGCGCGATCGCTTTTATCAATTATTCAAACAATTACGGTACCAAAAATGGCAAGCACAACAACATCTTCCTCCTAAAATGCTCCCAGAAACTCGTCGATTTTTATTAGATCAATATTATCAACCTAATCAACAACTAGCTGAATTTTTACAGCGTGATTTGTCTCATTGGAATAGCTGACTAGTACAAATTCTTATTTTAATTATTTATAAAAATATATGCTAACTGACACAACTACTTTTTTTTCTTTGGACTCAGAATATCTAGAAGAAATAGCTACTAAATATCAACAAATATATTCTCAAGGTCATCCCTTTCCCCATGTTGTGATTGATGATTTCTTACCAGAATATATCTTAAATCAGATTTTAACGGAATTTCCTAAACCAGAAGCAATTAATTGGAAACAGTTTGATACTACTACAGAAAAAAAACTTGCATCCACTTCAGAATTACAGATGGGAGAAGCAACTCGTTTACTTTTATATAATTTAAATTCTTCTACCTTTATTAACTTTTTAGAAAACTTAACAGGAATTGAAGGAATTATTCCTGATCCTCATTTTGTAGGTGGTGGTTTACATCAAATTCAGAGGGGGGGATATCTTAAGATTCATGCCGATTTTAATCATCACCGAAGATTACATTTAGATCGTCGATTAAATTTACTTATTTATCTCAATAAAGATTGGCAGGATGAATATGGTGGTCATTTTGAAATGTGGAATCCTGAGATGACTCAATGTGAACAAAGAATTCTGCCGATTTTTAATCGCTGCGTGATCTTCAACACCACAGACTGGTCTTATCATGGACATCCCCATCCTTTAAACTGTCCCGAAGGAAGAACCAGAAAGTCATTAGCTCTCTACTATTACAGCAATGGTAGACCAATCGAAGAAGTTTCAGAAAGACACTCAACCATCTTTAAAGCCACAGATAAAGAAGATATAGACCCCAACTTAACTTCAAATTCAAATTCAACCATTAAAAGTATCTTAAAAAGGATTACTCCACCAATTTTTTGGGACGCCAAAAATTATCTCAGTAAGCATTCACATCTAGAGAATCGCTAAAAAATATTTCCTATTACCGAGAGAATCTAGCTAATTTTTAGATTAAGTCTATGAGTATTCAAGCACAATTCGTGATCATCGCCTGGATTCCAGTTGTTTTTTATCTATTTAAACGTTTTGATTCACCTAAAGCAGTGGTGATTAGTTTCATTGCGGCATGGTTGTTTTTACCTGAAGGAGTAGAATTTACCTTACCATTAATCCCCAACTACGACAAATTATCTGCCACCTGCTATGGTGTCCTGCTAGCAACTTTTTTTTATGGCACTCAACGTTTTCGTTCCTTTAAATTTGGCTGGCTGGATTTACCGATGGCAATTTGGTGCCTCTGTCCGATAGCTTCATCCATCAGTAATGATTTAGGGTTTTACGATGGTATAGCTGCATCGCTGAAAACCGTAGTGACTTACGGTGTTCCTTATTTTATCGGGAGGATTTATCTCAATAATCTGAACGGGATGCGTCAGTTGGCAACTGGAATTTTTCTCGGTGGATTAGTTTATGTGCCTTTATGTCTAATCGAAATTGCCATCAGTCCTCAGCTACATCGCCTAGTTTATGGCTATCACGGCATCAGACAGTTTACTCAATCAGTTCGTTACGGTGGCTATAGACCTAATGTTTTCATGCAACACGGCTTGGCTGTTGGAATGTGGATGATGGCTGCAACCTTAATTGGAATCTGGTTATGGCAGTCCAGAGCCATTACTAAACTAGCAGGTATTCCTCTGGCTTGGTTTCTACCAATCTTGCTAGTGACATTTATCCTACTCAAGTCTACTGGTGCATACATTTATCTTGCTTATGGGGTAGTCGCTTTATTGGCTGCCAAATGGTTGCGAACAGCTTTACCTCTATTGGTGTTAATTGTGATGATCTTTTCTTACGTTTTAATGGGGGCAAGTGGGGTGATAACGCCAGAACGCACAGCGCAAATCGTTAACATAGCTGAAGATTTAACTAATGCTGATAGGGCGCATTCTTTAGATTTTAGATTCAGCAACGAAGAAATTCTAGTCACCAAAGCCAGACAAAAAAAGATTTTTGGCTGGGGAGGATGGGATCGTAATCGTGTCTTTGAATATAACTATCAAGATGAACTTGTAGATACCACAATCACAGATAGTTTGTGGATTATCGCTTTTGGTGTCAATGGTCTAGTTGGTTTAATAGCAGTTTTTTGCTCTTCATTATTACCAGCTTTAAGTTTCTTTTGCTCATGTTACCCTCCTAGTTCTTGGTTTCACCCAAAAATTGCACCAGCAGCTATGTTAGCGACGATCACAATTTTATATATGCTTGACTGTACTTTAAACAATCAACCCAATCCAGTCTTTACCCTCGCATCTGGAGCAATAGCAGGATTAGTTATTGCTCAACAACGAAACTTATCGTTTAGGAGACTATCGGTCTACAGCCTTAAGTAAATTGTAGGTACTGTTTTTCCCTTTTCCCAAACATAACCAAAAAGATTAATTTTAATTTTATGCCAACAAATATTGCAGATATTTCTGTCCTTGAACAACCAATTTTTATTATTGCTTCAGGACGTTCTGGTTCAACACACCTAAGACTTATGTTGGATAACCATCCCCAACTAACTTGTTTAGACGAAATTGACTACACTGTGCAACTGATTTCGGATGATGGAGAATTTCCGAACCTGGATCAGTACTACGAATGGTTAGAAAGCGATCGCATATTTGCCGAGAGAAAGTTAACTATTAATCGACAATTAAGCTACCCCCAGTTAGTTAATAGTTTTTTAGACCAAGAACGGAAGCGATATGAGAAGCCTTTATTATGTGCGGTTAGTCATAAGAACTTTGATAAACTGCTGAAAATTTGGCCCCATGCTCGGTTTATTCATTTAGTTCGCGATGGTCGCGATGTCGCCTATTCCTGCGTAGCGGAAATGGGTTGGTATGGTAATTTTTGGCACAGCGTTGAATATTGGGAGAAATCAGAACGACTGTGGACAGATTTACAAGAGGTTATCCAGCCTGATCAAAAAATCGAGATTACTTATGAAAGTCTGATGAGTCGAACCGTTGAGACTCTGACTCAAGTATGTAGCTTTATCGGCATTTCCTACCATCAGTCAATGCTCAGTTATCCTGATACTACAACTTATAGTTTGCCTGACCCCAATTTCATCGGACAGTGGCAACGGAAAATGTCTAGTTATGAGATTCAACTAGTAGAATCGCGCATTGGCGAAATGTTGCTATTGCGAGGTTACGAACTTAGTGGGCAACCAATACTCAAGGTTAATGCAATCATGAAGCGTTGGTTTAAATTACAGGATTGGTGGAAACGAATTCAATTACGTATAGATCGATATAGTTTATCCCTATTTCTGTCAGATTATTTATCTCGTAATTTTAGGCTTAAACAGTGGCAAAAATCCGTCAAGTTACAGCTTAATGCGATTGAAAATGCCCATCTTAAATAAAATTTTTTAATAATTTATCTCCAGAAGAATTAATATGCACATTATAGAAAATAAAGTATCCAATAAGGCAACAAACCTCGAAGAATTGATTCCTGCTCAATTGAGTATTCCTAAACTGGGGGGAATCTTTGGCATCGGTCGCTGTGGCACTACTTGGCTGGGGGCGATGGTTTCCAGTCATCCAGAGGTTGCCTATCGTTTTGAACCATTTCATCGATTAAAAACAAGTAAAATAGCGATTGCCACTGCTTTAGAAAGAATTCGCGCTGAAGATTTTTCGACCCAAGATTTGGACTTGATTTATCAAGCTTTGTTGCCAGCATATCCAGAAATTGAAAAGCCACCCTTTTTTGCTAAAAACTACGGTATGTTCCCTCTGGGAAGAACTCTTACCTGGACTTTAGCACGTAAAACTAGTTGGGCAGGAAATGTTTTTAGCAAACTTTATCAGCCTCAAGGCGAACCGACCCTCATTTTTAAAGAAGTTGCCTTGGTGGATGTTTTAACTAAACTTCTTAGTGTTAACCAAGTTCCCATCGTCTATATGCTGCGTCATCCTTGTGGAGTAATATCTTCGGTGCTAAAAGGACAGCAGGATGCTCTCATGCCGACTGGCAGACGTTCAGTATTGCTCAACCTATTGACAGAGCATCAGCCTCAACTTGCGGCACAATATGCAGCTAAGTTGCCCGAAATGCATATTGCCGAACAGGAAGCCTTGTTGTGGTTGTTAGATGTGGAAAAAGCAATTCAAGTATGTCAAGCCAATCCTCATGCCTTGATTGTGGTTTATGAACAATTGGTAGAACAACCCCTAGAAACTCTAGAGAAGATCTTTTCTCACTTTGGTCTCAGTATGGACTCCCAAGTTGAAAAGTTTCTAGAACAGAGTACTGAATATTCCCTGGCTTCCAGAATTAAGCGGGGGGAAATTGGCATCAATCAATACTTTAGTATTTTTAGAGATTCCCAATCTTGTCGCGATCGCTGGAAACAAGAAATGTCTTTGGAAGATATCAACAGAATTATGAACATTGTGAACCAGAGTCAAGGCTATGCTCTGGGGGCAGCTACAGGATTATGGTCTTAGATTATTTAAATTAAATTTGGCTCATACTGGAGGAATTATTTTAAATGTCAAGCTTACCAAATAATTTACAAAATACTGAATTAGTTATTATTGAACGCCAGCTAAATTTTCAATAATTTATTGTTAATCAAAAAGATATATCAAACTATAAATCATTGCTATCAATTGAAGTTAATTTTATGTCTATTAATTCTCAGCAGCAAACTGTACTTAGTTCTTCCGCAATCCAGTCATCTAGCGAAAATTATACTCAATATGTTTTAATTACGGGTCCTGGTCGTTCAGGTTCGACATGGCTAGGTCAGATTATGAATAATTATCAAAACTGTATTTATAAGTACGAGCCGTTTCTGCTTTCAAAACAGACGCCTTATACTGTTTGGAAAAATAATTTAAATTCTGATGACCTGGAAAAATTACGTCATGATTTTTGGTCTTTATGTCGTAGCTGCCATTATGGAGTTGATGTGCCACCTTTTCCGCCGAAAAGTTTTAGAACTCAAAATAAAGAAATACTCCATTTTCTCTATGGTTTGGGTAAACGAATAAATCTATCAAAAAATTTATACGAATGGTATGGTCGTCCACAATTAACTCAAGATACTTCTGTACTAATTAAAGATGTTAATTTTCCTAATCACATGCTGCCGCGTCTATCGGAGGTACTACAACCCCATCTAATTGCTTTAATCCGCAATCCTTTTGCTAATATTGCTTCCTATCTTAAGGGGGTAGAACTGAATTTATTTAGCCAAGAATTTACGCAGCAAATTAATCAGCTCGAACAACAGTTGACTACTCCCGAAGGTCAACACCTAGGTCAATATCGTCGGCAGCTTAAAAATATGTCCATTGCTCAGTTTGCAGCAGTACGTTGGCGTTTTCAAGTCGAGCCATTAGTCGATTTTGTACGCAGCCATGAAAAAAGTTTTTTAGTAGTATATGAGGAACTATGTACTAATCCTCATGATCAAGTAACTAAAATTTTTGATTTTGTGGGCTGGCAACTTGACCAAACTATTCATGATTTTATCGATTTATCCACTGCGGTCGCAGCTAAAGATTCTGAATCTTCTAAGGCTTATTATAGTGTTTACCGCGATCCCAAACAGAGTATGTCCAAGTGGAAAACACAGCTTACTAAAGAACAGCAGGCTGATATCGCTTCAATTGTAGTAGATTCACCACTCAAAAATCTTTGGTCTGATCTACCACTTTAATTATCAACTCTCAATTAATTAATCAGTCAATTAAACTTAAATATGCAAAATTTACAAAATGTTGGGTTGGTTATTATTGGAAGAAATGAAGGCGATCGCCTGCGTAGCTGTTTGCTCTCAGTAATTGAACATACAAGTAATATTGTTTATGTCGATTCTGGTTCAACCGACGGCAGTATTGAAATGGCTAAATCTTTAGCAATAGAAGTAATTCAACTAGACTTATCTATTCCCTTTACCGCGGCTCGCGCCAGAAATGCAGGATTTTTTCACCTGTTAACAATAAATCAGCACATTGAGTTAGTTCAGTTCGTCGATGCTGACTGCGAAATCTTCCCAGGCTGGTTAGAACAAGCACAAAACTTTTTAGTCAACAATCCAGCCTATGGTGTGGTTTGTGGTCGTCGGCGAGAACGTTTTCCCGAAGCAACTATTTATAATCGACTCTGTGATGCCGAATGGGATACCCCCATCGGTGAAGCAGCAGCTTGTGGGGGAGATGCCATGATGCGGGTATCGGCTTTTCAGCAGCTAGCGGGATTTAATCCTACTTTGATTGCTGGAGAAGAGCCAGAGCTATGTGTGCGATTACGTCAACAGGGATGGAAAATTCTGCGTATCGATGCAGATATGACCCTACATGACGCAGCCATCACTAAGTTTAGTCAATGGTGGCAAAGGTCATTAAGAGCGGGACATGCTTATGCGGAGGGTTCTTGGTTGCATGGTCGCAGTCCACAACGCCATTGGGTTAAAGAAACCCAAAGTATTTGGTTTTGGGGCTTAATCTTACCGCTATTAATTTTAGCCACAATCTACCCTAGCCAAGGTTGGAGTATTCTGATGTTGCTGGGATATCCTTTGATGACCTACAAAATCTATCGCTATCTTAAACAACGAAACTATAGTACTAAAGATACTGCCTTATATGCGATCGCTTGTTTAGCATGTAAACTACCTCAAGTACAAGGTCAAATCAAGTTTCACATCAACAGACTTTTAGGGCAAAAAATAAGCCTCATTGAATATAAATCTTAATTTCACTAACTATCTAAAACTATTCTCTCCAGGTTGCGGGGAACAATACTTTATTTATCTTTTTACCTTAGGGAGCTTGTAATTGATA
>Ga0114940_10000539_pt1 | contig 17263 bp, 16 predicted proteins | sample ColdCreekSource_FD_87195 | JGI IMG/M metagenome (GOLD analysis project Ga0114940, IMG submission 87195) | Groundwater microbial communities from Cold Creek, Nevada to study Microbial Dark Matter (Phase II) - Cold Creek Source | ecosystem: Environmental > Aquatic > Deep subsurface > Groundwater ... | reverse complement strand
CTGATTCGACGATTACTGTTAATGGCAAGAAAGTCCGCGAGGGCGCGGTTGAGTTAAAGCCAGGCACCTACGAAGTCAAGGTTAGCCATGCAGGCTTTGAGACGCAGTCCAGGACAGTAACATTAGCAGACGGCGACAGCGTCGCAATGGGTATCGTATTGGTGAGCAATTCTGCTGAGACAGCCGATTATTACAAAGAAAATAATTCAGACGCCATGAAGGCTGAAACCATAGCCGGTCAAAAGTCAGCAGCCGCCGGTACATCCAAGACTAATACACTGCCACTAATTAAAAAACTGCCGAAGATAGAAAAGGGCAGATATAAAATTACATACGGGGATTCAGTAGCAAAACCTAATGACCTGTCAGCGGTTGCCCTGTACATCGATTATGTTGATGATGCATCTAAAGCGTCGGCGACTAATTGGATTACTTACCAAGGCTATAACCCTTCGTCGATTGAGATAATATACCGGGTAGTAAAGACCGTGGAGAGGTAACTGAACATGGATCAAAATGAAGCAAAAATCCGTAGGAATCGCGCGCTGGTAATAATTGGCATAGCAGCAACCGTCATCATTCTGATACTGTACTTAACAATTTTCAACCAGACGTCGACAACCCAAACAGATGAAGAGACTGGAAACAATGCCAGCACGAGCGCAAAAGATAGTGCCTCGTATGATATCAATGAAGATAAATTAGCTGCGACACCGAAGAGTGACTTTACTGCACTGACTGACGCCGGGGTAACTTCATCCGAACTAGACGCCCTGCAATTTGGACTATATAGCTATGCTCAGCCACAGTCGATTTCAGTCCGGGATGCCAAAGCTGTAAAAGGCAGTGTAGAGCACACCGTTCCCGACATTAACTCGGGTGATAGGTTCCAATCTTACCGCTTTGTAATACAGCTCGATTCGACACGTCAAGTTGGTGTTGAACTGCGAAGTGATCGGCTCTACTCTACAACCGTTAAGATCTTTGATTTAAAAACTAAGACTCAGCTATTTGATTCTGGAATAATAGACACCCGAAAACTTTAGATCAGCGCGTGGTCGGGATGATGCGGCTGGAATCAATGAAGTGTTTGACGACGACATCGGCGTCGGTAGTCGTGATGAATGTCTGGTAGGACTGCAGATAGTTAGTCAGGGCATGGCGGCGCTTGCCGTCAAGTTCACTAAAGACATCGTCGAGCAATAGTAGGGGAGGTTGCTCGCGCGAAGTCTCAATAAGCTGTAGTTCGATGATCTTGAGTGTCAGAATAATCGTCCGGCTTTCGCCGCGTGAAGCCGAGTCTTGTGATGGATGGCCATTAAGCCGCACGAGGAAGTCATCACGGTGCGGTCCAGCCGTCGTAAAGCCCAACATGATATCTCGTTCCAGATTGTGCTCGAAACGCTTAAGAAGGGCTGATTCGTAGTGCTCAAGAGACAAACCAGTGATATATTCGAGCTGGATCTGAGAATCGGCGATGCCGGAGATATTACCGTAGACATCGCTGGCCATGGTATTGATGCGCTCCAGCAACTTAAGGCGTTCGTCGACCAGCTTGCCGGCCAGCTCACTGAGCCGTAGGTTCCAGACGAAGATTTGCGAGCTGGCAATCTGCAGGCCTTGTTTGAGCAGGGCATTGCGCTGGGCCAGCACGCGGCGGTATTGCCGCCTCGTAGCGCCGAAGCCGGGTGTCGTCTGTTCTAGTAGGTCGTCAAGATAGCTCCGGCGTAACTCTGGCGAGCCGGAGAGCATTAATAAGTGATTAGGTTCAAACAATACTAAAGGTAGACTCTTTTGCTGACTCAACCGTAGATAAGTCTTTTCCTCAATCTCAAATGACTTTTTGTAGATACCCGGGACCGTAGACTGAAATTTAACAGTACGCAAGCCACCTTGGTCATCATGAGCGTCTAAGCGCGCCCAATCGGCATCGTAGCGTACCAATTCAGTATCTTTTGCCCGGTACGAACCACCTTTAGCCACAACAAGCACCGCTTCAAGCAAGTTAGTCTTGCCGCTGGCGTTGGGTCCAACAATAATATTGACGCCAGGCGACAGTTCGATGAGGTCATCAGTATACGACCGAAAGTTTTGTAATCGGAGATCGGTTAAAGCCATAGTAGTGGTTAGCATTATAAGAGAAGTTAACGGTTTATCCCACAGATAGGCCGATTATTACCACATAGGTGTGGATGATTGTTAATAACATGGTGCGGTAGTGGGGTGGATTGTCGGCTTGTGGCCAATATTTATCCACCCCACCAGGCTAGCGTGTGCGGGGTTGCCGCTGCTTACTAGCCTATGTTGTGCACCTCAACCCAGAATTAAACGACTTAATTACCGTCGCCGTTGATTCCACAGTAATCTGGCTTCACTTTAACGGATGTACCTGTGCAGTAATAATTACCGCCATCGATATAACCGTCTTTGTTACCGTCGTTGAATTCGCTAAATCTCCCTCCGTACTCAACGATGAGACGTCGATATTTGTCCAGTGACAGCGTGAAGGTATCGTCAACGCGCAGACTGTCTTCCAGTAGCGTGTATGGCGTATTGATGGCCTGACCACGTATTGTGTAGGTAGCTTTTGTAATCTTGGCTGCCAATTTTCCGTTACCGGTAGGCTTTACAGAAAAGTTAGCATTAAAATCACATCGACCATCTCCCGGACAGCCCTGGACGTCAAAATCAGTTAGTAGACCTTCATCACCAGTCCTAGCAAGCAGGATGAACTGATCGTCTTTTCCTTCACCATCACCATTGCGTGACCATTCAGCACCGAAGGCTGCACGGTTATTCTGAGCACGCGAGACCGTGACGGTGTACTTGTCGGTGCCCTTTACCTTGTCTGGTATGGCGTTGACCGTGGCACGGACTTTGTTGACGGCGTCGAACGCTAGCATTACTGGAGACAGCAGCAGGCCGACGGCGCCGAAGAGTGTGACAAGCACTTTTTCGCCGAAGCATTTGACAATAATTTTGGAGACTTGGAAGTCCTCATCGTCAAAAGCCTGTAGGCAGTCCTGTGTAAGCGCCCCGGCATCGATGACCCTGTCTGCGTTCGCGGAGGACTGTCCAACTTTCGTGACTGCTTTGCCTGACTTTACGACAATAGACAATCCAGCCGACAGTGATCCATAGACAGTATCCAGCACACTGAGACCTAAAGCCCAGTTAGACAGGCTCATGCTCAAGTAGGCCTTCTCGCCGGGTTTGAGCGGATTGACCTGGAAGGTCAGCGTCTCACGCGGCGCGATGATGGTGTGGTCATGCTGGCGATAGATCTCGACGAAGCTCATCGATTGGACGTTCGCATCAAGCAGCGCCATCTTGGAAGACTTGATATCCAGTGGATAGCGCCGGTTGTTCGTAACCTTAACGATGCGGTCCTTGTTCTTCTTGTCGTAACCAAAGCAATAGTACAGCGTCTTAGCGTCCTTGTAGGTCGGCTTGACACTGTACTCGTCGGATTCGGCGGTAGCCTGGTCCGAGCACTTCGGCGGCGACGCTTCGGAAAACGCGTCCGACGTGATTGTTTCTACGAGGCCGTCCGTAATGATCTTCGTCGCTTCAGTAACGAGCGTGTTAAAGATCTGAAACGGCGACAGATGATCCACGGTGACGAGCAGGTGCTTGTGGTCGGCGGCGACCTGGAACTGAGCCTTCTGCCAACCATCGGGTTTATGCGACGGATTAGTCAGAACAGTGATCTTGTCAGCATCAGTTACCGCGCGGGCCAGCGTAAAGCTGATGGTCATCGGCGCTTCCAGCGGACCGGAAGGGCTAATGTCCAAGAGCGGCGTTAGCGGCTCGATCAGCTTGCGCGTCTCGGAGTTTGACGGCAAAATCTCAGACTTGGCGTCAGCCAATGTCGCTTTGAGTCCTGCCGGGATCTTCTTGCCAGTAACCGAAACGTCATTGCCGATACTGCGGTTGGTAGCTTCGGCACTTGGAGCGGGACTATCACCACCTTGGGCGGCAATATTGAATACCAGCGCAATGGCTAGTACTCCAGCCAGCGCCAGTAGCAATCTAGGCCACCGTGGTTTCGGGCGTGTCGTTGACACGACACATCACATCCTTTCGGGATGGGGTCAGAGATCGACAGCCAGAGACTGAGGATAGGAGGTTGATCTGGGGAGGTGCAACAGTAATACGAAGCTACTACGCCTTGTGGGCAAGCTCCTACTGCATGTATATAATTATACCATCTTGTTGATTTACATATAATATATGTTTAAGATACTGTTATATCCTTGAATTATTGCAAATTTAGGGAATCTGAATCCTTGAATTATTGCAAATTTAGGGAATCTGTGTATAATACGTCTTATGATACCCCGAGCTTATGACAATCTAGATGACACAGTACAGCCTGGTAAGGCTGTTATTATCTACGGACCAAGGCGCGTAGGCAAAACCACACTTGTCCGCAATTACCTCAATAAGACAAAACTTCGTTACCGCATAGACTCTGGTGAAAACTTAGCAGTACAGGACGTACTCAGCTCGCAGGATTTCGAAGCAATATTCCGCTATGTTGGCGATAACGAACTTATCGTTATCGATGAGGCACAGACAATTCCAGGTGTTGGCCAAGGTCTTAAGATTATCATTGATCAGCGCCCGAATGTTCGTGTCATCGCCACTGGTTCGTCGTCATTTGACCTCGCGCGTAATGTTGGAGAGCCCTTAGTCGGCCGCATGAAGACCCTACAGATGTACCCAATCGCGCAAATGGAGATGCTACAACAAGTCGGTAACGAATTTGACCTGACTCAGGAACTTGAAGATTATCTAGTATTTGGGTCATACCCCGATGTTATTAATGCCAAAAATAGAGACGATAAGGCACACTATCTACTAGATCTGGTTAACTCTTATCTCCTGAAAGATATCCTGACGCTTGATAAGGTTCGTTCGCCTAGGGCACTGCTCGACCTGCTAAAGCTACTAGCATTCCAAATCGGTAATGAAGTATCACTCAATGAGCTTGGTCAAAAACTCAACTGGGATCCTAAGACCGTGGGCCGCTATCTGGATCTCTTGGAGCAATGCTTTATTATCGTCCGTATTGGAGGTTTCGGCCGCAACCTACGCAACGAGGTCACACGCACGAGTAAGTACTATTTCGTAGATAACGGCGTTAGGAATGCTATTTTACAGCAATTCAACAGTCTGGATTTGCGCAATGATGTAGGTGCATTATGGGAAAACTTCTTAACTGTTGAGCGTATAAAATACCGCACCTACACTGGTATGTATGGCAACATGTATTTCTGGCGCACTTATAGCCAGCAAGAAATCGACTTAATCGAAGACTATGACGGGCAATTACACGCTTACGAGTTCAAATATGGCCTAAAGACGCCTGGAGCGCCCTCGGAATGGGCTGAGGCCTATGCAGACGCCACCTACAAGGTGATCAACCGAGAAAACTATCTCAGCTTCATTACCGAAGACCCAAGCGAGCAGAACACCCGTAAAAGCTAGCTCTTAAGCGGCATGATGATGTGGATATAGTCATCAACAGCTAGGTCTTGGAGCATAGTGGCTTCCAGCTTGCCATTGAAGCAGAATTGCACCGAGTCACCGCCAAAAGCCTGTAGTCCGTCTAATAGGTAGCGTGAGTTGAGAGTGATACTGCCACCACCCGTAACTTCGGCTGCCGCTGCGGCATCATTTTCACCAAGTTGGGAAGCGATAGCATGGATGCTCAATTCTTTTTTGACGTCATCGACGATCAAAGTGACACTACCAGCGCTTTCGCGGGCAAACAAGCTCGACACCTTAGTGACATTAATAAAGTCCGAACGCTTGAGCAGGGCTGTCGTGTTAAACGTTGCCGGTACCAACTTGCGGTAGTCAGGATATTTACCCTCAATCAGCCGAGCTACTAGGTCGACGTCGCCAACCCGGAATAGAATCTGCTGGTCATCGTGGGTAACTTCGACCTCTTCGCTAAAGTCGGACACGATACGCAGCAAATCTTGCATTGCCGTAACAGGGATAAGCAGCTGGAAGTTTTGGTCGCCAGTCTGCACCGGACCCAAGTCTTTCTCGGCCAAACGATAGCTGTCGGTTGCCGCCATGTAGAGCCGGCCTTCGATAGTATGTAGATAAACACCAGTCAGTACCGGGCGTGATTCGTCATTCGACGCCGCAAAAGCTACTTGCTGCAAGGCCTTCTTGAGCATTGGGCCAGCGATCTTCCAGCTAAGCCCGCCTTCGATAGCTGGCATAACAGGGAAGTCGTCAGCCGGGATGCCATTAATCACTGACTTGTAGTGTTCAGTCTTGATATGGAGTTTGTTATCTTCTAGTTCGAGGTCGATAACACCAGCCGGTAAGCTACCGACAAAATCTTGCATCAGTCGGGCAGGGACAGTGACCGAACCTTCTTCGGTAACCTTGGCGCCAATATAATCGGTAATGGCAATATCCAGGTTAGTGGCCGCAATGCTCAAACGGTTATTGACCGTCTTAAGTAAGATGTTCGCCAAGATTGGCAAGGTGTTCCTAGTATTGGCAACCCTGGCGACTGTACCTAGTGCCCGGTTAAGGTTTTCTTGTGTTACTTGTAGCTTCATATTGCATAACCTCCTATCCACAGTTTTTCTATATTAATTCTTAAGGTATCCATATAGCTCTTATTATTAGGGCTGTGTATTGTGGGGATAAACTCCCAAACCCCTCTGTTAAAAGCTGTAATCCATAGTGGAAAGCTTGGCGCACAACCGACGGACAACCACGCGGGTAACCTGTGGGTTATGTACATGGCTTGCTGTGGGGATAGATAATGCACAAATAAGTTGCACAGCCCAAACACAGTTTTGGAGGGTTGGTACACAGGTTGTACACCGTTCTGTGCACAAGTAGTAAGTTTACGCATAGAGACGGTCCTTGAGGCTCTGAATAGCTTCGCGCAACTCGGGGTCAAGCTGTGATTCCTTGACGATTTTTTCGACAGAGTGCATGGCGGTGGTGTGGTCTTTACGGCCTAATTCGTGGGCGATCTTAGGAAAGCTCATATGGAGCTCGCTGCGCAGCATGTACATGGCGATTTGCCGGGGAACGACGATATCCTTATCTCTTTTTGGTCCAAGGATGTCATCGATTGATACTGAGAAGTGGCGGGCGGTGCGTTCGATGATTTGCCGGGCATTGATGTGCTTGGGCCGGGACTTGCTACTGCCAAGTAGGGAGGTGGCGATTTGCAGGTCGGGTTGGAGTTCGCGCATTTCACAAAAGGCTAATAGCTGGTTAAGTGCGCCTTCGAGTTCGCGGATGTTGGTTTGGACTAAGTTTGCTAAAAATTCTACGACGTCGCTAGTCAATACCATGTCGTGCTGGCTGGCTTTGGTCTGGACGATCGCACAACGGGTTTCGAAGTCCGGGTTTTGCATATCGATCGTCATACCCCAGGCAAAGCGGCTCTGGAGACGTTCCTCAAGGGTCGGAATATCACGCGGCGGCTTGTCGGATGAGATGATGATCTGCTTGTTTGCCTGGTGGAGGGCATTGAATGTGTGGAAGAATTCTTCCTGGATCTTTTCCTTGCCGGCGATAAACTGCATATCGTCAACAATCAGGACATCGGCGCCACGGTAGCGCTTGGCAAAGTCGGTAGTTTTCTTGAAGCGTAGGGCGTCGACAAACTCTTGGACGAATTGCTCGGTACTGGCATAGACGATTGTCGCCCCGGGATTTTTGGCCAATACGGCATTGCCGACAGCCTGGATAAGGTGGGTCTTGCCGATACCAACGCCGCCGTACAAAAACAACGGGTTGTACTTGGTGCCTGGCTGGGTGGCGATCGCCTGACAGGCGGCGTAGGCAAGTTCATTGCCTGATCCGACGATGAATGAGTCGAAGACATACTTTTCGTTAAGCCCTTGGCGGTAGTTGTGGGTTAGCGTATTGGGGGTTTGCGGTCCAGCCTGTTGCTGTGACTGTGGTTGGGTGACACGTTGGAATACTGACTGACCAGAAGATGCAGGAGACAGGGAAGTGTTATTTGGTGGAGTGGTGTAAGAAGTTGAGGCAGCCGGGTTGTCGGGTGCCTTGGCTAAGGTAGAGATTTTGTATTCGACCTTTTGCGGGCTGACGCCATTCTTAACGAGTGTTTCTAGGATAAGGTCAGTATATTTACGCTCTAGTTGCTGCTTGATGAAGATATTGGCGACACCGATAACTACCGTATCGTCGTTGTGTTGGAGGAGCTGGGTGTTTTTGAACCATGTTATGAAGTTGCCGCGAGATAGAGACAACTCTATTTCGCCTAAAACGGCTTGCCACAAACTTCCTGACTGCATTGATACCCTCTCGACGTTGATACCCATCACTATACGCAAAATGTTCTAACTTTTCCACATGTGTGTAACAAAAAGTCACCGGAGTTGAAAATAGCCGTTATTTATACACAGTTGAGGGCCGTATCTGGTAAACCTGTGGAAAGTATTTGAATAAAAGTGGAAAAATTGCTAAAATTAGTAGGTTAAATATTGTTAAAACTACAGGATTCATCGTGTAGGGGCTATATAAAGGTGTATTAACAGGGAAGCGACAGCTTGATCTGACATCTATATACTATTGCCGACAGTACTATAATGGCTATCAGCTAGTTGATATATAAAGGAATAAACCAATGCCTAAGCGAACTTTCCAACCAAAGAAGCGCCACCGAGCCCATGTTCATGGCTTTATGAAGCGTATGGCCAGCCACGCCGGCCGTCTCATCTTGAAGCGTCGTCGCAACAAAGGTCGCACTAAGCTTTCTTCTTCTAAGTAATTAGAAGATCTAAAACTGAGGGACTACGTCGGGAGACCTAAATAGCGCACATCATGTATGACCTATATGATAGATGCGCTATTTTTGCGTTTGCTGATAGAGTAAAGATATAGATGATCGCTCGAAAATATCGGTTTCATGGCTACAATGCACTGAATTTTGTATATAAACAGGGAAGGACGACCCGTTCTTCGGCCTGTTTGTTACGCTATGCAGCTAATCCCCGTCGTTCGCACTGTCGTATAGCGGTAGTAGTATCTAGAAAAGTCGCTAAGTCGGCCGTAGACCGTAACCGTATACGCCGGAGAATATACGCCGTACTAGAGGCCAGGGTAGGTGAGTTACCAGCCTATGACTTAGTATTTACAGTGCTGTCCAGTGATATTGCTAATATGGAAGAAAAACATATTAATAAAACAATTATTCAATTATTGCAAGTTCTGGCTGTAGAGCCTGTGGAAAAGTAGGGAAGTCATTTTACGACATTGTTTGTTAATAATGTCAAATTATAGGCAACCGCTATTACAATCGCCGCTAAGGCACCTCGGAAGCTTCCGAAGTATGCTATTCAAGCATACTTCAAGACCCGCAAGTGCCGTGTGGCGATTGTAATAGCGGCTTAATTGCGCGTAGCTTATATATAAGAGTCGTAATTATTACAGTAAATATACGCTGTAATTAATCTGGACATTAACCCCCTACCCCTATTCCCCGATTTCCCATTTATCATCCGTTGGGCTATAGTAGAACGAAAGGAGAAAATTTGTAGTGTTTACGACGTTTATTGTCCAGCCAATTTTTAACTTGTTGGTGCTTATATACAACGTCATTCCCGGACACAACTTCGGGTTGGCGATTATTCTATTCACTATAGTTATCCGCCTACTCTTGTGGCCGTTTGTTAAGCGACAGCTGCATCAGACCAAGCTGATGCGTAAGCTGCAGCCAGAGCTCAAAGAAGTTAAGAAGAAGGCCAAGGGCGACAGACGCCAAGAGTCGATCTTGATGATGGAGCTATACAAAGAGCGTGGTATTAGCATGTTCGCTTCCCTGCGGATGCTGCTTATACAATTGCCGATCCTCTTTGGCCTTTACCTGGGTCTGATGCGCATCCTTAAAGATTCCAACGAAATCGTTAATTTCTCATATCCTTGGATCCAAGATTTCGAATGGATGAAAGTTCTGGCCAATGACATTAGCAAGTTTGACGAAACACTCTTCGGGCTGATTGACTTGACTAAGCCAGCTCTCGGTAGTGGTGGCGTATACTGGCCTGCTATGTTGCTAGTTGTCGGCAGTGCGATCGTCCAGTATTACCAGAGCAAGCAGCTACTACCAATAGATAAAGACAGCCGCTCCCTTCGCAAGATCCTAAAAGATGCTGGCGCTGGTAAACAGGCTGACCAATCTGAGGTAAATGCTGCAGTCGGACGCAATACTATCTACCTGTTCCCGGCTATGATCTTCTTGTTTTCGGTAGGTATTGCCTCGGCTATCAGCCTGTACTGGTTAGTGAGCGGTATAGTAGCCTTTATTCAGCAGTCGATTGTCTTGCGTGATGATGTTGAAGAGATGGAAACTATCTCCGATAAACCTGATAAAAAGGCTCGGGTTGCAGCAGTAAATGAACGCGAAAAAACTGCTATCGAAGCTGAAATCGTAGAAACGCCCCAGCAGCCAAAGCTTAAAAAGAAGACATCAAAGTCAAAAGCTAAGAAACGAAGGAAATAACCGTGGACGATAACAAAGCAGCAATGCAAGATGCAATGCAGTATGCCAAGAAATTTACCGAAGATTTGTTATCGTTCTTTGGACTTAATGCAGATGTGACGGTGTCTTCTAGCGATGATGAAGTAATAGAAGTTGACGTCCCTTCCACTAATCTTAATGGCTTTCTGATTGGCCAGCGGGGTGAGAATATGCGGTCCTTACAATTTTTGGTATCGACTGCACTTAAGAACAATGGTTACGAATTTAACCGGGTTAATATCGATGTTGCTGACTATAAACGGCAACGGGCTGACCGGCTCAAAGTTAAAGCTGAAGACTGGATGAAGCAGGTGCAGGCTAATGGCGAGCCTATGGAACTACGGAGCATGAATGCAGCCGATAGGCGGATCATTCACAAGCTGGCGGCTGAGTATGAATTAGTCAGCGAATCAGTTGGCGAAGGCCGTGAGCGGCATATTGTACTCAAAAAGGGTGAATAAAAGTTAACATGTTAAGCTTAAAGCGTTGGAATTAATCTTCCAACGCTTTTTTGTAGACTTCGAGTGTCTGTTCGGCCATCCGGCGCCATGAGAATGTGGCAGCCTGAGCCACGCCCTTGGCAATGTACGCCTGGCGGAGCTGCTCGTCACTGATCATGGTGTTGATCTTGTCAGCTATGTCATGTACATCTAAAGGATTGAAATAAAGGGCGGCATCGCCATGGACTTCGGGTAAACAGGTGGCGTTACTGCTGACAACCGGGGCCTTGTGACGCATAGCCTCAAGGCCAGGCAGACCAAAACCTTCACTAAGGCTTGGGAAAATATAAGCCTGACAGTTTTCGTATAACCAGCGTAGTTGCTGGTCACTGACAAACCCGGTAAAGGTTATATTGGTTATCCCCTGTTGGATGGCGGTGTTTTCAATCCGTTGGTAATTGGCATCCTTTTTGCCTGCCAAGGCCAGATGTAATTCTGGATATTGCTTTTGGAGTAGGCCAAAAGCTTGGACTAGACGCTCCAGGTTCTTGTGCGGGGTTGGCCGGCCAACGTACATGATGTAGCGTTTTCCGGCAAGCTCGGCAACTGGCTCGGCCGGTGTCGGCAGGTCATCGGCCGATTCGTGGGTGACTGTAATCTTTGCAGCATCGATACCGCTAAACTGAATGACATCTTGCTTAACAAACTCTGTAGGGGTGATTAGCAGCTTTGAGGTATTGATAACGCGGTGGTTGACCCAGCGGTAGACCTGTTGTTTGAAAACGAAAACAATAGGATTCTTGGCGGGGTTGCGGAAGCGAAGGGTGGTGAGGTCTTGAATGGTGGTGACGACCGTTCCCTTGTACCAAACGGGTTGCTGGACGGCAGCAAAGTGGACTAAGTCGGGCTTGAGTGCGTCGAGTTGCCGCTTAAAGCCAATCTGTTCTGCAAAGCTAAATTCTTTGTGTGGGCAGACCTCTGCAGTGAACCGCGGGGCGATCTGAGATATATACTCCAAACGGTGCGGCTTGGTGAGAACGGTGACGCTGTAATCCGGATTGATTGCATGCAAATGTTCGATAAGCTTATCTACGTAGCGGCCGGTGCTGGTGCCGGAGTCACGGGCGTCAATGGCGATATGTTTCATAACTGTGGTTCCCTACTTCCCCTAAATCGTGCCCAGATGGCCCGTAGTTTGCGCAAGGCCTTGGCGTTAGGCGGTAAGTCGTGAACGATAATTGACCAGATATATTGGTTGCTGATGTTGTGCTGGCGCTTGGCACGCTGGATAGTATGGCGTTGGCTGAGTTTTTTTGGCAGAAGCCACAGTGTTACAGCTAGGGCTTTGACGGCGTACCAGCCTTGCTTGCGTTGGAAGGCCCGACCAATGAACAGTACGTAGGCTAAGAAAAATCGCGGGGCGACATGCCAGAGTTGGGCGGCCGGGACGTTTTTCCACATCACCCAAGGCAGGTTCTTGACTGTTTGGTAAGCGAAGAAGCCTTTGATCTTGCGGCCGGTGACACTCATTTCGTGATAGACACGTGATTCGGGGACGAATATGACCTTCCAGCCATAGAGCTGGGCTCGAAAGCTAAGGTCGACATCCTCGTAGTAAGCAAAGAAGTCTTCGTCCATGAGGCCGATTTCTTTGAACATAGCTACCCGATAAAGGCTGGCGCCGCCACTACCGCCAAAAATCTCAGTCTTTTGGTCGTAGGCATCAACATCGCTTTCGCCGCGGCCGCGGGGATATGGCAGGCCCCAGACGGTGTAGTAGTCGCCGGTACTGTCGAGGTGCTTACCGTCATCGCTTAGTATTTTGCAGGTAGCAATGCCATAGGTCGGACGGGATTCGAGTGCTTCTACAAGCTGGCGTAGCCAGTCTTTGTCGGCGATGGCATCGTTGTTGAATGGCGCCACATAATCGTCGCCACGCTCGATTGCCCGCCGGAAGCCGGGGTTCACTCCACCGGCGTAACCCTTGTTGTAGGTGTGCTTGATAAGTTCTACGGAAGGATATTCTTCCTCTACGATACGGACTGAATCGTCAACCGAGCCATTGTCGACGACTATCAAGTGAGGCTTGAGTGTTTGGGCTAGGACGGAGTCGATACACTTGCGTAAACCGTCGGCTCCATTCCAGCTGGGAATTACTACGGACACCTTAAGCGTCGACGGGAGCGTTTTAATCATCTATAATATTGTAGATCAATGAGACAACTACTTACAAAACAAAATCGTGCCCTGCTAACTGAACTGGTCCGTACTGACTTTAAGTTGCGTTATCAGGGTTCGGTGTTAGGATATGCCTGGTCACTGCTACGGCCTCTGTTATTGTTCGCAATCTTGTATGTTGTGTTCGTTAAATTCCTGAAATTTGGTGGCGATGTGCCACACTTCCCTATATATCTTTTGTTGGGGATTGTGATCTGGAACTTCTTTAGCGAAATGACGGTTCAAAGCATCGGTTCTATTGTTGGCAGGGGCGATCTTATACGTAAGATACGCATACCGCGTTGGATTATCGTACTGTCGAGCAGTATCTCGGCCCTTATTAGCCTAGGGCTTAATCTATTAGTCGTGTTTGTCTTTATGATCTTTAATCATATTGAGCTGACACAGACTATATGGTGGTTCCCGTTAATTATGCTTGAAGTGTACTTGCTGGCATTGGGAATTTCATTATTCTTATCAGCGGCTTTCGTGAAGTACCGAGATGTTAGCTATATTTGGGAAGTTTTTCTACAGGCTGGTTTTTATTTGACACCAATTCTGTACTCTCTGGCTATGATTCCAAGCGAGCTGTTCCAGAAACTTATTATGATTAACCCCGTTGCTCAAGCCGTGCAGGATGCACGATATTCTATAGTCACTCACGAGACAGCTACTATACATTCGGTGTTTGATGGTGGATGGTATAGCCTCATTCCTTTTGCGATTGTAGCAGTGGTGCTTGTTGGCGGTCTGCTGTACTTCCGTAAGGAAGCTAAGAATTTTGCGGAGAATATTTAGATGACTCGTCAAGATCAGGATATCGCTGTTAGCGTAAACGATATCTCAAAAACGTTTAAGTTACCTCATGAAAAAAATAGTTCTATCAAAGGTGCCTTGATCGGCATGTTTAGAGGAGACAAGGGTTACGAGAAGCAGCAGGTCCTGGAGCATGTCGATTTTAATATCAAGCGCGGGGAGTTTTTTGGCATTGTTGGCCGTAATGGTAGCGGTAAGAGCACGTTATTAAAGTTGCTGGCTGGTATTTACTCTCCAGACAGCGGTAATGTCCAAGTAAACGGTAAGCTGGTTCCGTTTATTGAACTCGGCGTTGGTTTTAATCCTGAACTGACCGGTCGTGAAAACGTCTACCTGAATGGCGCATTACTAGGTTTTGACCGCAAAGAGATGAATGCAATGTACCAAGATATTGTGCGTTTTGCAGAGCTAGAGCGTTTCATGGATCAAAAGCTCAAGAATTACTCTTCGGGTATGCAAGTACGTTTGGCTTTTTCTATTGCAACGCGGGCACAGACTGACATATTACTTGTTGATGAAGTCCTAGCCGTAGGTGACCAAAGTTTTCAGGAGAAGTGCTTTGATTACTTTACCCAGCTCAAAAAATCTCACAAGACAGTTATTTTTGTAACACATGACATGAGTAATGTGGAGCGCTTTTGTGACCGTGTATACGTACTAGATAAGAAGCGCGAAGTGAATGGCCTTTACAGCATCCCCGAGGCAGTCGCCCTGTACAACCGCCTAAACCATGAGCTTGGAGGGGTGCAGCCAGAAGACCAAGAGCAACAGATTAAGCGTACACGAGAAGAGATCTGGATAGACAAGGTCAGCTTGTTGGACAAGCAAGGCAAGGTGGCTGGTAGCTTTAGGGTTGGCGAGAAAATGCAAATCAAAATTGATTTGGGCTATGAACCGTCATTTGCTAAGGAGCGTATTACGGTTGGCCTGGCATTTTACAGCCGCGATAACACAAACTTGGCGGGGCCTAACACCGCCAAACACACCTACACCCCTAGTGACGGCCCTCTGGTATTTACTATCGACGAGCTTGCGTTCAATATGGGCGAATATCGCCTGACAGTGGCGCTCTATAACGACGGCTACTCCAAGCAATACGACTTAATCGACAAGGGCGAACCGTTTTTTGTAAACTCTACCGAAACCCACCACGGGCTAACGGTCTTAAAGGACACCTGGAGGAATGGTGAATAAGCGTACATTACAAAAAGAAGTGCCTTTCGACCAGTACAGCCGACAGTTTCAGGTAATGACCATTATTGATAACTTACGTAGCAAGGACTCGCCATTCAAGGTGCTCGATGTCGGTGGCTATAAGGGCCGTACGGCTGATTTTTTGGCCAACGATAACGTCACTGTCTTAGATTTGTTTGACGTTGAAGAACCCGGCTACATAAAAGGCAGCGCTTTGGATATGCCGTTTGAAGCCGACAGCTTTGACTTTGTAATGAGCTTTGACGTTTTGGAACATATCCCGGCAGAAAAGCGCAAGACATTCGTAAAGGAATGCTCGCGTGTTGCTAAGCGTGGAGTTATTATTAGCGCACCGCATAGGACACTGGCGAACCAGCGGGCTGAACATATCTTGAACGACCTATACGTCGGTTTGCAAGGCGAGCCACATCGCTGGCTCAAGGAGCATATTGAGTACGTCATACCTGATTTTACCAAGGTAGAGGCAGATATCCAGAAACAGGGCTTACACGCAGTCGCCTTCCCGAGCAACAAGCTCAATTTGTGGGTAGCTATGCAGCAGCCGATATTCCTAAACTCTAAGCACCCGATGGCTGCCGAAAAGTTGCTGGAACTTAACGAGTACTACAACCGTAATTTTGAATACGACGGAGGTGATCTGGCGGCTGAATCATATCGTAAGATTTTATGCTGTTTTAGCAGTGAGGCTGACCGTGACCGGACCGCTGAAGTTTTTGGTACGATGAACCGTAAGATAGAAAACGGCGCCGAAATTGAATTACTAGGCAAGATACAAGAGTATTACGCTGTGCTTACTGAAAAAATGTCGCAGTCGGCAGATGATTATCGCGGCTTGCACGAGCATGAAAAGAACCGCGCAGCTGACCTAGAGGCTAACGGCCGAAAGCTGTGGGAACGCATAAACGAGCAAGATGCACAGATTAAGCGTTTAGAGCGGTTACGTCCCAAGGCTGCATTTAGGAAAGTTACTTCGATTATACGCAAGCGATCTAAGTAAATAGCATATTCAAGGAGCATACCATGGCAGTACACAAGAGGATTATCAATAGTCTGCTTCCGGTTGGTTCGTCCCGCCGCGAGCGTATCAAAAGGCTCGTCGGTAAGTCGATGCCGCCGCCGCAGGGTTCATCGTCGGTCAGTTATGCGGAATGGGTGCGTACATGCGAGCCTAAACTCTTCGCTGAGACTAGGAATAAACTGGCAAAGGCTACAAACAGGCCGACTATAAGCATTGTTGTTCCCTGTTATAATACTCCCGACAAATATCTTTTGCCGCTGGTGAAGTCTGTGACCGGACAATTGTACGACAATTGGGAATTAGTCTTAGCAGATGGCTCAAATAGTGATGAGCGGATGAAGGCTATCCGTGCCATTGCCGATACCGATACGCGTATTATGTACATTGAAGTCGGCGAAAATTTGGGTATTGTTGGAAACACTAATAAAGGCCTAGCGAAGACCAAGGGGGAATTTGTCGCCTTTATGGATCACGACGACATATTATCACCGTATGCCTTGGCTGAAAATGTGATTGCAATTAACGCACATCCTGAAACCGAACTCCTATACTCCGATGAAGACAAGCTCAGCGATGATGGCAAGGTGCGACAGATTCCTTTCTTTAAGCCTGACTGGTCACCGGAACTTCTATTGGGCGTTAACTATATTACGCACTTTGTGGTTGTCAAAAAGAGCCTAGTAACCAAAGTTAAGGGTCTGCGGCAGGGTTTTGATGGAGCTCAAGATTACGACTTTTTGTTAAGGATAACTGAGCTAACTGATAAGATCTACCACATCCCTAAAATGTTATATCATTGGCGCTTGGCAGAAGGCTCAACTGCAAAAAACGTAGGCGAGAAGAACTACGCCGATACGGCTGGCCAGCGCGCACTGGCGGATGCCGTAAAGCGACGTAAGATCAGTGCTGGCGTCGTAGAGTTGCCAGATAGGCCTACGAATTACCGTTTGCGCTACCGGTTGCCGGCTAAGCAGCCGAAAGTATCGATTATTATCCCATTTAAGGACAAAATTGAAT
>Ga0114940_10000537_pt1 | contig 17290 bp, 8 predicted proteins | sample ColdCreekSource_FD_87195 | JGI IMG/M metagenome (GOLD analysis project Ga0114940, IMG submission 87195) | Groundwater microbial communities from Cold Creek, Nevada to study Microbial Dark Matter (Phase II) - Cold Creek Source | ecosystem: Environmental > Aquatic > Deep subsurface > Groundwater ... | reverse complement strand
GTTGCTATGTGCAAGCCTGTGGCTGTCGTTCCGTCTCCCAAAATTTGCGGACCATCACTGAACGGGTACTCGATGTGCCACATAAAGCTGTTGCGCTCTTCGTTTTCAACTTCTAGGTCACTCACGGCTGATTTTAGCACCGGGTCCCAGTTTACAAGGCGCTTACCACGGTAGATCAAGCCCTGCTCGTACAGGCGCACAAAGGTTTCAGTGACCGTTTTGGACAGCTTGGGATCCATGGTGAAATATTCGCGGCTCCAGTCCACGCTCGCACCCATGCGGCGCATCTGGGTGGTGATGGTGTTGCCGCTTTGCTCTTTCCACTCCCACACTTTGGAGACGAAGTTTTTGCGCGACTCAAACGGTGTATCGCCCATGCTGTGCCGGCTGATGCCTTGGGCTTGCAATTGGCGCTCGACCACGACTTGGGTTGCAATACCTGCATGGTCTGTACCGGGAATCCACGCGGTGTTAAAACCGCTCATTCGGTGGTAGCGGGTCAAGGAATCCATGATGGTCTGGTTAAACGCATGGCCCATATGCAAGGTACCAGTCACATTTGGTGGTGGCAGCTGGATAGAGAACGCGGGCGCATCAGTTTTTGCCTGCTGCGTCCCTCTGAAACCAGCGTCAGCATAGTGCCGTTTCTCCCACTCTGGCCCCCACAGCGCTTCAATGGCAACGGGTTCGAAAGATTTTGAGAGGGACTGTAGGCCGGGTTGCAAGATATCGGTCATGAAGAAATTTGTAAGTGGGCAAAGAACCTATTTTACGGGACTAGGCAGATGCCAGATACTTGAGCCCAAAATGCGCATGTATACTAAAGCAATAAATTAATACTCGCCTCATATTAATTTTCTTGTTTTAATGCAGAATTAAATTGATTTTTTGCCACTTTCTAAGGTTTAACGGTGCTTAGTGCCGCATTAGTTCTATGACAAAGTATTCAAATATCCGCCTGCGTCCCAGTATTGTCTTGCTGTTTGTCATTTTGGTTGTACCTATCTTTACAGCCATGCTGTGGTTTACGTACACAACAAATGACTCGATGACGCGCACCAATGCCAAAGATTTGATGGAGCGCTTTCGTTTTGAGGCCACTACCAACACGCAAAACTTACTTAAACCTATTGAAACCATGGTCGGAACAGCGGCGACCCTGGGCAGCACGCAGCAACAGTTTTTTCGTGATGCCACTTCTTGGGATTATTTGAAAGACATCCTTTCACATAGTGAAACGACCAGCAGCGTCTATGTGGGCTTTGAAGATGGGACTTTTAGGATGGTGATGCGCACCACACCTGGCATGCTCATTCAAAATCAATCCGTACCAGCAGATTCAAACTTGGCGTATCGTTGGATAGATCGTGGAAACATCAACCAACTAAACCAATCAGTTTTTGACATCTTCACATTTAAAAACAAACAAGATCTAGCCATTGGAGCCACACAAGTGCCTGCCACTTACGATCCGCGCCAGCGTGATTGGTACAGAGCGGCATCTATTAACAAAAAAGTAACGATTACAGCACCCTATATTTTTTCATCGTCGGGGCTGCCAGGAATCACCATTGCAGCGCCTTTTTACGCAGAAGGGAAAATGATAGGTGTCATAGCGGCAGATATCACCCTAGAAAATTTATCGAAATTTCTAGCTGAGCGCGTGGTCAGCAAAGGCGCAATGAGTTTGATCATCGACGACCACGACAAAGTCATCGCGAACTCAAACCTCAAAGAACAAGCCAAACGTGTCGCCGGAAAAATCGACCTCAAGCATGTCGGTGCGCTAAACAGTGATTTGCCAGCGCTAGCCATGGTGCAGCAATCTAAGGTGTCTAACAAAGACAATTTCACCTTTGTTCACCCCACAAGCAAAGAAGAATACGCAGTCAGCTTCAGCAGTTTTGCGTCTGACAGCAGTAAGCGTTGGCAAATTTTAATCGTCGCGCCCTTGGATGATTTCTCAGGCCCGCTCAAAGAGAACAACAAACGCCTACTCATTTTTGGTACCTTGGCCATCATTTTACAAATCTTATTCATTTACTTTTTATCGCGCCTGATTGCAAAGCCGCTGGAACGTTTGGAGAAGAAGGTCAACGATGTCCGAGAACTGGTTGAAGTCGCTCAGCCTGAGGTGATTGAATCGCCAATTCGAGAAATTGCTTCTCTTAGCCGCGCTGTCGATACACTGGATCATGCGGTTCGCTCGTTTGCTGCCTTTGTACCTGTGGGTTTGGTGAAGCATTTGATTGACTCGGAACAGCAACTTCAGCTTGGGGGCAAAAGCCGTTTTTTAACCATCATGTTTTGCGACGTAGAGGCTTTTTCCACCTTGGCAGAAAGCAGTCCTACGCAAGAATTACTGATGCGCATTTCCGCTTACTTGGAAGCAGTGACATTGTCTGTCAATGAAGAGCACGGCACAATTGACAAGTTCATTGGCGATGCTGCCATGGCATTTTGGGGTGCGCCAGCTGAGCTAAATGACCATGCGTGGCACGCGTGCGCGGCTGCGGTTCGCATCAGCCAGCGCATGGCGAAATTAAACGAACAATGGGTTTCTGAGGGTTTGGCGCCGCTACAAATTCGCATTGGCATCCATTGCGACTCTGTGATGGTAGGGAATATTGGTTCCAAACACCGCATGAGCTACACAGTGATGGGTGATGCCGTGAATATTGCATCACGCCTAGAAGGCGTCAACAAAGACTACGGCACACAGATTTGCGTGAGCCAATCTATTTACCGCGAAGTTGGTGAGCGTCTGACACTGCGCCCAATCGATGAAGTAACCGTCAAAGGCCGTCGTAGTGCTTCGCATATTTATGAGCTGTTTGGCGTGATTGACAATGACCATCAAACATCAGGACTAGAAGCCAGCGAAGAAACAATTGAACAATGCAAGTTGACAAAATTTGCGCACCAAGCCTATGCTGAAAAAAAATGGCAGGAAGCAGCGATTCGCTACGAAGCCGTACTGGCTGTTTACCCTAAAGATCAACTCGCCAGTAGCATGCTGATGCGCTGCAAGACAGTTATTCAAAACAACGCTTCTACATAAGTACTGTAAACCACAAAATACATGCATTATTTGCTATTATTTTTATAGCTGCTTAGGCAGCAAATATGGTAGCTACAGGCTAATTTTAGTGTATAAATCTTATTGATTGATAAAGCTTAAATTTTACTCATCAACGCATCCCACTTCAAACGTGCTGCTGCTACATTTTTTTCTTTCACATGCCCAAAGCCTTTGATACCTTCCGGGATTCGGGCGATATCTAACGCTATCGGTAGGTGTGTTTCGGCGTTATCCGGCTGTAGCTTCAACATGACAGCTTCGATACTCTTGAGGTAATCAGCCACCAACGCGCGCTCCATCTGGCGCTCTGCCGTGCGGCCAAAGATGTCAAAAGCCGTACCGCGCAAACCTTTGAGCTTGGCTAGCAGCTTAAAACTGGTCAACATCCAAGGGCCAAACTGCTGCTTTTGCAACTCTCCCTTGTCGTTTTTCTTGGCAATGATTGGAGGAGCAAGGTGGTAATTGAGTTTGTAGTCGCCCTCAAACATGGCAGCTATCTTTTTCTCAAACGTACCTTCGCTGTGCAATCTGGCGACTTCGTACTCGTCCTTATAAGCCATGAGTTTGAAGAGATTTTTGGCAACCGCTTCGGTCAACGGCAAAGCTTTGGCGATGGCATCCCCTTTTAAACCCTGCTCTTTGTTGCGAATTTTTTCAACAAAATCAACGTAGTTAGCGGCATAAGCGGTATTTTGGTAAGCAGTTAAGAATTCGAAACGCTTAGCGATGATGTCTTCTAATGAATCTCGTTTCTTAAAGTCAATCATGCTCACAGCGTTGTCGCTAGCCTGCAATAACTGCTCAACCTCATTCCAATTGTGTGCCGCGCGGCAGCCCCATTCAAACGCGGTTTTGTTGTTATCAACCGCCACAGCGTTCAATTCAATTGCACGCATGAGCGATGCTTTTTGCAATGGCACCCAGCCTTTTTGCCAAGCATAGCCCAGCATGATGGGGTTGGTGTAGATGCTGTCGCCCATCATCACAGTGGCCAATGCGTCTGCATTGAAAGCGCTAACGCCACCATTTTTTCCACCGTTTTTGATATCTTCGCCAACGATTTGCATGATATTGTCAACACAGCTTTGCGCCGGATTCTGCCAATTGGCATTTTTCACGAAAGCTGCCGTCGGCGTGCTGTGCGCATTCAGCGCAACATGCGTACGCCCCGCACGCATGCGCAGAGTGGTTTCTTTGTTGGCAGAAACAATCGGGTCGCAGCCAATGATCAAATCCGCACCAGCCATGCCCACGCGCGTGGTGCGAATGTCGTCTTGATGGTCAGCAATCAGCACATGGCTCCAAGTTGCACCGCCTTTTTGCGCCAAACCACCAGCGTCTTGTATGACGATGCCTTTGCCTTCAATGTGTGCCGCAAAACCCAACAACTGCCCTATGGTGATGACACCAGTTCCACCTACACCATTCACAACAATGCCATAGGCTTGTGGTGTAGCCAAGATGGTTGGCTCTGGCAAGGCTGACAACGTGAACGGATTCGGCGTTGCTTTGGTAGCTTTACTCTTCTTTTTAAGCTGCCCACCTTCCACGGTCACAAAGCTTGGGCAAAAACCTTTGACGCAAGAGTAGTCTTTATTACAACTGCTTTGGTTGATGGTGCGTTTGCGTCCAAAATCTGTCTCTAGCGGTTCAACGCTCAGGCAATTGCTTTGCACACCGCAGTCGCCACACCCCTCACAAACCAGTTCGTTAATAACAACGCGCTTGGCTACATCCACCATGGTGCCACGTTTGCGACGGCGGCGTTTTTCTGTGGCACAAGTTTGGTCATAAATGATGACTGTTGTGCCTTTGATTTCACGAAATTGCTTTTGAATCGTGTCTAGTTCGTCACGGTGATGAACGGTGACGGCTGAAACCAAAATAACACCTTCATATTTTTCTGGCTCATCGGTTACAACGACAATTTTTGCAGCACCTTCCGCTTGCATAGATTGCGCAATTTGTACCACCGAGTGCCCTTCAGGGCGCTCACCCACAGGCTGGCCACCCGTCATGGCCACTGCATCGTTGTACAAAATTTTGTAGGTAATGTTGACACCCGCCGCTATGGACTGCCGCACAGCGAGCAAGCCACTGTGAAAGTAGGTGCCGTCTCCCAAATTGGCAAAGATATGCTGATCGGTGGTGAAAGGTTGCTGCCCAACCCAAGGTACGCCCTCGCCCCCCATTTGGGTAAAACCGACTGTTGACCTATCCATCCAAATGCTCATGAAATGGCAGCCAATACCGGCCATAGCACGCGAACCTTCCGGCACTTTGGTAGAGGTGTTGTGTGGGCAACCCGAGCAAAACCAAGGTTGACGTTCGGCATCGCTCAATTGCTGAATCGTTTGCACTTGCATGGCGCGTTCTTTGGCTTCTAATATGGTCAGTTGCGCATCAATTCCCTTGCGAATATCACTGCCTTCGCCGCCATTAAGCCCAAGTTTTTTCAAACGACCTGCAATTGCTTTGGCGATGATTGCTGGTGATAAATCTGCATTAGCTCGCAGCAAGGTGTTTGCACTCGGGCTCGGTGTCGACCACTCACCACCTTCCATTTCGTTGAATTTACCCAACACCGTAGGACGCACATCATCTCGCCAGTTGTACAGCTCTTCTTTGAGTTGATACTCAATGACTTGGCGCTTTTCTTCGACCACCAAAATTTCTTGTAAGCCAGTGGCAAATTCACGTGTCAACTGGGCTTCCAAAGGCCACACCACGCCGACTTTGTGCAAACGAATGCCAAGCTGGCGACATATAGCATCGTCTAAACCTAAATCTAGCAAAGCTTGACGGGTATCGTTGTAGGCTTTACCGCTGGCTATCAAACCAAAGCGGTCATTCTTCCCTTCAATGGCGTTGTAGTTGAGCTTGTTGGCGCGAATGTAAGCCAAGGCGGCATACCATTTGTAGTCAAACAAACGTGCTTCTTGATCTAACGCTGCATCCGGCCAGCGGATGTGCAAGCCACCCGCTGGCATTTCGAAATCGGTAGGTACGATAATTTTGACGCGCTCAGGATCAATCATCGCTGTTGCACTGGACTCTACGATTTCTTGAATCGTTTTCATACCCGCCCAAACGCCTGAAAAGCGGCTCATGGCAAAGGCGTGAATACCTAAATCAAGTATTTCTTGAACATTGGCAGGAAAGAAAACTGGCAAACCGCAGGCTTTGAAAATATGGTCGCTTTGGTGTGCTGCAGTTGAGCTTTTGGAAATGTGGTCATCACCTGCAACTGCAATCACACCGCCAAATTCTGTCGTGCCCGCCATATTGGCGTGTTTAAAAACATCAGAGCAACGGTCAACACCTGGGCCTTTACCGTACCAAATGCCAAATACGCCATCGAACTTATTCGTCCCTGGGGGTGAAAAACCCAGTTGCTGTGTTCCCCATAGTGCAGTAGCGGCCAATTCTTCGTTAACACCCGGCTGAAAGACGATGTTTTGCGCTTTTAGATAGGGTGCCGCTTTCCACAAAGCTTGGTCATATCCACCCAATGGCGAACCACGATACCCACTAACAAAGCCTGCTGTATTTTTGCCTTGTAGCTGATCACGCAAGCGCTGCAGTATGGGCAGTTTGACCAAAGCTTGTACCCCACTCATGAAGGCATGACCGTAATCGAGCGAATACTTGTCGTCCAAAGTGACTGTTTCTAACGCTTTGCGTATGTGCTCTGGCAAGGGTGCATTCATGCTGTGGGTCTCTCGTTGTTATTTGTATTACTGCAAAGTGTATGCCTGATGAACGGGTAAGTGTTTGCTATTTTTGCTTGAAATTAGCTACTTTATGGATAAATCTTGCTTAAAATATAAAAATATGGAAACACTTGATAAGTTTGACGTCTTAATATTGAAAGAACTACAAGCAGATGGACGACTCACCAATGCTGAACTGGCTTCGCGCGTTGGGCTGTCTGCAGCACCTTGCTGGCGGAGAGTTCGGGCACTGGAAGAAAGTGGCTTCATCAAAGGGTACCGTGCTGAGATAGACCGCCACAAAATCGGTTTGGGCGTTTTGGCGTTTGTAAGGCTTGATGCCGAGAGAAATCGTGGTGACGTAACACGCGAGCTAGAAGAGGCCATCAAAAAACTACCGCAAGTGGTGAGCTGCCACTACATCAGCGGTACTGGCACGTTTGAGCTACAAGTGGTGGCACAGGATTTGGATAATTTCTCTAACTTTGCACTCAAACAATTGATCAATTTGCCAAACGTTAAAGATTTGCACACGAGCTTCTCCTTGGGTGAGGTGAAAGCCAGCAGTGAATTGCCACTAGACCATTTGGTGAAAAAATTAACGCGGTGATTTAGGCCACAACACCCACATTTGAAGCGGTTGCTTGATGCGTCCAGCCAAGTCCCCAGCTTCAGCACCCCAACCCATGAAGTAATCAGCGCGGACTGCCCCCGTGATTGCAATGCCCGTGTCTTGCGCAAAAACCATTTTTTGAAAACGTTGTGCGGCACCCTCTGGACCACTACTTGATAACCATACTGGCGTGCCATAGGGAATGCTAGCGCGGTCTACCGCTATGGAACGTCCTGGGGTGAGTGGCACACCTTGCGCACCTTTAGGGCCAATTTGAGTATCTGACATCGCCTCTTCGCGAAAGAACACAACGCGAGGGTTGCTCCACAGAAGCTCATTCAAACGATTCGGATTGCGAGCCAACCAATTTTTGATACCTGGCCAAGACACATCGCGCGTGCCACCTTGGTCAAGTAACCATCGACCAACGCTTCTGTAGGGTTGCTCATTGGTGCTTGCATAGGCCAATCGGACAGTGCGCTTAGAACCATCACCTTCTAGCATATTGACGCGACCTGAACCTTGAATATGCAAAATCAAAGCATCAATAGGATCCGCAACATAAGCGATTTCTAGTCCACGCAATTGCGCCTTTACTTGTGCTGAAGTATCCATTTCTTGCCGCGTGTACCATGGACTTTTACCATTCATATTGACTGGTGGACGATATAAAGGGATGGTAAAGCCTGGACGCCATTGGCGCGACGCTTCTAAGACAGGTTCGTAATAGGACGTCAGCAAGCCCTCGGTTGGACCTTGCAAACTTTCAACGCGATAGGGCTGCAGGGTTTGCATCATCCAGTGTCTTTGCTCAACGCTAGTTGCAATGCTTAGGCGTCGAATTTCAGGACACAAATAGGCGTTGGCTGTTGCCGCATTTTGACAACTTTTTAACCATGCATTCCATGCTTCATATTGCGTGACATCATTATCTTGCCAGCCTGGCAGATCACGCCATCGGACTGGCAGCCAACGGCTTTTTGCTTGCAATATCGGTGCAGGTAGAACGCTCGTTTCATCAACTGAAGCTACTGGCGAAATAGTCTCATGACTTGGAGCTAGTGGTGTTGTACAAGAGGCTAAGAAGCCTACAATCAAACCGCAAATAAAAATACTTTGAAAAAGACTAAGTGAGTTTTTTCTAGGAGAAATCATGACTTTATTATTACTCGAAGCTTTGTTGGCGTTACTGATCTTGATTGGTATCGTGTGGTGGACCATGTTTTCAGGACGCACAAAGGGTGAGATTCGAAACAAAGGACAGTTGGATGAACCCAAAAAAATCGAATCAAACGAAATGCCCGATCAAAATAACCGCTAAATATCATTCAACATTGTTTATAAAACCCGATGCTGCAATGCCGGCAATTGTTGACGATGATGTTTCAATGTAGCGATATCCAAATCTGCCATCACCACGCCTTCACCCTCTGGCAACACCGATAACACAGTACCCCAAGGTTCAACGACCATGGTATGCCCCCAAGTTCGCCGACCAGAGGGATGTGTTCCACCCTGCGCTGGTGCAATAACGTAGGCCAAATTCTCTATGGCTCTTGCTCGGAGCAAAATTTCCCAATGCGCTTTTCCTGTAATGTACGTGAATGCGCTGGGAACCAACCAAGCATCTACCTCTTGCGCTCGGTACAGCTCGGGGAAGCGCATGTCATAACAAACGCTTAAGCCAATACGCCAAGTATGGCCGTCTTTTGAAGGCAATTCAAAACTGGTTGGAACATCACCACGCTCTAAAACATGCGATTCATCGTAACGCTCGATACCATTGTCAAAACGGAATAAATGAATTTTATCGTATCGAGCCGCTAATTCCCCCTCAGGTGAATAGACCAAAACACTGTTGCGGACATGCATGGGATCCGAAGTACCCATTGGCATAGTCCCGCCGATGATCCACAACTTCAATTCACGCGACATATCAGCGAAAAATTCTTGAATTTTTCCATGACCGGACTGCTCCGAAATACTCAATTTATCAGTATCTTTGCTACCGATCATGCAAAAATACTCCGGCAAAGCAGCAAGTTCTGCGCCTTGTTCTGCAGCTTGTTTTAGCAGCAATGCTGCATGTTGCAAGTTAACATCCAAGTCGCCACCAGCGACCATTTGAATTGCAGCAACTTTCATGAAACAGTTCCTTATTTTTTAACATCTGGCCTTGGGGTTCTTTTTACTTCTGTCACCACAGGTTCTGCCCAAGTTCCAGAAACTTTAAATTCTTTTGTCACAGCCTCAATCAAAGGTTGTCTGAGAAACAATTGCGCTAAAAATGTACCCAACCCGATAGCAGGATTAATGGCAGAGGCGACCAATAATGAGGCTACGCCGGCATTTACCTCAGGCGCATAAACAACTCTGATATCTTGAGTACCAGCCGCTATGTCAGATTTTCCATCCATCAAAATCACCGCATTGACACCGCTGATTTGCATGTTGTTGGTCGTTGCCAGTCCTTTGTCGATAGCCACATCGCCACGCAGGAAGTCGAATACAAAACCTTCGCTAAATACATCTCGAAAGTCTAATGTCAGCCGTTTTGCAATCGACTGCATACTCAATACGCTTAGCAGTTTTGCTGCCCCCGGATCTACCTTCAAAAATTGGCCGTTCTCGACGTTAATATTAAATTGCCCAGCTAATGTCGGGTAATTCATTGCCAAAGGTGAGCCGCGCCAAGTTAGCTGTCCATCGAGTTTTCCTTTGCCGTTGCGAACTACGCCTTTGAAGCCAAAACGATCAAGCAGCTGTCCAGTATCAGATATATCCAACTTGAAATCTATGCCTGTAGTTCGACGTTCAAGCGTATTTAACACATTCGTATCGCCTTTGTTTGCCGCGTCATTACGCAAGCCTTCACGATATGCCCAAAAACCATTTGCAGTTAATTTTGCTTCTGGCACTGTAATATTTAGTCGATTCAAACGCCAGATGCGCGCATTGTCAGCAACACCGGTTGTGCTGGACAACCGATTAACGGCATCAATCTCAATACGACCAAATTTACGCCCCCTCAATTCAAAATCTTCAACCACCAAATCTAAAGCAGGAATGCTGACTGGTTGTTCGTCTAACAATTTTTCAACATCTTTAACTTGTGCTTCACCAATCACTAAGCGTGCAAGTCGCGCGTAAATACGCCCAGTAACCAGTGATGCTGTGGGTTGTCTATATTCCACATAGCCACTGAGCTGTTTAGCCTCCATATTGGCACGCCAAATCGAACCCTCACGTGATCCACCGATAACAACATTCTCAAATTTTCGCCCCTCAACGACTAACTCTTTTGCTCGAATGGCCATCGTTGACGGAATCAAATCATCAAAAACATGTTGATTCGAAGCTGCCTGCACACCAGCTTTTGCTGCAGTGCCAACGCTGCTATTTTGCAAAGAAGAAAAAAACTTAGCCCATTCATCCGCGTCCAAACGATCAACATTAATATTAGCTGCGACGGCATTGTTCGGCTCTGGCGTCCCCTCCCCAATATCCAAGCCCACACTCATGGATCCGCGTATGACCTTTGGGACATTACCGCTGATATCGCGCATGAGTTTGAAGTCTGCAATTTTTTCAACACTCAAGCTTATATTGTCTTTTAACCGAACTTTGCCATCTCGCTCAGGGATGGTTGATGATTCAAGTAACGTGTTTTCAAATTTCAACGGCCAAATACTTTGCGCAGACTTGTTAAATGGCTCAGGCAAGGTCAAAGCCAAACCTTGTAAATTGGTTTGAACAGAAACTTCCGTTTGATCATGTGCAAAACGCAACTGGGCAGAATAAGCCGTACTCCCAGAAGCACTTTTAGCCAACTGTGGAATAAAACTTAGCTCACTTGCGCGCTGTAACCCTAGAGCGCTAGCAATCCCTTGTCCACGAATGACAACGCCTTTACCCGTTGGACTGAGCGCTGGATCATTTGCATTTAGATTACCACCGTCAAAACGAACCGCATCACCAAACATCAACGCCTGCGCATCTTTGATCAAGAATCCTTTTTCAGAAAAGCGCAGCAAGCCTTTGGCTTGACCAATCAACGGGGTTTGTGGGGTCATCTGAACATCATTTCCTAAGAAAACAATATCACCTTTGACGCGTGTCTTGTTCAAATCCCCAATCGGCAACGACAAATCAATTTTAAAATCACCTGAACCAGTCGATGTGGCCCTGTTCAACGATTGGCTTGTTATGTCATACAAAGGCGATTTGTTGACAAAACCCAGCATGTCCGCCATGGTGCTTTTACCTTGTGCGTTCACATTAACAACCGTAGATTTCAAATCTGGAATAGTGACATTAGTTTGCGCTATGACAATTCCAGGCAAACCTGCAACTTCTGCAGTCGTACTTTTAACGTTCAAGCTGGTTCTATCTAACACCATTTCACCAGCTACTTTACTTAATTCAGGCCATGGCAAATCGGCAGGATGTTGTAAACGTTTAGGCACATATGCAACCCGTGCATTGTTAAATTTTGCTGTGATTTTGAAATCGCCTTGATTCGCTTTTGCAGCAGGTATGGACCAAACCTCTCCCTTAATTTTGAAATCGACCTCGCTTGCCTTACCCTCAATCAACAAATCTCGCACATATTCACGCGCTTGTATAGGAATACCCAATGGCAAATAGCGAGAAACTCGGGATAATTCAGCGTTAGTCAATTTCGCATTTAAATCCAGCACACCAGGAAATTTACTTCTGTTGATTGCGGTCACGGGATCGCTGGTTTTCCAAGTCAATTGCGCAGCGCCTTGAGCATCTGCATTTTTAAAACTCAGATTGCTGACGGACACATCTATCTTTGAATCAGCTTTACCTTTTGTTGTCGTTTGCGTCGTACGCCAAACAACATCGGCACTCAGTTGATCAATGGGTATCACAGCATCACTCAATACACCCGGAAGATCAATCGAACCCTTATCGATAGCAATTTTTGCCTTGCCACCCGCTGAGCTGACATCGAAATCAATATTCGCACCGCGAAAACCAGGCCGCCCTACCGCATCATGCTTATCAACGCCCTCACCAACTTGTTGACCGCTAGATTTTGATGAGATCTGCACACCTTTGATGACACCTTTAGCTTTGAGGTCCTGCGGTGCATCTGGATAACCGCGCCAATGTGCAGATATCGACTCAATCACGCCTTGCGGCGCTAGGCTAGTCAATAACTCATGGGTTGAAGCACCCAAAGGAATTTTATTGGCAATCAAACTAATAACTGCCAAATCTAGCTTGTCCGCCTTAAAGTCGTTGATGCTTTGTGTAGCATCAAAAGTATCCACGTTGCCACTTACGACCGACGTGTTTTTGGGCGTTGTCGGGTTTGTTTGTGAAAACAGCATGTTGCCACCCGGCCAGCGCAAACCATCTTGCGTTTGAAATTGCAAATTTTGTGTTGATGCTTCAAAACCTTGCTCAAGCTTGCGCCCTATCAACCTGCCAGACATGGACTGCAGTGCCAATGGCTCTAAGCCTTTACCCAGCGTCGCATCCACTTGCGCTAGAGCAACATCCGCTGTGGTGCTAATCCACTCACCTTTGACAATGCTCGTCCAAGCTTTTAAAACGCCAACCCCGCGTCCCGACTGCCCATCCAGCTTGATATAACGACTGATTTCTGACACATCAACTTTCGCAAAATCGGTAAAAATTTGACCCGACCATGCTTTAACATTGCCCTTATCAACAGACAAAAGCGATTGTGTGAATTGCCCACGCAGTGAAAATCTGTCACCCCAAACCGCAGGTGGCGTCGCATCCAAACGTAATTCATGCTTATTCAAAGGGTTGCGCGACACAAAATCAACCTGACTCAAGGTCAAAGGCGGTGGCACACCCAAAGCACCGTTGGGCATTTCGTCCACCCAATGAACCACACCATTGCGAATGGCAAACTCAGGTTGCGAGAAAAACCAGTCTGCCCCGCCACCCGATTTTTTGTCATCCTTCGAAAAATCTAAACCTGCAATGGTTAATTTACCTTGTGCATCTCGTCGAATGTTCAATTCTGGCGATTCGATCAAAATTTGCTCTACATTCAATTGCAGCAGGGATGCTGGTGACACGGATGCCAGAATACGTGGTAATTTCAAGGCTTCACGTCCAGCAGCATCCAGCAAAGCGATGTCTTTGAGCTCAAATGAAGGAATAATGCCTATAGATTTTGCAGAGATTTCACCAATTTTTACAGGAACACCCAGCACTTTGCTGGCTTCAATTTCCAGTCGCGGGCGAAATTCGCCAATTCGGGGCACAATCACCCAATGCAAAGCCATCCATGCCATACCGAACATCAACCACGCAGCCACAGCCAAGCCCAGCAGCAGCTTGCTCAGCGCGGCGGTGATTTTCCAGAATGTCAGGGAAGCTTGGTCGGATTGATTCATAAATATCAGTACACAATTATGACTGCTCGATTTGGTCATAGTTCCTAATTAATACGTGCTTACAGCCTCTAATATGTCGAACTTGCTCAGGTTTGCCCATTATTCACGGTTCTTTCAGCGCATTGATAGGCGTTACGCTGATGATTTGGACGCCCTAGCGCTAGGCGCGCCACAACGTACCGATATGCAAATTTGCTTCGATACGCTGAGAAACAAAGGTCTAGATGTCAGCTCGGCGCTGCGTATTTTGCGGCAGTTGGTGATGCACAGACTGATCCAATTGGATTGCGAACAACGTGCCGCGCTCAGCGTGGTGACCCGTGCGGTGACCGATTTGGCTGAGTTGGCACTTGAAATTGCCTTAAAAACCGCTTATGAAGAACTAGACACCTTGCACGGCAAGGTGAACAACGCGCAAATGTGGATTGTGGGCATGGGCAAGCTGGGGGCGCGTGAACTCAACGTTTCTAGCGATATTGACTTGATTTACGTCTACGACCAAGACGGTGAAACGATAGGTAACTCGGATGGTCGTCACAAAATTTCACACCACGAGTATTTTGCCAAAGCCGTCAAAATCGTCTACGAATTAATAGGTGCCACGACAGAGCATGGCTTCGTTTTTAGGGTCGACTTAGCCCTGCGTCCGCATGGCAACTCCGGCCCTGCAGCGATTTCTTTGTCTGGATTGGAACAATATCTGCAAGTGCAAGGCCGGGAATGGGAGCGCTTCGCGTGGCTGAAAAGCCGCGTGGTTGCGCCACAAAGCAGCATTGCCAACGGCTCTGCTAAGGATTTACGCGACGTTGTTTTACCCTTTGTTTTCAGAAAATACTTAGATTACAACGTTTTTGAGTCGCTACGGACCTTGCACCGCCAAATTCGTCAAGAATCTGCCCGCCGTAGCGCTGGCAGACCAGAGCGGGCAAATGATGTGAAGCTCTCGCGCGGAGGTATTCGCGAGATTGAATTTACTGTGCAACTACTGCAAGTGGTGCGTGGCGGTCAATTCCCAGAATTACGCAGACGCCCCACGTTGGACGCTCTGCAACGCGTCGCCCTCGCTGGTTTGATGCCGCAAAGCACGGCAGACGCCTTGTCAAAAGCCTACGAATTTTTACGCCGTGTAGAACACCGTATCCAATACCTAGACGACCAGCAAACCCACGCTATGCCGACGCAAGATGCTGATTTGCAGTGGATCGCGCAAACCATGGGCTACAAAGAGTGTGACAGCGACAGCTGTGCATTTTTAACTGATTTAGATGCCCACCGAGAGCTTGTTGCGAACGAATTTGACAAACTTTTAGGCGGCTTTCAAGATGCAGATAAGCCCGCCAACCGATCGCAAGAATGTAAAGTTTGCCCCTTGCCAGACACTGCAAAAACACCTAAAACTGAGTTAAATATCTCAACTGCAGCATTCGACAAACGCGTTTCAGAACTTGCCCAGCACCCACGCGTGCTTAACCTGCGCGAAGACGCCAGAAATCGACTGATGCGCCTTGTAGAACGCACCCACGCATGGCTACAAAGCGGCCGTGTTACAGAGCTTGCTGCCCTGCGAAGTGCCGACTTTTTGGAGCCACTTTTACGCCGCGAAAGCTACCTCGCGCTCTTGTGGGAGCGCCCTGTGGTGCACGAACGCCTGCTCAAGCTTTTAGGCAGCGCACGCTGGCCCGCCAAGTATTTGCTGCAACACCCCGGCGTGATGGACGAACTGGCTGGCGATGCATGGTTGACCGAACGCTTCAGCCCAGCAGAATTTGAAGCCGAACTGGCGCTGCGTCTCAAATCGCTGAAATCAACAGGCGAAGACGATACAGAGACACTTTTGAACCTCCTGCGTCGCGCCCACCACGCAGAGCTGTTTCGCACACTCGCGCGCGATATTGAAGGCCAGCTCACCGTTGAGCAAGTGGCTGACGACCTCAGCTCACTGGCTGACACCGTGCTACGCGTCACCGTGGCTTGGTGCTGGGAGCGGCACAAAAATAAGCACATAGATGCCCCAAAAATCGCCATCATCGGCTACGGCAAGCTGGGCGGCAAAGAGCTGGGTTACGGCAGCGACCTCGATATTGTGTTCATCTACGAAGATACTGACGAAAACGCTAGCGAAATATACAGCACCTTTGTGCGTAAGCTGATCACTTGGCTGGACACCAAAACCTCAGAAGGCGATTTGTTTGAAATCGATACCGCCCTGCGCCCCAACGGTAATTCCGGCTTGCTGGTAACTTCTTTTTCAGCTTTTGCAGACTACCAAGAAAAGCGCGGCAGCAACACGGCATGGACATGGGAACACCAAGCCATGACCCGCGCCCGCTTTGTCGCTGGTTTTGAACCCTTGCGAGCAAAGTTCGACCAAGTTCGCCAAAACGTTATCAGCGCCCCACGCGATTTGCCCGCTTTGAAGCAAGAAATCATCGCCATGCGCGACAAAGTCCGCGCCGCACACCCCGTCAAAGCTGATCAATTCGACGCAAAATTCGATGTCAAGCACAGCCCAGGCGGCATGCTGGACGCCGAATTCGCCGTGCAATACCTCGTCTTAGCCCACAGCGCCGCTCACCCCGAACTGCAACCTAACCTAGGCAACATCGCCCTGATGCAGCGCGCAGAGACCGTCGGTTTGCTCCCCACCGGCGTAGGCGAAGCCGCCGCCACCGCCTACCGCAGCTTGCGTCACGCGCAGCACGTAGCGCGGTTGGATGAAGCGCCTACGCAAGTGCCAGCTGCTGATTTGCAGGAGGAAAGGGATGCGATGTTGGCACTTTGGGATGCTACATTTGCTATTTAATTTATAGCTGCTCAGGCAGCAAATACGCTGGCTAGAGTCATATTTGAACCTAAAAATCTCTATATTTCAATGATTTTCAGCGATTTAGCCGAATCTTAGCCACCAATGCCGTCGTCGAATACCCTTCGACGAATGGCAACGCCAGCGCCTTGCCGCCGTAGCTCTCGACCAGCTGCGCTTCTTTGAGCTTCGCCATGTCGTAATCGCCACCCTTGACGATGACGTTTGGGCGCAGTGCATTGATGATTTCTAGCGGGGTGTCTTCGTCGAACCAGGTGACAAGGCTGACAGATTCCAGCGCGGCTATCAGGGTGGCGCGGTCGGCTTCGTTGTTGAGTGGTCTATCTGGGCCTTTGCCTAGGCGTTTGGCGGAGGCATCGGAGTTTAGGGCCACAACCAAACTGCCACCCAAACTGCGGGCTTGGGCGAGGTAGGTGACGTGGCCCGTGTGCAACACGTCAAACACGCCGTTGGTGAAAACAACAGGTTGTGGCAGGTCTTTGACGCGGGCTACAGCGTCTTGACGAGAAACAATCTTGTTTAAAAAGCTCAAGCCGGAACTGTATCCATAAAGCTCTGCTTCAGCATCAGCTTTTCTTGCAATTTTGCCAAATTCGGGTGGGTGTTGCGCCAATTGATCTCTGGAAAGCGGAAATCTAAGTAGCCCAAAGC